>Ga0307507_10001492_pt1 | contig 52208 bp, 55 predicted proteins | sample 7_EM_MG_FD_207223 | JGI IMG/M metagenome (GOLD analysis project Ga0307507, IMG submission 207223) | Populus trichocarpa ectomycorrhiza microbial communities from riparian zone in the Pacific Northwest, United States - 7_EM | ecosystem: Host-associated > Plants > Roots > Unclassified | place... | reverse complement strand
AAGCAAGTTGGACTCGAATTCCCAGAATATATACAATCTTCCTCTTGACTTCATTTCTCTCCTCATTCCCAAACTTTGGCTCTTGCCCACTCGTCTGTTCCTCCGCAATCAGCAGCTCATAACAACGCTTTCAGCCGGATACTGGCAGAGGGGAAGCGTGGCCTTCGGGCATGATGGCATTTGGGTATTCGAAAGGAATGGATTTTCTTCGCTGGGATGCAGAGTGGTGGCTCATCAACCATCAAGGGCAAACACGGTTTGTGATCATCAGCAAATTTGAGACCGATCCGTTTTCCTCACGCTTTCAACGCTGGATGATGGTTGAGTCAGGTCGACATGGAACTAGGAGGACAGAGAACCGGATCCCTTGATGTGTCCAGCATTTCGATATCGATGTAGTGGGTGCTCCGTTCTCAACACTGGGATGCGCTAAGCTTGAGATTCTCTATGATTCTATTTTTGACGATCCTAGCCCCAACCGGCCCCTTCCCGCTTTGAGGTTCAGCTTTGCTGAACTCTCTCGTTTTGCAGTCTGGATGTTTGGAGGGCTCTAGTAATTCTTATTTCCCAATTGAATCGTCCTTTTTCCAAGTATTCTGCCTTAGAGATTGCGAGAAATTTTATTCTAGCAGAGTTCTACCCAGGAGGGGGGATACTTACAAATAGGGAGGCCCATTCGTCCTTTTCAGTGTCTTCTGTATTATTTGTACACTATTGCCTTCTCCTCTTTCTTTTATATCTGCTTTGATTCGCCATGCTACATTGTCTCAACTCAGATGATGCCAATACGGAGGAGAAAAGTCATCCTATCATTGGATACAGGGGGATATCTACAGTTAAGAGGTTCGTGTTTATTATTAGATAGTGTGGTAATCTATCTCTCTACTTTTGTATAAAGCCCTCGTGGCATCCGTGCTCCACCGGCCTGGGTGGGGCACCGTCACTCCATTATAAAAACAAGCTAACAAGTTCTAGGGTCGTTGAATGAAAGGCGTGGGTGTGTGTCTGGGAGGATTTCAAATAGCAAGTAAAGAAAAATCACATCGCCGCCTACCTTTCCGTGAGGCACAATCCCCCATTGCATTAAAACGACTAACCAGCTCAAACGCTATTCTCTCCAGCTTTTTGACCGCTACTTATCTGATCCATAATGTCTAAGTCGGGAGGCGACTCGCTCTCGCAATCGCTGTCGAAAAAAGGCTCTCCAAGACCCTTCATATTAGTAAAAACCGCCTGGCGAAAGTGCCAGCGGAGGAGCTCATCAGGGGGGCGAAGGGGATCATCCAGAAACTCTTGATCTAGATGGCGGCCAGCGATCTGACAATAATTGAGATCAGGTGTGAAGCACACGATCTTGTGATTATCCTACCTAAATATTAGTCATGAATACCTGAAGATCGGGGCATTCATACATCTGGGTTAATCGACCAAGAATAGGCATTGAACCAAATTCGCATTTCGCGTGAGAGTAAAATCCCGTTCTGCACCGAGTAGATGGCGCCATGTGACAGATCCGCAGGGGGAACGGTGATCCAACGACTGTAGTTAGAATCGTTCCAGTGGTGTTCATAGTCCAACGGGAAGATGTGAGCGCTTTCTAAGCACCCCCACCACCCAAGGTGCCCCAGAATCGCCGGCCTGCTTGTAGCAATGCATCGCCTATCTCGCTCGCGCACAGCCTGAGAGAATGCCTCAACCCGGGTTCCCGAAGGGATTGACTCCGTGTGAGTTAGTGCGACTTCATCAGTGATCGTAATTGAACCTAATCTGAGTCAGCAATGCCCAATGATGGAAGTACAGCCATGTTCCAAAAGTTCTGGCACCCCTCCCGGCACCGAGGCAGAATTTTATAGCTGATGTAATAGCCCTTTTATGTTGTGGTACCAGTCCCGGTACCAGAAATTTCGGAACGCTGCTGTGAGGGAAAGAACTACCATTAGTGACAATATAGTAATTGCCTGGTTGGAGCTTTTGTTCATCTCTTTCAACCAACTGTCCTCTATTGTTGTGAAGAGTGAAAGTATCCGTAAAGAAACAGAAGATCTCGATCATGGAATAAAGATTCGCATTTGTAATACCCTCTGCAGCGCAGAGGCCTCCGAGAACTGTATCACGATTTGTAGAAGCGTAGATAGTTGTGTCACGCCAGGCGGAGCGGTTGGAAGGGGCCATGTTTAATTTCCCTTCTTGGTCTGTTCCAGACATGCTGGGATGGGGTGAGGAGAATTATTTACGCCAAGGGAAAAGCTGTAAGTGTTTGCGGTGTTACCCAACTTGCGGATATGGCGGTAGACGGAAGGTGGCAATTGAGAAAAGTAAACATATTATATAAACCTTGGGCCAGTCTGGCTAAAAGAAAAAACGACAGTCACTTAAGCTTGGCAGCGCCCTGGCAACCGCCAAGTTATTCAAATTTTAATTTGGCCTGGATGACTGGCAGATGCCCAGGTAGAAACTCTGACCATCAAATAAAGCTCGTGAGAATTAGGCATTTTATGGCTGTCTTAAACATTTCGGTGCGTTGCACACGTGGTCTGGTCCCTTCTACTCTGCAACTACGGAAATAATTCAAGATTCGATTGCGAGCTACGAGTAGAAAGCGCGAAATCGGGAAACAATTTATACAGCAGGTTGAGCACGCCCTTCTCAATCTCTACTTCATAACTCCAAACACCTAATACACCTTCCCTCACGCTCTTTCACTCAGGGAATCTCACCTCAACCTTTCTTCACACATCTTGCTCCGGCACACAAGTCACACAGAAATCAAAAATTACCGACTATACGCCCCACAACTCTCCTCTCCTTTGCAGTCCTTCTGCGCACAATCACTGCCCATGTCACGATGTTTGAACCGAAACAGTGGAACCATCCGGAGGGTATCCGCACTACGGTCGAAAATCGGACTGAAACCTCAACTCACTCAAAAAATGACGCAGCAACTTCCCCTGGCACAGCGTGGCACTAGAAGCTCCGGTGGCGACCTATCTCCCGGGAACCTCCCAATCATTGAAGCGCAGGGGTTCGGCGGTTCATGGCGGGGGCAGCGGAAGAAGGGTAATCACCTCCGACACAAATCCAAGCAAAAATACCGTATTCCGAGTAATCACAAGCTACATGAGTGACCACCCTATCAACGTTTCTGGCAACTTGTGCGCTACGGATCGGGATCCCCAGGGACAAAAGTCTGCATTGAGCTTTGGAAACTTAATCCTCTCAGCTTTACGGTGCCAACGGGATTACCGAAGAGAAAAGCAGTCATGGCTTGGACTTGGTTCAATCATATAGGCAACCGCCAAATTTACATGCAGTGTGCTATCGTTATCATTAGGAGGGGAGTAAACCCCGATGAGTGCATTTAAAGTACTACCGAGCATGTTTAAGGCGAATATTGGCGGCGGATGCGTCGTTTCTGACCAGATTACCGCGATTAATTTTAAGCCATAGAAATACAAAAAAGCCAAAAAAGCCAAAAAACCAAAGAAAACCAAATAAAATCAACGAAAAAAACCAAAAAAACCAAAAAAGGACTATCAACCCGAACAAGACCGGTCCCCCCCTCTCAACCCTGCACACCAACATTATTTGGCGTAGACGAGTTTGACTATAGGCAAAATAGGGAAAAGAGTTAGCATTAGCAGTTTGGGTGATATGATGGAGAAGGATTCGTACTATTGTAGAGCCAGTTCGTATCTGCCGGCATTCCGGTGACTTGCTCATCTCCATAGCAAAGTGCAGGGGGGATATCGAGATCCCGCACACCACCGACACGCATTCCCTTAATACCAATCTCCCACCCCTTGATGACAACCCCACTCCCCAGGACAAAAGAATACAGCCTGCCTCCGGTGCTGTTATCAAATATTCTGCCGTCGGGCAACTTCCCAATGTATCCAATGTACACCTTGCTTCCTTCTTCCGCAACAACACCTCTTCCAATCCTCACATCCGTAATGCCTACTCCCTTGACGACTCTTTGCGTATTTAATATGGTGTCGTCGCTCTCGATCGTGATTGGAGACCCCGTGGGCACCTGTTCAAGTTCCTTAGCAAACTGAACCTTCTTAACCTCCCTCCTACCGCAGCCCGTATTGCAGGAAACTGCTCCGCCATCATTTGCCTTGAGCTTTTTAAGTTGTTTCTTAAAGAGCTTCTTCTCATCATCATCCATAATCTTCGAAGCAGGCATCACTTGTTCGATCGGTTGGTCCTCCGCCGGGCGCATCAGCGATTGTTTATCGGCATTCTTATCACCACCCCCAGCTCTCTCGGGAGCCGCACCATCTTCCCCAGTGCTCTGAAGATCACCACTAATCTCAGAGGCAGGCATCACTCGTTCGATCAGTTCATCCTTCTCTTCATCAACCTCTTCGATGTTTCGAGCGTGGTTGAGTTTGTGGAGCTCGCCGTACTTGGTTTCCTCGGATAGATGGGATTCATCCTCATGTAGAGAGAGATCGTACTCGCGGAGGTGGTTTCTATAGCTCTCGTGGCTCCGGGGAGCAAGCGGGAGAAGAGACAACATGGTACTCTGACGATTAATCGGTACTTGTAATGTAGTAAGTAGAAATAAACAAATGAAGTTGAAAGACACTGAGCACAATAGAACAGATGAACCGAGGATGGAGAATGTGTGAGGGTGGGGAATGGTGGGTGGGAGGGAGAAGAAGGAAGGTGGACGTGGCCAGAACATCAAGGGTGCGGCCTGCCGCGCTAACGAATTTCAACAGGACTGTTTTTACCTCTAATAATGTCCGCACAATAAAAGTGCGAGAGTTTCAACCTAGTGGGCCAAGTGAACTTGACAACCGAAATGTAGCTTAAGCGTCTTCCCTAAAGGTTCGCTATCGGGTCAATAACTAACGGTATTGGCGGTGCTTGTGTCTCTTTTCCCACTTCGCGGCCGTTCTCACTAGAGTCAGAGTCAATGTCGAACTCGACTTTGCGCTTACTGGCGGCTCTTCTAATTGGAGGGCTTGAGGCTTGTGGGTTCGAGATAGGTGACCCGTTCTCATTCACGTGGTATGAAGAGTCGCCTTTGGCCTTAGGTGTGCGAGAAGATGAATTAGAAATAAGGATGCCGGTGCGGTGGTTTCGAGTTTCAGAATTGGATTTCTTGATACTTCTTTCGCCACCAGCCCCGATGAGAGTGCCGGTAGGATGAGTTTGTTGCGTGCGAGTTTAGTCTGGGTGACGTTTTGGAGCTTTGATTTGATGCGGCCACGGGGGACGGACTCCTGTTCTCTGCCCGGCAGAGGCGGGGTATACATGCCCTCGTAGGTGTAATCGGTGTATCTCTCATCCTCTTCCTCAGTGTCGCCTTCCGTGTCTTCTATAGCTGGGCTCACCACCAGGCCGGTGATCTCATCTAAAATTAATTATTTCGTCAGTAAAAGGGATTCCATGCTTGTCGCTCAGCCAAAACAAAGATACTAAAACTACATCGGGGCTCAAGACAATATGCAACCTACCATAATTTTCGCCGACTGCCCACGGTGCGGAATCTTGAACATCACATATTTCCGCTAGGTGCTTCTGCCTGAGCCTCTCGTAGATATTTGCAACAGAGCCCCTACGGATGTAAAAACCAAAGTACTCATTAAAATGAACATATGTATCCCCGCGGCTACATTCAAGGTCATCTCGATAGGACCATGTGAATCTATGCTCTTCGTTGGAGAACCGATGAAGTGTTCGGTTCCATCCTTGCCCTTGGACAACGTCGTCGGAGGGATAGCCACAGCAGGGCAATACTTGGCGACAGTCTCAACATAGCGCTTGGTATTACTCTTGTGGAGACTTGACTGAGTGTGCGGGCGTCTGCGAAGAGGTTCGGGGGGTTCATCACTGGCCCCGTCTCCAGTTTCATCCGAGTTGCCACCGCTGTCGGGTTCAGAATTGCTTCATTTCTGTTGCATCCTAGCTCTGTTCTGTGCAAGCCTGCGATGAACCCGTCGAAATTTGGTGGGTAGAAAACGTCCGGCCCCACCCCCGGGGGTTCCCAGCCAATATAGGCTCAATGGGCGATCAATTACTTTGTTCGCACCACCGACGAGACCGTCTGATAACACCGCGCATTGGAGGGGTGTCGGGAGGGGACGCAGGCTCGAGCTTGAATTTAACCATTGTGCGACCGCTAAACATTGAGAAGAGGGAAAAAAGGGGGAGGCGAATTGAGGGAGGCGATTGAAGATAGGGGAGAATCCGGCGGGGACAAGAGTAGGAGAGAATTAAGCCGGAGAAGACTAATGGGTGTTAATAGAGGTTTAACCTCAGTCAGGAGAGAGACCTTACGCAGGGTGTGTTGACGCTGTCCGAGGGGAGAGGGAGTGTTGTGAGAGTGCGGATGGGGGGGCGATGGCAGCGAGGGGGGGGCCTTCTGCGAAATGTTGGTGGAAAAATAAGGCGGAAGTTTTGGAACTGGGATGAGTTTGTGTTGTGATCCGTGTGCGCAAGGAAGAGAATTTAAAGAAGGCAGCAGCAACCCAGGTTCTGTTGGGCGATCGTTTCTATGAAAACGACCCCTCCGTTTTGAAGTAGAAGGAGAAGGGCCATTTGTATGAGAACGCAACGGAACCATTGTATCCAAGCAGGCCTTAGGGATAGGACTGCTTGGAAACTCGGGCCATAAAATCGAGACAAGACCTTATTCCTATCTACTTTTCCGCACTGCCATAGTACATGCTCACCTGACTAGAAATTAGCGAATCCTTATTAGAGCCTGTTTGGATGTAACAGTTCCGCTCCGTTCCCCCATACAAATGGCCCGTTTCTTTCCGTTTCAAAACGGAAAGAACGCTGTTTTTACAGTAGAAACGGTCGCCGAATGGAACCGAACCGCTGCATTCAAGGAGACGCCTAATTATCACGGCTAGCGTACTGTGTGAACCACCTATCGAATAAATGCCAACCGCACGAGATCACTCTTGCTTACTTTAAACCACCCCAGTATTTAAGATAGGAAGACTTTTGCCTCTCTCTTTATTGTACGCATCTCGATATGAACAAGTCAACACAACCCCTCAAAGTAGGTCTTCAGAAAGTGGAGCAGGAAACGAGGTATAATATGAAGTAGGAGCAAAGGCCGCTGAACCCCCCATCTGTGAATACCACCCCTTCAACTCAGCCACAACTGCCATCTAAGTTCTAACAACTTCCGGCTTAGAAAACCTGTAGAAAATAAAATTAACGGGGGTGAATACCTATCACTTTAGATCTTCGAACATCCTTATGGCGAATCCAGAGAGTTCGAGAAAGTTAGATGTTGCTAAAAGTGGGGGCGGTAGGACCGGGTCGGGTCGTGATTAGTGATGGGACGATCATGATCGATCAGATTATGGGGGTCATGATCGAGCAATCGAGTGATCGACCATGATTGTGTCTTAGGACTGCTCGAGCATGATCCAGTGATCGAGGAGTGGGTTACCTGTGAATACAGAGTGGCTTGTCATTTTTATTCCTGGTCCAAAATCTGGCTTAAATTTAGTGGCTTTTCACCTTTATTCTTGGACGAGTATTTGGTTACCTGAGATTAAAGAGTCTTAAAATAGATAGCTGTTCTTGACTTGGAAAATTGTATATATATTCTAGTTAGATGTTATAATTATTATTGAAGAGAGGAATTTGGAATACATGAAGGGTTGGCTTTAAAGCTGCACAAAGGAAGCTATCTCCTGGTGAGTGATCGATTATGATCGAGTTTAGTCGAGCAGTACTATGATCGATCATGATCTGATCGTGTCCATCACTAGTCGTGATCGTCAAAGATAGCATCATAGGGAATTGAAAGCTCAGAGGATCCCATTGTTGGTACCACTACTCCAGCTTCGTTGATGTCGAAGTCCCGAACACAGCAAGGAATCCAGTGGGGTATCCGCCCAGTTTGATGACGGCCGGACTCAACCATCATCCAGCATTCAAAGTGTAAGGCAAATAGACCCCTTTCCATTTTGACGAGAATCACAAATCGTGTTCTATCCTGAGAGCTGATGAGCCACCACTCTGCATCTAAGCGAAGGAAGTCCATTCCTTCTGAATACCCAACTTCAACCATCACTGAAGGCCACGCTTCCCTTCCACTCCGACTGCGCGGCCGAAAGGACTGATCTCCTTCCTTGCTGCGCACGCCGGGAATCCGGAGTATTGCTGCGCTACAACACGAAACTGAGTGCATGCTGTGGCCCGGAATTGAACCAATATGATGGGTTTGAACAACCCTTTGCCAATTCGGCAAAGCTCGGGCGAATTTCGTGGAGGTCTTTGGAGGAAGGTTATCTTGGTTGCTCAGAGGTCATAGAGTTTCAAGTGGGCTAGGTGGACTTGACAACCGAAAGGTAGCTTAAGTTAAGTGTCTTGCCTAAAGCTTCGCTATCGGGGTAATCGAGTATTCCCACAGACAGGGCTGAACTTTGTAGCGACAAGCGTGGAACCGAGGTAAAAAATTATGTTTTTAGTATGAAATTAGCGAAGTCAATGGCGACAGGAGTTATGAGAGATGAAGTTGCTTTATTTTTCTTTCCGGTGTTACCTTACAAAGTCTGCTGAAGTACCATATACGATGCCAGCAAACGAATTAGCAATCAACAGGTGATATCTACCCTAATTCCCTGCCTCCCCTACCAACACGCAGCGCATATCCATCAGCCGTTTCTCTACCTCCATAGATATCTTCTGCACGCGCTTAAATATTCTTGTCATGCTAATACTGAAACACGGCATCCACACCGCATCCCTTTGATATCGCAAAATCTAACTCCAAGGCTCGAAGCATGCGCTACATGGCATCTGCAACATCAAAGGTCGGACGATTGCCGCAGTAGGGATGTAGGCAGAGAACACACGCTTGGGTGGATTTGAGCCGCTCCAGTGAGCGGATCAATTTCATGTCCAGGAAGTATTTCCCAATAAATTTGGTGACGGCGGTACTGGCGTTGCTACGCTCGGTGCACCATTTCCTTACATCTTTGCTGCTGCGGTCACGCCTATTGCCGTCTTCAAGTTAGTGGGTTAACCGAATAATTTCAGTGTTGATAGCATTACACCAAACTTAGCCAAGAGGTACTAGAGGTGCTTGTAGTTGGCTTTTCTGTGATGCGGATAGAGGGTGAACTAGACAAAATAACCACCTTTCTTTGGCGGCAGACGAGCTCTCGTAGCAAATCGACGATACTTGCGAGATTGGAGACTTCCGCGGCGACGGCCTTAGAAACCCAATTCAATGAGCCGGAAAATCGCTTCAGTAGTGAAATCGAATTTAGAAAGTTCTTACGCTTGATCGATTTGACATCTCGCCCGAAGCGAGGTCACTATCATCGGTCGAGATAGTTACTGAATTGGGATTGGTTGGGGAGCATTAAGGTTATATGACTTCTTGAAAGGCACAGGCGGTTGGCTGACCGGAACACGTCTGCGCTGCCCTTCATGCCTGCGCTTGACGGGGACAGGGGCAGTGGTTCTAGATAGATTTAGTAACCTGCCAGCGATGAATATTAGGGAAGGAATGCCGAGTACAACGGTGGGGGGAACAAAGAGAGAAGAGGGGGTACGCCTTCCCCGTACTGTAGAAGGTAGACACGGGCTGAGAGAGTGGCAAGGGTAAGGTTAGTGGATGGGAGCACAGCAAATCCGTATCTCTCGCGACCCAACGCCATTATAGTACATCCCCCAGTGTTGGTTTCGCTGCCCTAAAATGGGAACGCTTTCCTATTGTTTAATTTTCCATTCAAGCTTTATAACTTTAAGTTCCCCAGAAATTATTCGTTCACTTTTTTTTTTATCATACTTTTTTGTATGATAATAATATTATTAATTAATATATAATGATATTATTAATATGGATCACTGCCCAGCCCTACTACCGGATCACCCAACCATAAGACACAGCCCCACCACCTATGAATATAGCCACCCGTACCTACTATGATACCACCGTAAGAACTCGAATAATCGGACCATGTGCTATGTAGTCCGAAATTTCCTCCTCTGGAAAAGGGGCGAAAAACACATCAAAAATCTGCCCCCACGAGACAAAAGAAAAAGAAAAAAACACCAGACCTTACTAGGAGAGGCAAGTCCAACGTCCTAGCACATGGTCCGATTAATCGAGTTCTTACGGTAACCTAATACCTAACCGACCCATAAGAGAACTTGATTTATTCTAATGTTCCGAGTGATAAATCGTGAAAACCTACAGGTATAGTAGTTCAGATTCTCCTTGATACCTGAGCATGTATAGTTACTTGCACCTAAGCATATACTCGCATTAACCAGTCATGCAGTCTAGATTGAAACATCTAAGTGGCGGGTGGCTTTACCTAGGCATCCGGCAGCTTTGACGCCACTATCGGGCTTTAGCAACCACAAATAATTTCCACCAGACTGACCCGGGCTTTTTAAATTCACTACTAGACAAGTCAAGCTACAAACTCATCCCCCCTTGAGGGTACTGGATACAACAATAGAAAGTAAACTATGATGATATTTATTATAGGTTGAAAGTGGTATCCCGGGATCTTGAATTTGATTTATTGATACATATGAGGCGAATTTCTCCCCTTTTTAATTTAGTTACATTCACTTTCATAATTATTATATTATTCGAGGGGTCTCTTAGACCCCTCGGGGGGGTATAAAAAGGTGATACGGAGAGGATTTATAATATAATCCTTAGTTGTTCCTGGTAACCTCCGATGCAGCCAATACCAACTAGCGTCACACGGGCCCACGGTCCTTAAGAATAACGAGTCGTGAGGCTTCCACGAGAGAATTGACTACATTTTGCCGTCCCGTCTCATCTAGGGCTCTTGGCTTCCCCCCAATGGGCGCAACAGGTCTTCGGGCAGTTGAGGACACTGCACACAGTATGAAACCTAGGCCAAATATCGTACAACAAACGATACCGCCCCTCTCTATATCCCTGCATGGCCAAGCTGAAGTCGGGCTCCGGCAGTTCTACCGTTTATTAGACTCATAAGGGATAGGATGACTCTCCAGATAAGATACGAAATCTAGTGTATCGTGAATCAATATGTTGCGTGCCCCGAGGCTTTCACAGTGCCGTTTCCCTGCCATATGTATTGGTTTCCTATTCTAGATTGATTAATGGCATGTTACAGAGAGGGCATAGTTGGAGACTCTGTCGCTATACTGTGAGTCGTTGAATTGTGGGTAGCCCGTCCGGTCAGGGATTTTATGCCACTGAATAGACAACTCCAGCCATGCTGAAGAGGAAAATAAAACATCTAAAACAGTCCGTGATTTTAGCACAACGCAGCCAGACCACCTCACCGAATGGGTATGCGATGCAAGCGACACAAGGGGATAATCAATGAAGGGAGTGGGATTAACCAAGGGAGAATGAAGATATAGGATTTAAAGAAGAGTGGAAGTCTATGCGATGCCAACACTAGTCTTTCCGAACCAGCTATCCCCCCAGCCGTTTCATCCAGTTCATCGACCTTGACGACCTCCAGCGTGACGATCTCATGAATCAGTTCTGGGGGGGGAGGGAGTTCTCTCTCGAAGGTCAACTGCACAACGCGGATGCCCCCCATGACAGCAAAGTCTGCATCACCGTGGGAGAAGAGGAGAGCCTTGACTTGACCGCGGTATTCCCGTGGTTAATTTCACTGCCTGAATAGCAGAATGAAGCGGGGGTATACATCAACATCAATTACTCTGGCACCAACGTCGATAAAGTTCTTGGAGACAAGGCCACTTCTGGAAGCGATTCTCCCATCTACCGACAATTAGCGATCCATAATAGGCGATGTGCGAATTGCGGCGGGGAGCGTCGGCTGAGTATCGGTGTTGACGGGAGCCTTTCCCTGTCGGATGATCGTAGTGTCGTGCGCACTATTCAGTCAGCCTTCCATCCACACATCACAAGGAACACCAAAGCACACCTATATAAATCATATCTGGCCGCAAGTGGAAACCCCCTCGTCGGAATCCTGGCTTTGGTAGAAAGCCTCCCTATACGAAGATTTGTGCTTTCGCAGTGCCAAAGGAGTCAGGATCTTCGCTAGCATGGGAGGGTGGGTTCAACAGGGTTAGTAGGCTTCTGCTTCTTCGGGGTTCGAGGAACAGCCCAGTCAACAAGCCCTTCAGGACACGTGGGGATGTACCAGTGATGGCAGCAGTGGTGGTTGTAGTAATTGCATCAGCAGCAGTGGTTCCGGAGGGGACGTCCGCGGCGGGGGGCCTTTGTGGCGGCGGGGGTGGCAGTCGGACCCGGGGCAGGCCCTTCCTGTGCCGTTGTGGGGGTGGTGATTTTCTTTGATTTTCTTGAAGAATGGTGGTGGTGGCAGTCACCGAGACCGAACACTCTTTTTTCGGATACCCTGGTGTGGTGGCTGCAAAGAGGAAACGGGAAGACGTGGTGGCAGATTTATTGAGAGGGAGGCCGGCGCATTGCACCGACTCGCCAAAGGAATTATGAGGATACCCCATTAGAAACCAATTCTTCCAGTACTCGTGCTCGAGTACACATCGTTGTGAGGGAGATAGGTCGACGATTGCTGGTGTCGGGTGGAGTGGGGTGTCATCAACCAGAGAGGCACAAAGCCCCATACCGTAGATTCTGGGTAAACTCGACCCGCCACTAAAACCTATATGGTAGTTACTATCCCCGGGAGAGCGAATTCGCCACGGCGTTAGTTTTTAAGAGGAATAGTGGCTGCCTTAAGAGGTATGGTGGCGGGTCGAGTTTACTCAAAATTTACGGTACTGCCGCTACTGTACTTACAAGTGCGCTAAATGTCTTGGCAGACACCATTTGATCCATTCTGTGCCTTGAGCCGCACAGGAACCTGTTGTGTTAGGATAGGACGAAGTTTGAAATTGGCAGGTGGCAACGGTTGCCGGGCACTGATTTAATCGATAACAAGTATGGCAACAGAGGGGTTTAGCCGACCGTGCTATCAACATTATGTGCAAGAAGATATGACAGGTTTAGCCAACCAGTGCTAAATCAAGTTTTCACTTAGTTATGTAAGGTCGTAATTTCGTTTTGGTGAACGCCCTGGAGTCTACGGTACTTCTACTACGAGTACTGTAACTTGACTTAGCCGTTTGCTTATATACACGGATTGAAGCACAGTGCAAAGTACACGGCTTAACTCATCGTCCATCTTTCATCAAAACATAATCAACTCGACCGTTACTACGGTTAATTGGCCCGTTGCGTCTGGCAACAGCACAATTATCAGTTAACACGGCGCGGCTAAACCCCTTTAGTGTTGCCGACAGGATAATACAAGAATCGCATCTCTAAGAGGATTAGTAAGTATTATAAACTGCATCTACTCTTGGTTGTTGCAACCAGATTTGCCATTCGCGACATTACAAGTTCCTGGCATGAGGAACCTGAAGACAGTGATTAAACTTTTGTATGGCAGGTTGTCTGTTGTCCCAGAATTTTGTACTCGTTTACCGTATCAGGACCTAGACTTGCACAGACAATCTGCCATACAAAATTTTAATCTCTTTGTGCCCGGTCTACAGTACAGTACACGTACACGTAAGTTACATGCCGGGAACTTGAATCTTGCCGGTGGCATTGTCCTGTCGTGCTCATCATTTCGGGCGCGGTAACACAAGTGCGCATCCAGCTCCTTCCTCGCGTAGTTTACGGTAGCCTGTAAGCCACTTCTCCTGCGGACATGCGCCCGACTTTTTTTCCCGATACCCAAAAAATTCTCACAAGTCATCACTCGAATTTCCTAATCTAGTCTAGTCTTGATACAAATTCCACACTTCGTAATGATGGTTTAATATCATAGTGCCCGAATTTTGTCAAACCCGGACTACTCTAGTAGCTTCATTGTTGTTGTTGGCTTAAGGAGATCCTCCTGTACGGAGTCGGGCATTTAGTAGATTGAATTTATTTATTGCGATCTTTTTCGTCGTTCGTGGCTAGAATAGGTAAATCCCAGGATTCAAGAGCACAACCAGGCCCCCCTCCCCAAAGGGAAAACCCCCAATCTGACAGAACATTCTTTTTCCAACGAATTTCTCCTTATTTTATTTTTCCAAAGCGCTAAACCAGCTACTTAGGTACTCGAGTACGATACAAGTATTAAAAGGCCTAGTATTTTTTATTTATAGATCCTGCAAGAAGTTATGAAAGAATTATTCATTTTAGCCAGCGAAATGTATCCCTGTCTGTCCCAGTTAATTAGTTCCTACCCTTGGGCTTGAGCAGGCTGCCCCACCTTCATGTTTCCGGAAAATTTTGCGATGCGCAAGTGGAGTCACGGCGCCCCGCGTAAAAATGAAAGTTGGAAGTTGGAAGTTGGAGCTCTTGGCGGGGATTTTGTGTCATTGCGTATTCCTCGCTTTTCTTCAGCGTTGCCTTGGGCATGGCTGCTAAGGCTTCAGAACCGGGGCGTCGTGACTCTAGTTACTTACCGTGTTGCCTGGTTTTATTCGCCTGCCGCTAGTATTAATACGTCGAAATAAAGCAGGGGCTGAAGCAAAACGTTCAAGACAGTCAGAAAGAGTCCAAAATAAGCCTAGTTTTAGCTATAAATGGTTAAGTGAAGGCGTTTTATTGCGAATTTGAGACAGATTACAAAGAAAACTCTTATTTCAACGTATGATACTAGCTGTAGGCGAAAAAAACCGGGTAATGCGGGTAGACCCCCTGAGGCAGTTCTACGGAGGTACAACTCCTAAGTATTGTATACTCCACAGCCGGTAAAGGGCAGCAAACCTCCCTTGTGGAACATACAAAACTTAGGCGCTGTACCGCCTCATGTGACGAAAATTCTTGCGCCCCGGGTAATAAAGGTTAGCAGGCTAATCCCTCGACAAGACCCTTGGCTCCCTTCGCTGATAGGCATTTCCCAGATATTTAGGCAAGTCAACTTAAGGGGTGTCATTAAAAATTGCAGTCCTGCAGTATTTCTGTTAATCCCTCGCCACCATCGATAACGATAAGAGTCATGATCTCCATCTTTTGACGATCCCCCAGAGTATTGGTATGCTAGTTGCTGCGGACAAAAAGCTAGAGTTACAAGGCAAAGTAATAAATTAGCAATAATAAGAGAAACAATTACTGCCTTAATTATTTCTATATACTCAAGTAGATACGCCCCAGGTTTTCCTACTTGTAACTATTAGCAGCCATAATATATATTGCCATGACTCTTATCATCGCCTCGATCCCAATACCTCATGTAGTCTAACCGATTGCGGGACATATTCTTACCATCCATCATACTCCCACGGAAAATAGGTTAGGGACCACAAATACCGGGCAAGATGTTTTGGTACAAGGTGAGGATAGTAGCGATGTCTAAGACATCGTTGTTGTTCGCCTAGGAAAACATCTTGCCTGGTGCTTGTGCTGCCCTGTCGGTGAGGGCAATGAATATCCCTAACCCAAAACCCTCTCGACAAAGCACTCTTACTATTCGCAATAGCTCCAGGCCCCCCAAGGTCCAATTCTTGTTGCCTTATCGTTCCCTCTTTCCTCTTTTCCTTTGCAATGGCTTGTTTCACTATTGGAATGAGTCCGGTTGTAAGATAGGTTGAGGTTCCGTGGTAGATTGTGAATTTTTGTTGGAGAGTATGTTTGTCAAGCCCCATCAGACCACCATAACTTATTTTGCGCGGGACCGGAAATGGAGCAACAGGTTGGCTTTCCCGATGCAGGGCCGAAGAAAGGTACAACAATGTGACCGCAGACTACGATACTATCAATGATTTCATGCCGGGGAAATGCCGGCCAAGGAGTGATTTCAAGGAAAAACTACCGGAGTGCTGAACGGGGCTATTATTGGCCGGGATACTACTGGTGTGATAATTTAGCCTTGGGTGTTTCCTAGCTGATTTGTGCTGAGCTCTAGTACAACAAGGCTTTGCTAAGGTTGGCTGGGGCGGAGCCTCCTTTGTGCTCACTAATATTAAAAAGTATTCGGACCGGAAAACAAACCCTCCATTGGTAAATTTACTACTCGTAGGTCTGGCTTAACTAACCCAGACTCCACAAACCAATTACCGACCTAGATTATTACCGACGCGGGCAGACAAATTCTCCTGCACTAAAATAATATCCTTCAGGTTAGGGTTAGGGTTCTACTCTTCCTGGCCGGTATTGGTAAGTTAGAGTGGCAGAACCCGATTCGGAGTATGACAACCTTGAAAGAGAACTGCTGATGGTCGCTTAATTAGCCCCCCTAATGAGAGGGATTAGAAGGAGAAAATATTTCAGCTGCTCACCAATTCAATATTGACTTCTTTAAGCTCGCTATCTATTTCTATTTACCTGCTTATAATGGACCGTGTTATGATGAACGCCGCAATCAACAAAACGCGAGACAAATACCAGCTTAACGAAGGACCTAGTAGGCGGAATGAAGTGTGGGGACCCCAGTACTGTATACATTACCTCCCAAGGAGGGGGGGTGGTTACCAAATAATCATGCAAAAGAACACCGGCTTTTTAAGGAGGCGGAGCTCGCGAGTGCGAGAAGATATGAAAATATCTCACTTGAAATATATCACCGACCTATCCCATTTTTATATTGGGGCGAGGAACTCGGTCATGTTCATTATTTTATTTGTATTCGCACTTTATAATAATGAGCAATCGGTGGATTAGTTTCAAATCGGGAAAGTATTTGTCGAGTGGTTGTGCAGCATAAGGCTGTGTCCTACTCGAGTACCGTACGGTACAGTCATCTGCGAGGCGAAGTCAAGTTGCGGTAATTTATCAAAGCCTCCGCGACATGGAACTGGGTGGTGGGTGGTTGACACATAAGGAATCACACTTCCCCGCTTTTCTCAGCTTAGACACAGAAAGGGTTTGTAAACTCCCATCGATCATACATACCAGCATCGCTGTATCGTACCATTTTTACACGCAACCACCATTCCGGAACATCATGGCCCAGAATATACATACACAATCTGTCGCATTCGGTAACAATAATGCCAACTGCGGAAACACAATAGGGAGCTACAACACTACTATTTATTCCTCCGACGAGGATGCAAAAATTATGCATTGGCTCTCTCCGCTAGAGCCAGATAAAAGACACCATAGCTTGCGCACCGACCGATTTGAAGGTGTCGGGAATTGGCTGTTGGAAACAAGCGAGTTTCGGGAGTGGAGGGGGGGTGAGGGTGGAGTTGATCAGCCGGTCTTGTTTTGCTCCGGGGATCCAGGAGTAGGCAAGACACATCTGAGGTCAGCGGCCAGATTCCTTTAGGCGGGTGTCACTAACGGGTAGAAATTCCAGTTCCTTGGTTATCGACAGGCTGTGTGACCAGGCAAAGGAGGAAGACTTAGCGGTTGCATGGTTGTACTGTGATTACAACATTCAGCAAGAGCAGACAATCGTCAACACCATTGGGGCGATTGTGAAGCAACTGGTAAGCAGGGCGGGAATCTCGAAAGATATACGAGATGAATTTAAGGAAGCCAAAAAGGTCGGCGGGAGGAGGCCGCTACTTGTGGATTTGATGCGAATGTTGCGGATCGCGATTGCTAAGTTACCCCGGGTTTTCATCTGCGTCGATGCGCTGGATGAATGCCCGCAGAAGGATCTTCCCAAACTACTTGAGTCGCTAAGAGATATTGTTCGGGAGTCCCCTGGGACGAGAATATTCCTTACCGGGAGGCCCCATGTCGGGGGAGCCATTCAAAATTCTTTTACCAAGGTGATTGCGATACCTATCATCCCAAACGAGGACGATATCAGGAATTATGTGGAGATGAGGCTAGACAGGGATGACACACCAGAGGCGATGGACGATCATTTACGGGGGGAGATTGTGAGAATTATTGTGGACAAGATGTCGAATATGTGTGTTGGTGTTTCCCCTCTATCGAGGGCGTATACTTACTAGCGCTTGCGCAGATTCCTACTTGCTTCACTAAACATTGAGGTTATTCTGGGGGAGGTGACCATTCGTCAGAGAAGAAAGAAACTTGACGAGATGGCACGAGGCAACGGACTGAGTGACGCTTACACAGCCACTCTAACCCGGCTGAAGGCGCAGAAGGGAAATAAGTCAGTACTTGGGCTGAGGGCACTGATGTGGGTGTCGTATTCGGGGAGGCCACTACTGGCCAAGGAACTTTGTCATGCCCTAGGAGTGGAGATAGGATCCACAGATCTGGATCCAGAAAACGTTCCTGCCATGCGTACACTCCTATCCTCCTGTCTGGGTCTTCTCACGGTCGAGGCGTCATCGTCCACAGTCCGACTTGTGCACTTCACCTTGCAGGAACATCTCTTAAACGATCCTACCCTATTCCATATTCCCCACTCAACTATTGCGGAAGTTTGCTTGACATATCTCAATTTTGGATCCGTTAGAGATCTTTTGCCAACTCTAGACGCGGCCCCCCCAACAATGCCTCTTCTAGAATATGCTTCTATTTACTGGGGGGAACACACAAGAAGTGGGATGACGGAAAATGTGAAGATACTTGCAATGAGGCTTCTCGATAGATTTGATGAGCATATATCTGCTCAACTCCTGTTATTGCGGTATGACAATAGGTTCTTTGGTCCATGGTTTGACGGGAAAGGGGGACCTCGGGGATTCACCGGACTCCACGGGGTAGCATATCTCGGGATCGTCGAGGCAGTGGCTGCCGTATTGGAGATGAAGGAGTGGGATGTTAACGCAAGCGACTGCACTGGGAGTACGGCTCTCACATGGGCATCTTACAAAGGGTGGTCAGAGATTGTAAAGATGCTTTTGGAACGAGAAGATGTTAATCCCAATCATGTAGACACCAATCATGGTCGGACACCACTCACGTTGGCGGCTGGGAGCGGGCATGAGGAAGTTGTTAAGATACTTTTGGCGCGAGGGGACGTAAATGCCGCTCTGGCAGACGCCCAATATGGCCGGACAACACTCTGGTGGGCGGCTGAGGGCGGGCATGAGGGGGTAGTAAGGATGCTTTTGGAAAGAAGGGACGTCAATCCCAACCAGCCAGATACCAATCATGGTGGGACACCACTCTCGTCGGCGGCTAAGGGCGGGCATGAGGGGGTAGTGAGGATGCTTTTGGAACAGAAGGACGTCAATCCCGATCAGGCCGACACCGAAGATGGCCGGACACCACTCTTGTGGGCGGTTATGGGCGGGCATGAGGGGATAGTAAGGATACTTTTGGAACGAAATGAAGTCAATCCCAACCAGGCAGACACTGAACATGGCTGGACACCACTCACGCGCGCGGCCCATAGTGGGCATGAGGGGATAGTAAGGATGCTTTTGGAACGAAAGGACATCAATCCTAACCAAGCAGACACCGAAGATGGTCACTGGACGCCACTCACGTGGGCGGCTCATCGCGGGCATGAGGGGGTGGCAAAAATACTTCTGCAGCGAAAGGACGTCATCTCCGATCGGGCAGACAAAAATGGTCGGACGCCACTCTGGACGGCGGCTGCCAACGGGCACGATGAGATAGTAAAGATACTTTTGGAGCGAAAGGACGTCAACCCCGATCGGCTGGACGACTTGGCTCACCGAACGCCCCTCTTGTGGGCAGCTGGGGGCGGGTATGAGGGGGTGGTAAAGATGCTTTTGGAACGAAAAGACGTCAATCCCGATCAGGTCAACCAAGATGGCCTGACGCCACTCTTGTTGGCGGCTCTCGGCGGGCATGACAGAATAGTAAAAATGCTTTTGGAGCGGAAGGACGTCAATCCCGACCAGACAGACAGCGAATACTGCCAAAGGGCATTCGTGTTGGCGGCTAAGGGTGGGCATGAGGGGTCAGTAAAGATACTTTTAGGAAGAAAGGGTGTCATTCCGGACCAGGCCGACACCGAATGCGGCCGGACGCCACTCTTGTGGGCGGCTCAGAGGGGGCACAAGGAGGTGGTAAAGATACTTTTGGAACGAGATGACGTCAATCCCGACCAGCCAGACACCGAATATGGCCGGACGCCACTCTCGTGGGCGGCGGAAGGGAGGCATGAGGGGTTTGAAAAGATCCCGCGTAAACGAAAGGACGTCAATCCCAACCAGGCAGACAGCAAACCCCGGTATGGCTGCAGGCTACTCTCGTTCACGGCTGACGAGAGGCATGAGGAGATAGTAAAGATCCTGTTGGAACGAAAGGACGTCAATCCCAACCAGACAGATACCAAATATGGCCGGACCCCACTGTCATGGGCGGCAGAAGGGGGGAACGAGCGGGTAGTAAAGATGCTATTGGAGCGAAAGGACGTCAATCCGGACCAGGCAGGCAAATATAGTCGGACGATACTCTCATTGGCGGCTGAGAGCGGGCTTGAGTTGATAGTAAAGATGCTTTTGGAACGGGAGAACGTTAATCCTGACCAGGCAGATACCGAATGTGGCCGGACGGCACTCTCGTTCGCGGCTGAGCGCGGGCATGACGGGGTAGTAAGGATGTTTTTGGCACGGAAGGACATCAATCCCAACAAGGCAGACACCAAATATGGTCGGACGCCACTCACATGGGCGGCTAAGGGCGGGCATGAGGGGGTAGTAAAAATATTTTTGGAACGAAAGGACATCAATCCCGACCAGGCGGACACAGAATGTGGCCGGACGCCACTCTCCTGGGTAGCTGAGCAGTGGAATCCGAGGTTGGTAAAGATGCTTTTGGAACGAAGTGACGTTAATCCCAACCAGCCCGACACCGAATATGGCCGGACGCCAATCTCCTGGGCAGCTGGAGGCGAGCGGATGAAGGTATTAAAAATGCTGTTGGAACGAGAGGACGTCAATCCCGGCCAGGCAGACGCCCGGGATGGCCGGACGCCACTCCCATTGGCGGCTGGAGGGAGGCATGAGGAGGTAGTAAGGTTGTTTTTGGACCAGAAGGACATCAACCCCAACCAGGCAGACACCAAATATGGCCGGACGCCACTCTCATGGGCGGCTGAAGGGGGGAATGAGTGGGTGGTACAAATCCTTTTGGAACGAAAGGACGTCAATCCCGACCAGGCAGATACCGAATGTGGCCGGACGCCACTCTCGTGGGCGGCTGCGCAGTCGAATCCGAGAGTAGTCGAGATGCTTTTGGAGCAAAGTAACGTCAATCCCGACCAGTCAGACACTAAATATGGCCGGACGCCACTCTCATGGGCGGCTCAGAGCGGGTCCCATGAGGCGGTAAAGATGCTTTTGGAACGGGAGGACGTCAATCCCAACCAGGCAGACACCAAATATGGCCGGACGCCACTCTCATGGGCGGCTGAAGGGGGGAGGGAGTTGGTAGTAAAACTCCTCTTGGAACGAAAGGACGTCAATCCCGACCAGGTTGACATAGAATGTGGCCGGACGCCACTCTCGTGGGCGGCTGGGCAGTGGAATGCGAGGATAGTAAAGATACTTTTAGAACAAAACAAAGTCAACCCTGACCAGGCAGACACTAAATATGGCCGGACGCCACTCTCATGGGCGGCTGAGCAGTGGAGTCCGAAGGCAGTAAAGATCCTTTTAGCACGAAATGACGTTAATCCCGACCAGCCAGACACTCAATATGGCCGGACGCCACTCTCCTGGGCTGCTGGAGGCGGGCGGTACAAAGCCGTAAAGATGCTTTTGGAACGAAAGGAAGTCAATCCCGACCGGGCAGACACCAAATATGGCCGGACGCCGCTCTCGTGGGCAGCTAAAGGGGGGCATGACGAAGTAGTAAAAATCCTTTTGGAACGGAAGGGCGTCAATCCCGACCAGGCGGACACCGAATGTGGCCGGACGCCACTCTCGTGGGCGGCTGCGGAGTGGAATCCGTGGGTAGTCGAGATGCTTTTGGAACGAGATGACGTCAATCCTAACCAGCCAGACACCGAATATGGCCGGACGCCGCTCTCCTGGGCAGCTGGAAGTGGGCAAGAGGAGATAGTAAAGATACTTTTAGAACGAAAAGACGTTAACTCTGGCCAGGCAGACACCAAATATGGCCGGACGCCGCTCTCATGGGCGACTGAAGGGGGGCATGAGGGAGTAGTAAAAATCCTTTTGGAACGAAAGGACGCCAATCCCGACCGGCCGGACACTGAATATGGCCAGACGCCGTTCTCTCTGACAGCTGAAAACGCACCTGAGGCTATAGTCAACGTGATTTTGGAACGAAATGACGTCCGCACACCCGTGCCAGACAACCACAGCCAAACCCTACCACCGTCGGCACCCCGCAAGGGACGCGACGGAACTGTAAGCATTCTCCAGCAACCTGCCAATGTCAATTCCAAGGCAGCAGGTTGCGGTGGTCAGGCATGCCTACCTGCACCTGCTCACCCCCGAGACGATTGTCTGGTGGAGACACAATCCAGCTCCTATGATCTTAATGCCGAAAGCACTGAATTTAAGAGCCAACCTTCACTCCCGCCGGCAGGGTCCCTCTCAACGTCCCCAGGTAATGACCTCCTTGCAACCAAACTGTCCGTGCCCCCTCCGGTCGCTTCCCTGTGGCCCCTAAAGTTCCCATACCCTCTACGGGAATCCAATCCCCACCCTAACAATGCCCACTCAACCCTATCAATTGTCCCCAGCCGGTATTGGGTCATCTGCTCTTGCTTTTGTCTTATAGCTCTGCTCGCCTACCGTAAGAACACGCATAATCGAACCTCTCTTAGGGACTTTAGAATTAGCTTTACCGGGAAGTTATGGAAGTTTTTTCTTTTTACTTTTCTTAAGCTGGGCTTGCGGAGTTGGCGCAGGCATGACCTCCGTCGACTCAGATGTGAATAGACTTTGATAAGGGCGCTTCTCTAGTTTCTTCTCACTCTTAGCTATTTTGTCTGCATTTTCTTGTTTCTTCTTCTCCTGTTTGCTCTGTTTCTTTCGTTGGAGTTCTGATTAGACACAGTCCTATAGTGGTGTTCTCGGTCATCATTCCTCTTGTTCTATTATTCGTTGAGTTGGTGTTTGTTTTGCCTTCTTTTTCTTAGCCGTGATTTGAAGTGTAGTACTGTGGGTGACAAGCAATTCTGTAAGAATAGATGGATCATAAACTTGAAGAAGCCCGTATTAAATTCGTGAGATGCTAATTTACCTTTGGCCAGAACTGGCTCTCAATGCTGCCAAGCTATCGCCAGCTAGTCCCTTATCATATCGTGCTCCAATTCTTGCTCTGCTAAGCGCAGCCCTAATCCTGGCTGACCGGGTATCTTTTTTTAACACAGGCGCAACCGAAGGGGTCACGGCTAAGGTTGGCTTGCTGGAGCTAGATTCAGTAAATATCGAGGTTAAGGAGCGGTCATTTCTTTGTTTTTTGATGGCGGGTTCGGAGAACCCATTGCCAATTGGGCAAAGCTTCGGCTATCTGGTCGGATTAGTTGTCGGATTTCAGGGGACTGGCGGATTAAGGTACTACCGGTTGCCGGAGCACCATGACAAGCGGGGTCATAGCTCACACACGCGGGGTCCCTGGATGGCCACATAGATACCACCATCCACGGACATCCCCTTCAGGAGATCACCAATCTTCCTTCTCCCTACATTTTGGGTTCTTTTTTCAGTTGCATCTTCATAGTAGACACCCGAACGCGTAAAAAAGTCACCACCTATACCAAACATTAACCGGAATGCCTCGTCGACGAGTCGGAATGCGTGGCGGCCACACGACACCACTGAACCGGAGGGGAGCTCGGGGAGGAATATGGAAGAATACACCTAGCAGGCAAGCACCGAGCCGGTACAGGCAAGCAGCAGAACAACATTCACCCGCAATAGCAAGAGAAGACATGGACCAATCCTAAGAGTCCAGTGAGAACGAAGACCCCCAGCCAAGCGATCCGGAATATAGCCACTCCCCATCCACAAATACCCTGCCACATAACGAAATCTCCGACCCACCAAGCACTTCACCCCCGCCCGGTATAATCCTAGCAACCCCAAGCGAACAAAACCCCTCACCTGGGCCACGACAATCACCAGCCACTCCCTTTACTCTAGACACCATGCGGGCACTACTTCGCTCCCACGAACAAGAGATATTTCATCGTGTAGTAAACCAGCTAAGTGCCCAGCATCGTCCAACCCAGCCCCAGCAAAGCCCAAATCGCCCACCACCACCATCCCCTGAAGTAGAGGTTAGGTCACGCAGGCGGCACTCGACCAATAGACCAATGGCAGAGTTAGAGAACCAGTTTATACAACTGAGAGAGGAAAGAGAATACGTGCACCAACCCACCAGGGAATCCAGAGGATTTGGTACGTATAATCTCATACCACTATTAATGAGCCCGGGGAGTGGGACCGCATCTGCTATCTCAGAGTTGGTGGAAATGTTGTTTCCTGGGTTGGAAAGGAGTACACTAACACAGATTATCAAAAACCGCTTTAAACCAACAAATATCTACAGGCTTTGGGGGACGGAGAAGGAACGGGCGGAGTCACAGCGGATCATTAATATCGGAGGAGTTGAGTTTGAGCAAACAGAACGCGATGGAAAGGAAAACGATTACCGGATGATTAGTTTTTTTAAAGAGTGGGCCGTATACATTGGCATCCTGGTCATGCTGGCCCCATTCGCACTTCAGGGAGAGCTAGCTACAGCTATGGCGATATACACGATGAATTTCTACGATTTGCTGGAAAAATACACTTCGGAAGGTGTAAGAGCATACCATTTCCAATTTCATCGCAAGAGAGTAGCAAGCGGGAAGAATAGATTCAATCCAACCGAGTGGCGAGTACTGGATAGCGAACTAGTGGCATCTAAATGTTTCGCACACCCCACACCCCGACTCACCTGGTCTCAAAACCACAAGACAACACTCCCAATGTCCCGAAGACATTACGATACTGTTAGCGGAGAGAATGCCCAGGCCGGAACTAATCCATATCACGACATGGGACCAGTCAACTCATACGGAGGACCAGAACAGCGTGGAAACTTCCCCCGCCACTTGCTGGGACAGACTAGCCTGGCCGCAGCTGCCGGAAGAACAACACAAGCTTGTCGTAATTGGAACCACTAAGAGTGTCACTCAAACCCTTGTCATTACCTACATCAATGTCTTTCCTGTGGAAGCAGCCACCGCATAAGCCAATACCTGCTGGGGAGTACCAGGCAATCAACAGCACCCCGCATACTACCCAACCGACGTTAGCCACCCACCCCCCTCTGTCCGTCAGCTCAAATCCCCTTTCCCCAATCATGTCCTGCCAATTTCCTCTCTTCTACTGCCAAACCATTGACTCTAAGCTTGGGCTTACCTTTACCCTAGAGCCATGTACATATATCCCACAATCACGGTTAGAACCAACACCCAACTCCGCATACCAACTCTTTAGCACACGGCCCAAGCGCCCGAACACTATGCTTCACTATCCGCTCTTCACGTCGCATCAGATTCCCATGCCAGCCAGCAAGCTTAGAGCGGGGGGATGGAAGGCCGTTATTATGGGATACCCAGACCCAAACATAATTATGACCATTCTCAGGATATGCAAATTTGGCGCTCGGATTGGGTATGAGGGCGACTGCAACCCACCCCGAATATACCCAAATCTCAAGACAGCAGAGGATGACCCACATCTGCTAACTAGCGATATAGAGTCAGAATTGGAGAAAGGCCGATTCGAACAATACCCTGACAGAGGCAACCTACCATATCACTACACTGCCTCGCCACTAGGCCTCACGGATAAGGCTGACGGAAGCAAGCGCAGAGTCCATCCCCTCTCGTACCCACGCAACGAGGCCACTTCCATAAATGCAGGAATCCCGGAAAGCTATGGCACAATAACCTATAGTAGTGTGAACAACGCCATTGAGGCAATCCAGCAGTACCGGAAAGACTGTCAATTAGCGAAGCGAGACTTTGAAAGCGCGTTCAGACACATACCAGTATCGCCACTCGATACACCACTTCTGGGATTCCAGTGGGGTGACAAGCTCTACGCAGAGTGATTCCTCCCGTTTCGCCTACGCACGGCCCTATACATATTCAACCTATTCGCCGAAGTATTTCACTGGTCACTGGAGGAGCAGTTCACGAAAGAGGAACGGAGCGCCAGTGTCATTCATTACCTTGACGACTTTCTCATAGTACTCCCGCCAGCAGAAGACATGACCTCCTATACGAGTATATTCAGCACCCTCTGTAAACAGGTCGGACTTGCCATCAAGAGAGCAAACAAGGAGGAGGGCCGGATAGCTACCTTCGCTGGAGTGGAACTGGTCACCAAGCTCATGGTAGTAAGGCTACCTTCCAAGAAGCTCGAAAAAGCACAGGCCATGGTTAGGGAAGTAGCGGTAATGACCTCAGTTACGCTACTAGACCTTCAGAAAATCAGAGGTTATCTCAACTTCGTTACTATTGTTGTTTCCCTCGGCCGGGCCTTCCTCCGCCGCGTGTATCACATGGAGCCAATTTCCCGAAGCCAGAACCCATTCATTTGAAATATATTAAACAAGAAGAAATAAGCTTAGAAAGAAAAGTACAACTGATAACGATAACGGAAATACAGAAGTGTGCTGTTCGCTCGCATCTAGGTCCGCTTGATCCACTGAGGAGGAATTGGTGAGATGACCGCTGCCCTTGCCTTGGGAGATCGTTACCGCCGAAGTATCCCAGTTAGAGGCAGCCGCTGGACTGTGTCCTAGCCTGCCGTTAAGAAGGTAACGTCTCTCACCCGATATGAGGCAGGCTGGGCTGTTGGATTACCTGAGCGCCCTGTGCAGTCCATGCTGAAAGTGCTTGGATAGTGGGATCAGGTCATTCCTCGAGTACTCGATGTATACCTAATAGGCATCGGATCGCCATCTACCCAGTATTTGGATGTCGCCTTCTGGTATGCCCAACTCTGCTGCCCAGGTAGCAGCGCCTCTCCGGAACTATGACCGTTCCAGGCTCCCTGTCCAAGCCCCGCAGTAATCGTCAAGTCTTGGAGCCTTTTGACAACATGTTCGCGGGTGAAGGCTTGTTGCTGGTATCGGCCATTGCAAAATACTGGCGAGGCTGGTGATCGGTGGTGGTCAGTTGTCTGAAGACGCTTCATAGCCTGGACAGGATATCCAATATCACTGCCAGCTGCGATGGTAAGTGTTACTCCCTTGTGAAATGGGTCTTTTTTAGATGCCGGGAGTGTTAATTGCATGTATGTCTGGTCCTCTGGCATTCTGATGCTCTGTTTAGTTAGATACCACTTGGAGTATGATACCCCTAACTGCATGTCGGTCTCCGGATAGGCGAATTCACCAACTCTCCAAAATCCTGGAAATGCTAGAGTAAAGGCAGAATGGAGTACAATATGATCATAATTGGCGGCAGAGAGGTGCCTGAGAATGCGGAGCAGTGCAGGGCGAGTCAGTGGTGTGCGAACTCTACGTTCGGGTTCGTTGTGATCCCGCTTAATCCCTGGAATGGTCCGTTCTAGTCTTGGGTCACTGAATGCAGTATACTCGATACCAAGATCTAAATGATATGATTTAAGACCAGAAAGATATTACTTCATAGTCTTGACTTTCACAGTTACGGCCAAAGAACACAACCACTCGATTAGCCAGGTAACTTTGGATGAGAAGCATCCTTTGTGGTGGTGGTGGAAGTTGGAGAGCTTGCAGAAAAGCCCAAAACGGGATCTAGGGCTTTCGTAATTGCGTCGGGTGGAGGGTGCGAGGCCTCTCCAGAGATAATAGGCGGCGATACGAGAGAGTCCCGAGGGCTGTCTGTTCTCCACCAATGTTTCTGGAGGCTGCCTATTTCCTGTAATAACTGCAGTATAAGGTCAGTAATCTTCTCATAATCCAATCGCGAGAGTGGATCTGCCAGCACGTTCCCTTTTGTCGATATCCATTGTGCTTCGAGTTGCAAGTCGTATTCTGCTCCGAGGAGTAAACATCGCCGCAGAACTTCCAGTGATCCACCGCGAATGTTTCTTTTTGCTATGCCGTAGGTAACACTTCGGTTATTGGTATGTAACAAGACCCTTTGCCCCTGCCAACTCGATCCCCAATGTAAGAGAGCCTGCTCTACTCCCTGCATTTCTGGTGTATTAATGTGTTCGTTTTTGCGGATGATATCTCGTGGCAGAGCTATAGAGAATCCCATATCTGGTTGGGGGATAGGTTGTAAGTTCCTAATGAAAAAGGCCCCTAAGCCTTTGGTACTCGCAGTATTGGTCCAAGTTGAGATGGTTTCTCCTTTTGGGGAGTCAATGGATCTTCGTGGAGCATGAGCGAGACCCTCATCCCACCAGACTAGGTCTTTATGGGCTTCGCCGGAGATGCGGCGCTGCTGATACTTGCTCCCAGCGGGGAAGTATAGCTCCATATTATATAGCCGGCGTAGAAAGGTACGGCCAAGCGGTACGACAATGGAAACAAAGTTCAGGTATCCTGTTATCCTTTGCAGTTCTAGCAACGAGAGGGATTTTTTGGCAATCGCGGGTTGAACTAGGCCTCGAGATGTTTCAACTTTTTTGAGAGGAAGACGGATAACCATATTGCTTGTATCGAATTTGATACCAGCAAAACTAGCGATGCTATGTTCTTCATTTTTGCGGTTTTGATTGCCAGTCCCACTTCAGCACACAGTGTTGAAAATCTTGTACTCTATCGCTCGAAGTCTGAACCGGGGGGGGAATACCAGAAGAAAGTCATCTAAGTAGTGAATTATGGTAACCGCAAGGCTCTCCTTCTGTAGCTCGGATTCCAGGATCCAAGGGAATACTTCAGCAAAAATATTGAATAAATACAGAGCTGTTCGCAGACCGAAAGGGAGGAGGAGCTCGGAGCATTAAGTGTTTTCCCACTGAAATCCCAAAAGTGGAGAATCAACCGGGGAAACAGGTATATGTCGGAATGCGGATTCAAAGTCCCCCTTCACTAAAACGCAATTCTTTCCCAGCACCCGGATAGCCTCTATCGCTTCTGTGACAGTGCTCTATGATATTGTGCCATAGTGCTCAGGGATTCTGCTGTTTATGGAGCCAACACTTAAGGGGTGGTAAGAGAGGTGATGAATTCTTCTTTTACTTCCGTCTGACTTGTCAATTAAGCCCAGCGGGGATGCAGTATAATGATTAGGAAGCTGCGAAGGCTCGGGGTAAATGGCCAAGGGGTTCTTTCCTAGCTCAACTGCATTATCCGAACTGAGAAGATGTTCGTCTGTTTGGGCAATTGGAAGGTTTGGGTAAATTGTTGGTGTTTCGCGGTGTCCTTCGTAGCCAATCCTTGCACCATATCGACAAATACCAAGTATTGTGGTAATGACTGCCCTATCTGGGGAGTCTAGAGTTGCTCTCTCCCATTCCTTAATACTAAGCTGACTGCGGGGCAGGTAGAGCTGGTGGGGCACCAACAGGGGGTAGTGAATGGCTGTATTAGGGCGAGCGGCATGTTTGCAAACACTGCTAATTAAACAATAGTTTTCGAGTAAAGGATACATTGGTGGTACTTCATGCGTGGTAAGGGTAAGGGTAAGGGTTGCTTGCCTACAAGTAAGCTTAAAGGTAATGTACAGACAATATAGAGAGAGCCGGAGAGAGGGGGAGTCTGGGTGACAGGTATAAAGGAGAGACAACATGAAATCCAGGAAAATAGGTAGCTAACGGCCATGGGGCCCATTGCGTAATCGTTGAGGTGGAGCGTTGTTGGCTGAGGAGCACTGTGATACTTTGTGACCGCTGCCACAAGTAATACATGCATGCTGGTACCGACATTGGGAAGAGCGGCATTCTCTATAGTTCCAATTTCGGCAAGGGGGGGCTATACTGGGGATGACTCCTCCACCGGTTACTGGCATTCCTGGGTGAGAAATGGCCGACTGATGGTAGTGTGTTCTTCTGCTAGCGAAGGAGGGAAATGTGGTTGCTGCTGAATCCGGATAGGTAAAGGAAGGTCCTGGGCCTGGTTCGCGGATAGGTAGCTCATATGCTCTGCGGGGCGTATGGGTGGTCTGTTTCTGGGGATTTGACCATGATCCTCGTACGATAGGGTGTGCGAGGCATCTGGAGGCAACTAGCTCACTATCCAGCAGCTGCCACTCCCTCGGTTCGTATATATTCTTTCCGCTCGCTATTGTTTTGCAGTGAAATTGAAAGTGATCGGACTTTACCCCCCCCCCAGGTATACTTTTCTAACAACTCATACAGGTTCATTGTATAGATGCAGAGTGCTGTAGCTAGGTCACCCTGTAGCCCCTGAGGTGCTAATTTGATGAGAATGCCGGAGTAGACAGCCCATGCTTTGAAAACAATACTCATGCGGTATTCGATCTCCTTTCCCTCTATCTCCGCCTGCTCAAACTCTACACCCCCAATGTTGATCGTCCTATGTGTTTCTCCTCTCTCTTTCTCACTAGCTAGCAAGCGGTAGATGTTTGTTGGCTTAAATCGGTTTTCGATTATTTGCTATAGGGTAGTTCTCCCTACTCCTGGAAATAGCCTTTCGACTCACTCGACGATTCCAGATGGACTCTCGCTCACATATTGTGTGCTACTAAAGATATAGATGACATTGGACGTACCGAGTAGGTTTGGCTCGTGGTTTATATTTTGTGGCTCCCTTTGAGCGCGGAGGTGCGCTAGCTGGCTCTCTAACTCAACTATTCGTGAGTGAGTTGAATTTAGGATAGATGGCTGCGTGCCTGGGTGCACGTGAAATGAGGAGGGGAGACTGCTCTTCGTGCTACTTTGTTGAGTTAGGTTATGTGTGCTTAGTTGTAAGACTACTCGGTCGACGATATCCTGTTCATTAGAACAGAGTAGTTCCTCGCATTGTGCTTAGATTGACGGAGCCCTCGACGGTGGCTGGCGATGAAGGTCTGGTGTCCGGTGGGCTTGGCCAATTTGGTGCTTCATCCCGCCGGGCTGGGCTATTCTGATTGGTAGGGCTCCGGCTTTGCTGAAGAGTATTGGTTGATAAGCTGGGAGAGTGGTACATTCTGGGATGCTTGCTTCTGCTGTATTGCTATCACTCGTGGTATTGCTTGCTGCTTGGCTTCGGGTTGGAGTAGAGCCTTGCTCTGCGGAATGACCATAGTGGTTGGCTTGCTGGCGGATCCGTGTGTTTTTTTGGATTCCCCCGGTGGCTCTAGTCCTGCTCGCTCGTGTGATACTGCCTCCACGCGTGGATGCTCTGCGAGGGGCCATGATTGGTGTAAATATGCTATTGGGAGTAATATAGTGTAGGGTAAATGAAGAACGCGAGATGTAAGGAACTAAAGAACGCGTGGTATAGGGACTAATAACCGCGAGTTGTAGAGAGGATAGTGATGTCGTAGGCACGGGATTCTGCTGTGGGATATGTCTAGGGGGTCCACCGACCTATAGCTTTTGAGCTATGACCCCGCACTGTCCCCGAAACCAGATACACCTTTTTCCCCCATTCCCTGCAGCCGAACCCCAGCTCCCAGCGCTATTCAATGGGCTTTCCCAATTGGCATTGGGTTGTTCCAACCCATCATCTATACTTTCCCCAGGGCAGCAAAGAACGATGAAGTCGAATTTCCTCCGAAGCACATAAGGATTTAGCCTGGTGGTCACAAATACTATCCGAGTCGCCAGAGAGATCAATCCGTACTAGGGATAGGAATATCGTACTTACCTAGACAGACGCCGCAAGCAAAAAGGAACTCGGTGGGTATTTCCTCCAAGAGGGGGAAACAATCCCGCAACCAGGGGCTGCTTTCTCCATACGCCTACCTAGACACCTCAGGAGAACCAAAGAGCATATTAATACTCAGGAGATAAGGGCTGTAGAGCAGGCGTTGCTGTATTGGGGAAAGAGCTGGAGGGGTAAGAAAGTGGTAATGCACTTTGACAATAGGGCAGTCGCATAGGCTGTTGAGAACAGGACGATAAGAGAAGCCTCTATGACAGTACTGCGGAGATACCTCCTACTGGCGGCGGAACATGACCTAGACCTAGAGACAAGATGGATCCCGACCCAAGAGAACACATTAGTAGACGCGCTCTCACGGTTCAATTATGAAAAGATAGCTAACCTCGCACCAGAGTTAAGTCATCCCTTATGCGACCTCCGGAGTCGTGACTTTCTCCCATAGACCAGACACGCCTCTCACCAATAGCCACTAACTATCTATGGAGGGGACTAGCACCCTCAACAAGAACTAACTACGACACCCCCCGCTCCCACTTTATTCTCTTTGGCAGACTCTCCAACTTCCGACATGAAAACGGTGGATGGTTTCCAGCAAAAGCCACCTGGCTTATCGAATGGTTGTGCTCCTTGGTGGGAACAATCAAGGTAAAAACCATGAAGCTCTATCTAGCAGGGATCAAATCGTACCAGCTAGATCTCGGGATTGAATGTAGCGAATACACAGATCCCCGACTAGAGCGAACAATACAGGGAATCAAGCTGGACCATGGCGAGCCTTACCGTCGTACACGTACCCCACTCACCCACCCATACCTGCTCCAGATCCTCTCCCGCCTTAGAGCACACAACTATGAAAACACAGTACTGCAAGCAGCTTTCACCCTGGCCTTTGCCGGATTCCTGCCATTCGGCGAATTTACCTATAAGGGGGCAGATATGGAAATGGGCCCCGCGTTCGCTCAATGGTTTTTAACAAAGAAAAGTGTTCGGATAAGGGGAGAGGGAACTCACATGGAACTTTCACTACCCTCATTGAAAACAGACCTTTTCCAGAAAGGTATCACAGTAACAATAGCAGCAAGCCACGATAATGCATGCCCTGTGCGGGCTATGAAACGATTTCTCGCTAGTGACACCCACCGGCCAGTACACTCACCATTGTTCTGCATCGGGAAATACAAACAACTCCCCTTCACCGGGGAATATGTCGTGAACCAGCTCCAAGAGCTAGCAAGAGGTGCAGGATTAGGGGATGGATCGTGGAACGTGCTTAGCTTCAGGCGAGGAGCAGCAACTTGGGCTGCGGAAGTCGGGATTCCCGAGACTGATATTCAAACCCTGGGCCGGTGGAGGTCCGATGCCTACAAGGCATCCATTGAATACTCAGCGGAAGACCAAATCTCATTGTCAAGCCGCTTCCAGGCACCTCAGAACCCACTACCACGAGGAAGTCAAGCCTGCCTGAACACGGGAACTCGACGGGAGCCACCTTACGGCAGGCTTCCCACTCGGCAGAAGCCCACTCACCTGCCTTCAGTATGGATACATCGGTGGCTACGTTCTTCAGCGGCAAGGGCAGCGAAACCCTCACCATACCCTCCGGCAGTGGAACACCTCTCCTCCAGGAACAAGTGGCACGGAATTGCTTGGGACGTTACTCCTGGAGATATTTCTTTACTGTCTCTCTCTATATTTTCTTTTCCTTACAGTTATTAGTGGATATTATAATGGACTTCTTTCGCTTTGGATAATTAGCCGTTGTTTATAAGCTGCCGATATGAACGTCTACTAGAACGCCGTCCTACAGCAGGACCGCGTTCTAGTTGAGGTTCATATTCTCTGTGTTGGTATTGGTGTCGGGATTGGTAAAGATGAGATAGTCAGTATATTCTGCAGTCTATGTAAATGGTTGAGGGCGGGTTTTTAGGGTGAATAACCTTTGTGATGGCGGTTTCGTTCTGCTCACGGTAAGGCGGTATAATTGCGGCAGTGGTGCTAATGGGTAAAGGGGCCAAGGAGGTTTTGTAGAGATGATAGGTAGGGGCAGGTGCACATGTATGGCAATGGATTCGTCGGGATTCGGGCCTTCCCACCCTCCTTGGTTTGGTACGATAGAGTGACCAGCTTTGGCAGGCTGCCTTTTCAGCAGAGGGACAGAGTTTTCTTGTACTTGGGACTTCGGGTAGGGAAGCAAGTCACAGCGATCATTTCCCAGTAAACGCAAAGATATTATGCGCTCTGTTGAAGAAATTTTGGAAAGTGTGTAAATAGTGAGGGAGAATGAAAGAATGTTAGTGAGTTTGGACACTACTGATCCGTGGGCAGCCTAGAACGGAGTTGCGTCGTCACTCTGACATTGGCTCTTGTACGAGCGCGGCCGATAGATATAGTAGTCACGTGCCTCATCTATCAGTACTGCGACCGGAAGTTCACTGGATGTTTTTTATCAGAGCTACGTGACTGTTATATCTATCGGCTGTGCTCGTACCGTACAGTATATTTTCATCCAAGTACGAGTAGAAGTGGAGCTAATGAGGATTTTATTGAACTTGCCCAATTGCCACTCTCTATATGTTTAAACTGCTGGGACTTGGCATTCTTTGTGCCTTCCTGTTGGCTCGGTTGACTTAGGTGTACCTTAGTTCGCTTTAGCGCCATTCCGACTTAAACGACATGGTACGGGTGGTTGCTATGCCTCCTGCCTGGGGACAGATACAGCAGGGCAACGAGGAGCGGGGGAGCGGGGGCCCACTACTTAAATGAAGACTTGTTCCAGGCAACCCCCTGAACCCGAGCCGCAGAGAACCCATATTTTCACCTCAGCGTTCATGGAATACATAATTTTACGAGCGATTATTAGTTCATTTCAGCAGTCCAACATGTTTGAAATATCCAGTTTACTGACTCTATGTTATGTCATTTTTCAGCTACTACTTGGAAACATAAGAAAAACCTCGGAATCTTCATAGGAGGTTTCTCAGGCCATTGGGCTATAGGTGCCCAAGCCAAAAAAATCGAACGCCGCTGGAATGAGAGACGATTTCCCTGGATACAAACTAGAGGAAAGGGTACGGCGGCTGGGGACAGCGCATTGACCAACCCCACAAATACTAAGACTTGGTGGGAGAGATGAATTTAGCTACTGTGCGAGTCCCTCAAAGACCCAAAAGTGTTCTAGCCTTATTGTCGCCTACCGGGAAATGGTTGTGCTGGTTCTGATAGTTGTGGTTGTGGTGGTTTCCTATTATTGATATTCATTCTGGGACACTAGTATCAGAGATAGTGGGGGGAAACGGTTAAGCTCCGCAATCGGGGAGTTCATGATAACTTAAAAATAATTCTAGATATATGTGACGACGGCAACGGGCATGCATGTTTTATCGGCTGGTTGTTTTGTTCTGTTCGTTTGCTCGTCAGTAATTGATGCTGTATGATACCAGCAGCCCTCAAAAAAAAAAATCAAGCTACCCTCTTGCCTCTCTCTACTTAACTTCACATTAAATAGCTAGGGTAGTGGGGTTGTAGAACCTCATATTGACATCTATTATACTAGAGTCAATAGGCTACCGGGATCCCGTAAAATAATCCTGAATCCCCCTCTCCACTAATCATTCCTATACCAAGACTTCATTATGGCAATTAGCTCAGATACGACTATCAACGAGGAATTGGATCTCCCAGAGCTACTTATTCGCCCCGCTAAAACACACCCTCAATACTGCCCCTGCCGGGGGTAGTGAGAGTGTGAGAAGGAGGAGGCACACTCCCGATGCCAAAGAAACGTCACAAAACTCGTATTATGTGACTGGGCCAATATTTTACGTCATAGCCGGTACACATTCCCCCTTGTTAACGGTTTTATCAAGTCTGCTGGCTATGACCACATGCCAGATCCACATTCGGGGCATTTATACTACACCACAACCCTGGCCGACATTTTGAAACCCTTGCAACTTCCCCTTGGCCGGAAAGCGCTGCTAAGTGCGGTTACAAACTAGCATTGCATGAGAACCTGGCAAGCCCCCGGGATGACATTTTCCTGCATAAACACTTCTACAACGTAATTTCTGACACATTCAAGGTCTCCCGGTGGTGTTCTACATCGCCATCGTCATACTCGGATTCCAGCTAATTGCCGGAACTATAATCTTCCCGTCGACCGCTTCCTACCGCTCTTCCCGCATAATTCGGCTTCTGAGATTAGCTTCTTCCATGCAAACAGTACTCTATCCGACATTTCTAGAACAGTAAATATGAGCTCTGCTATGGGCAACCGACATTTGAAGGGATTGGGGGGACGTATTGGCTATGGGAGGCTTAAGGGTTCGGATGGGGAGAGGCATAGTGTATTGAGAGGACGAGCTGGATTAGGGGTTATAAGGAGGCAATGGTGACTACGAGCGCAAGTTCTACCATTCTAGAAACGACGACAATGGTGAGGACGGTAGCGGCAGTTACCAGCGCAAGTTCTTCACCCCACGCGGAGGGGGGTACCAGTTTGCCGGCCGTTACGGGCCCGCTAAGTGGGAGCGCGGTACCCGTGGCTGTAGCGGCGGAGAGGATAACCTTGTGCTTGTAGTGTAGATGCAACCCCTTTCGTTGTGTTAGAATTACTACTGGTAACAAAGAGCCGGGGGGGCGTGTTTCTCCTCTGTCTTATGGTTAATGGTGATCTACTGCCTTTCTGTTTTCTTATTTGGCTTTGACTACCTCTCTGTTTTTGCAGAGAGAAAGTTTCTCTTTTGTCTATTTCCATTTCCCCCTTTCTGATATCCTATTTTTTTTCTTGTTCTCTGTCCTCTTTTTTCAACCTGCTTACACTTGGTCTCCGCGGGTCCTCCTATACGAAGAGGGACTCTACCCATCTTATATTAGATGTATGGAGGACATGGAGGAGCTGGGAGGGGCAGAGGTGGATTTGTCAAATTCCCCCTTTTCCCCTTCCTTACCCGATGGGAGCGTGAAAATTTGGCATTTGCGTCTGTCGCTTTGCGCTTCCTTTTCTCGTGAAACAGGAGAGGAATGAGATTTTCATGTGGCACTATGTGTGTGTTCCCTGAGTTGATTGTGGGTAGGACGGGCAATATCTAAGAGTTTCGGTCATAATGTATCCCTCATGAATATTTGTGGGCTAATGGAATTAATCGAAATGGGGCTTTATATAATGCTAAGAGAACACAAGCACCTCCATCCTTACTTATTTCCTTCTAATTAGGTATAAAGCAATGGTATAATAGTCCCAGTAGTAGCACATTGTATCGGGAGCAGGGAGAAGCTCAGGTAGGAGGTGCTGGAAGGATGTGCTTGGCTTTGTTGCGGGAGTGGGAAGGATATTTTAGGAGATATGCGGATGGAGCGGATACGGGAGAATAGTGAATAAAGTATTCTATCAGCATGTATTTTCTTTGGTAATCACAGGAGTGTACGGAGGAATAAGGGCATGCGGCAAACAAAGAGACGGGTGTAGTGATCCAGAGGAGGATCAGGATGTGATATGATGTTTTACACCTGTCCTAACCTTTAGTTTGATTTTAGTTTAGTTGAGCAAAGCCGAGAGAGCCAGCGAATGAACCAAGTATACACGCGGTGTAAGTTACGTTTCATATCCTTCCTCCAAAGTGTCTAAGTTGCAGATGTAATCCCTTAGTCTATTAGCCACTTCTATGCGAACCTCATTTCCTACTTGGACGATAGGAAGTGCACATCTATGATGGAGAAACACTGAAGTGGGGACAGTGAACTTTCTAGGGCATGAACGGGTGTATAGGGTTACACATGCTGAATTTTCACTACTTAAGGTGAACTGTAGCTAGCAACCTTCAATATAGCCAACAATATCTTTCTAACATCCCACTCCTATTATCTGACTCCTAGCCTCTTATGACGAGTCAGTTTTTGGGGCGGCAGGGGGGATCACCCAATCAGCGCCCTTGGAGCCATTCTCACAATGGCTTCATGATTCGGACCAAGGTTGTTCGTTTCCACCGTTAGAGTCTGGGTTCGGTTGCTTGTTTTAATTGTCCTGGAACCCGGACATGGGAGGTATAATGTTTGACAGGCTCGGGAGAGAGGATCAGCGCCGCTTGTTGCAGTTCGCAGTTATTGAAAATAAGGCTACAGGTTCGGACTGTATGCTCTCTCATTTTGTGGGTGGAGGAACGTCTTTCTTCCTTGTGTGAAAATTATGGGGTGCAGCGTATGAATGGGAAGGGTATAAGAGATGGAACGAGCATACCAAAGACAGACTTATTATTTAGTGAGCTTGTGTACCTAGAATAGTGGACGGAGGAAATCCTTAAATACATAAATCAATGCCGACTCATCCGGGAGTCTCTCAAACATGATTACACCATTTCTGTACTGTCTCAGGCGATTTCCTTACCTCTCTTTCCTCTCTTTGCTTCCCGTGTTGGTGTTCCTTTGAGGTTCAATAGTTGTATATCGATTATCGCGGAGAAAGCTCTGATTGCCTAAGGCTTTGCAAAGTACATGAAAATTTTCGATAAGCGAGTGCAAGCACTCCAATACACGCTCCTTATTGTTACATTGTAGTAATTCCCCATTATAGTTTTGACGGCTTAGCATCGATGTACGCTTTCATATACCAATTGCTGGTGCTTCCTTCTCGCTCCTTTCAGCTTGTAAAGTCGCCTGTGTTGATATAGTTTGCAGTGCGAGAGAAGCAATTCCAATTGTTTCAGATATATCAGGGATATCGGCATCCCTATTTTGAGGAAAATAGTTGGTGGATTATGAGAGAGTATCTTGTATTTGGAACAATGAGAGAGAAAAGTGTTTGCAAAGAGTTGGTGGTATTATAGATATATAAGAATTTTATAAAATTAATTATACACATAATAGAGGCTTACATGTTTTAAATTCTACATATTCACAAGTTCTTGGCACATTAGTTTACTAAACGTGTTTTGGAAAAACAGAGATTCTACAGGTGTTTGGCAAACTGTTGGTTGCAAAACGCGTCTGGATAACGCGTTTTGCAAAATGCGTTTTCAACTTATCATCTGCTCGAGCCAAACAGCCCCTAAACCTAACATGGGTAGACAGGCATAGTCAATTTCAAGGTACTTTGCGTTGCCACGTTTCCTGGAGCAGGGAAGATCCGTTCTCTTCCTCAACCGGTAACACAAACAAACCAGTCTTTTCACACGCATCCACTCTGAACACTCTCGCACCCTGTCTCAACCTATCTTGAAGAATTCAATATTTGACCCCCTGATCATGTCCTCAAAAATGTTTGACAGAATTGTGAACGCAATCGAGACGCGTAGCCCAGAGTTGCTTGTTTTTGATGACGTGGATGTCAAACACTTCAATGGGATCAGGAAAAGGCTACGAGCTCCCTCTAGCGAGATCGAGGGACATTCCTTTCGGTAAGTGTGCTGCGGATCAAGTGTTTCCTACATTCTTCATTAACTAATTCTCATAGCATTCATTGGTTTTCTCGGGAAAAGGTCTTGAAGATTGTGATACCTTCAATGATTCACGAATGCGTCGGTGGGTGGATTAATGCCACTATCACGAGGGCCTCCCGCCGCGGGATCATCCCCGATGAGTGGGAAGATACAATGATATTAATGAATGCTCCTGGTTTGTAGCTATCAAGAGTATTATCAAACCATGTATGAAACTAATCATCTTGACTAGAATACGATAATTTTCTGGGCGAATTTTCCGACTCTGTAAAGGAGGCCGATGTTACTTTTGTGCCCCGCGTCGGTCCTAATTTTAAACAATTGGCGGAATTTCCTACGGTAGTATTGGAGTCTGGCTGGGCTGAGTCTAGTTCACGACTCAGAGAAGACGCGAGGTTGTGGCAGATTGGGTCAAATATGGCTGTCCGGGTGGTTCTACAGGCCAAATTCTTTCTGGCAGACCACAACAATAGCGTCCGCTTTGTTTTCTTCATATATCGAGGCAACCTTAATGGAGGTTCATGCCTTCCGGATTACTATGTAAGTGAATTCCGGCTCCTCAACCCTAATGACTTGCTTAATATGTCGGTTATGATTGTAGGAGATTTTTCCCCCACCCGCGACAGCTTACCAAAATCCATCGATTTCTTTTGAGGAATTTTACGCGGGGGCCTGTCCCCCAGGAATCAATCCTACCACTAAAGTTGAACTTGATCTTACTCGTCTCGCTGGGGTTGCTGCCATTATGATCAGAAAACTTGGTCACATTCCTGCCTAAGAAACCTCTGCTGGCTGACTCCTAGGGTATCGAGCTCTGGCGGCTAATTGCATATAGGGTGGTTGATTGTCGAATAGGGAGGGAAGATGATTAGGAGAGCAGGGGAACGATTAGAATGGAATATTATTAATCGCTGGCGTTTCCCCGGGCATCGGACCTCTCCCGGCGACCAGAATATGCTAGAAGGACAACGGAGGCTTCACCGGTGAGTCTGTCACTCGGTGAACAATGCAAAAGAGGGGTAGCAGGAGCGGTGAGAAAAAGTGGGGTAAAGCGGGGTAAAGTGGTGAAGAAAAGCGGGGTAAGCGGTGAAGAAAAGCGGGGTAAGCGGTGAGGAGAAGTGGGGTGGTGAGGGCTCGCCGGATGATATTGTGAGTGCTAGGAATGGGGTGACCATCACAGGAGGGGCTCTGGGAGACCCGCAGTTCTTTTGTCTTCTGTACTTAAAGGTCCTGTTTACGCATGATTGTAGTAGAAGAGTGAGTAAGATAAGACATCGAATACATTGGGCCTCTTCCCCACGCCATCATTCCCCACACTTTAAAGAGATACGATAAATATTCATCCCCGGAATAACAATAGGTTATGAACCCGGGGAGCACTACCTAATCGGAGCGGATCCCTTTGAAACCTAAGTCAGAGTAGGAACAAGAATCAGTCAAACAAACACATCAAGCCTTCCGCAATAGGAGCAGATTTGGGACTTCTGCTGAACGAGCACATAGCAAGACTTCCGCAAGAAACGGCACATATCGAGACTTCCGCAAGGAACAGCACATCACATATCAAGACTTCCGCAATGCCAGACTCAACTCAAGAGAGTGGTCCTGGTGAGAGCACGACAGGCAAGAATGGCCAGCCAAGCACAACCTCCCTCACCCAATTTATCGAGAAGTTAGATGGTTCAATGGCCACTGGGAAAAACAACTACAATGCGGGGCGCTTCATGATCATCCGGATCGTGAAGGAGAAAGACCTATTGCAAGCGATCGAGGACGAAATAGTTAGTAAAACACAGGACGACCAGGCGTTCACGATTATTGCACTCAATATTAAAGACACCCAAATTCCCCACATCCAGAATGCAACTACGGCCAAGGAGGCATGGGCATCACTGAAGGAAGTGCATCAGGGTATTGGCACAAACGGAAGGATGATTTTAATGCAACGCTTGTAGGCTTTAAAGATGTCAGAGGGGCAGAATATGGCCCAACATCTAAATCAGTTTCGCGAGTTAGCTAATCAGCTGCGAGGACTATCAGCAGAAGGGAAAGGGATAGACGATAGCGAACTTCCCACGATTCTTACCCTAAGCCTACCAGACTCCCATGAACCACTGGTGATGATGGCACTACAATCCCGTACCGATTTGATTACCTTCGACGTGATGGCAGGAAGGTTACTACAAGAGTCGTCTTGAAGGCATGGGGGCAGAGTTACGCACCAGACAAAAAATGGGAGTCACATTACCGGAAGTAACACTGCCTTCAGTGCGAATCGTGTGCCACTCTCCCGAGACCCTGCAGGCCAGACGGGTTCCACACTTATGGAACAGGACAAGGTGGATATCAGGGCAAAGCTAGAGGCCAATATTCGGGTAATGGTAATGGGCGCATGTTCCGGGGATCCAGCGCAGTAGCCAGAGTCCAACCTACGATAGGTACCAAGTGCCATGGTGCGGGAACGACGGGCACTGGCCAAAGGACTGTTACAAGCGAAAGTCAGAGGAGGCAGGAGATGGGAGGAATAACAGGACACGCGAGTTTACCTTTTTGGCAGCGGAGGAGGTAGAACAACCGGGGATGGGGTGGATTATTGACTCTGGAGCCAGTCAACACTTGTGTGGTGATCGAGCGCAGTTTTCAACCTACAGCAAAATCAGTAGCGAACAAGCAATCACAATCGCCGATGTGACAAGGATACAAGCAGTAGGCTCGGGTGAAGTCCAGATAGACACTGAGGGAGGGGGTATTAGGGTAACTGGTGTCTGTCATGTTCCAGACATTTGAGGAAACTTGTTGTCAGTATTGCGTAGAGTCAATGCAGGGTACAATGTGGAAAATGGTCCTAGCAGATGTACAATCAGCAAAGCCAGTATGCGCAGCAAGATTGGTGAACGATAGGGCAGATTATATCACTTAAGCGGAGGGTTAGCGACCAAGGACAACAGCACAATAATTGAAGCAAATCTAGGCCTGACCACAAATCGCTCACACTCCACAACCATAGAAAACTGGCACCGAAGGCTTTGCCAATGGACCCTAGACAGCACAGCGGTAAGCTACATTTCTTCCAGTGTGCGCGACATGAAGGTCACAGATTCAGAGCAACCAAGTCCTACCATTTGCGGGACTTATGCTATCGGCCCACAGCATATAGAGGCAGGAACAGCAGTGCGAGAAAAAGGTGTAGAGATACTAGGGGTGAGGCGCTCGGACTTGTGCGGCCCAATGCAGACTATAGGGCTAAATGGCGAGAGATAGTTTATGTCATTTATCGATGAGACTAGCGGTCGAGTTAGTCTGTCTCTTATACGCACAAAGGATGAAGCACTTACTTCTTTCCAAAACTACCGAGCACGAGCTGAAAGCACCAGCCGTAAAGAACTTAAAGCTTTACGCTCAAACGGTGGAGGAGAGTACCTCAACAAGCAGTTTAAGAAATACCTGGAGGACGCAGGCATTTAAGATGTTGTTAGCCCACCGTATTCCCCTAGCCAGAATGGCCGTGTAGAGCGAGCGAACAGGACTACTACGCACTATTAGCTGGTGAAATAGAAGTTGAACCTGAAAGTCTGACGGAAGCTTTAAGTAGAAATCAGAAAGACAAGTGGCGAGCGGCGTGGCTGTCCGAACTCAACTCCCTTGCAACAAATCAAACATGGGTAATAGAGCCATTACCGGGAGGCAGAAAAGCGATAGGATGTCGTTGGCTATTTAGAAAAAAGGATCATGGGAGAGACAAAGCTCGCCTAGTGGTGAAGTGGTACAGCCAACAACATGGAATTGACTACGAGGAGACCTTTCCCACAGTAGTCAAATTCACTATGATACGGATCCTAGTTGCCCTCAGATGTGAGAACGATTGGGAAGTAGAAGGAATGAATGTAAAAAGAGCATTCTTGAACGGAACCTTAGATGAAACAGTTTATATGGAGGTGTCGGAGGGCATAGCAATCCCAACCAATAAGGAAGTACGCACCTACCAACCCCCTCATGCCTGCCAGCTCATGAAGGCTATCTATAGATTACAATAGTCTCCCCGGGCATGGTATGGGAGAATACATACTTGTTTCCAAGCGCACAACTTCACCAGAAGCAATCATGACCATAGCCTATATATCAAATATGAGAAACAAGTCATAATACTCCTCTATGGGGATGACTTAGTAATAGTACCACCTACGAAAGAATTAATTTGCTGGATTCGCCAACAGTTACATGACGAATTCGAGATAACAGACCTTGGCCCCTTGGAACACGTCTTAGGTCTTGAGATTGCGAGAAACCGAGAGCTTAGAACTCTACACCTATGCTGGAGTCTGTATGTGCAAGGGATCCTACGCCTTCATGGACTCGGAGTTTGCAACCCAAGTCAGACCCCCGCTGATCCCCATGTCCGGCTAGGAAGATCTAGACCGGGGTTCGAAGTAACGGCCAAGGCGGCAAGCATCTATCAGTCAGCAGTGGGATCGCTAATGTACGCTATGCTCGGCTCGCGATCAGACATTGCATACGCTCTATCGAAAGTAAGTCAGTACCGTATGAACCCTGACTCGACCCATTGGACTGCAGCAAAAATAATCTTTCGATACCTTGCTGGCACACCAAATCACGGGCTATGGTATGGAGTTCAGGGAAGGGGAGATGGGTTTACCGATGCTGATTGGGGATCTACTGATGATAGACATTCAATAGGGGTGTCTACTTTCCAGCTCAATGGAGCCGCAATTTGCTGGAACAGTAAAAAGTAAAGCACGGTAGAGTTGTAGTCAACGGAGGCGGAATGCGCGGCGTTGACACAAGCCGTTAACGAGTCACTCCTACTACAAGCTATATTCCAGGACCTCGGTGCCAGGAAGCATCAAGAACAGATGAAGAACATCAACATTGACAATCAAGGGGCAATCACACTTGTCACAAATCCCCAGTTCCATGCGTGCACGAAACCCATCGACATTCAATACCACTTTGTGCAAAAACATTTCAAGAAAGAAACTATTCTACTTACCTACTGTGTAACGGGTGAGATGACTGCAGACATTTTCACTAAAGCACTCCCACAACCATCCTTCACAAAACACAACCTAAACCTCGGGTTCATTGATCATTCGGTCTTCGCATTACAAGAGACTACTGGTTCTCACCAAAGGCTGAACACCCTTGAGCGGAGCCCCGGCGAGGGGTGGTATTATTAATCGCCGGGGTTTCCCCGGTCATCGGACCTCTCCCCCCTACCAGAATATCCTAGAAGGACAACGGAGGCTTCACCGGTGAGTCTGTCACTCGGTGAACAATGCAAAAGAGCGGTAGGAGGAGCAGTGAGCGAAAGTGGGGTAAAGCGGGGTAAAGCGGTGAAGAAAAGCGGGGTAAGCGGTGAGGAGAAGTGGGGTAGTGAGGGCTCGCCGGATGATATTGTGAGTGCTAGGAATGGGGTGATCATCACAGGAGGTGGTACCTCTGTCTATCCTCCTCCTCTTGGAATTGATCAATCGAGCGTTTTCTTGCTCGGATCACCGTTTCCAAACAGCCTTATTCTGTGCATATTTCTCGGCAAAATGATTATATGCCTCTTTGTACTGATGAAGCTCATAGCGAATATCGTTGTAGCTAGAGGCAAGCTCCTGATATGCCTTCTTTAGATCGTCCAGTGGGGGAGTGGAATCCGTCTGAATTTCACCATCTTTGTAAGAGAATAGTGTTTGTGTTGCTTTGTCTACTGGAATGCTCGATTGTGTCCGTGGATTCTTTAGAGGCTTTAGTGGTGGGGTCACCTGCCATGTGAGAGTTCGACTCGGGATGTCTTGTGCGAGATAATTAAAAACTGGTGGTATATTTTCTTTGTTTTCTAAGGATTTATCATTGGTGATAGCGAGTCTATTTTGATAAGTTAACTTTAATTTAGAGAGAGCCCTTACTAAGGGAAACAGGCATACGCTCTGCGCTGACTCCCTCTATCGGCCTTTTCAATCCCTTCAAGTCTCTCTGCAAGAGCTTCGTTCTCAATTTTGGCTTGGCTATCTCATAGCCCAGATTCTGTAGCCGGCTCTCTTGTTCTCGAATTTTCTGTTGCTGTTGTTCGCTAGTGTCCTGGTGTGCATCAATCTAACAAACTCAAAGTGTTAGGGAATAACCAAGGCCACGCCAATAGGCGAGTTTGGGGTGCACGCTAAAGCCTGCCTCTCCTGCAAAAGTTCCTTCTTCTCCGCAATTGCCCTTTCTAGATCTGCCTTCTCACCCGATCCATATTAAAAGACTAATAATTAACACATTTGGCCTCAATTATCAGCAATAGCTGAGACTCGCCTTTTGTCAACGCGAGAGATAGGTCCCTCTCAAGATCTGCAAATAGCTGCACTCCTAGGTTATTGAACCCGATGCGGTGTTTGCCCAGAATGTCCTTGGCCACCGACCAACTGGCTCAAGATAAAGCCAGGTGTACCGGTGAAGAATTAAAGCCGATCTTGCGAGCTTTTGCATCTTCTGTTGGGATGCATGGAGGTGTTGCGGAGCGTGGTGGGCCAGCAGGGTATGCTGGTGCTGCTATAGACTTTTCATTGGAGTGTTGGGTTAGGGTCTGGTGGAGCGCTTGGCCGCCAGGGCTTGGAGAGAATACAGAGGGGCCAAGTGAGAATGCACTATTCAGTGAGTGGCCTACTATAGCGATTGATCCAGAGGCACAAAAGAGCGGCGATGGCGAAAGCATTGGTGAGGGGGGTGGAGAAATGGATTGGTAAGTTCCATGATATGGTTGAAGGGCCGGGGAAGGCGGTGGTATTTGGTGTGGGTTTATTGTTCTTGATTGAGAGACTCGAGAATGTGGGTATCTTTAAGAAATCTAGAAAGCCATGTTTTGCGCTACGGTACACATAGGAAGCCCCGATCCCCCCCATCAATAGCACCTCCGGCGTTTAGACTGTGTGAAAGTCTCCCTTTCCTTCCATACCCCCTTCTCTTTCATATGCTTTTTTGCACGTTGAAGGGCTCTGGACCAAGTAGTTCCTTGGAGAGACCCGATGACAAGTGCTTCTAGCTCGCGCAAAGAGAAGATGATTGAATCTTTGGGATCGAGAACTTCGGGCAGATCGTTGCCGAAGATATCCTCTAAAGGGATCTGAAATTCCCGGATTCCGGTAGAAACGCTAGCGAGGACTGGGAGAACGGTAGAATCGCTGGGGGGAGAAGAGAGAAAAGTAGAATCGCTAACGAGGACCGAGAGAATGGTAGGATCACTGGGAGGCACTAAAATAACGGTAGATTCGCTGGTGGGTTCTGGGGGAACAGTAGAAGTGCTGGCAGGTACTGCGGGAGTGGTAGAATCGCTGGAAGGTTCTGAGAGAATGGTAGAATCGCTAGAGAGGACCGGGAGAATGGTAGGAGCAGTGGGGAGCACAGAGAGCACAGTAGAAGCGCTGGCAGGTTCTGGCAGAACGGTAGAATTGCTAGCGAGGACCGGGAGAATGGAAGGATCACTGGAGGGTGCTTCCAGTGAGCGAACGGTAGAATTGCTGACAGGTAGTGGAAGAACTATTGAATTAAAAAATTCCTCAATATCCGTATAATCCTTCGTGGCGCAGAATAAGTGCAAAGTTGCCGAAAGGTCTCCTATCAATGGTTTTTTCAACTTGGCATGTTGATTCAGTTGTTCTAACATTTCTGCCAAATTAGTTTGGGTGGTTGATTGGTTGATACTGTCGATAACAGTCTGTTCTTCGGTGTTGCAGTTTGCATCGGTGGTGTCTTCGACCGGGTTCCCCCTTAACTGACTCTCCATAAAGGACAAAACAACAACTATTTTCGTCTGTCCTTCAGTACCAAGCAGCCAAAGACGTGCATCATCCATCAAATTATCCCAGTTTTCCGCAAATCCTGACTCACAAGCGATTGCAGGAAATCGCATGCTGTTCAGTTTCGCAAAGGCATCTGGCAATTTCGAAGATCCGCCTCTCCACTTGCCCCTGAAACCTTCAAACGCTGAACAGAGTTAGCCAGATTATTCTCCAGGGGAGTTGTTTTAATACGTACTAGTACCTGTACCAACGGAAAATAACTGACTGGTTTTTAATGATCCGATCCTTCCAATCAGAAAGGAGGAGAATGTTTGGTTGAAGAAATAATGGAGCGAGTCATGAGTTGGTGTTGCCATACACTTTATAATAAGCCGCTCAGTAAAGGAATTGTATTCATAACGAATATGTTTGTTCTCTTCGAGCTCTGGGTTTTCGATGGTCCAGCTATCAAAGTCCTCAATCGAAACGTGTTCACAGCATAGGTCTTCATCCGCTGTTTCGAGGAGTTCCAATATCCTCGGCTTCCTCAGTTCTTGTAAAGTTATGGCCGGTTTCATGGAGAAGTTGTTGACCTCGAAGTTAGAAACCCCCACAATGTCCGCCGACCTGTCGCTCTTCAGAAGGATAGGGGGTTCACTGACGATGATGCGAGTGTAACTGGTGGCAGTGGGGCGGGTTGGGGTTGGTTTATGCGGGGGGGTACAAGATCGGGGTTGCGCATTGGGAGTGGTGAACTCGGCTTTCTTTTTTTGAAAGGGGTGGGAGGTGCTATTTTTGGTATGTAGACACGGTAGGAATTATAGCCTGGATAGCCTCAGAAAAACGTAAGAGGATGATAGTAGAATACGGATTAAGAGATGGTTAGAGGAGAAAGAGAAAAGGGGGCGCGGAGAGGAAGATATAGAGATGACAGAGTGTGTATACGCCCCGACGAATCTGATTCATTCGTCTACAAAGCCATCAGCCACACACGAACCGAGTGAGTTTTTCCGCTTCCGATAGATTCGCGTGCACTCTCGCGCTAGAGCTGGACGGGATGTCGTCATTTAAGTGAAGGGATGAATCCTTGTATTATGGATCTCGGCTAGGCATCTACCGAGTGAGGCTATACCCAGCAGTATCAAGCAGTGCCATCGCCTTCGCCGTACTCTCTCGACCTCACAAAAACCCCGTCTTTACCCCTCGCTCTGTCCTCTACCCGCAACAAATGTCCGACCATTCCTCCATTGAATCCCTCACCTCCATCCGGCTCTCACGCTCTCCCTCTCTCCCCGCTAGGATGTTTCCCTCTTCCGCACTCCTACAACACTCCCCCCCCCTCGGACAGCGTCAACACACCTCTGTGTAAGGTCTCTCCCCTGAAACTGCAATTGAACCTATATTAACACCCATCAGTCCTCTCTTCTGCTCCTGTCCGCGTCGGATTCCCTCTCTGTCTTTAATCTCCTCCCCCGATTCACGGCCTCTTTTTCTCAATTTCTAGCAATCGTGCAATGGTTAAATTGAAGCCTGAGCCGGCGTCATCTCCTGATACCCCTCCAATTCGCGTCTTTATGAAACGGTCCTGTCGATGTCACGAACAACGTACTATATCCCCCATCGAACCTGTTTTGGCTGAGGCACACCCCCGAAGGGGAGGCCGGACCCTCTCTACCCACCGAATTTCGACGGGTGAACCCCGGGCTTGCACAGAACAGAGCTTAGACACAGCAGAAATGAAGCGATTCTGAACCCGACAGCGATGACAATGCGGATGAAATAGGGGAGACTGAGACCAGTGATGAACCCCACAAACCTCCTCCTCACAGACGCCCGCGCGCTCAGTCAGGTCTCCACAAAGGTACTACCGAGTGCTAGGTCAAGGCTATCGCCGGATATTTCTCTACTGTGACTATCCCCAGGACGACCTCGTCCTAGCACAAGGATGGAACCGAGAAACGCACACTTCATTGGCTCTCCAACGAGGAACCTAGATTCATATGGTTCTATAGAAACGACCTTGAATGTGTCCGTGGGGAAACATATGTCCATTTTAAGGAGGACTTTGGTCATCATATCCGTAAGGACTGTATTGCAAATACCTACGAGAGGCTCAGGCACAAGGGCGTAGCGGAAATTCGTGATGTTCCTCATACCGTGCCGTGGGCAGTCAGCGAAAATTATGGTAGCCTGCATATCGTCTTGAGTCCCGATGTAGCTTTAGTATACCTTTTTGTCCTAGCGACAAGTATGGTACCCATTTTACTAACAAATAATTAATTTGGATGAGAACACCGCCGGTCCGAGAGTGAGCCTAGCTATGGAAAAGAGTCCGTCCCCCACCGCTGCATCAAATCAAAGCGTCAAAGCACCCCCCAGACTAAACCTGCACGCAACAAACTCAATCTACCGAGCGCACTCTCATTAAGGCTGGTGGCACAAGAAGGATCAAGAAACCCAATTCTGAAACTCGAAACCACCGCATCGGCATCCTTGCATCCGATTCATCTTCTCGCACACCCAAGGTCAAACGCTGTTATTCCTACTACGTGAATGAGACCAGGTGACGTGTGTCAAACCCACAAGCCTCGAGCCCTCCCATTAGAAGAGCCGCCAGTAAGCGCAAAGTCAAGCTCGGAATTGATCGGAAGACGGTGTTACCTGTGAGATCACATGGGCAGTTGATGATATGGCAATATGACAGGGGCTTGAAGAGATATACAATACGAGAGCGTGGCAGCTAAAAGTACTGACTGGTGGGTGTTATTGTACTGTGGACAGAGCGAACGCTTAGTTAGCTAGGATACCCACCTATAAAGCTTTAGACCACAACACCATGCTTTACTGTATGCACGTTCTATGGAGAAAAAGCAAATGGAAAGAGTTTCTACTAAACTCATTGAAGCCAAGATAGCCATCAAGATCTGCGCCATCGAGCACATCCGCGACTGCGAGTCAACCAGCTATTAACGTATCCCGAACCGATAGCTAAGCGTAGACAGAAATCCTTGAAAATACAGTGCAAGTGAGCAAGCCCACCACAGAAAAGATGGGAGGTTCTTTAGATCACAACCACTACTGGAGCACATTTTGAAAAAATCAAAACATGGAATTGAGGCACCCAACCACAGTGCAAGGCTGGGATGAGATTCTGGGAATGAAAAAAGTAAGCGGAAGAAAAAAGAAGAGAAAAATTGCAGTAGGTTAGCCAGAACTTTGGGATAAAGGGATACTATGTTCTAGCCACTTCACTCCCCTCGCAACACCCGGCACCGCCCCGCATCCCCACGATTCACTTAATTTTCCATCACCCCCATCAACCTTCCCATCGCTATTCCCATTCAAATTCCGATTGCCATCCTCTCCCTCTCCCCCGCCCTCTTTCTTAAATATGGCCGCCCGTGCAACTTAGTAAGCTGTCACGACCCAGTGGCTAGTGTCATTTACATCGAGCATCACGTTATTGACTGTGTGATGATCGATGTTGGCAGGCGATCCCCTGTGTTGCTGCCCCCCGTGGCCATTCCTGTTGCCACCTTGCCATTTCCTCTTACGGTATTGATTTTGAGGCCCATTCGTTTCGTAGCTACATTCCATAGAATAAGGATGAGTGCTGTTATTGGAAAACACAGTACGTGCACTAGAAGGGGGGTAACTCCAAGATCGATGGTATCCGCTATTTCCTCCGGGTCTGTTATTTCCATATAATCTGGAACCTCCGCGGCTATAGTTTGGATTCTGATCGGCGTAACCTCGATAACCCCGCCCCATTCCATTCTGGCCATGATTGTGATATTGTAGTCCATGGCTACGATAGCTCTTGTGCGGGCTTGGAGAGCAATTTTCGTAATGCTGTTGCCTATGAAAGCGGTTACTTCTTTTGGGCAGCAAGAAGTTTCCAGTAGCATCTGGCTGAGTAGATTCGCTTTGAAGCATCTCGTCCCTGATCTGGTGACAGAAATCAGACTCCTTCACCTGCCCGGAAACACCATCCAGAATGTGGTCATGAATTTGCGGCAGTGTTGGCTCAGCATATGCTGGGATGTTGTCACCATAGGTAGTCTCGGTTGCAACTTCCTCCTCTTCTACTTCAGTGACTTCAATACGATAGTGAGCATTATCAGACACCAAAGGGATTCCGATGTGGGAAACCTTACTACCTGCCAATTGAGTCCTTCCACACCATCCTGTCCTCGCAGTGATGTCCTGTTCTATCACGATGTGCGGAACATTATCAACAGGAATGAGGGGGGGCGGTAATCTATCGTAAACGCTCCTGTAGTTGAATTACCTTGTTCACTGCCCTCGTCAATCTGAAGTACCTCTCGCGGCTAGAGAACTGGTTCCGAGGGTTCTAGAGGGATAAAGAAAGGAGCAGGATGCCAAGTTAGAACTCGGAAAAAAAGGTTTCCTATTTTCTGCATGGGGATGGATTTATTGTTTATTCACAGACGCCCACTCCGATATCGGAGCATTCTCCGCCTAGTCCGATGAACGGTGAATGATCCGCCATGTAGGGCCGAGAGCGCACCCGGTCGGAAAGCAGTGAAGGAAAAGCGGTGAAGGTTTGTCGGGCACGTGGGGAAATGATATGGATATACCTTTCTCTATTCTCAAAGCGCCTTTCGCCGTCAACACTGAACCCGAATCCCCTCATAATAATTTCAGGTTATGAGCCCGGGGAGCGCAGCCACACTACGAACAACGATCTACAAAAAAAAATTAGTGTCAACAAACACCGTAACGGTAGAGACTATCGCGGATGTCAGCTCTTGATCCAAGTGGCGAAGGTTCTAGTGGTGGACGAGAAGATACCAGTGTGGGAGGGGCCAGCTCCCGTAGCGGAAATCCTAGTGTGAGTACAAGCTCGCTTACACAGTCAATAGAGAAACTAGATGGCTCGATGGCCACCGGGCAAAGCAATTACCACGCATGGCGCTTCAGGATTGTACGAATTCTTAAAGAGAAGAACCTACCTGCAGCGATTGAGGACAGCACAGTTAGTACTAGTAAGGACGATCAACCATTCACAATTATTACCCTGAACATAAAAGAGTCGCAGATACCTTATATCCAGGATGCCGGAACAACAAAGGAGGCTTGGGCAGCCCTCAAGGACGTGCATCAAGGCATTGGGATGAATGGGCGAATAGTATTAATGCAGCCGCTATGGGCACTGAAGATGTTAGAAGGAGAAGATATCGCGCAGCACCTGAATCACATTAGGGAACTAGCCAACCAGTTGCAGAGTGTTTCAGAAAACGGCAAAGGAATGGACGATCGTGAACTGGTCACGATTCTGACACTCAAGCTAGGTGAATCCTACAAACCCTTCATGATGGCCTTACAGTTATTGTGAATCGCCGGAGCACACCTGCCCTCCGTCAGTGGAATAATCTAGAAGGAAACCGCTTCCTTCACCGGAGAGTCTGGAACCCGGTGAATGGTGTGAATGCCGGCGCGGGGTAATGGCGGTGA
>Ga0307507_10001491_pt1 | contig 52229 bp, 10 predicted proteins | sample 7_EM_MG_FD_207223 | JGI IMG/M metagenome (GOLD analysis project Ga0307507, IMG submission 207223) | Populus trichocarpa ectomycorrhiza microbial communities from riparian zone in the Pacific Northwest, United States - 7_EM | ecosystem: Host-associated > Plants > Roots > Unclassified | place... | reverse complement strand
GACCTTTGCTGCTCTGCCTGCAGCACCGCTACCAACTTCGACTGCTCAGCCTGCAGCTAACCAATACCTTGCTGCCTTCCTGTAGCGCCACAAGCAGTTTAACGCACAAAGAAAGAACTGCCAGTGTTGGAATATATGGACAGAAGTTACGTGGTTATGTGTTGTTGTTCGTGTCTCTAATTAGTCATCCTTATGATGACTTATCAGCCCCTTACTTAGGCACTGCGATCCTTATGATCCTCTGCTTTCTCTACCTATTAGACAAGAACAAATCCATCAGTTAATAGGCCAATCAAGTGCACTTAGGTGTTACCGACAGTTTTCTATAGCCTCGTAGTGCTTATACTGCTCTATTTCTAAATCCTTATTCTATACTTTTTAAATTTTTTATAACTATATACTCTCTAGTGTTTTATAAATCTTTTCTTCTCTTATTGCTGTAATCTTGGGATAATTATACCTAATTAATCCATCCTTATCTTTGTATAATATTGCCCCTAATAGCTTTTCTTTATTTTGTAATTCTGCCTTTTTACTAAATGTATCTGCTTTTACGTTTTTGGTGCCTTTAGTATATTAGATTTTAAAATAATACTCTATAAGTATTTCTGCCTATCTAACCTGTCTTTAGTTTAGCTCCTTTATTATTAGGAACCCTATTAGGTTCTTATAATCTATCTTAACTATAAATAGTTTCTCTATGCCTTGTAAGAATGCTCTCTATTCCTTAAGTGCTATAACTATACCTAACAACTCCTTATTATAGATGTTGTAGTTTAACTCTAGTAGTATTATTTTTTAACTATAGTATGCTACTAGGTGCCATGTATCTTTATGCTTCTATAGTAGGTACACTCCTAGTGCAAAGTCTAATGCGTCTATTTCTATAACTATATCTAACTTTGGTTAGTAAATCTTAAGGATTAGATTTTGGGTAAACAACTCTTTAAGTTCTTAAAATAGTTTCTTTTACTTACTATCCCATATCTACAGTTCCCCCTTTTTTATAAGTCTGGTAAATGGCTTAATGTTTTTAAACTATTGTGCTATAAACCTCCTATAGTAGTTGTAAAACCCTAGAAATAATCTTAACTATATAACGTTCTCTAGTTCCTGCCAACTTACTATGGCTTCTACTTTCTTTAGGTCCATGCTAATTTTGCCTAGCTTTATAATAAATCCTATAGAATTAGTTTTCTTTATAAAGAACTTGCATTTCTTAATTGCTACTAGTATCTTTTCTTCTTATAGTCTTTTTAAGACCTATTTAACATATTCTCTATATTCTTGCTCGCTTATTAAGTAGATAATAATGTTGTTAAGGTATACTATAATAAATTTATTAAGGTGTTCTTCTAATACGTTATTAATTTGTTTCTAAAATATTATTAGTGTATTTATAAGCCTAAACTATATAACTAATGGCTTGTATAGTCCTTCCTTTAACCTAAAGACTGCCTTTTACTTATCTCCTTCCTTAATTCTAATCTAATGGTATGCCTATCTTAGATCTATCTTTATAAAGATTTATATACTGCCTATCCTATCTTAGATTTTACTAATTAAGGGTAAAGGATACCTATCCTTCCTAGTAATGCTGTTTAACTGCCTATAGTTAATATATATTCTAAGTTTTCCGTTTTTAATGTCACGAGACGAGGTCAAGGAGGCTCTGAGAAGTCGTAGCATTGACTAGGTACATGACAGGATGTTGCACGAAGGTGCAAGAGGTGCGTAGGCACCGTGGCTCTATATACTGTGGGTGCCAAGGCTCGCCTATAGCGAGCCCTTGGCGGTGCTACAGCCGGAATCCGTGACATTCTTTAGGATAAACAATACTGGATATTCTGCTAATAACTATAATAGTCTAATACATCCCTTTTATAAGTTCTCCTAGATAAACTCTTTAAGCACTACTAACTCTATTTTAGTAAGCCTATATATTAGAAAGAACTTTAGACTTATTTCTGGTTTTAATTCTATTTTATAGTTCTATACTATATACTCTAACAGCTTTTTGCTTTCTAGGCTCTATAGTCTTTTACCATACTTATAGTATCTCTTTAGTATATAACTTAAGTCTTGCTCAGTTTCCTTATATATTACTCCAACTTGGTATTATACCATTTTAGTTTATTATTATGCCTTATATTATTAAGTCTCCTTAATATTAACCTAACCTATAACCTAATTAATCTTTAGATTATATTCCTGTAATTAAGGCATTCCTAATACTACCTTGTCCTTTCCTAATAGTAGGATATTAAAAGACATCTTAACTTGCCTCTCTTTAATAGTTAACTAAATATATTCTGTTTTAAGGTTGATAATACCTCCTCTATAGGCTATTAGATTTCCTAAAATTATTATTAATAGGTATAGATGTTCCTTTTATCTGTATAGTAACCCTATTCTTTTAACTGCTGCTAGTAATATATGGTTTCTTATTGCTCTACTATCTACTAGCGCTTTAAACTTTTAATTTTACTAACTAATTCTTAAATTTAGGTATTGTTTTGTAATTCCTTTAAGGGTCTAAGGCTCTACTACTAGCTCCCTTTAGTCCTATAGGCCTCTGCTTTTTCTAACTATTAATTATTAGATCTTATTTGTACTTAGTCCTTCTATAGCCAATACCTAGTTTATTTCTTTTCCTCTATATGTTATAGATAAGTGTTCTCTAAGCGCTCTTACTACTATTATCTGTCTAGGCATTTTTTTATAAGAAATCTTCCTAGTTAAAGTATTAAGTCCCCTAGTTCTTAAACTTCTACTAGGTGCTAACTATATATATACTTAGCATTCCTATACCGCTTTTTGTTTATTGTCTAATATATTTTTATTAGATACTTATAATATTTATCCTTAGGTATCCTATGCATATTATATATATTATTTACATATGCAATCTAAGCCAATATGTAATGCGCTAGATGCTTTAGATTAACTCTTAGTTTGTCTTTATCCTTAAGTTTAAACCTCTCTTATATTAATCTAAACGTTGCTATATTATTTACTGGTACCAATATCTGCATTATATCTCTCTAGTCTATAGCCTATTCCTCTAGATTCTTTAACGTTATAATTAATACTCCTTTAATATAACTTATCTGTCTTTCTAATATAGCTTAATCTGGTATAACCTTTTTGTCTAACTATATGCAAAAATCTTCCTACTTATTATTTTCTCTCTGCTAATACTACTTTTGGTATAGCTCTGTAAGTATATACAACCTATTTATAAGGAAGTATCTCTTTATTACTGCATTGTTGTAACCTTTAGTGTGTCTTTCTGTAAATCTAGTTAGAATTTCTAGATCCTCTTCTTGTTCCAGTTTATCTAACTACTTAGCTCTTAGTGTTCCTACCCTTAGCCTATTTATTGTTACGGTACTGGCACATTGCCGTCAGATTGCCGCAAATTGCCATAGATTACCGTTATGTAATAGCAAAGTGCCGTTACGTGACCAGAGAATTGTATATAACTTTAAGCGGCGCTTCCATTCTTCCCCTTTCCTTTCTCTAGCTTTGGATCCTCGTTTATAGACAATACAATTATATAGGCTTGTGCGACCCTCTTACTGTACTCATGCCTTAATTAACTAAGTCGCTAATATTATCTAAAGCTTGTTACTACTCTTTCTTCCTAAGAAGGAATTTAAAAAAAATATATAGACTATAAAAAGGATAAGGATATAGAATAGGACCCTAAGGATAGGATAGAACCAAAAGAATATAAATAGAACGCGAAACTTAAGAATAGGACATGTATAGACTAGAACCCCTAGAAAATAAACAAACAACTAGAAATTACCTAATACCCCTACCACTATGCTAAGAAATATAGTAGCTGGTAAAGCTGCTATAAGACCCACAAATACCTTTAATAGTAAAATAATTGCCGTCTTAACCCCCTAGGAAGAGCTTATAGCAGCTAATGCCAAAATTAAACGGCTTTAAGAGCTACTTAAAACTAGAGACACCCCTATACCTAGCAATAGGTCATTAGATACCTAGAGACTTGCTACAGTCCTTAAGGCTTTAGCCTAATATACAGTATTAGTATTATTACGGTCCGTGAAGGTTACAGACCCCCTATTACTTATAGATAGAACTAACCCTATATTTAATAACTGGAAGCTTTAATTACAGAATAAGCTTAAAGTTAATACGGACCACTTTCCTAATACCTAAGCTAAAATAGCCTACGTCTTTAGCCGCACTAGTAGTAATACACAGACATACCTATGTCCGCGATACGCCTAGGATTTAGCAGACCCCTTCCTTTTAGAAGAAGAGATAATTAACTACCTATCTTCTATTTATAAGGACCCCTTTAAAGTATAAAACGCCTAGCTTAATTATAAAAGCCTAAATATAAAAATAATAGAGACCTTCTTGGTCTTCTAGACCCACTTTTTATACCTAGCTAAACAGGCTTAAATCCCCTAAGAAGATCTAATGCTAAACCTCTTTAATAAGCTTACCCTAGACTTATAGCGCGCTATAATATTAGTTTATCCACTATATAGACGCTAAAGGAAATTATAAACTAATGCCTAGCTATTAACTAGGGCCTCCGTTAAATTAAGGCATATACTAAGTAGTATAAGACTAGAAGCTCTGCCAACTAGAATATAAGTACTATAAAAACGGGCCACAGCGCCCTAGTAAGATTTGCAACCCCTATAGTACTGGCTATATAGCCCGCCGCTAATTTAGCAGCTAGCTACATAGCTAGTCCTACTATAGGTCTAGCGAATGCTTAGCCTATATACAGTAACCCCTATATATAGGCCCTTAGCAATTAGGGAGCTTACTTCTCTTATGGCTAGAAAGGCTATATTATAAAGAATTACCCAATAAATACAAAAGCGGGCAAGGTTCTGTTAATCTAGAAGAATAGTATAGAGTTAGAAAAAGAGGAACCCTAGAGGAAGACTCCTCTCTAGGGTTAAAAGGGATTAATATATTATATATTAATCTAGGTCGGCTAGTTAATAAAAGAAGCTGCACTATCCCTTATACTTTATTCTATAATAGATATTAAGTTTTAACCTTTACTTTAGCTAACTCTGGAATAAATATCTTTACCTTAATAGATACCTAAACTATATTACCTTTTTTAAAGTGCTATATAGAAGCTTATCCTTTATTTATATACTATTTCTATACTATTTAAGCGTATATTAATTTATTTTATAATAGTTCTGTTAACTACTTTATTTAATTAACAAAGTTATATATATTAATTAACTAGATCTATTTAATTGTGGGTCCTATTATATTAATTTTAGGTTATAGTTTAAATCTAAATTAAGGGTCTTGTCCGTAGGTCGTATAAAATAGCATTATGCCTATTAATACGTTTATTATATTATTTGCAGTAAAATTAGCTAAAGGCAGCCATTTTCTTTAGTTATTTTATAGGTAGGAGCAGTATATTTATAACTATTGTTTTATAATTATATTTGCAATTTTAGTTTAACTATCTATCTCTAAATAGAATGCAGTTAAGAGTTATATTTAAATGCTTAATTATTTATATATAGCTTACCAGAAGCCTAAAATAAACTAGCTTCTATAGTTAGATACTACTAAGTTAAAAAGTCTATATAGTTTAAAGACGTGCTTAATAAAACATTTAGCTACTAATATTACATTAATTAAGTCTATAGAGATTATATATTACATTTTTATAAGACAGTTAATAACTATTATAATATTTATAAACCTATTACTGCTAGGTAAGTCAACTATAAAGTTAATTAAGATGTCGCACTATCTTTATATTAGAATTGGTGGTAGTTAAAGTACTCTGTAACGTGTCCCGCCCATTAGGAAAAATTTTACCAGCATTTTTGCAGCATTTGGCAGCATTTTACAGCCAAATGCGTATTCCGCGCATTGCAACGTGTAGCGTATAGTATTAACTAAGATGCGGCATACTGCCGCACTTAACAACGCGGTGCAGCTAATTGCGCATTTATAGCCACCTGGGCAAGTGGTGCCTTTATTCTATTAAGCTTTTTTTGCACTTAATACGTAATTAACGTATAATGCCCTCTTTGCGCATTCTATATATCTTACTTACCTTAAGCAATAGATAAGCGTTGCTCTTCCTATGCGGTTGTTATTAAGTGCTTATCCCACGCACTTAATAGTATTTACTCAGTCTGCGCGGTTAGTAGTATTTACCCATTCTACACAATTAGTATACTTTACTTACTTTAAGTAATAGAGAAGTATTGCTCTTCCCACGTGGTTGTTATTAAGTTCTTATTCCACACACTTAATAGTATTTACTTAGTCTGCGCGGTTAGTAGTATTTACCCATTCCGCGTAATTAGTATACTTTACTTAGTCTGTATAGTTAGTACCCTTTACTTATTCTACGCAGTTAGTGTTTTATACTTATTCTATATACCTAGCATATACTGTATAAAGAACACATTTTAACCTAATAGTAGTATAGTATAACCTCAATACGCCTAATAACGCCCTTTAGTTAACCTACTATTTTAAGTTTAATATTTACATTAGTTCCACCGCAACAGCAGTACTGTACCACTAACCCCCTAATCATCTTTATTCTTACTATTATTTTCCCTATCTATTCCGCTACCTTCTCTACTCTCATCCTCTTCGTTAGTAAATTCTAGTATTACCCGTCCATCTTCACTCTATAAGCGGGCCTTTATATCCTCTAGTATAGCACTATCTATAATATCTATAACCTTAGACTCGCCGGCGAAAGTACACCGTAAGATGTAGTAATTAATTCCTGCTTCCTATTTATTATTACCTTAAATTTATTTAAGGCGCGCTTAGATAGCGTTAATGTTATAGTTATATGGCATTAAAATCGTCTTATTAGTATACTATAAGAAGGAGACCTCATATATGGTTTTAGGGCTTATTTTTAGCAATAAATACGCTGGGCTACCGTTATCCTATTATATTATCTTTATTAGCCTATATACAACAATTAAAATAGTAGGATATTATAATATAGAAAACGGCGGTAAAGTGTTACAGTATATAGCGAGTATTAAGATATGACGTTGCAATGCGATTAATATAATATTGTATTTATACTTATAGTATATAGTCACTAAGTAAACCCATTATTATACTTAGGATCCAGTTCCTCCAGATCTTCTATAATATCCTTAAAAGGATTGCTGATTACCTGCTAAGTCTATAGCATCTTATCTCTAGTTACGTTCCGCATTTTATTAACTTATTATAGAAGTAGCCTACGTAGCCTTTTATTATGCTTAGGTTAGTAGCTCTTCTAGGTATTCCATAGTCGCTCCTAACTATCTATAATACGCTTTAGTAAGTATAGTAAGAGGCTTCCCATGGATTTACCTATAACTATAGCATTAGCTTTAAACTTATAAATAATTTATATTCTGCTTCTATAGTCCTTAAGTGTATATCAAATCGCTACGTATATAAGCTATATTGTATTAGCTGTAATAGGCGAGAAGAGGTTAGTACTATTCTTATTAAGGGCAAGTAACCTTAGCCCAGTATTAAAGAATACGCGCTTAATACAGCGTGCAATAATTGGTGCCTTAAATCTTATCTCTCCATCTTAGCCTTAGTTGGGTATAGTAAAAGGTAGAGTACTAACTAGGCCACTAAGCGTGAAGCGGTTATCCTTAAGTAGTTCCTCTACTTCCTCTACTATAGCCTTAGTATCTAGTTTAAGGCAGTTATAGCTCCTAGCAACAGTATCACGCACTATATTTATTATAATACACCAAAACACACTAAGCTGGTTGTATAGCTGGAAAATTAGTTAGTATAGTACTATTAAATCCAAGGACCGCAAACCTTGCGTGCCGCCGGCCCCAGTAGCATACTTAATGCTCCATTTATTAGGTTTTTGTAACGGCCTATAATAGCAATCACCTCTTTCCACGTCTGCTTTATTAATATGTTCAGACCGCTTGTGTTTATTTCCGGCTAAGAAGAGAGACAAAGCTCCTTAGGCATAGAGCCTGTTATTACTTATACAACAAGACGTGTCTAAGTAATACTATATATCTTTATATTAACCAGGCTAAGTAGCTGCTTTATATATCATCCAAAGTTATCCTATAGCAGTTATTCATCTAAATAATATATATATTTCTTTTAAGTATGGGTTTTAGATGTCTTAGGGTCGCTTAGGGTTTATAGGCTTTCGTTTAATAAGAACAGGACTATCTATTAGGATAACATTATTAAAATTAACAATAATGGGTTATACTGTGGCATTTAATAATATTAATAATAGCCTTGCCTTTTAACGGAGACAATTACAGTATAGAGCTTAATATTATCCTCTTTAAGATCCAGATTATCTTAGGAGCTACTACTTAACTTACAGTATCTTTATTTACTTTTCTATGAGATAGGTAAAGGATAAGTATATTAGTCTAGTAAAACTGTTTAGCTTTTACATGCACCTTACTTCCCTAAAAAGCACTAGATGGTCTAGAGTCTTATACCTAATATGCTTTAAACAACAACCTATTTAACTTTTATGGTATAAATTAGGGTTTTCTTACTAAGTATAGATAGAAAAGTGCCTTAAATAACTTATAATAATAAGTTAGGAGGGTAGCCTAACTATTTATTAGGCTTTATAATAGGGCGATTAGATTACCTTGCCATAGTATAAGGTCCTACTTTATATAATATTTTTTCTATGCTATATAGAAGCCTAGTTCCTCGCAATATTTACCTACTCTTAAGGTAGAGGGTATAGTGTATAGGATGTAAAAGAGTAGCTAGCGCGTAGAGGGCAATATATAGTGGTATTGTGTTCTAGTTTATTATAGTTATAGTAATTTACCCCTTTATTGCAATCTAGCGCCGCTAGTTATAACTTACCGCCATTTTAGCTTAGTTATATTTATTTACCGCCTAGTACAAGCCTGTTTCCTTGCATATGTATTAACCTATACCCTATTTATTTACTTAAAGTCTTTATTATATATAGTATTGTATATATCCTAATCGCTATAGTTGTTTACAAAGAAATAGTCTGTAACGTTAATATCCGTTAGTATAAGTAAGATGGGCCTTATAATATGGTTAATATTATATATCTAGAGGGCATTTAGCGTGCGTTTCGTTGTACTATTAAATGGCTTTATACTCTACACTCTAAGCATTCCAGTTCTTGCGTTAATCTTACCACTATTATAAACTTAGAGGGTCTCTACTAACACACTAGCGTATTTTAGGTATTTACCCTCACTATCTAATTACCTAGTATCCTGGATTATAAGTAGTAGACAAAGCCTCCCCACTTTATTGCTATAGAAGCTATTATTTACCTACTTATATTCTTATACTATTACAGCATCATAGCAGGGAGCTCTAGTGTTAGCCTATAATAGGGTATATTAAGTAAACACCTTATTAAGTTTATTAGTAGAGTCCTTCCTAAGGCAAATATAGTATATAATGCTGTAATAGATACTTAGGGACATCTTTAACACCTAATCATTATTGGCCTCTAGTTAGTTAATATCCTAGTCTATTCACCGGATTCTGTTAATCTACTTATAGCATTCCCTTATAAAGGGGGCCAGTTTAAATGCAAGGTTAGTAATCTCCATCTAGCACTATACCTCCTTAACTATACGCTAGATAGATATATTAATTCTCTAATCTTAAAGTGTCTAAGCTATATAGTTGTTAAAGTTCTACATATACAAGCAATGTGTATATATATTAACTATAGGACCTAGTTATATTGTCTGTATTACGCTTATTAGGTCTACTATGTTAATTATATTAGTTAATACCTATAGCTTAAGTTTATTCTAAAGCATTATGTTAAGATGCATAGTATTATATTATAGCATCTACTCTTTATAGTTGTTCCATTTATTGGTCCTATAGTAGAATGCCTTCTGTAGCTTATATACTTGCTCCAAATACTCTATATCTGTGCCTCTAATTGCTCCTAGTTACTAGATACTCTCCAAATAGTAGGTAATAGCATATAGCTTAGAAATATTAAAGTGTGGTAGTCCTGCCTTACTTAATTAAAACAGAAGAAATATATCCTTTATCTTGTCCATTCTATAAATAGCTACTACTAGGTACCAGATGGTTAATTCGTTATATAATATATATTAAGATAGTATAGTAAAGTCTATAAACACCCAGATAAATAGCATAGCGCCTTTATTCTATTTTAGTAAGGGTGCTATAGCGGGGACTAATTGTTATAACAGAGATTTATATATCATTCCTGTCTATTAGCTAACATTTACCCAGCTATCCCACACTATTATATTAGTAAATCGCTCCACCTATACAAAGCGAGTGGTAATAAGTGCATTAATATTTAACATCTCCTGGCCGCAACTATCTGTATGTGGGATGTTAAGGCCCTAGTATTTTCCGGTCTGTATTTTGCTTTATATAAGCCCCTTAATCTAGTATATAAGGTGTTTACTAGTAAGGCCTTTAAGCACCTAGTATAGGAAATTAGGCGCCATTATCTTATAGATATTAGATAGATTATAGCCCTATATAAAGTTGCGGAACAGCCAAATATAATCCAAGTTATCTTTCTTATTAGTATTATAACCTTCCTACTATATTCATATTTGGTCTTTTGTTAATTAGTATATACAGAACAGCTATAGTCACTAGATGGCAGTTATTAGATTATGCCGTTTATTTATATATATATAATAAATCAAATATTTACAGCCACTTTTAATACCTATAAGCGCGACCTATTCTTTATAATCAGCTATAAATATAGCTAGAAGTGGAAAGCAGTGTTAATCCTAGCCATCTATATATAGGAGACGTACTCCTTCTTTACTAGCTTTCTCTAACACTATAGGCATTATTAGCATAACCGTATAAGTAGTAAGGTTGTCACTAAAGTATATATTTAAAGATAGCCGTAAGGGCCTTATGTTACACTGCTAGTTATATTGTTTAGTTGCTAGGTATATGGACCGGGAGGTATATAAGTAGCAATAGGGCTAGTTAATTTACGGATTGTCAAACACGCAGTTTAATATTTCTAATTAAAATATAGAGCGGCCATACTTTTTTACTGCCGGCGTGTTGTGTTAGTTAGGTCTTGTTACTAGCTAATATAATTAGTACTACAGTTGCGCCAAGTAGTAGCTACTCTTACATCTCCCACCACCAGTCTACTATATTAAGCTCTTTATATATTCTTATTCCTAATAATAAGTACTACCTTACTAGCAAGAAAGTTATATCTCCTTAAAAAGGGCTGTAACTAATAAGGAGGGACACAATCTCCAGAGCATTTTGGTGACGTACTAGCAGCTACTAGTCCCCTACAGTTATAATTATTTTAATCTACTGCAGTTACTTACTCTCGGATTACATCCGTTTTAAAAGTAGTTTTGCTTTAATATCTTTAGCACTCCAGCAAGAAAAATAGTTAGTAAATATTCCCTAAAGCCTAATATCATTAAACCACTTATTAATAGCATAGTTAGAAGTCCCGTAGCTCACCTACTATAAGACCTATATATATTCTGCCTTACTGCCAAACAGATAAAATAGGGGAGGTGTCTTATCTGGTGCACTGCCAGTACATTTAATACGCGGCATAATATCGCATACTGCCGCAGTATTGTCCGCAGTTTGCGGATTTCCTTAGTTCCGTTCCAGAGGCTTTCCTATAGTGCGGCTAGTGGCCTCTTTAAATATTTCAGTCCAAAAGACGTCCATAAATATTTTAGTTAAAGTTTACCAATTGGTCTCAACTGTCGCTAGGTTATACACCCTATTAAATATTGCAGAATTATTATTATAGTGCATATCCGCAGCCCTGTTATTTAGCTTATTAATAATATTATCGCCTAAAGCTTATATGGGTGGCTACTTATTATCTTGCTCCAATTCGGCCTTATAATTAGTTATTTAATGCCCTTCCAAGGTTTAATAGTATAGTGCATTGTCGTCCATATATTATGTAAGTGACCACTTATTATCTTACTCTAGCTTGGCCCTATAATAGGCTGTCTAATACTCCTCTAAGCTTTAATGGCGTAAGGGTGCATTGCCATTTGTCTCTTTAATATTAACGGCCTTATGTCTATCCTTCTTCCGTTTCTATTTTCTTAGATAATATTGTTTATAACAGGTTAGACCACCCATACTTTTTACTTTAGTCCTACACTTTCTATATTACCGCTAGATAAAGCTTATTTATAAATTGCTGTATTAAGCTACAACTTGCTGCAGTTTGGTTAGAAGGGGGCCAAAAATAATATCTGTGTAAAACTGTATATTTAAAGTAGTATTTGTGGCTCGTGCTATGTTATAAGTAAGAGAATGGCAATATCTATAGACACTAATGCGCTAAATAACGCAACCAAATGTATTTTACGCTAATTTACGCCAGATTGCGTTATGTTGGGCTAGGGGGCTCTACTTATTGCTAACATCGCGCCGCCTCTCTGTTATACTAAGCACAGGATTCTAAACACCACTATTTCCTACTTAGGATACTAGACTGTCTTTTACAATGGGATGCAATATACAATAGCGGTATGCTATAAATGCGGTATAGTACAACTCTGCAAGCACTATAGACCCGTAAAAAGACATACAGCTCATTACTAGCTTAGGTATCACTATAGAGAGACTTAATACTATTAAGCGGACTTTTAAGCAGGTTATTATTAAGGATGGTATCCTATATGTTTTATTTTACGAATAACTAAACAATTTGCTACGCAAGTAGGTAATCTAGAAAGTTATCCATTAGGTAGTAGAACGCGAGAAGGCACCAGCGCTATGGGTATATAAGGCTATATAGAACATACTAGCCTACACACAGTTAAATATGCGTAAAAAGATAAAGGTACTAGGGCGGCCTAGCATAAACTATATAGTAGATACGGAAAAGGGGCATATAGCTGCTATAAACTCGTAGAACTTATCCTCGCTTAGCCATATATAGAACTATGGCTGCAATCTTAAACAACTTGTTATACTACTTTGTAGGCGGCAACTAGATGGTACAAACTCAGTCCTAAGTATGGACGTGGCCTTAAGTCTAGTATCGCTGCCTAATACGCCTTAAGGCCTATATATAGTTAAATATTAGCTACTGGTTAAGATGTTTTTAGAGGCCGGGGTGGATTATAGTAAGGAGTAGATATGGGCCGCCTATATAGAGACTATGCCTATCTAAAACAATAGGGCCTTAAGGGCTGCTCTATTAAGGGCAGTTTATTATAAGGTAGGCCAGGCTATATTTACGGCTATCTATAGAGATAGTATATAGGTGTCCGTTATAATTATAATATATTGCTAACGTTTATCTAGCCCTATTACCATCGCGATATATTTTGCTAGGCAGGCTAGAAGGTATTAATTAATTACGGTTGATCTAATCTATATGGAAATAGTAACTTTAGTTAAGTTTGCCTTACAGTAAGGCCTCTTATCACACTAGGAAGCCCTAAGATTATTACCTATATACACAATCTTAGGTTATCTAGGCATAGTATAGTAAATCGCCTTTACTACAGGCTCTTCTATTAGGGGTAATTATATAAATATTACATTTGTCCTATATTTTACCAGCTAGTAGCTAGTAGGGTAGGATAAGTATTATTCTAAGGATCTATAGCCTTAGCGATAAGTTTCTTAAGATATGGTAAGGGCGTGCTAATACTAGGAATAGCATAGCCTAGGTTAGGGAACTGCCTAATATAAGCAGGAGAGGGCGTTAAGTTGTATTACCTTAGCGGCAGCTATAGCGAGAAAAGGATTAGATACTTATCTAATTAAGGTTACATCTTTATAGTTATGTAACCATAACTTGCTATTACGTAATAGCAATTTAGGGTAATTTGCAGCAAATTAACTACGAATATAAGTTAAAAGGGGTTAATTACGTAAGCTAAGCAAGCTTAGGAAATCCACTAAATTCCACCTATAGAATAGGAGAATTAATAAGCATTAATTAAAATTAGTTACCCCCTATACTATTACAATAGCGATATATATTACTAGAAGTAATATAGATAATACTATTTAGGGTTATTATAGTTCAGCAAAAATAAAGACGGCCCATACTATATAGAGAGTAATTAATAATAGTTATAGTTGTTAGCAAGATATCTAGACTATAATCTAACTAGTTAAGTACTTAAAATTAAAATTATAGATTAGTATTAATTAACTGCTAGCCTATAAGGGATAAAAATTAGGATCACTAGACTTAATAAATTAGGCTATCTTCACTATAATGCGCTTATCTATTTTGGAGATTATAATTATTAAGAGTTTATCTTATTTGGCTATAATATATAATATTATAATATGCCGCATTTTATCTAGTGCTGAAGCAAAATTGTAAATGCCAAAGGCCTATAGCTACTGCTGCTCTTAACTTCTATTTAGTGTCCCTAGTTAAAGGTCTTACTGCTAGTAAAGTCTATAACATCCATCCTTACTACCTTTCTTATATTCTAACGCCACTAACATCCTCTCTATTATCATTATCCTCGCTATTATTACTAGCACCATCCCAGCTATTGTTGTTGGTGCCCTCTCTATTAGTCTTGTTCTACGCTTTAGTATAATTACCAGCGCCGCTAATATTTGCTCCACCTGTGAAGTTAGGGATAGCGATATTAAAGTTAACGTCTATACTATACGAAATAGGTGTGTAATCAGCTATACGCTAGCGGTAGACACGCTATATAGTTTTATTAACATTAAATAGGGCAACAAGTTGCTGGAAGTACTCTTTCTGCTTAGGATTCTTAAGGTTAATAAATACCTTATTATCTTTACACCACTTCTTAATTTTATAGTATGTGGTATTTATAAAGGTCTTATTGCTAGTATAATGATTATAGACTACCTAGGGACTACTAATAATAATAAGGCCCGCTTATAGTCTAGTAATTATAAAAAGGTTCCTTGCCGTGTCCTAGACAAATTTTAGTAGACTAGTAACTGTTATATTATATACTAATAACTCCACCTAGCTGCCCTAGATGCCATTAACGGTAAAGACCTTAATCTCGCTAACTACTAGCGCAAATTTCCGCCACTTGCTGCCATCTTACTGGGTATAGCACCATTCTTTAAGTGCATGCAGCGCTGCGGAGTAGACGGTAAGTTAGGCTATATATAGAACGGCAAGGCCAACCTCTAATGGCTTAAATCTAAAGTCTATTAGCGCTATAGCTACCTAGAATGCATATTAAGCGTGGACTAGGTTATACGTTAATTGGCTAAACTCATTTACCTATATAGTACTATTAATAGTAAGGAAGGCAATAGGGTGGTTATAGCGCAGCACATCCTTGAAAAAGCTCGCTACCAGCTTTAACTGCTCTTAGTCCTTAACTGTTAGGCTTATGTAAAGCTAGCTATACGGCAGGACGGCATTTATAAGATATAAAATGTCTTTAACAAATTAATATTATAGTGAGAACTATACTATATCCGCACTAACTGTAAGGAGATATGTATAGAGGGAAACGGATTTCTAATAGTAGAACGGATTATTAAAATCGGGACTAAGGATTAGTTTTAGTTGGTATATATTACTAAGGAGAACCTAAGGTATAGGGTCGCCAGCCTAGATTTATAAACCTCCCTTAATTAAATATGGTCTGCTCTAGGCAAATCTACCTAGCTTAGACACCTTCCTGGCCTTATTATAGAAAACTGCGTATACAGCACTAATAGAATGTGTATAAGTCTGTAAGACTATATTAGGTGTTATAAGAATAATATTAGCGTTTTTAGCTAGGTCTGTAATAACTATATTAGCCGTAAGTATTAATCCCATCTTATTATTTTACGTTATATTATTACCAAGCGCAAATTAGTGCAAGTATTGGCGGAATTTGGCATATTTAGTTATATTAGGATCTATAATAGGATATAGGTTTCCGTTACTGTCTAGGACACCTATAAGGCATAACAACTACTAACCTTTAGACAAATCTATAACCTATAACTGCTTATTAAAGCTAGTGGCATTACTAGCCTTAAATATACAGTAGAGCAGGAATGCTATATTCAGCATAGATGCGTCCTTGTTAATTATAGCATAGTTATCCTGTTTCTTAAAATACTTAGGATAAGTATTAATGCCTGCCGCTGTTTGCTGTATAATAGCATCCTATATATAGACCTTAGTTTCCGTTAAGCATATATGGCGGTAAAGGATAATAGGAAATTTAGCGGGATGGCCTTATATAATTAGTACCTCGTAGTCCTCTATAAGCACATTATTAATTATCTTAGCTAGCATATCTAGTTGGTGATTAAGCGGCGATAAGACCTAGATTCTAGTAGGATCCTACTAGGCCAACCTAAGTTAATACTAGTATTGTACTAAGACAGTTAGGAAGGTTAATTTCCTAATACTACTAGGGCCTTAGATTAGTAAAATACCGCCTATTATATATTTAAGCGCAGTATAGGCACCTATTTGCTCTTTATTAAGTAGCGGCAAGACGGCCCTAAGGGCATTATTAACCAAGTTCTTCCTATACTTAGCAATATTATAGTTAAAGTAATTAATACGCGGGAGATCTGTAAAGTTATTAGATAGCGCAATTTAGCGCTTAATATAGAAATTGTCACCTCCTTACTATAGGTAGCGTAGAGTGTTAATCTCTTAGGAGATTCCAACCTTAGGGACACGCTTAGTTATAAGACAATTAATGCCCTATACCATAATTAGGGCCTTGCTTAGGTTATCAACTATTATAAAGTTATTACTACTTAGGATATACTCCAGAGCGAATACAGGGTTTAGTATAAACTTATAACCTACCTATGGTTAAAAGATAAAAGTATAGTAGTTATAGCCGGAGCTAAAGGGAGTGGTATTAACAATAACTCTTTTCTAGCTAGCCTGGCTATCTATATCTTTACCTAGGAATAAGATATTAATAATGGAGTTAGTGTAAAGGGTAAGACCATTAACCATCTAGATAGCAGTATAGTAGACTTAGTCTGCGCTACCTGGGAAGGTAATAAGACAAATAATAGTGAGTACCTAGGGGTTCTGGTTAACGGCCTTAAGGCTCACAACTGCGGTATAGAACTAGACTGTAAAATACTTAAGAACACTATTAAACTAATACCTTACGGGGATTTTGTATAATAGTTAGTCCTTTACTAAGAGCTGCATATTAAGCTAGATATTTATATTATAGTTCTTCCACTAGCAACCTAAAGGATTATTAATACTCTGCTATTATAGGCTCGCGTTTAGGCTTGCAATATGGCCATTAAGCTATTTAGTGCCTAGTATAAAGAAGTTAACAATAACCGTAGGACTATTTAAAAGCATATCCCAAGCTTTATAGATTTGCGGCGTAAATAGGCCAAAGTCCCCATTAATAAAGAAGTACTTACTAAGCAATATGTGCGTACCTAGTGTGAGTTTATTAAAGGCGACAACAAACCTAATATAGTAAAGTTGTAGGGTTGTGGCATCTTGCGGGAGAATGCAAGTAAGATACTTAAGTGTAGTTGGACATAATAGTTGTTAAGTAACTAGAGAAGCAGTATTAGTAGTGCCAACCTTAATATTGCCGGCAATATTAACATCTGTAAATTAGCCAGACGCCGTCTTATATAAACGATAAGTAGGTATTTTATTAGTCTTATAAGACACCTGGAATATAATGCTATATACTATAATATGCTCTTTAATAATTTACGTAACAAACTAAACTATAAGGTGGTTATTGTTTAGAAGCTAGAGTGCATCTAAAGGTTCAGCTATTATAGAATTACTATCCTCTATATAGGTATCTGGATTATCTATTAGGCTATCTACCACTAGATGGAAGCTAGCTGTATTAAGAGGTTTAGGCAACAGAGAGGTAGCAGCTATACTTAAAGCGGCAGCACTTGGTGCATCTACCTTGCCTAGAGTAGTTGCAGCATCTATTACCTAAATTAAAGTAGGTCTACTTATGCAATTATTAATATTATACCCTATAACTCTGCAGTTCTTATATACATAACTATAGAAAACAGTTTAATAGTCTAGGGAGTTATAGTTTAGGTAAGTCCACTTCTTCTTGTCTAATAGCTAGGGACAATCTTGCTTTCTATAGCCTATGGTACTATATTAGTTGCATGTTACACAAGGATAGTGGCTCTTAAGATAACCGGCTTCCCTATAATTATTGTATATAGGGTTAAGGCAGTTGGCTTTAAGATAATTAGCCTTACCACAACCGTAATAAAGTTAAGAAGCTTTCTTAAGAGGACAATCGGCGCGCATATAGCTAGTAAATAGATAGAGATAGCATTTTAAAGCATTGTTGGCTAAGAGGTATAGACTGCCAAGCTTTAAAAGAAGAGGCTTGTTAAGTATAAGGCCCTTGCCGTTGCCTTATAAGATACTAAAGCCTATAACCGCCATAGTTAAGGCAATTTTAAAAACCATAACGCCCTTAGTAAACTTTTTGTAGTTATGGATATAGTTAATATTACAAGTTATAAAATAATTAGTGGGTAAGTCTATTTTGGTAGTAGGCTATATTAAGCGGTGGTCTATATAAACGTATTAGTAAATATAGATTCTCTATTATATAGCTAAGGTTAAAGATAAGGTAGCTGACTTACTATATTATAAGGCTCTATAGCCTAGATAGATCTGCGGAGGCACTAGTTATAGAAGTAGATGCTAGTAGGGTAGGGGTAAGAGAGGGTAGTTGTCGGAATATATGGACAGAAGTTACGTGGTTACGTGTCGTCGACGTGTCGTCGTCGTGTCTTTGATTAGTCATCCTTATGGTGACTAATTAGCCCCCTACTTAGGCACCGCGATCCTTACGATCCTCTGCTTTCTTTACCTATTAGACAAGAATCAAACTATTAGTTAATAGGCCAATCAAGTGCACTTGGGTGATACCGACATTGATCAATGGTCAACCTCACCGGTTGGCTATAGAGCAACAAGGTTTACTGCCGCCCTAGCAGCTTTGTTTGATCGCAAGCAGCAATCCAGTACCTAGCAGCAAAACCATACTAGCAGCTCCGGCAGCACCTAACCCCAGCAGCTTAGAATATACGACAAATACGCAACGTATAAGACATTCTACAGCAGCAAATTAACCCCCAGTACGACCTCTTTACGGAGCGCCGTACCCCCAGCTTAACAGCATTAACCCCTAGTACAGCCTCTTTACTGAGTGCCAGTACTACCAGCTTTTAACAGCACCCAACATCTAACAGCCCTCGGGTAGTACCCCAGCAGCAGCTACCCTAGTAGTACTACGGCAGCGCTCTAGCCGTATACAGTATACCAGCTTTTACAGCACCTAATATCCAACTACCTAACTGCTTTACGCAGTACCCCAGTGTAGCTACGCAACTTAGCAGCAAACCACTACCTAGTGTGCTTAGCATATAAATCAACATCTAATAGCCCTCGGGCAGTACCCTAGCAGCTACCTTAGCAGCTACCCCAGTAGTACTACGGCAGCGCTCTAGCCGTATATAGTATACCAGCTTTTACAGCATCTAACAACCTAGCAGCATTAGCAGCACCAAAACACCTAGCTACCTTAGACTTGCGGAAAACCAGTAACAGAAGTGTCACTGAGTACTGGGAGATACTAAGTTGCGTCCATTACGCAGAATAACCACGTTTACGAAGATTTGGTTGAGTACTTTAGGTCAGAAGTGTTACTAAACCTAGGGTCCTAAGTTAACGTCCGAAACGCGCTCCCCCCTACCTATAATCCCGACACTGTCTGCTATCTTCCTTGCAGATCTGCCACGTTGGAAATTACGTCAACAGCGCGCATATAACGCTAGTGTGCTCCCCATCCTCTGCCCTCTCGAATCTACTGGCATCTACTACAGTTATAACTCCGCCAGAGGAATTGAGACCTGCTAGTACGCGCCTATAATACCCGCGACCTATGAACGAGACAACTGCTGTGCCAATACGCCTACGGACAGACAAGAATTCGTGCCGATATGCCTACGAATACGACCCTGTTGCTGGCATTATACTGCCACCCGAACGACCCTATTGCTGGTACCGTACTACTACCTAAACAGACAATAATCGTGCTGATATGTATACGATATATTGACTAACCGATAGCGCCAATACGCCTGCTATTACGACCTGACTGAACGATTGTGCTGATGCGCCTGCGATCTACTGACTGACCGATAGACGAGCTCTACGTTTAACCACTATCACTACCTGATGCTCGCACTGTACCGCTACCTAAATCTGACAGCTGTTGCGCTGATACGCCCGCGACCTAAACACGACTAGGTAGAGCTTTGCTCCCTGGAATACAACCCTGTCGCTGGCACTGTACTGCTAGTGTTGGAATATATGGACAAAGGTTACGTGGTTACGTGTCTTAGGATAGCTGTTTTACGCACAAAGAAAGAACTGCCAGTGTCGGAATATATGGACAGAAGTTACGTGGTTACGTGTCGTTGACGTGTCGTCGTCGTGTCTTTGATTAGTCATCCTTATGGTGACTAATCAGCCCCCTACTTAGGCACCGCGATCCTTACGATCCTCTGCTTTCTTTACCTATTAGACAAGAATTAAACCATTAGTTAATAGGCCAATCAAGTGCACTTGGGTGATACCGACAGTAGTTAGTAGAGTTAGGTTAATTAGTAAAAGTAAGGAAATAAGGCGCGCCCTAACAAAATTGTATAAGTAAGGCCTTGGCGGTAAAGCATATAGTTATATACTCCGTAGGTTAAACGCGTGTAAGGGCGAATCTATAGTAATAAAACTAACCTATAGAGGAAGACGCGGTATGGTATAAGTTATAGGGACTACCCTACCTAGCCTATCTCTTAATATAGGCCAGGTAATAGTCTAGCACTATTAAGCTCTTATAGTTTATAATATAAGCATATAGATATATAGAAGGGTAAGGGAAAAAAGAAGCAAGTAGTAAAGTAAAAGCACTTTACTATAGGCAGGCTAATTATGTTATAGGTAAATAAAAACTTAAATACCATAATCTATTAAAAATGTCACTAATAAGTATAGCCTACTACTGCTAGAAAGTACAAGTCTTTTTCTTCCTTAATTGGTAAGAGATAAGATATTATTAGCTAAACAATCTCTTATAGGAGTACTAGGTAGGGAGTAGAATATTATAAAACCGTATATAGTTTTAAACAGATCTAAAATAAAGATATTAAATATAAGAGACTCTAACGCAATAAATGCTATAGTAGAATACTAACCTCTTATATAACACCAAATAGATAAATAGTGAGATAAGTTAATATTGCTAAGCGGCTGGATACTAGGTATATACAACATATCTACTGTCCTAAAATGCCCTAAAATGCTATAAAATACTATTAATTGCATAAACTTATAATATAAGATATAAAGCCTCCTACTACCTTTTGCTATAGATATACATTTAAATAAGTACTAGATGTTTAAGTATAGATATAAAAGTAATCCGTGCACTAAATAATTATTATTTTAAAGAAAGTTACCTGGTAGGGCCTTAAGTACTATATAGTAGTATAATAATAACACTAGCGATTACAAAGTAAGTGTAATATATTGCCGTTTACTAGAAGTACTACCTGTTATATACTAAGCACTTTACAGTAATAGAGTCCGTACGCATAGATATAGGCCAGCCCTTTAACTCTAGTAGCGCGCATATCTACCAACTTTATATAATAATAAAAAGTATAGTGACGCCTATAATAAGTGCAATACGTTGCCGTCCACTAGAAATACTACCTATTATACAGCAAATACTTTACAGCAATGGAGCCCGCACGCATAGACGCAGGTTAGCCCTTTAACTCTAGCAGCGCGCATATATACCGACTTTATATAATAATAAGAAATATAGTAACGCCCATAACCTCCTGCATTCTACTATGCTATAATAACTAGTTATCCCTCCACAGGCACTTAATAAATTGCTTATATTAAAAACTGCAAGAATTTAGCGGTACTAGACCGCTACATAGCCCTAAACAGGCTAGGTAGGGTATTCCCTATAAGTTATATAATTATGCCCTTATTTAACTATATAGCACCAAGTCTAGCCATATTTACCCCAACCAGTAGCAGCAAATAACAGCTAATTTTACCTCTATGCGGGTATATACGGGTAATTATAAGATCTACTACTTTACCTCTCCTTTATTTACCTTATTTACTCTACCTTCTATCTCTGTAACAACTAACCTTTAACTATATCTAATACTAGAGTTATGCTGGTGTAGTATTAGCCAGCTATAGCATAAAGCCTCCCTGCTTTAACAGTCACCTTCTACTTAATATATGCTGTAATATCGCATGTACCTAACCAAATAAGCGACTTAATAATAACGCAACTATAGGCAAAGCTGGATGCGTGGTATAAGGCAAACCTAAAGCCAACTAAAGATATAGATATTGCCTAAGACTTTAAAATAAGCATTAAAAACTATAATAGACTAAAAGAGATAGTTAAAGATATCGCGATTAAAGTTAAGCCTAAGTATATAATATATTGCGGTAACTCTATAATAATAAAAGAAGGACACGTTAAGGAGTTTTATAAGTAACTCCTATAATTTACTAATACTCCACCAGATTGGAAACTGCAGGTAATCTGTAAGGGATCTTTTGGCGGCTGCCAAGGCTAGCCTTCGGCTAGCCCTTAGCACCTCCTTATAAGCTCCCTTGGGCTTGCAGCCCTTCCCTCTTCATCGGTTCGTCTCTCTCTCTGTACTCAGGGTATTGCTATACCTACCCTCATTACCATATCGTCCTCTTCCATCGACTCTCCTCGTGACTCATGCTCGGCTTGCCTGCTCCCTACCGTACACCTAGGCAATAGCCTTACATAATCCTAAAAATTATAGGAAGTGCTTATTCTAATCGCGTAAGGAGGGTACTAAGTACCTCTAAGAAATTAAAAAACCTGCCTCTATGTAAATATATGTCACCCCTAAAGACCAAAGCATAAGACAAGACAACGCCACCTTAGCTGCTATATATAATATAGCCTATAGACGTTACCGCAAACCCATTATACAGTATCCCTTCGCCTTAGCTAGTAACCCTAGTGGCAAGCAACGCAATTAACATAGGAGATATTAAGATTAAAATCCAATCTATAAGCTTAATAGGCAAGTTAATAGTTAGGGTGGTCTAAGTCTTATATCTAATAAACGGAAACCCATATATAGCTCTAGGCAAGCTATAGGAGGAACTGTAAGCCTATACAGAGCTTAATATTAATAGTCCGCCTAAAAAGAACATCTACATATCGCCGTGGAGATATAAAAACCTTATAATACGGTTAGAGGGCACACTTATTGCAGCTCTTAACAAAATGGCGAAAAATGGCATAAAGGAGGCCGTGCTTATAGCATTATTCTTACCTCCTAGCTTAAACTCCTAAGTCGCTGCCACTAATAATATACCATTGGCTATTAAATCTAAGGCTGGACACAATAGACGCAGTGTAAAAGATAGCCAGTAAGTCCTAATACTATATAAGGCCAGCGGCAAGAGCAAACTAGGAGAAGGTAAGAAGTAGAGTTATTTAGGATCAGCAGCATATAGCTCTAAGAAAGACAGTAAGGGCGAGCCTATTAGATATAAGAAATTAAACAATAGCAAGACTAAATTAGGCAGATATAATAAGTGGCCTTAACTAAGATTGGTAATAAGTACTCTAGTAGAGGATAATAAAAGCAAGCTGGCTGCGCCTAGGAAGTTAAATAGTTATAAGGCTAACCTAAATAGATATAGGAAGCGCCCTTAGCTAAAATTAGCGGCAGGCACCCTTATAGAAAACAGTAATAGCAAGCCAGTTATGCATAGAAGGCGATTGGTAAAGGGAAGACATAACCCATCTACCTATAAGCCTATATTAGTAAGTAACAGCGGTACTAAAGAAATCGCCACAGATAATAGTAAATCGCCACAACCTATTACTAAACCTAAAGGTACACACTAGCCTAATAATATAATAGACAACCCTACTACCGCATTACCAACTATTAATACCCCTTAAGATATTACCGCAGAGGATAGCAAATTGCTATAATGTGCCAGTGGACATAATAATAAGTTCCCATATTATACTAACTCTAAGAACGCGGAGAATGGAAATAAAGACAAGAATTTAGTTAACAATAACAACCAAGATAAGGATTTAGTTAATAATAACAACCAAGACAAGGATTTAGTTAATAATAATAACCAAGACATAGACATAGAGAAAGAACTTAACTAGTAAAATTTTTTAGCCTAGCTCTATAAGGCCGGGAAGGATAACCTAGACAGCACACTAGCATATATAATGGAGGCGGATCTTCTGCTTACTCTAGAGTATTTCCTACTTATCTTATTAAAAGCACTCTCTAAGACCGCCCTAATTAAACTCCCTAATTAAGGCCTTACATTAGGGTTTAAATTCAGCCCATACTAAGTGGTATATGTAGCTTAGGCATTTAAGTAAGAGAGGATAATCAAAGGAGGCGGCATCTATGCAGATGAACCTAGCGTAGGCAAGACTATATAAATAATTACTTAATGGCTAATAAACTACTTTTATTATTAGAACGTAATAGATGTTTAAGAGGTCTAAGCCGCTAGAGACGTAACCCGCTACCTACCTAAGATATATCCGCCAGATATAAAATACCTATAGGCAGTAAAGCAGCCAATTATATACTACTACAAAGACAACTTTAAGAAGCTATACTCTATAGACCCACAGCAAGGCTGTTTAGTTATCCTTACGCCAAACCTAGGCCTACTAGGGTTCCTAAAGGACGTAAGTGCAATATTATAAGACAGCGCAATTATAAAGCGCCCCAACCCGCCCTAGATTACAATTCTCGCTCCTAGCTATAAAAAAGCCAAGATGTTTAGTAAACTAAAAAGGGACAAATGGCGCCAAATCTATAAGGCTCTTAAGTGGACCAATAAGGAATAATAGGAGAATAACAATAATATATATCTAGTTGGCAAGACTTCCCTATTATACCTATAGGGTAAAGCTAGGTTTAAGAATAATTATTGCCCTGCCCCTAATATAACAGAACTATTAGTATTAAGACACTTAACCTAATTCCTTTTAATTACCACGCAAAATTATATTACCATACAACTAATACGCAAGTTTATTACTATATAAACCAGTATATAGAAATACCTAAATAGCTAAACCACTAGATCGTATTAGAAATTAAAGAGTGTAATATAGGTTAGGTATATCCTCTAGGATAAATGCCACCTAGACATAACTAATAGAGTCTTAATATTATTTATTTAGGATATAGTTAAGGAGTACCGTATAGTATATAATTGCAGCCCTACTATATAGGGTGTGTCTAGTATGCCTAATAACAGGAACCTAATGCAACTAATGCGGTTTATTATAGCAGGATTAAAGAGGCCTAAGTAGGAAGAAGTAGATAAGCTAAAGGGAACAGAGTTTAAAGTACTGCTTAAGCTTAAAGAAGAAACCATCCAGTTAAAGAAAAAGGAAGTTAACTATCTCTATAAGGATATAAAGACCAACCTAACTAGAGTAATAGCAGATAAGAAATTCGGCAAACTAGCTACATTTTTCCGTATAGTCATTCTAACGTTTTAGATACGTAGAGAGGAGTTAACACTCTGGTTTAACCAGCAAAAGCTTATCCTAAAGAACAGCTATCTTAAATTAGTTATATTATAGGCCGACCCTAATAACACTAAGGTGGCTATAATTACAGCTATAGAGGACTAAGTAAGCATAGAGTAGAGGCGCTAATATAAGGGACTTCTAGCTATATAGGAGGAAGATAGCAGTAACCTAAACACTAAACCTAAGATACTAAAACTTACCCAAGCTAAGTTATATACTAACGCAAAAACGGCAGCAAGCGTAGCATAGGTTGTCCAATACTAGGACTAGCAAGCCCCTATTATAATTAAGTCCAATAATAAACGCCTAAAAACTTAGAGTTGCACACTTAAGGACCTAATTGTTACTAAGTAGACTACTAACCCACTTAGTAAGGAGTTTACCAATCTACTTAACCGCTATTTTTAACAGAATGTAAAGTTCTTTAAAGCTAAAAAAATCTATAATTACGTTTATATTAAAAAACAAACAGACGGTTTAGCGTGTAAGATTGTTATTACCACTTACTTACCTCTTACACTAGCTTGTTAGTTTAATAGGCTATATAAAGAATACGGTAAAGATAAGGTGCTCCGCTATATAGCCAGCATGTTTAATATTAAGAAGACTAAAGCTAGGCAAACCTTTAATACTAATAACTCTAAGTAGATCCTACTTTACACCTTTGCATTAATTAGGCTGTCTATTAACCTATAGCGCGTAAATTACACTATTATAATTAAGCCAAGCTATAAGCTCTCGGAGGTAAAGTAACTGTTCGCTTAGATAAATTAATAAGGACAGACTAAGCCCGTCTACTATGGTACTATTATAGCCAATTAGAAGTCAAGTATTAAGTAGAGGATGTTAAAGTTAACTAAATTCACGTCGTTACTGTAGAAGTCAGTGTATAAGGAGAAGGCCAATTTAAGCTTAAAATTAGGCTAAGGTAAGAAGGAAGATACTAAGACTATCTAATGCTGGTAATAATTATAAGAGTATAATATAACTATAGATAGTTCTGAACACTATATATAGTTGCCATATAGCGAAACCTGTTACTATTGTATAGTGGTATATATATAGGCTAGGGGATATGTCTTCTAGTAACTTATAAGTAGTAGCGTAGTATATATAGTAAACTTAGTTAACCAAAATGTTTCTAGGATTATTATTTCTAAGAAAGCATTAAGCTGTGTTATAGGACTAACACGCATTATTATAATTTGGCTTATAAGCATACGCGTATACATAAGTATAGACCTAACCCCTAAGTGATGTGTATATATACTACCTCACCTCCTACCTAGATCTTTACGCGATATTAATTATATACTTTCGCCTTGTACCTTAACAGTTAGCTTATACTATAATAGTTGGTTTATACTATAACAAGCTATAGCTTACAGCACTGTTATTATTAAGGCAGCATTTAGCCGCAAAATGCAACTAGATGCGGCTAAATGCCAAAATTGCTAGATTAGCATAAACCTAACTTAAAATGCTAGTAAATTTTTTTATAATACGCTAGAGCCTTAGCAAGATTTTTATAGGGGTAGTAACTTTAATATTTATTAATAAAGTATATATTAAATATAGAAATTATTAAAATTATTAAAATTATAAAATTATACTTTTATGCATGCTTACTAATATTAATAAGTATATATAAAATATAAAATTTATAAAATTTATACTTTTATATATGCTTAGTAATTTTATAGTTAGCACTTAGCAGCTAAATGCTAAGACTTAATTATAAATGCCGCATTTAGCAGCTAAATGCTAGGACATAGTAATAAATGCTAGAAAATGCTGGAAATTGCTAGAAAATGTTAGAAAATGCTAGTAAATTTTTTCCTGACGCCCTTACGTCACCATATAGGCTAAAAGATATAGAGTGCTTGCAAACTTGTCACAAGCGCGGCGGGATCTAATATATATACTCTTACAATTGCCCTCCCCTCTATATGTTTGTCCTCGAACGCTAAGCTATAGGGGGTCCGTATACTAAGAGTCGCACTATATATTAGGAGTCCCTAGTAACGAAGGCTGCTTAAAGCTTAAGCCGGATCGGACACAGCCGACGCCCCTTTGCATGGATACACGTTAGACTATACTAAAGCGAAGTGCGACCGTTGTAAGTTAAACCTATAACCGACCTAGTTAACGGATCCATACCTAGCTCTAGTAAGTTCGTAAGCACAATTATAACGTGTCCCGCCCTTACGTCGCCATATAGGCTAAAATACATAGAGTGCTTATAAACTTATTATAAGCGCGGCGGGATCTAATATATGTACTCTTATATATTTAGTATTATTTATACTAAAGAAGAACGGAAAACGTAAACTATATATTAACTATAAATAGTTAAATAGCATACTAGAAAGGATAGATATCCTTTACCCTTAATTAGCGAGATCTAGGATAGAATTAGTAATATGTAAATTTTTATAAAAATGGATCTAAGATAGGTATCCCTTGCACCGATAGTGTGTTCGGAGTTGTGGCCCGTGCATAGCAACACCAAAATCGACCAGGCTTGCGGTCGATAACTTTTATCCTAATAGCCTATCGGATAATAATAGTATCAGCTAACACCGGATTGTCCGATATTTATCCGATAAAGCTTGGCATTTAGAACTTCTATACAGAAAATTAGATAATCTCTTAATTGTATAATAGTTTCTATATGGCTAATAGTAATCTTCAATCTGATGATTTCAATAGTAATATCTTACTTAAAAATGATACTTCTTCTGCTCTTTTAAGCGCTGAAACTGAGGCTGATGGAGGCTTAGTCTTAACTAGACAAACGACAACAAAACAGTCTTCCTCAATTTATAAATATACTTGTACAGTAACAGCTGAAGAGAAAGCTGGTATAAAGAAGAGCTATTTTTATTGATATTGTCCTTCTAAAGACTTAAAAGGATATTATAGCTTAATATATGGACTTCGAATTCATCTTAGGAAATATAAGATTAAATGGAGTCTAGAGGAGAATAATACTTATACAATAGTAAGAAATTAAGAAGAGAGTTCTATTTAAGCACTTTACGCTAAGCTTCTGGAAGAGGGTTAAATTGAAGGTCTTAAGGGCGAGGTTCTAAAGCGTATAGTATATTAAAATACCGTAAAGCAAGCACTTCTAGATCTGATTATTGTACGACAGCTTCCCTTCTTATATATAGAATGGCCAGAGTTTCATGCTTTTGTAAAAGCACTAAATTAAGAAGCACCCTTAATTATCCCTATACACCACTTAACAATTACAGCCTGGATTCTTAAACACTTTACTAAGGGTTAAGATATTATACGAAAAGTACTTTAATCTGCAAAGATAAGTATTTACTTTGCTGTAGATATCTAGACCTCTCTAACTTATGCCCTTCTTCTTGGAATCTATGCTAGCTTTATTAATATCTAGGATAAATACCGGAACCCCTTAATTGCCCTTCGTACGGTATCTAGTTAGAGTGGAATAGATTAATAGGAGGCGCTTTATCCCGTTCTTATTAAGTATGGTATTAAAACAAAGATTAGAGCTCTTATTAGTAATAATGCTGGATTAAACAATGTTCTCTGTCGTATAATTGGCCAATAGCTTAGCCTTAAGTATAAAATTAACTGGATTGCAACATATTAAAGAATTCGCTGTTAGGGGCATGTTATTAATCTTATTATTTAGGCCTTTCTATTTAGTTTAAAGAAGGATGAGAAGCTTATGGACTTATATAATAAAGAGGATAAGGAACAGGACGAAGAAGAAGAAGAGGAAGAAGAAGAAGAAGCTGTATAATAAGCACTACCGCCAGTTAAGAGAAAAGATAAGAGGAAAAAAAAAGGGTAAAGAATCAAAGCCCGCATCATACAAAAAGTATAAAAGGGGTAAAAATATTCGAGATATTATAGGGCTAATAGGGAAGCTTTATAACCACGTCGTTTATATCCGTAGCTTAGCTAACTGTATAACATGGTTTATAGAGCGTACTAGTAGAATAATTCCTCTTAATAATCGTACAAGATGGAATAGCTGGTTTAATATATTAAATGTAGCTCTGGAGGACAACGTAAAGGCTATACTTTAACTCTACGTTAAACACTACAATAAGGATTTCTTAAAAGATGATATCCTCTTAATAAGCGAATGGATATATCTTTGTATAATTCGTAATTTCCTTTAGTCTTTCTATAAAGCAACTCTATTCCTTTAAGGAGATCGTATGATACTTAAGAGGGTTCTAGAATTAATTAATATTCTTAAGGATATAATACAGACCGCGTTGGTATATTATATAATACTCTTAACGTTTCTTTAGCTAATCCTTTCCTAGATAACAGCTACTAAGGCTAAGGATAAGTTTATGGCCCCTTAACTCCAATCTGCCGAGAAAAAGCTTGTAAAGTACGTTAAGAAGCTGGATGATTATCCCTACTATCTAGCGGCACGGGTTCTCGACCCAGAGTGTTGTATAGCCTTCTTAAAAGATCAGAATGATTATATCACCGTTAAAGGAGAAAAGAAGCTCTTTAGCGTACGAAAGCTCTGGGAGAGATTTCGCGAGAAAGCGATACTTTTAGATTTAACTATATTGTACGCAACTAAGACCTAAAAGTCACCTTTAGAGTCTAAAGAAAACCTCTCCGCCTTTTATAAGGCTCGCCTTTAGCATCGTTTAAAGCATACTCGTCCACAGAGCCAGGATGAGTTTGATACCTATATTAACGAGAGTCCAATTCCACTTGATAGCCATACAACAGCTATTTTATGGTGGACTCAGCCTCTATAGCGTATAAGGTTCCCAAGACTCTTATTACTTGCAATTAAAGTTCTCTTAATACCTGGAATGAGTAATAAACCAGAGAGAGTATTTTTAGGCTCTCGACGTCGTGTTCCATGGGACCGTATAAAGACTACTTCACGGATACTTAAGGCATTAGAATACGCGAAGGACTGGGCAGATTATGGAATTCTAGGTGTTCCTTTATAGTTTCTTTATTATACGGTAGCTAGAGGGTAATAAAAGAGGGTTTAATTTATCTCTTTACTTATTCTTATTAATAGTTGTGCGCTAGGGGGTGTGAGGGAAGTGTGGCTAAAAGTATTGGGGGGTTATCGGATACTTTCGTAATACTATCAGCTGATAGGCTTATTATCCGATACAGGTATCGGGGCTATCGGCCGCAAGCCTGAAATCGACAGAAGTTCACGGCTTCAAGTTGGTGTTTCCAGAGCTGGCACCGATACGAACCAATACGAACCGATAAGATATCGGTTATCGGCAATATATCGGCAATATAATATTGCCAATATTGGGTTAAAATTCAAAATAACCAGCTTTACGCAGCCTTATATTATAATAAAGCATTAATATCTCCTTTCTACCCTTTCTTCTTAACGTATTCCATTACCGAGTGTCCGACACCACCAAGTGTCCGATAATTTCTTGGCACGACCAACCCAAGTGACGCGATCCTCATCATCACTACTAGAACTATCTGAAAATATATACTGAGTACTCGCCTTAGACTCAGAAGAAGGCTCTCTATCCTTCTGACATGTTTGTGCATTGTGCCTAGTCTCGCCACACTTCCCACAGCAACGTTGAGTCGCTGGTGCCCTATCTTGACCATCACCACCACTACCTCTCCGAGCCTTCTTAACCGCCACTGACGCTTTAGAAGCTACTTGATCAGCTATCGCACTAAACTCTAGGGTGCCACCTGTCTGGAGACGCTTCCTTTTACAACCCTTCCACTTAGTTATTACTGCTAATTACTCTTTAAGCTTAGTAATCCGTAACTCTTAAAGCACGTTTTAGTGCAGCATTAGTTTAGCACCTTTAATAAGCTACTAGAAGCAAGACTGGGCTATTACAGGCGATTTAGTAAAGGATTCCTTTACTAGCTTTAACTGCAATCCAAACTTAAGCATATTAGACGGAGTCTTTAACTACTAGGGGGTCTCTGGTAACGGGGGTGCTGGTAGGGTATATAACCGTACTTTAAGACAGTCAAGTACCGTTAATGGGTTTAGTGGAACAAGACCTAACGCTTTAAAGGCCTTTTAATAGTTCTCTATTATAAACACATTAAAAAACGCGTCTTTAAAGACTGGCAAGAAGGCTTCCTTATTAATATGGAAGACGCGCTAGCATGCCAAGTCTTGAACGCGCTGGGAGTACTTTAGCTTTAATGGCGCAAAGCAGACTATATCTAGAGGCTGTAGTATATGCGACGAATGGGCGGGCATATAGAGCGTAAGGATTCTGTTTTTAAGGCAGTAGTCCTTAAAATCTTAAAATTGGTGGCTCTTATAACCGTCCAAAATAAGGAGCCTCTAAGACCCCACCATTTGATCCTTTGTATGCGCGTTAAAGTGCTTTAACCACGCGACTCTAAGCTCGTTGTTAGTCCAGCCATTCTTTAAAACAGAGAGTTTCTAATTACGTGGTATCCCAGCTTCTTTATACCACGCAAAGATATGGATGCGCCCTTTGTAGATAATAAACAGTGGAATTACATACCCCGCGGCGTAGATACTCTGGATAACGGTAATCCACTCTTAATCGCCTAGCTGAATAAGCTCTAGTTAAGTACGTCTCTTAGAGCCAGTAACCACTTTTATAGACCCAATAACGCCCATCTGGAAGCTAGTCTTGTTAAAGTTGTATATGTTGTTGTCTAGGACACTATACTTATCTTTAGTCTCCTTAACAAGCTTAAACCACGCGCTAATAACCTCTAGATCTTCCTACTGTATTCTCTAACAGTCCTTTACTTAGTTAAAAGCTATCTTAAGCTTATCTAAACGCGTCACGAACCTCTCTACCCAGTTTTTGCCTACTAGCTCTTTACCCCACACACCTAATAGTTTGTTTGCCATATCTTCTACCTTATACTGTTAAGGAGGAAACCCTTGCGAATTAAGGTTAAGGATGTATTGGACAATCGTCTGCTCTTCAGTCTGGGTAAGCTTGCGGCAGTTTAGGACACAATCGCGTCATGCCTGCATTCCGTTAACGCGTCGGCGGAGGGTGCGGGGATTAATATTAAACGATTTAGCAGCAGCTTCGGCACTTAAAAATTGGCCTTAAAGATAGGCCTGTAAAGCTAGATTAATTCTACCGTCTTTTTAAATGGATTGTATATTGTTTTGTTGAGACATAGTTGTGTAAAGGTAGATGGTGGACGCCAAGGAAATTATCGGACATTCGGTGGTGTCGGACACTCGGTGATGGAATACGTTAAAGGTTAAGTTACCGTTAATTAAATAATTCTTAGGAGAAAGGTTAAAACTTAAAGGATTCCTTATATAAATACACTTTAAGATTATATAGGAAGGAGTAAAGTTGGTAACACCTATAGATTAAGTAGCATACGCAGGATTATTCTTAACAGGAAGAGCACTAAAATGGTTTAAACCTTACCTTATAGAGATATAAGTTAGTGGTATAACAACTACTAACCAAGATATACGGTTTATGTTTACTAGTTAAAATAGGTTCGCGGAAAGACTAATATAGATATTTAGAGACCCAGAAGCATTAACTATAGCGGAAAGGAAGCTTTAAAACTTAGTACAATATTCTTTAGCAATTAAGTATATAACACAGTTTTAGACACTCGCAACGCAGGTTAAGTGGAATAATAAGGCGCTTATAGCACAGTATAAATAGAGACTTAAGGCTAAAGTCCAGAATATAATTATCCTAATAAAAGATACGGAAAGTCTATAAGACTTAATAGATTAGTTAATAAAGATTAATAATAGGATCTATTAAAGGAAACAAGCTAAAAAAGGGCAAAATAGAGTTCTATAGTTGTATAAGGCATAGAGTACGCAGCAACAGATATAGAGCTAAAAACTATAGAATAGCGCAGAGCTAATGGACCTAAGCGGTACCAAAAAATCTAAAAGATAGATAAAGAAACTATAGAAACCTAAAGGTTAAGAATTAAGTAATTATAGGACTAGGGAGCAAAGGCTAAACTAGGGATCTTAGTAGCAGAAGACATTTAGGCGGACTTTATAACAAAAAAAATGGTTTAAAGATGGAGCTTATATAAATTATGGAAAATAAGGTCATTTTGTTAAAGACTATAAAGGTGATTAGGGTAACTACGCGGTAAAGGGTACTAGGTTGTTAAAGTATAATAATATAGATATAGGGATGTCGCGTAGGACTAAGGAGTGTTTGGTTAAACACTTCGCGTTTTATTATAACAACGCATACTAAATTTACAAAGATGCTAAATATAGCGTAAGCTATTGGCCGTAAAAGCTAGAGTTAAGAAGACTTAAAGGAACTAAAGAGTTAGATAAAGAATAAAATCAACTCTATAAGCTAGATTAAGATATTAAAGCAATATATAGATAAAGATTAGTAATAATAATAATAAAGTTAGAGTACTTATTAATTAATAGTAACAAGGAAGAAAAGGAGGCTAACTAGGAGCACTTATACCTTGGTAACGTAATAGAAGTAGAGACTAAAACCACTATAGAACGCGGATTAGTAATGGGTATTATAACACCATTAGATATAGTATCTATTACTTTATAAGATAGAAGGAGTAATATCTAGAGATAATTAAGTAAGCAGATAACTGCTAGTACTAGCTCACTACTTATAAAAGGCAAAAGGCTATAGGTCTAAGATTTTTATAAAAAGATAAGGAAAGCTCTAGACTTATAGAACGCAATAAGGATAGCTTAAGAACCTATAACAAGTAAAAACTAATAGGAAAGAGCCGTAACTTAGTTTAGTAATAAATAAATAAGTATAGGACGTAAGTTTAAGATCCATAAGTTTAGGGAATAAGTAAGAATATTAGTAGAAAGCTAAGATTTTAAGAAACAAATAAGAACTATAGCAATTCTAGGTAAATATAGTGTTCAGCCTAAAGATTAAAAAGTTAATACTAAGATTAAGAAGTAAGATGACTTTAAGAATACAGCTGCAAGATATAGAAAATAGGAAACTATAGATAAGTTTAGGCAAAGAATTATTATATAGCAAGAGCAAAAGCTAGATAGGAGGTCAGCTATGCTAGGTTATATAAAAGATAGAGCACCTATATAAAGAGTTATTAATAGGCCTAGTGCAGGGATGCCTAGAGCAAAGTAGTTAGATAAACTAGAATAAGAAGAGAATCTAAATATTCTAGTTAAATTTAAAGAAAGACATACCAAAGGATATTATAATATAGCAATAATAAGGTACTTTTTTATAAATAGACCATATATACTAAACCAGTTGTATGGAAAGGGGTATAGGCAATAATATAATAATAAATAGGAAGACTTTTATATATAGCTGGACGAAAAAGTAGTCTAAGACTAACCTATTACAGAAAAACGCATAAATCACATTAAAGGAGCGTTAATTATAATATTAAGGAACCTAGAAGAAGGGTTTAGGAACTAGAGAAATAAGCAATAAATCTTAGTACCTATAGCGGAAATACTAGTGGTTAGGTTAACTAGGTATTGGTTTAAACTTAAGGATAAAGACAAGCTAAGAGTTAACTTAAGTTACCTAGCGCATTATACGTTATTATAAATAGCTTGTGTAGATAACGTATGTAATATACATAGGGCACTAAAAGATAAAAACCGGAAGTACCCAGTAATGATATATTAGGCACTAGAGAGAAAACGGTTTAAAGACGCCAAGTATATATATAGATGGCACCTAGTAGAAGTATAGAGTTAAGGGGACCTAATACTTTAACCTAGAAGATTCCTTACAGAAGAATGCCTAGATAGATAATAGTAGTAGGACTACCTAGAGAACACTTATCTATAGTATATAAAGAAAAAGAAATAAACTAAGTATTAGCTAAAAGTGGACTAAGTATAAGTAGGATCTAGCAGCTAGTAGTTAGAAAAAGGGGAGGCCTATAGAACTAGAGGGAACTAGTAGTAGAGCTTTAGACCCTTAAAGGAATCTAAGGATAATACCTAAACTTATAAGTTAAGTAGTAAGATTAGCAGTTTAAAGCACTAATAGATAGTAAAGCAACAAGAAACCATATATCACCGGTAGTAGTGGAAAGGATAGGGTTACTATATAGATAAAAGAAACACCTATATCCACTTATAACAATTTTAGGAGATTGGATAGCCTATAGAGGAGGTATTATTAATCTTAAAATAGGACCTATTTAGTTAACTATTAAAGGGAGACCAGTTAGAATGTCTTTTAATATCTTACTATTAGGGAAAGATAAAGCGATACTAGGAATACCTTAGTTATAGAAATATAATTTAAAGGTTAATTGGGTTACAGGTTAGGTTAATATTAAAAATACTTAATGGTATAAAGTGCGACAGTAAACTAAGTTGGTATGGTACCAAGTTAGAGCAACATATAAAGAGACTAAGCAAAGCTTAAGTTATGTACCAAAGAAATACCACAAGTATGGTAAAAAGTTATAGTTACCAGAAAGTGAAAAGCTATTAGAGCATATAGCATAGGACTATAAAATAGAATTAGAAAAAGGAATAAGTCCAAGGTTCTTTCTAATCTATAAGTTTACTAAAACAGAGTTAGTAGCGCTTAAGGAGTTTATCCAGGAAAACTTATAAAAGGGATATATTAGACCATTACAGTTATTAGTAGAATATCCAGTACTATTTATTCTAAAGAAAAACGGAAAACTTAGGATATACATTAACTATAGACAGTTAAACAGCATCACCAGAAATAATAGGTATTCTTTACCCTTAATTAGCAAAATCCAAGACAGGATAGGCAACGTAAAGATCTTTACAAAGATAGATCTAAGATAGGCGTACCATTAGATTAGGATCAAGGAAGGCGACAAATAAAAGGCAGCCTTTAGGTCAAAAAAAGGACTATATAAACCGTTAGTTATATAGTTTAGGCTTATAAACGCACTAGTAATGTTCCAGAAACAAATTAATAGTGTATTAAGAGAACACCTTAATAAATTTATTATAGTATACCTTAACGATATTATTATCTACTTAGAGAGTAAGAAAGAATATAAGGAACACGTCAAATAGGTCTTAAAGAGACTATAAAAAGAACAGATGCTAGTAGCAATTAAGAAATACAAGTTCTTTACAAAAAAGACTAATTTTATAGGATTTATTATAGAACTAGGAAGAATTAGTATAGACCTAAAGAAAGTTAAAGCTATAGTTAGTTGGTAAAAACTAGAGAACATTATATAATTAAAATCGTTCCTAGGGTTTTGCAACTACTATAGGAGGTTTATAGCATAGTGGTTGAAAAGCATTAAGCCGTTTATATAATTAATAAAGAAAGAGGAACTATGGGTATAAAGAACAGAGTAAAAGAAGTTGTTTACCCAGAAACCAGTCCTCAAGGTTTACCAACTAAAGTTAAAGACAATTATTAAGATAGATATATTAGACTTCGAACTAGGAGCATATTTACTATAAAAGCATACAGATGTATGGCATCTAGTGGCGTATTATAGTAGGAAGATAACACTACCAGAACTAAACTATAACATTTATAACAAGGAGTTATTAGGTATAGTTGCAGTATTAAAAAAATAGAGAGCATTCTTGCAAGGCACAGAGAAACCATTTATAGTTAAGATAGACTATAAGAACCTTACAGGATTCCTAATAATAAAGGAACTCAATCAAAGACAGGTTAGATAGGCGGAAATACTTATAGAATACCATTTTAAGATTTAGTATACCAAGGGTACAGACAATATATAAGCGGATACTCTAAGTAAGAAAGCTAAACTATAAAGTAATAAAAAGCCGTTAGGGGCTTTACTGCAAAAGGATTAAAACAGATTAATTAGATATAATTACCTAAAAATCGCAGTAACCAAAGAAGGTTGGATCTATAAATTACTAGAGAGTAATTAGATATAAAAGATCTAAGAAGCACAGGTAAAGAATCCAGACACAAAACAGTATAAAAATAGAGAAGTAACCTATATTCTAAGGTCTATTACAAAGGAGTTTATTAAGTTATTCTATAAGGGACTAACTTAAGGACACAACAGAGCTATAGGCTTAGTGTTAAGACTTTAAAAGAAATATATTATTTAAGAAATCTAGGGACTAGTAAGACAAGTTATAAAAGAATATCCAAATTACTAAAGAAACAAACTAATAAGGTATAAGCTATATAGAGGGCTACAACCTATTAAAATACCAGAGAGACTATAGAAGGTTATATTATAGGACTTTATTATTAAGTTACTAAAGTTAAAAGATCCTATTATAGGATAAGATTATAATGCGATTTTAGTAATAGTGGACAAGCTTATAAAGTAAGGGTACTTTATAGCGTGCATAGAAGAAGTATTAGTAAAGAATGTCGCTAGAATCTATATTAAGGAAGTATTCGCAAGACACGGAGCACTAAGTAAAATCATATTAGATAGAGATCTAAGATTCATAGCAGCATTCTAGGAGGTATTTTTAGGGGAACAAGGAGTTCGCGCAGTAACCTTAATAGTGTATTATCCGCAGACAGACGGATAGACAGAAAGATTAAACTAGACACTAGAATAGTATCTAAGGCACTATATTAATCATATATAGAACAATTAGGTATCATTACTACCAGTTACATAGTTTGCATACAATATAATACTATAAGAAGAAACAGGAACGTTACCATTTAAGGCAAACTATGGGTATAAGCCAAGATCATTATTATCGCTATATTAAGTAAAGAAAACAAGTAGCACAGCTAAGTAAAGAATAGAGACTTTAATAAATCTTTATATAGACCTCAAAGAAACAGCTAAACTAGTACAAAAGCAAATAAAAAGGTACTATAACGCTAAGAAATCTAAGGGACCAGATCTTAAGGAGGGAGATAAAGTATGGCTACTATATAAAAATTTTAAAAGTCAACGACTAAGTAAGAAGTTAGACTATATTAAACTAGAACCTTTTGAAATTATATAAAGAATTTCATTAGTTACGTATAAGCTAAACCTACCAGCTAAAATAAGAATTTACCCTATATAGTATATCACAATGCTAGAGCCAGCATATGGGAATGTTAAGCCACCAGTCTATAAGGTAGACATGTATAAAGGGCAAGAAGAAGACAAATAGCAAGTTTTAAAAATTATTAGTCACAAGGACGTAGATAACAAAACATAGTATAAGGTAAAGTAGATAGGCTATAGTAAGACTACCTAGAAACTACTAAACAACCTAGAGAACGCTATAGGAAAGGTATAGGAGTATTAAAAGAAAGCAGGTTAGGGAGCATTAAAAAAGGATTACCAAAGGACAAGTTACCTAAGGGGAACTTAGGAGAAGCAACTACTACGTTACTTAGAGTTATTTCCTTCTCCAGAAACTCTACTCTCTTATTACCTAACTTAGCAAGACCCTACTTAACTAGTTTCCACTTTTTAGAATAAACCTTCTTACAAACCTTCTTAAGACAGAGTAATTAAGCGGACGCTATAATCTGAGCGTCCAGGGCTTTCTACTCCGCGTCCTAAGAACGCTTAAGCTTAGCTAGGGCCTACGCTAGGTTACTATTAAGTTTTATAGCGGCAGATTAAATATAAGACCTTATAATAAGTTACTTAGGGAACTTAAAGACTATTAAGAGTTATAAGACGCGTATACTTAGCGTTAGAGGTAGAGCGAACGTTACAAGACAATTAAATATTTGCTTTAATGCACTCTAAATAGGAAGAGGGTTGTTAAGATAAAGGACTTACTAGCGCGACATAAACTAACCCCTCTTTCACATAACGAGAATATGGAGACGGCATTATTTTACCTAGCGACAGTATAGCAGCAACAGTGCGAGCACAACATTACGCGTATAAAGAAGAAGAAGCTTTAGGTATAATAAGTAAGGATATTAACCAGATTAATTAAATAGACATTACACCTCTAATAGATAACTTAGAGATATTAGAAATCTTTAAGAACAAAGATAAAGAGGAGGGAAATAGTATTACAAATAGCTTAAGTACGATGTTACAACTACTTAAGGAAGAGTTGGAAGAAGCTAGTTAGTTAATATAAGTACGATCTAGGATAAAACCGGTAGAACTATATAACAAGGAATAGTAACTAAGGTTATATGGTTTGCTATATATTAAACGTAAGAAACGGAAGGAACTTACGTACCTTATATATAACACGTACTTCACGTACAAGAGAGGATTTCTTAGGCATATAGTTGTGTATTTAAAGGACCTTAGTCCCTACCGTAGATAGTTCTCTCCTTATAGTAAATCTCAGAATATAATTAGAGTTAATCTATTGGGCAACTACTCCACTAGTTGTTATTACGTTGACTTCTTGTTTGCCTATACACCTAGCCCAATAACAGGACCCACCGTAGTTCTTGCTACAAGGTTCCGTTACAACGATCCTAAACATAGCGGTGTACTATACTTGGCCCTTATAGGCCGCTTATACCGCATATACGCTCTATTAGAGCTTACTATCTACCCATACTCCTAATACCCTTAAGCCTTAAACTGGTTAACCCCTAAAGCCTTAGATATAGATTATATACTAAAGGTCTACAAATTGGTTGCGTTTTCTTATAAAATAAATTAGCTGGTATTTCTCTGGTAAGAATTGGACTCTATATTGTCTTGCCTATTTTATATAGATGTTATAAGCTTTCTCTAATGTCCTATAATTCTCTGCGGCTGTTGGCCTATATATAATTAGGTTTGTGTTGTTAACGAAGCCTATCCCCTAAGTCGCTCCTTCCTTAAAGGTCTTAAGTAGGTTGCTTATAAAGAAAAGGAAGAGTATAGGTAAAAGAGGTAATCCTTATAGTATTCCTGTTATAACTATAATAGGGGGGCTCTGGTATCTGCTAAAGACTAATAATGTTTCTTTCTGGCCTATAAACCCTTAAATAAATTATATAATTTATTCTGGGAAGCCCTTTGCCCTAAGAATATATAGGAGATGCTTATAGGGTATATTGTTATAGGCGCCGCTAATATTTAGGCTAAGTATTAATACTATAAAGTCCCTTTATATAGCCTATGTGGTTTTAATAGTGTGGTAGGGTAAAATGTCCCATGCTTAGTGTCTTGGCATTTTCCTGTATATATTAAGCCTTCGGCTTCCCTCCTTCTTGGACATTAGGAACCTACCGGAATATATTCTTTTCTTTCCTTTCTTACAGACTGCTTTACTGATTACTTTTAACTAATTATGACCGACCGACCGACCGACAGACAGACAGACAGACAGACTAACTGACAGCATTGTGACTTCCTATCTGAGGGACACCGTACCCTTCTACAATAGTAGCAGTAAGTAGTATAAGTTCTAATAGTGTTAAGCGGTTCTTTCTTGCCCCTATCTAGCTTTATAGTAGTAAAGCGTATTCCTCTACCATATCTGCTATATAGTCTGCTATGACCCTCTCTAGAACCTTACTAAGGGTATTTTCTAGAGTAATAGGGCGGTAGCTTCCTAGGATTAAGTAGTCTACTTTACCTTCTTTTTATAAGACTACTATTGTTATAGATCTTCTAAGTTATAGATAGTAGCCTATTATAAAGCATACTCTGGCCATATTTATAAGCTAGGGTACTATAAGTGGTCTATAGGTCTTTAAGGCCTTATTTAGAATTCTATTAGGTCCTATAACGGGACTAGCCCAGTTACAATAAGAATGTCTTAGTGAAACACTTGACAGATAAATTCCAACGCTTTGATTAAATTCTGCTAAGTTCTACCAAGTCGATTAAATTCTGCTAAATTCTACCAACTTGATTAAATTCCACTAAGTTCCACTAATGTGATAGAATTTAGTTAAAACCTATTAAAATCCGCATGGGCTTATGCCTACGCGTCTGCTGCTAAGACCTTAAATATTTAGTTATAAGTTTCCTATATTCCCTTCTCTTCTTTACGCAACGTCTTGTTCTTTATAAGAGCTATATACTCTTAGATTTAGATAGAATTTATATTATTCCTTTAAATCTTCCTTAAAGCCTCTTTGCGCCCTTATATTACGTTGCGTTAAAAATAACTACTATTAAAATGGCAAACGACCTTGAATCCCATGCGTTAACTATAAGCATTATAACCCTAGTTAGGGAACAGTTAACTGTAATATAAGAAGCCTTTATGGATGCTTTAGCTTAGCAGTGGGCTGCACTAGAAGCCTAGTATTAGCAATTAATGGAAACACTCCGTGAAGAACTCTGTAATGTTAAAATACTTATGTTAGAGACTACAATACCGCCTACAAACGAAATTGAAGTAACTGTATCTGAGCCTGGCCCCTTAAACGCGAACTTTGAACTAGTAATAGTAACTTAACCCATATCTATAATAAATTTAATACCTGTTATAAAATCTAAAAGGCTCCCTAATCCTCCAATATTTAATAGAAATTAAAATAACCTATATCCCTTTGTAACCAAGCTCCGTTTTAAACTCTTAACAAACTATAACTAATACCCTACTAAAGCTAGTAAAATTAGCTATAGAATGTATTATTTAAGTAAAGACGCTGTATAAACTATAGATCCATTTTTCTGTAACAGCACCTTTGTTAATTTTAAAATCTTTATCTCCCTACTAGAACGAATGTATAATAACGCCAGCTGCGAATATATAGCTGTTACTAAACTTAAAAACCTATAATAATGGAACCAAGAATTTACTAGCTTCTTTTTGGAATTTTTAGGCCTTATTGGCAAACTAGATTGGAATAAAGCCGCTAAAGTCGCTGCTCTTTGATGAGCTATTTTGGATAAGATTAGAGCCTAGTTAGTAGGTAGGGAACTGCCGAAAGACCTGCCTAAATTCGCTATAATGTGTTAACAAATTAATAAGGACCTTTAATATAACAAATAAACTTGTTCTCTAAAGCCAACTATGCCTTATATTTAAAACTATATAAAACTAATATATACCCTAAAACGCGATCCCTCTCCAAACCTAAAAAGTCCTATGTATAACCCTATGGACCTTAATACCACTTAATTTTATGCACCCTTAGGAACCAATAAATAAAGAACTTAAGCTATAAACGGAGAATGCTTTGGATGTGGTAAAAAAGGATATATTTAAAGGAATTGCCAAACTTACCCTTTTAAAAAGGTCCGTCGTAGTTCCTCCTGGTCATTAAATTGCATTTGTTCTTTAAGTTGTACTCACTCCTTAACTTACACTTATTTTATAAATTATACCTGGTTGCCACAAAGTATCTTACCTTTGGTTAACTTAGAAAATAAAGCGTCCTAGGGCCAAGTCGCGCCTTAGGACAAAAAGTAGAAGAGTATGAGTGTATAGGCTCTTCTAGCGCTAATATACAACACAACTCCCTTAATGTACTTGGCGAAATCTGAATACTTAAAAAATGGAAGGAAGTATAAATCCTTATAGACAGCAGAGCTACTAGTATAGGCTTTATTAATACAAACTACGCAAAAACTTAACGCCTAAATTTAAAGAAACTTAATAAGCCCTAAGGCCTATAAGGCTTTAATGGCAAACCCTTAATATATGGCAAACTGACGCACTACGCTCTTATGAAATTGCGGATGGGTAAACACCTTAAATATATTTCCCTATTTATAACACCTTTAAAGCATTATAAGGTAATACTTAGATATAGATGGCTAAAATAATATAACCCTTTAATTAGCTGGGTTAAAGAAATACTAAAGTTCCGTATAACCTACTACTGAAGTTATTACTTAAAAAACTATTTGCCCTATAAATACGCACACAACTATTTGAATTTAAAATAATATAAATTGCCCTTACTATAAGCCTTGAACTAAAATAATAAAGCCACAACTGCTAATTACAGTAAAGAATGTAAAGATATTACGCTGAAACCTCTTAAAATTTGTATAATATAGGCCGCACCTTTTATCTTATTAGCAAAAAGACAAGACCATAAAATCTTTGCCGTAATAATAGAAGATATTAAGAAAGCGCTAGAACCGAAACAATATATTAACCCTTAACCTCTTGTGCCTGAAGAGTATTATAATATAATTAATAAGTTTAAAAAACAATTTATAGACTAATTAGCCCTATACTAAGATAAGCACGATTTTAAGATAGAACTTAAGCCTAGTATAACACTAAAGTTTAGTCCGCTATATGGTATATCACAAGAAGAACTGCTTATAATGCGACAATACCTTAATGAGTATCTAGAAAAATGATTTATTTGCCCTAGTTAATCTCCATTTACCTTACCCATACTATTTATTAAAAAGCTAGAAGGAGGCTTAAGATTCTATATTAATTATTAAGCTCTAAACACAATTATGATTTAAAACTAATATCTAATTCTCCTAATTTAAGAGACGCTTAACTATTTAGTGAAGGCATGGTACTTTATAAAGCTTAATATAGTTACTACCTTTAATAAAATCTGTATACATGAAGGAGATAAGAAGTATATAGCTTTTTATATATAATGGGGACTCTTTAAATACCTAGTAATGCCATTTGGCGTAAAGAACGGTCCTAGTATATTTTAGCAATATATTAACAATACGCATTATAAATTCCTTAATGTATTTATTACTGTATATATTAATGATATTTTAATCTACTTGTCCTTACTTTCTAAATATTAGAAACATGTTAGAATGGTCCTTAAACGCTTATAAGATATGGGCTTATAATACGATATTAAGAAATACAAGTTCCACGCGCCCGAGGTTATGTACTTAGGCTTAATTATATCCTATAACGGAATTAAAATGGACCCTAAGAAAGTTGCTGTAATTATAAACTAGGGAAGCCCTAGTAATGTATAAGACATTTAAGGATTTTTAGGATTTATAAATTTCTATTATTAATTTATTAACTACTTCTTAGAAATTGCCTAGCCATTGGTAAACCTAATAAAGAAGAATATAAAATTTAAATAAACCGCTAGATGTAAATAAGCTTTTAATAACTTAAAATGTCGCTTTATAACTACTTTAATTCTTATCTACTTTAACCCTAACCTTAAATATATTGTTAAAACAGACTCGTCCAATTATGCGCTAGGGGGAATGTTATCGCAATATAATAAGAACGGCGAGCTACGTCTAGTAGCCTTTCTCTCCCGGAAACTCGCCCCTACTAAATTAAACTATAAGATATATAATAAGGAACTGCTTATAATTATTAGATACTTTAAATAATAGCGTCCTAAGCTTAAAGGATTGTTGTTCCTAATATGCGTATTAACGGACTATAAGAACCTGCAGTATTTTATAACTATAAAGCAATTAACGTAATACCAAATTTGTTGAGCCAAATACCTCTTATAATTTGACTTTAAGATTATATACTAACTGGGTAAACTTAATTAGAAGCCTAATATATTAATATAATAATTATAAGACCTACCTATAAACGCTTTAGATAAACGGATTACAAATTAATTATAGATCTTATTGCCCCCTAAATATTTTAAAAAACTACGTCCTATATTCCTAGATACGGAACTTAATAGAAATAAATTAGAAGTTAATAAATAGGAAATAGAAATTAATAAGCTAATGGAATACAAATATAAGAATAATGTATGGATAATAGATATAATAAAAGCAATTTAAATAGGAAAACGATAGTATAAGGATATTACACTTGCTAAATGCGAAATTTGAAATAATTAATTATACTATTAATAGAAGATAGTAGTTCTGAATTCCGAACCTTTATAATTTAAGATACTTAATTTTATATACAACTCCCCTATAGTAGGGCATCCTGGCCATGTAAAGACTTATAAGATTGTTTAATAAGTATATTACTGGCCTATAATGCACGACTATATATGAAAATACGTTCGAGTATATAGAATGTGCGTGCGTGGAAAAACCTCTTATGTAAAGAAGTAAGAAGTACTTTAACTGCTACCAATTCTGATATAAAGATAGCGCGATATCTTAATTAACTTTATAGTTGACTTGCCTAACAGTAACGGATTTATAAATATTATAGTAATTGTTAACTGTCTTATAAAAATGCGATATATAATACCCATGGACTTAATTAACGCGATAGCAGTAGCTAAATATTTTGTTAAGTACGTCTTTAAGCTACACAGACTTCCTAACTTAATAATATCCAACTATAGAAGCCAGTTTGTTTCAGACTTCTAGTAAGCTCTATATAAATAATTAAGTATTTAAATATAACTCTTAACTGCATTTTATCTGGAGATAGATGGTTAAACTAAAATTGCGAACGTGATTATAGAACAATACCTATAAATATACCGCTCCTACCTATAAGACGACTGGGAAAAATGGCTGCCTTTAGCTGAGTTTATTGCTAATAATATAATAAACATATTAACGGGCGTGACGCCGTTCTACGCAACCTACGGATAAGACCCTTAACTTAGATTTAAACTATAACCCAAAATTAACATAATAGGACCCACGATTAAACAGATCCAGTTAATTAATATGCATAACTTCGCTAATTAAATAAAGTAATTAACGGAACTATTATAAAGTAAATTAACGTACGCTTAAATGGTATAGAAATGGCATGTGAATAAAGGACGAGCTTCCGCATAGGACTTTAAGGAAAGTAATATGGTTTACCTAAATATATAAAACCTAAAGACTTAACGGCCCTTAAAGAAACTTAACTAGAAGTTTATAGGCCCGTACCAAATTAAGAAGAAACTATGCCTATATGCCTATAAGCTTAAACTGCCAACTAAGATAAAAATACACCCGACATTTTATGTAAGCTTATTACAACGTTTAAAAGATAATCCTATAACTTGTGAAATTTCGCCGCTACCTCTTATAATTATTAACAATGGTAACACTTTATTAACTTAATTGATAATATGCGATGGAAAACATAATCTAAACAATTTGAACTTCTTATTAAGTGGGAAGGATATAAAACACAAACCTAGGAAACCTATAATCAGATTAAGGCTGACGCGCCTTCCTTAGTAAAAGAATTCTATAAGGACTATCCTTCGCGGCCTGCTCTGGCTAGATGGACATAATATAAAGGCAAATGACTGCCACCTGACATAAAGATATGAAATACAATAGCAAGAAACTTAAAATTAAAAAGAACTCGAACTACATTATAACGCTTATAAGGCAATAGGTTATAAATTGTTTTAGACCTTTAGCTAAAAGGGGGGGGGGTACTATAACGGGACTAGTCCAGTTATAGTAGGAATGTCTTGGTAAAACACTTAACAGATAAATTCCAACGCTTTAATTAAATTCTGCCAAGTTCTGCCAAGTTAATTAAATTCTGCTAAATTCTGCCGACTTAATTAAATTCCACTAAGTTCCACTAACGTAATGGAATTTGGTCGAAACCTGTCAAAATCCGCGTGGGCTCGTGCCCACGCGTCTGCTGCCAAGAGCTCGAATATTTAGTTACAAGTTTCCTATATTCCCTTCTCTTCTTTACGCAACGTCTTGTTCTCTGCAAGAGCTATATACCCTTAGATTTAGATAGAATTTATATTGTTCCTTCGAATCTTCCTTGAAGCCTCTTCGCGCCCTTATAGGTCCTAGTGCTATATTATTTAAAAGGCGGCTAATAGTTCTAGCTATTTTTTCTATTGTTATATTGCTGTCAACCTATAGGCAAGTTACTAGTGTTTTACCTATAATGTTACTAAGGTTTACTGGGGCTGGTTAGGGGAAGAACCTTTCTATAAGGATCTTTACTTTCTTATTATTATTATTAGTAGCCTATAATTCCCCTGCCCTTTATAGGGGCGGTAGATATAGATCTTTTACTAAGTGTTCTACCTTATTCTTTACCTATTTTGCTATAGCCTAAAGACCCTTATTATAGGGGAGGCTTAGGTTAGAGGTGTGCTTATTTATAAACCGTCTCTAGTTATTCCTTACTTCTTTCTTTAGGGTATTATTTAACTAGTTTCTTATGTCTTTGTATTATCTCTTATCTTTAGGGTTATAGCTACTTATATATTTCCTTCTTACTTATTGTTGGCTGGCTATAAGGACCGTATATTATGCGGACCATATATATCGCATATAGGGGCCTAGTTATAAGACTGGACAGTGCTCTTCTAGCCCATTTTTAATTACTGCCTAGATCCTTTCTAGTTTTCAGTTAATTTCCTTAGGGGTAGCTAGTAAGCCTCGCTTATTTAGTATTAGGTAGATTTCTTCTAAGTCTTAGAGTTGTTGCTTAACTATATTAAGGAAGCTATTAATTTTAAGCTTCCTTATTACGTATCTTTTACCGTTTAAATACGCCTTAATATCTAGATCTAGCTGTATCTAGATAGGGATATAGTCTAAGGCAAGTGCCTATTCTTCTTTAGGGGTGCACCTTTTAAGTCTCTAGTATAGGCCATCGTCTATAAATATAAGGTTAATTATACTTCTAGCGGTGCCTTATTACTAATTGCTCTTAGGGGGGTGGCTAGTTTAAGGCCCTAGATATTTATAGCCTTTAGTAAGCACTTTGCCTATTATTTAGCAGCAATATAGATGCCCCCCTACTGCAGGTAGTAGAGGTTTATATCTCCTAATAGGATAGACTCTGTGCCTTTAGTTTCTAGTAGGCTTATTATTAATATAATATTCTCTATTTACGGTACCCCTTTAACCCTTAGGTTATAGACATTAATAATTTATACTGATCTCCTATATATCTGGATTATTATAACTATAATATCTAGGTTAACTGCCTGCTATAACTATAAGGCTAGGCTAATAGTCTTACTAATTATAAAGCACATATATATAGCTGCTTTTAGTTTATATAAGACCTAGAATCCTTAGGGGCAGTATGTTAATTTTATATAGGTATTATAGTATAGCTCTTATATAGCAAGGATATAGTATTTCTCTAGGTCTAGACTGTCTAGCAGGGGCCTTATAAGATAGTAGTTTATATTGCCGCAGTTATACTATATAATGGTTAGGTGGCGGACCCCTAGTAGGGGTCCTTTAACTCTCCTTTATTCCTTACTTCTTCTATTTCCACTTTCTTTAGAATATTTAGAACTTCTATCTCCTATATTTACTCCCTAGCTGCTACTTATTTTATATAGAGCTTTTTATTCCTATATCTTATATTCCTACTAGTTCTTCTATATCTAAATCTATTATTATCTTAGGTTCTTCCCCTATACTTACTAGTTAATTATAAGCCCCTTATAGGCCGGCTAAGTATATTATATTTGCCGCGTTAAGTCTAATTCTTAATTATCCTAGCCTTAAGCTTACTATAGCTATCTATAGGGGTCTTCCTATAGGGCAGCCTCTCTCTTATATTCCCTATATCCATTATATCCCTATTTAGTCTAGTAATATTGCGTAGTGTCACTTCTGGCCTATTAAGGCTTGGGGTGACTGGCTTAGCCCTTTAATATTAAAAGTAGGGAACGCTGGAAAGGCACCTATGTCCCCCTAGCTTATTGCCTATTGTTTCTATTTATATAACCTAGCATACAGTTATTCCCATAGCTATTAAGCCCTTGCCTTCCGTCTCCTATATTTAATGCAATCTACTCTCTCCTATGCCTTGTGTGTGCTTTAGTAGCAGTTTATATGTTTTTTTTTATTTTAGTTTATATAATGTTTTATATTATAGGGGCCTATATAGTGGCTATAGCACACCTATACTGCGCATGTGGATTAGGTGTATCCCTATTATACACATTAATAGCATTATTCTAGCTATAGTCTATGGTTATAGAGCCTTGTGTTATATATAAGACTATTTATAATTATCCCTTTTTAGATAAGGAGTTTTTGCATTCCTAGTATAAGTACGCTAATAATAAGGGAGCTATATATGCGTCTGGCGTCTCCCTAGCAAGTTTTTGGTAACCCTTATATCCTTTTATTGTTTTTATTATATACATAGTTTACATTTTCCTATTAGAGCTATTAGATTTAGGTGATTATAAGCCCTAGTATAAGGCGTTCCGTTTGTTTTACTATCTCCTATATAGTTACTATATTATCCGCCTAGTGGCCCTTTTTTACCCTAAGGCTTATAGGAACTGCTAGTACTTTAACTAGGTAATCTTTACAAAGCACTTTTATACTAATGCGTTCTCCTAGCCTATTGCCTACTTTTATAGCTTATTCCTTTACCTGTTAATCCTTTAGGGTAACTCTAATGTCTCTACTCCTAAGGTAATATACTATAATAGTGTTATAGACCTCTTTATAAATCTTTATAAGTACTTCTATTTCTAATTATCCCCTAAGCCCCTCTACTTTTTCTATATTTGGTTATATTATAATTATATACTCAGTTATTATCTTAAGGAGGGTAGGTTCCCTATACTATGGGAGTATAGCTATAGCGGCCTAGGTGCGGTTCGCTTATAGGGGGGTTTTATTTATTTTTAATTTTACTTAGCCGTTGGAGGATTTAATCTAGGGATTGCTGGAGAGGCGCCTAAGGGTTACTAGACTGGCGGAGCTATTCTACTAGCTGTATTAATTTATTATAGCTAATAGTTACTCCCCTATAGTTCTAGATACTAGATATATCTAATAGGCTTTATATTTTATTAGATGCCTTTTTAATAAAGGTCTTTCCGCTTTATACTATAGTATTTACCCAACCTTCTTATTATAGGGAGCTATTGTTAGGTATGGTTCTAGCGGTCACGCGTAACTGTGTATCACTATTGTTTAATATATGCCTCCCCTGCAATGCATGTATCTTAGGGGGATCCTCTAGGTATTTTTTAGGGTTCTTTTAGATGGTTTAGTCTCTTGGGCTAGGTGCAGTAAGCGCTCCTTCCTCTTTTATATAACAAATAATATATAGATAATAGATATAATAAAAGCGATTTAAATAGGAAAATAATAGCATAAAGATATTATGCTTGCTAAATGCAAGATTTAAAATAACTAATTATACTATTAACAGAAGATATTAGTTCCGAATTCTAAATCTTTATAATTTAAGATACTTAAATTTATATATAACTCCCCTATAGTAGGGTATCCTGGCTATATAAAGACTTATAAAATTGTTTAATAAGCGTACTACTAGCCTATAACATATAACTATATATAAAAATACGTTTAAGTATATAAGATGTATATATATAGAAAGACCTTTTATATAAAGAAGTAAGGAGTACTTTAACTACTACTAATTCTAATATAAAGATAGCGTAACATTTTAATTAACTTTATAGTTAATTTGCTTAATAATAATAGGTTTATAAATATTATAGTAGTTATTAACCACCTTATAAAAATACGATATATAATTCCCATAAACTTAATTAATGCAATATTAGTAGCTAAATGTTTTATTAAGCATATCTTTAAGCTATATAGACTTCCTAACTGTCGGGAATGTATCACGTGTGGTCACGTGTCGCCGCGGCACTAGCGTGGCGGGGAGCCCTAAGCTCCTTGCCCTTCCTCATTAAAAACAATAACAACATTATACTAGCTACAAACTGTAACTATATAATATCACCTTGTGTTACCAACACTAACTTAATAATATCCAACTATAAAAGCCAGTTTATTTTAGACTTCTGGCAAACTCTATATAAATAATTAAGTATTTAAATATAACTCTTAACTATATTTTATTAGAGATAAATAGTTAAACTAAAATTGCAAACGCAATTATAGAATAATACCTATAAATATACTACTCCTACCTATAAGATAACTAGAAAAATAAGCTGCCTTTAGCTAAGTTTACTGCGAATAATATAATAAATATATTAATAGGCATAACGCCATTCTACGCAACCTACAGATAAGACCCTTGACTTAGATTTAAACTATAACCTAAAATTAATATAATAGGACCCATAATTAAACAGATTTAGTTAATTAATATATATAATTTTGCTAATTAAATAAAGCAGTTAATGGAACTATTATAAAGTAAATTAATATACGCTTAAATAGTATAGGAATGGCATATAAATAAAGGACGAGCTTCCGTATAGGACTTTAAGGAAGGTAATATAGTTTACCTAAATATACGAAACCTATGGACTTAATGGCCCTTAAAAAAACTTAATTAGAAGTTTATAGGCCTCTACTAAATTAAGAAGAAACCAAGCCTATACACCTATAAGCTTAAACTACTAACTAAGATAAAAATATACCTAATATTTTATATAAGCTTACTATAACTTTTAAAAGATAATTCTATAACTTATAAAATCCCACTACTACCTTTTATAATTATTAACAGCGGTAATAGTTCCTACTTTATTAACTTAATTAATAATATATAATAGAAAACACAATCTAAATAATTTAAACTTCTTATTAAGTGGGAGGGATATAAAATATAAACTTAGGAAACCTATAACTAGATTAAGGCCAACGCGCCTTTCTTAGTAAAAGAATTTTATAAAGACCATCCTTTGCGGCCTACTCTAGCTAAATAGACATAATATAAAGGTAAATAACTGCTACCTAATATAAAGACACAAAGCATAATAGTAGGAAACTTAAAATTAAAAAGAACTTAAACTATATTATAACGCTTATAAGGCAACAAGTTATAAATTCTTAACTAAATTGAATTGTTTTAGACCTTTGGCTAAAGGGGGGGGGGGGGGGTACAATAACAGAACT
>Ga0307507_10001489_pt1 | contig 52259 bp, 60 predicted proteins | sample 7_EM_MG_FD_207223 | JGI IMG/M metagenome (GOLD analysis project Ga0307507, IMG submission 207223) | Populus trichocarpa ectomycorrhiza microbial communities from riparian zone in the Pacific Northwest, United States - 7_EM | ecosystem: Host-associated > Plants > Roots > Unclassified | place... | reverse complement strand
CGCAGAAAACTTCAACCATGCAGAATACAGAGTCCAACGAGTCCACCAGCGCTACCCAGTAAAGCCCAGAGTGGATACACGTCACGATCAAGAGATCGTCCTCCGCGCCTCCCCCAATTATCAAACAAGAAGGACCCGCGCACACCCGAGAGAGTGGCGCCCAGTGCATCCCCCGCAAGGCTACCCCTACTAGTCCTGAATACTCGGGATCACTAAGAAGAGAGGTGGCACACGCTTCCATGAACTGGACGACGAGTGTACTGACGTTGGGTTCCAAATCGATCTCGGCGAAAACGAGGGTCAGGCTGGTACCCACAATTCACCAGGAGATCGAGAAAACCAAGTGTCGCCCACGACCACGACTGGTGACAGGAAATGGAAGCGAACCCAGGAGAGGACTGGGCCTACAACAACAACCTCGCTAGCGAAGGGCCAGAAGGGCCCACGGAGAACTCACGAGCTGGGAGCACTGTTTTAACGACAACTGCAAGGAACACCAGTGGGAAAGGGTGGACCCCGGATACCACCCCAGACAAGTGGGAGAGAAAGGGACCCTGTCAAAAAATGACAGGAGGGAACAGAAGAAGAGAAAAGTCATGAGGACACGACTAGAAGGGGAGGGGAGCGAATAGCCGTTTCAGACGTGGTAGCGATGGAAACCCAGATCTCAGACCTCCGAGGCCAACTGGACAGCATCCCCCAAAGTATTGTGGCAAAAGACAACGACCTCGTACGACTCGATAAGGACAAGGAAAAACTCCAACAGGCCTAGAATCGAACCAAATGGAGGATGCGCCAATTCGGAGCCATGCTCTGGAAAGAAGGGGTTTACCATCGAGGGACCGATGCAAGGGGGGGATGGGAGCTAATGTCACAAACGGTGACTAAGCAAGGCAGACTATCACATGACTAATAGTGATTAGTCATCGGTTTGTTATCTTTCACGCTATGAGATCAGTTGACTCATAGGACTTTATATGACAACCCAATACCGTGTCATTGGTTGATTGTCATTGGTTGATATTTGATATGACGCACGATTGTGGTCATGTGGTTTATGTATTTCGCACATGACTCATAATTATGAGTCATGGGTTTCACGCATGTGACCCCGTTAGGGCACATGACTTGTGTTATGGGTTTTGATTGGTTGCGAGATAGGGCGCAGCTGACTCGGACGAGTCAACTGATGGATTTCACACTATGACTCACTATGAGTCATGAGTCGCGTGACGCGAGAGTACGATTCATGCAGGGTTAGGGTTGAGGGAAGAACCCCTACATAAGGGCACTCTCGGGGTATCGGATTTGGGTTCTTCACCCAACCATCTAAGTTCTTCCATACACTATACTTTGAATCAATAAACCTTTATCAACTATATCTCTACGAACCAAGGGCCAACGATTTTATATGAGCCTAGTGATCGACGTTGCTAGATAGGAGTCAAAGGACTCAGCTATCGCCACCGGTATCAGAAAAAGAAGAAGTGATCGTTAGTAGACTATCAGTTACCTGCTACAAGTATCACCCGGAGAAGAGAGGATTGTAACAGTTATTGAGAAATCATCGACATAGGAGACCATGAGGCCTTGTGGTACCGTCATGTGCAGGCGGAGGACGTATGGTCGGCAGCGGAGGGGGGATATTGGTGATCCTTGGGGGGTGCCTACCGAGACCGGGGAGCGGATGTTGGGGGAGTCTTGGAAGACCAGTGTTCAGGTCCTTGCTAACAAGAAGGCCGAGACCCAGGCGACCATGTGGGAGGGTACCAGGGAGGCCAGGAGCCTGGCCCTGAGGGTGGAGACGTCGACGTTGTCGAAGCCACTCTTGATATCTAGGAAAAGGGTGGAGACCTTTAATCAGGGCCTCAGGAGGGTTCTTACCTCGTGGGTGAGGGTGAGGCAGGCGTTGGAGGAGCTGAGCCCTTGGAGGGAGCCATATTGGTTTGGATGAAGGAGGCCCTTAGACCAGGCGATGTCGGACAACCTGACTGTCATTACCCGTTCCAGTATCCTTGAGCTGGTTTGAAGTAGGACTATGGTGCGGAAAGAGCAGGGCGAGTCATAGGAGGCCTTGCCAGGCTTGTCTAGAACAATCTCATTGACGGTCTTTAGTGAGGGGGGTGCTACCCGAAGGCTACCAGGGGGGACAGAACGTACAAAATGATTGTAGGGTTTATACTGTTCACTTTGTTCCATCCTAAGTAGGAGATCCCATCGGGACCTGGGGCCGAGAAGGGGGAGGACTTAGAGAGGGCATGCCTGATTTGGCCTTTTGCGAGGGTGACGGCGAAGGGGTTTCTGGTTAGCCGACCTCTGCTGGGTAGTGTCCCTTTGGAGGGGAAGTAGTGGTCCAGTAGTGCCTTAGTGATCGTGACTAGGTCTGATGCATCAGGGAGGGAGGGGACTCTGGGGGTTTTTCTTTGGGCGACTAGTTATTTGGCCGTCCAGATGTCTTTTGGTGAGGTCTTGGCGAGAGAGTTGGCCTAGTACCAGGCCTTGGCCTCCTTTATGGCTTTGAAGTAGCAGAGGTTGGACTGTCTCGCTGTGAGGAAGGCGTTGGAGGTATGGCCTTGTTTGGCTATGCGAGAGGCCTTCGTAAATTCCTTGTGAAGGCTGGTGAGGAGGGGGGTCCACTAGGGCTTAGACCATAGGGATGGGGGCAAGTGGGGTGCCGTAGCATCGATTGTCGTTGTGAGGGTGGTGAGAGTGGAGGAAGACCACTGGTCGAGCTGGTCGGGGAGGAGGAGGGGGTCTCTGGGGGGGGGCAGGATCAGCTAATCTTTTAGCCTATTGGTGAGGTGTGGAGAGTCAGCATCCTGCCAGCATGGTTCATGCATATTATTGTGGGGCAACGGAGGGTGTAGGGAGATTAATATGGGGGTGTCGTCAGACCCCGTGAAGGGGAGGGTCGATGTGTCCCACGAGCGAAAGGGGGGAATAATATGCGGGTGGGCGAAGCCCATGTCGATGGAGCTTGGCCTGTGGGAGCCTGGGAAGGGAAATCGGGTCTGAACTCCCAAGCTGTTAAGGAGGGTGAAGCCCCAGTGTGCAGCTCGGTCAAAGTAGGGGGCGGACTCGCTCTCTCCCTTGGACGAGAGGAGTCTGGAGGGGTCGGTTGCTGCATTCTGGTTGTTGAACTCACCTGTAACTAGGTAGGGGTAGTCGACCTCCAAAAGTGACGACTCTCGGGAAACTGAATGCCGGGCAGGGGGAGTGGTCTGGGATATGAATTGCCAATCCTGAAACGAAGAGAATTTGAGCAGAAACAGCCACGTGGTGTGAAGAAGTCCAGCGCCAAGAAGGTATCCTTCTCGTGGGGGTAAAAGGGAAGCGAAGCAAACCTATGCAGCAATTTTTGGGATACATAGCACCCTACTTTGGGCCTTGCAATGGGGGAGACAAACTATTGGCATCCACAAAAGCTAGGGAGAAACCCCCGGGACGAAGGGGGGGCTTGTAACAAAGCAATATCAACAGGGGGGGCCTCTGCAAAAGAGGAAAACGAGGAAAGCAATACACCCGCGCTATCCAGGTTGTTGTGTTGAACGAGGGTGAGTGAATTCGGTGGACCCAGTCCTTGCCGTGGGGTGAAAAAACTGGTTTTATGCATTTCCTGGACAAACCTGCAGGTTGGAGGGAGTTACTAGTACTAGGCCTGGGTTAGTGGGTGCTTGCTGGGGCCCGCTGGGGGTGGCGGCGTCATTCCTGGAGTCCAGGAGGGTCTGGAGGTGGAAAGGTCGACGGTCTGGGTTGGAGGGGCTTAGCGAGTAGAGGGTCTTTGGTGGCCATCGTCGCCCACATCCACGGCTTCCTCACTGTCGGAGGACACATTGGATAGGGCTTCGTCAGAAGGTAGGAGGGCCTCGCGTTGAGGAGGGGGGACTGGTCTAGCCCAGGATTCTTTTGAGAAGGCATCATGGTAATCCCCGCAGTTGGTGCAGTGGGGAGGGGAAATAGGTCAGCAGGCTGGGATGGCCCTGGAGTCGCCTCCCGTTGGGCAGGTGAGGTTCGGGCAGTGGGTCTTGAGGAGAGAGCAAGTGGGTCTTGAGGCGGGGGGGGAGGGGGGCAAGCCAATGGAGGGGGGTGGGAGGGGGCACGGGTTGGTGGGGGCGGAGGGCCACGTGGTACAGCCGGGGGGGGCCGGAGGGGATGATCTCCCGCAGGGAGGTGGGCAAGCAGGGCTGTGGGGGCTGTGGGGGCCGTGGGGCGAGCGATGGGGGCTGCAGATGTCACCCAATCTGACAGGTCACGTAGGGCAGACTGGAGGGGTCTGATGTCATCGTTCGTTGCTGATTTAATAGCGACTCTGGAGGAGAGTTTGCCGAGGTTGGTGCGGAGCTCCTGATTTTCCTTGCCGACCTCGGTGAGCTGGGTGGTGACTGTATCTAGCTAGGTGGTGATGGCTACCATGCCAGAGAGGGTGGCACAGAGGATGGAGAGGATGGAGCCTTCACTGGCTGTGATAGGTTGGAGGGCATGGGGGGAGAGGTCTTGGACCAGGTCGGGGTTGAGCTGGAGGCTATTCCTAGTCTCTAAAAAAATTTGAGCCAGGAAGGCGAGATGGGAGGATGGGCATGAAGAGGGGGACGGGAAGGGGGGTTCTTGGAGGCATTGTTCTCAAGGGGGGAGTCTGTCCGTCCTGAGCCAGGACGAGGATGGACGGCAGTTTGTCGTCCTGTCCGGTCATATTCTAAAGTTGCCCGACAAGTAAGAATCAACGGCGAGGAGAGACGGCAATCTGTCGTCCCGCCCGGGCCTTCCCGGAACTTGCCCTGCGTGTCTGAGTGAACCCCCGTGCCCCACCATCTCCTACAGCCCCCCACCGTCCCCGGCCGTCCTATGCCGTCCCCCGCTGTCTTCCGCTCTTTTCAGTTGGTTTCCGTACTTTTCTGCCGTCCCCCGCCGTCCCCTGCCGTCCCCCACAACCCCCTCCCGTCCCCCACTGTCTCCCACCGTCCCCTACCGGAATATGTCTCAGATCGTTGGGCTTGTCGTCCTCCCTAATGACGGCCATCCTGGAAATTCAAGGACGAGGATGGAGTACGTTTTACTGTCCTGTCCGGTCCTGGGCTCTTGGCCCTCCCCACGCCGAGCCCTACGGGGGCCCCGGAAGGCTGAGATCACTGCTTGGAGGCGGGTAGTGTTGGCCCGGAAGATGGGGGCAGCCAAGGCCTGGTTGCCTGCGGCGATGGGTTCGACCTCCATCAGGGGACAGAGAGAGGGAGTAGGGGGCGAGGTGATGTCCCGTAAGCAAAGCGGGGTGTGCGTATGTCTAAGATGTAGGGGGGGGGAGGTGGAGCACAAGTAGCTTGACCCAAATGCCATGCCCCTAGGGTGGCCTTATATAGGGGTTCTTCCCTCACACGTATTCTAGTGTGACTCATACGCTCGCGTCATGTGACTCATAACAGATAGTGAGTCATAGTGTGAAATCCATCAGCTCACTCGTCCGAGTCCCATGCGCCACATCTCCCAACCAATCAAAACCCCTAACACAAGTCATGTGCCCTAACAGGGTCACATGCGTGAAACCCCTGACTCATAACTATGAGTCATGTGTGAAATACAATAACCACATGACCATAATGGTGAGTCATGGCACTTAACAACCAATAACAATCAACCAATGACACACTATTGCATTCTCATGTGAAAACCTATGAGTCAACTGATCTCATAGCGTGAAAGATAACAAACCAATAACTAATAATTATTAGTCATGAGGAAATCTGCCTTGCTTAGTCACCGTTTGTGACACTGGTGGAAAAATTAATACGGTCCCTCCAACCCTAGCCCTACTATTTCCATTCGCATCGGTAGAAAACTTCACCCGCCGAATGCTCTCTCCACCCCCTGAACCATACTCCCAAGCCTTCATATCTCTCCCAATATTCCGCGCCTCGTCTATGCCGTCTTCCGCCTCACCCTCGCCCAACCAAGCCGGTCAAGGGGCAATTCATCAGGGTGGCACGAATGGAGAAGGTCTCAATTCTGTGTCCCGCTAATATGCGAGAATCTCGTCGGTAGTGTCACTTGCAAACCTGAATTTTCTCCGCGAACAGTCCACCAACGGATCCCTAGCAGATGCCTAAGGCCGTAGTAACGAAAAACACTTCATCATTCTCGCTCCATACGCCAATTCCCAGGAAATATCGGGTAAATTGACCTTCCCCTCTGCCCTATGCGCACTGGCACTAATAACCTTCATTTCAGAAATCACACGGTCTCGGCTATTGTACTGCTCGCCACTTTCTCTCTCCGGATTCGGTATCTGTATTCTCTATAGGTAACTAGCGGATTCTGTTAATTCTCGCGGGAGTCAAAACATTGGTTTGTAGAGCAGGGGAGGACTGCAAGCCGGAATGTTTGTTTTAGTGGGGCACTCTTGCGGTTCTGAAAACAGAGACGGTAGTGCCGGAGGGGTAGCTCATGTGCTGGTACTTGAGTGTTAGAGTTAGCAGAGGGGTTTCATATACCTAGAGGTCGGGTTGGATTGAGTTGATTCGTTGCTAGACGGCAGACCGGTTGTTTATTAGATCTCTAGCCTTCATGTCGGTGGCCGTAAGGGCCGTGGGATTTCCTGGATCGACTTTGATGAAGAGGCTTCGCTTTTCACCCAGGACGAGGGGAGGTACACTGTGTCGCTGATCACCTCGAGGATTAATACCTTGCATGGCATAGGCGAGCGGCGGCTTTCCGAGCTCTACCAAGATACACTCTCGTTCTTACCGTTGATACAATCTCTTCTACTTAGATTAGCGCTTCCTCACTATAAATATCCTCACTACTAGACCTCGGGCTGGAAGCACCTAACGAAATATACTACCCTGAAGACCCATCCCATTCTTAGGTTAGAATACAGGTCCAACACCAAAGCGGTGAATTTGTATCTGCCTAATGAACAGCTCCGGGAATAAATATATTCCCCCATTGTCTTGATGAGAAATCAGCAAGAATAACTGAACACTTCCCTCAGCCGGCGGGCACCTTGTCGGGTATGATGGCATTGCCTTCAATGTCTAAAGTGGCTATTACTGCTTGTTGGACGTTGCAGGACGACGGCTGGATGCTCATCTGCTGGAGAGAGAGTGGCGCAATATCTTCTAGCCACTGTTATCATGCTACCCCTCCTGAGGCATTGAGAATGCGCACATTATTCTGCATAGCGTATGGAAAGGTCATTACTGCGACTCTATCCCTCGCGCTTCCCGTCGACTCCGCCATTCGTTTTACCCACAACTTCATACTCGAAACGGAGGTACGGGAGGTATATGGACTATCTTTGTCAGAAATTGTGAAGCAGATACAAATTGAACTCACGATAGGTCCACCAAGGCACCAACGGCACCCTGCCCCTCTCTGCTGTTATTAGAGACTGATTGTGGGACGTCAGACTAACAAGAGAGGGAAAAATAGTCAACTCAATGAGAAGACTACCGTCTAAGAGGGTGACTGTAGGGTCCTAGAGTCCCCTACCTATCCGTAACTCCCGAAATGTACCTGCCGTCCTCACGCGTCATCTGCAGTCCTTGCCAATTACCTGCAGGGCCCGCCCGTCATCCGGAGTCAGCTGGAAAATTGTGCCACCCACGACAGCTGCAGTCCCAGCCGGTTCTTCCTTTCCACACCCGAAGGCGGACGCACTTGACGCTTAGGAACACTAATACCAACCCTAATATATATTATACAACCAGGTATACCCCTTCCTCCTCTCTGCTTGACATTGTGTGACAAAAGAAATAACTAACTAGTGAGCGGTGGAATAGGAAAAGTACAAAGAAATATTTCTTCGGTGTGGAGTGATCGTTGGTGAATTGCCTCTCCATTGCAGTGATTGCACAACTAACAACATGTCGAACATGACGGAGCCGCTTGCCACCAACCATAGAGAGCGTGGTCAGAAACCATTTCTGCTTCCCTATCTTGTCTATTCCGGAAAAGTAAAGTAAAGCTAACAAAAGAAAGAATCTTCAATGGGACTCCCAAGCAAAGGCAGTTAATTTTGTGGCGCTGGAGCATTCAGAACCGGCACGAAGAGGCGAGGAAGCTTGGTGCTACGGCGATCCCTACGGAGGATATCGTTTTCATTAACATTCTCCTAACAACACTCAGCTTTTATCGCTAGGTCGGTAACGATTTTAAATTTAATTTTCTTTTTCAACACTCCCTACGCATGAACCAATTCTTTCCCTCGGGAATCTATTATTGAACATTGGGTGTTAGATATCTAGTGAAAGCTCGTTCCGAGGTCGGCCGTCAGAGCAGATGCGATAGCCCGGACGGCCACATGATAATAGACAATGGTTAAGATTCTTAATTGGGAAAAATAGTTAACATGTACATAGCAAGACGAATAGAGCTTAGCCATCCAGGGAAGCGGTTCGGTGCTGCCAATACCACTCGGCTTCTACAATACTCATAGTAAAGAATCAAGATAACAAAGATCTTCAAAGAAACAACGTAAGAACTATAGTGGGAACAACAATAGACATCGTATGCTGGTCCTAAACAGGATCTAGCTTGAAAGAAAGCAGTAATCTGAAAGAAGCATTTGAGAGGAGAAAGAAACCATATATGAACAGAGAGTGCCAGAGTCCAAGCTATTCAATATACGAGTGATAGTATATGAACCCAATCTACCTCCTGCCTCATATTACACTCAAAGCCCTATCGCAGCATCGGACAGCATCACAGAATCATGCGTGAGGAGGGAAGAAGGTTCAATAGAGAAGCCAGGCTCTAGACTCCTTGCGGAGGCTAACGACTTTAGTGCACAAACTTACAAAATCACCCGAAAATAACCAACCAACTATGGTATGTCGTTCCCATCACATCTAAGCCAATCACCACGTGGGATGGACGTCGGAATATAAGCCACAGCAATGGATGATTCAAGTGAATAGTGGGGAGGAATTGAATTCAAAGGGAAAGTAGAAGGGCCTAAGTTCATGAGGTGGAGTAGTACACTCCCGAAGGCTGGTGCGTGAGATGTAATGCCATTGTTTTGCTTTTTTTGTTTTCATGGATGCCAAGAAACAATATACCATTAGTGAGTAGAAGAGTTATGGGCTAAGACATATTATCGGAATTCTCCTTCTCAGCTAAACCAGAGTGGAAAACACTATAAGAACTCAAACAATTGAACTCGCGAGCCGCAGCACATTAGTTCCACAGAGCCTGGCAAAACAAACCTCCCCAGGGGATCACTACCACTCAGCCGGTATCATCCTTCATTTCTTCACCCTCTTATTTTTCTTTTCTTTTTTAATGACTAGGCTGATAGGTGAGTGCAGTTGTTATGGTTGGTTCGTTGGCGTTCGGTTAATCTTTCCGACAAACAATGTTCAGGTTCTTACAGTATTTCCTTTTAATCATTACAGATCTCTTAGGATAACATTATGTAGTGTTTGGGCTCCATGAGTCCTGAAAACCAGCGTCACCGCCTTGCCCACTTGCCTGGTCGTCGTAAAACTTCTTTTCTCAATCGTGGACCCCTTTTATCATCGCCTCTTCCACCATCTAATGGAGTGTAGATCATCACTCCGAATCACCTAGCAAAACCCTCATAAACTTACCCCACATGCCCCAGTATTGTGATGCTTTTTACAAAAATGCAGAACTACGACCCTATGCCCTCGGCTTCTCCCCTTGGTCATCTCCCCTCCATCCCTATTATTTTCACCCCCTCAAACATCCATCCTTCAGACATGATAACCCCTAAGTGTCTATTGCGGACTGAAAATTAAAACGACAATACACCCAGCCCCCTAGAGATCAGGAAGATTAAAAATCCCCTCAATGCCCTTCTGGAAAGAGGTAGCGCTAGTCGAGAAGGGAGGGGAAAGGACAGAAAATTGAGGAGGGGATTTCTCGGGATGTACTTCCCACGGAACCCTATGGCTCGCAGTTCTTCTGCGGGTGTATCAGGCGGGAGTAGGGGTGGGGGTAAACCTGATGGGGACGGAGATTTTAATGATTCTCGGTACTCCCCGGCCGGAAAAGCTGCACATCTATGCCAGTGAGCATAGGGGATGGTACTCCATCTCGGCCGAGACCATCTACTGATGGAACGGCGTAGCTTCAGTCGTGGATCGGGAATCGGGCAGGAACCAGTGGATCTCAAAGGAGACACTGAAAGTCAAGGAATGGACGGAAGAAACAAACTGCTACTTCCGCCTCTCAACCCTTGCCCCACAGCTCCCAAAGTTCTAATAAGCATACCCAGAGTAGATCGTCCCCCACCCATGCTGCAAATAACTCATCGGGGTAGTGGAAACCTGGATGGAGGATCTATCCATCCAGCACCCGAGCACCCATCTCCACTAGGGCACCCCAAAGACCACAGACCCCCCACACTAATCCACCTCTAGCCTAACGTGCTGACAAATTGCTTCAAGAGCACCACATACCAAAATAACCCCCTCTCTCCTGAATCTCGTTCTGGCCAGCCCACACACACCCGATAGGCAGGGAAGTCCTCCATTTCCCCAACATCTACTACCCCTCCGTCTTCCTTGCCCCGAACTACAGAGCATATCTTCTTCCAGTTCTTGACTTTAATTAGCTTATTTTATACATATTCAATTCTATTTTCTATTCTAGATTAGGAATATTTTAATAATTTTCGAATTTGGACAAATGTTCTGGGTGGAGATTATTTCATTGCATCAAGCCTTCCAATGGGTCGTGGGTTCGTTGGGTTAACCTGGGTTCTTAGTTGGGTTGGGTCGGGTTCGTTGGGTCGGGCTCACTCTTGAGCTCGGTGGGTTGGGTTGGGTTGTGAATGTTCCAAACCCGGGTTACCCAGCGAACCCGACGAAGGTTTTACCTTATGATTGTGATCTTGGAGTATCACTCGTTCTGAAGGTTAAAAAACGCGTACCATTAGTACACCAGCTATCGGTGTCTCTGCTCTTTCTATTGAATCTCTACAGACCAGGTATGCCTCTTGCTCCCTTAATACTCTCAATCCATTGCTCGTGAATAGTCTATTTAGCACTAAATATGAGTTTTTCTTCTATTAATAGTGCTATATTGAGCCCTCCGGCTACACTTCGAACGAGTAGTCCACTCTCTGACGTTTCCTATTATGAATCGGAGCCGGAAGAAGATCTCGCCGAAGAATATGCGCAAGAACGCGAATTAATCCCCCCCGCCCTCTCCACTCCCAACGCGGCGGCTCCACCTGTCACACGAAAAAAACGAAAACCACCTCCTCCCTCATCATGGGTTTGGGGACATTCAGAGTCTCCTAATGGAACGTTAGTAACAATTGCGGATACCGAGTAAGTCTATCCTAAAGGAACCTAATAGCTATTAATATCTTATAGACGCGTCTTATCACCCACCATAGTCTACCATTCACTTTGCCTACATGGCCGGAGGTTTTATTCACTGACCCAACGGGTTCGTTGGGTTAACCCGGGTTATCCTTCGTTGGGTTGGGTCGGGTTGGCCTGTTTTTCAACCCGGGTCAACCCCTTGGAAGGCCTGCATTGCATCTGCTAGTGTATTCTGGGCAGGCTCTTAGTGGTTGATTCCAATTCAAACTTGGCAAACAATTTCCAGTTGAAAAAGGTAAATGTATTACGAAGGCAGTATCCTAGAGGGCCAAAGCCTGGCCAACTTGAGCAGGAAACTAGCCAGGATTCCTGTTAAATAAAAGGGATTCTGTTGTGTAAGTCCTATCAGTCGGAGGTGTCAAGCCAAACTCAGCAGGAAAATAGGCAGAATTTCCTGTTGAAAAAAATAGAAGAGAATCAAAGAACGGCACAGGATTAAGCGGCCTCTCAAATGAAATTGCGTTATACAGACTATTCTGGGGACAATCCTGACCAGACCAGGACAAGATAAATTGGCCATATCTAGTCGTAGTCCTTCTGGACATCAACTCAGACTGACCAAGCAGTCCTCGCTCTGAGGCTAGACTGGTTGGGCAATTGGCAACATTGGATTCGGTAGATCCCTAGAATTTGCCTATTATGCACCTACCTTCCGCTTTCATCATATATGTACTACCCAGTGTCATATATGTACTACACAGTGGATCTCAAATGTGAGATCCTATCTGATTCAAATATGATATCTGATGATCTCCTACCATTCCCTGCAGCTCACTATGGCAACCATTACATAATATCATCACATGAAATAGTCACATGCCATTAACCATGAAACTGCCAAGCCCCTTCAGGCTCGACATCCCACTATTCCCTTTATAATTCCTATCTTCCACGCTTTTCCTCTTTCTTACCAACAACCACTCCTTCCTCATTTCTCTCACACAATATTCCTTCTCTCTCCTGCACTTAGCTTTATACCCCCCCTATTACCTGTCTATAAAATTCCTCTCTTCCACTCATGGTGTATTCCCCTCTGAGTTGAGAGGTTAGACTATTGATATACTACACCATCTGCATTCTTGTTCAAGACCTGACTCTTTCTTTCAGGTAGCTATTTTGTTCGAAAGCAATGGATTCTCCCTTTTTCCAGGTAATCTCCTTCCTGTTAGTTTGCGATTCTTTCCATTGCCCATTTCTGCCCAATTCTCCTACAACCTTTACTTGTCATTGTGACACCCTTTCCTCAATTCCCTACCATACGCGTTGCTCTAGGCTGGGTTACGCCTACACGTAGCTGTATTACGAGTATAAGTAAGTGGAGCACTAGATGTCTATTTAGTGTGGGATGAGGCATCTATGGCCTTGGAAGTACGGTTTTGACCCTATATTCCCCCTCCAACATGAGAATAAAACTGTAGCTCCCTCAGAGGGTAAATGAGTGACTCTTTTCCGAGAATACGGGAAGCTCTTCCCTGAGTCTAAACGGACCCCTCTGCTCTGAGTGTGTAAAGGAGACTCTTTCCCGAGTCTAAATGGACCCCTCTTCTCCGAGTGTGTAAAGGAGACTCTTTCCCGAGTCTAAATGGAGTCCTCTTCTCCGAGTGTGTAAAAGAGGCTCTTTCCCGAGCATAACTGGATTTATATCTCCTCTTCCCTCACCTCACTTCCCAATTACATTCTATATTTACCAGTCAATGAATGAAGAAAACAGTAGCTAACAGGAAGGTCCTCTAGGATAAGTCACAGTGCCAGTCATTGGATCAAGTGACAAATGGCAGGGTATACTATTGGCCTAGCTAGTCCCGCTCTGCCAGTGGGCCTTGAGCCTTAGCGTTCTTATTGGAACTGGTTTATTATATCGTATTATTGCGTTGCAGCATATTTCAATGCGTTTGTCAGGTGATCTAGGCTACAGACTGCTTTTTCGGAGGGTGTAACCCAGGCCTGAGCCCAAAATCTCCGAGTAATGAGATATGAACCTTGAGAACCTTGCTTAGTTTTTTTTTACTGAAACACTAAATAGGTATAGTACTCGAGTACTCCACTCCCTGAGTAGGCAATCTCTATTATTGTAGGGGTAGTGTTGTGGCCTTACTACTATCGATATCAACCGGAAGTAAAGTTTGAAGCCAAGTTATCACAACACCAGAAGTGGCGTGTATCAACCCTAACCTTGATCTGCAAAAATGGCGGTAAGGTTAGGGTTAAAAAATCTGAGGCCTGCAGGTCACCCAGGCCAGGCCCGGCTTTTCCTTTTTGGAAAGCTGCTTTCCCACAGTCTGGCCCGGCCGTCTCTGAAAAAGCCTGGGTCAGTCCGGCCGGACCTAAAGCTGGACGGACTGGCCGGTTGGGAACACCGGAATTGTTCCCCCCCATTCCTTCCCCCATAACCCACCCTCACTAACTCCCACCTCGCAAACCCAAAACACACTTCCCCCGCCGATCTATTCCTCTCGCTCTGTTCAACATCGCACAGTTCCTAGCACTGCGTGCTCTTCCCCCTTCGGGAACCTTACGTATCTGCCGTTCTCCTGTACACAATTGACTTGGCGTCAAACTTCTTTTCTCAACCTTGGACTCCTTTTATCATCGCCTCTTCCACCATCCGATAGAGTCTGGTTCATCACTCCCAATTACTTAGCTAAATCCTCACACAACCCATACCACCTGTCTCAGTTTTATGATGGTTTTTACAACAATCTACAACTATGACCTTATGCCCTCGGACTCTCCCCTCCGTCATCTCCCCTTTCTTCCAATTATTTACACACCCTTGAACATCCGTCGTTCAGCCACTATAATCCCTACTAGTCGACGGCCTACTCAAAATGACAACAGCATTACGCTTCAGCCCCTACACATCAAGAAGGTTAAAAATCATCATTAATGCCCTTCTGGCAAGGGAGTAGAGGGGCATAAGAAGGGAGGGAAAACGATAGGGAATCGAACAGGGGGGTTCTTGGAATGAACTTGCCACCGAGCCCAGGGCTCATAGCTCTTCTGCGGGAGTATTGGGCAAGGATAGGGATAAAGGCAAACCTGATGGGGACGGAGATTTCAATGATTCTAGGAACCCCCCCGGGCAGAAAAGGTGTAGGATCGAGCTTTAGTAGAGCGTGGATCGCTAGGCTATAACGGCCTGGGCTCGATTACTAAATTCATTCCTGGTGCCAGTAACGAAAATGAGGCACATGCGGCAAGAGGAACGGCGGGTGTCTCCGACACGGCAACGAAGCTGATCCCCGATTTTCGCCAAAATTCTGTCCCAATGGAGCTCAATAATTCAGAACGGTACAAGTCGGACGATTCCTCTAGTCATGCCAGAGAGGGTGCTTGTTCAGTTCATTACCCCAATAACCAATCCAGGGGATAAACATAGAAAAAATACACTCTTGCAACGGGCAACAAGTGCAAGTGTGAAATATGACAAGTCAGCGAGGGGGAGGCTTGAGCAGCGAAGATTGGGAACTGTAAATTGGGTTCCCGAAGATGCTACCCTGACAAAGTCCTCGCTAAGAGGGTGGAGACAGATAACCATGTACTTATTCCAAGGCAATAACTGCAATCTGGGCCAGACGGTGTTCAAGCGTGCCAACTCCAGAAAGAGGGAGGAGCGATAGCATACCTTCCACAAAATCCAATCTCACATACGCTACGCCGCCGGGAGTTTACCTCACCAAAACCCCGCTGCCACATGTGACGCGGAAAAGACAGTCGGCGGGAGTCTCCCAAACAATTTCGCAGCAGGCCATATGTGGCGAGTGGATGGCCACGATAGATCAGGATGTGTTTCCCACTACAGGCTGGGCATCCCACCCCCCTGCCGTGTCAGCAGCGCCAACGCTCCGGGGACAACGGATACCAATATCAATGTGAAGAATAGGACTTGGCCTCAAAAGTGCGGACAGTGGAAGCCACCGATGTTGATCCTTGGCAAGACCGGGTGGTTACCCCGAATGAGATGCTCTTCCCAAACATAGCAGTCAATCTGGAGAGCAGAATTGGTTATGGATGTCGGTTGAGATTGAGGGGGAAGTTAGCAGTAGTGCTGGATAGGCCGGGCGGTGCCAGGGTATTTGTCTAGACAATAGTGTCCTAATTGATCTATCGCGAGTCTCATTTCTCTCTTCTTCGCCGCAATTTCTGGCGAAGGTAGTCCATATACCTCCTGGACATCCTGTTCGAGAATAAAGTCGAGGGCGAAACACATCGTACAGTCGATGGAAAGGCCGAGAGATAGAGTCGCGTTACTGACCTTTCCACGCTCTATGCCGAATGACGTGTACACTCTAAATGCCTCAGGAGTCTTAGCAAGACAACAGCTACTAGAAGATATTATGTCTCTCTCTCTTCCACAAACGGGCATCCCGCCCTCCTCCCGCAACGTCAAGGAAGCAATAATGGCCGCTATTGGACAATTGAAGACAATGCCCTCAAACCCGACAAAATATCTGCGGGAGGATCGAAGTGTTCATTTATTTTTGCTGACTTCTCAACTGGATGATGGGGCTATAGATTTACTCCCAGAGTGTTCATGTGACAGATGCGGATTCATATCCGTGGTATTAGAGCTGGACTCAGGCCTAGGAATGAGATGGGGTGTTCCCTTGCATTGCGCACTTCCGGCCCAAGGCTTAATAGCAGAGACTGTCCCAGCGAGCGAATGGCTATCACGGTGGAAGAGATTGGATCAACAGAAGGAACCGGAGTCTTGGTGAAACACAAAATGTCGTCATCAGTATATGCCGTGCAGGAGATTCACGTATCCTCAAGGTGATCCGTGAAACCGAATACCCCCCGCCTCGTCCCCAATGAAAAGCGAAGCTTGTCACTCATATTAACGCCCGAGATCCAACCAGGGGCTGGTCACTGTCAAGCAACAAATCATCTCAATCCAAGCCTACCTGAGGGTATATGAAACCCCGAGCTCATGTAACACTCACGTACCAGCGCGGCAGCCACCACTCCAGCACCACCCTTTCTATTTCCATAACCACAGGAGTGCACCACTACAACCAACATTCACGCTGGCACTCCTATACCTTACTGCAAACCAAACCAAACTCTTCACCTCCCCCGAGAATTCACTGAAGGCGGCAGTCACCCATGAGAAATACGTCTACAGAATCCGCAGCCAGCAGGTGGCAAACGTTTACTCCCACCCGGACAGCACTCCTTCTAAAATCAAGGCTATTCGCCCCACTTCTGCCATGCAGGTACCCCAATGCACAAATCAGATGAACAAGGCGCGAGACGTCGGACTGGAACAGAGCACCCGCGGGATGAACAAAATACAGTACGGTAATCGCCAAGGTTATTCGTGCGGTGAAACCCAGGACAATGTCACAACTCCGCTCCCCTCCTTACCCTCAATCAGCCCCGCTCTGATTCCATTTAAAACCGCTAGTGTTTATTTAGTTTTTGGAGGACGGGGAGACATCGAACAATACTTTAATGGGCTTCTATAAATCTTCCGTGTCTACGGCGGATTGGCTCCAAATCCAAAATGTGGAGGACTCTAAGCTTAATTATTATTAGGTGCACTTCTAACTCTGCTTCGTCCGACTACTAAAATATATTCCACCAGTTAATAATACCATTAGGTTCCCAAGTCCAAAGAAAAGTCCCTCGCAATATACCAATCTGATGTCTTGTTCAACGCCATTTCTTGCGTCGCCCAACACCTAGCAGCCCAACTGCGTTAGAGCACACTCTCCCTCAAGACTATCCCAAACCGATACATTATTGAAACACTCTGCCCTTCAGGAAAGAGCTCCCCGCTATTTTCTCCCTAGTAGAACTCCGACCCACTCTTAGTAGACAACAAACTTAAACACGTTCAAACACCCTATGCCTTAACCTGTAGCCACTTCCATGGGGGAATTTGTCACTCTTCTCAAGTATACTCTTCGACCCAAAAAGACCGATTCTGCCAGCGACAACCTCTAAGGGTATCAGAATTAGATGCTCAAGGCCCACATCAATTCCCGTCCCAGCGCCGGAAGAATCCCATACAAACTCTTATAATCGATATCAACTTTCCTAGTAATAATACTAAAACAAAGTTAAGGACCAGCACCAGCTCTTCCGCTCTGTACTCAAGCCAATATATCAAACTAGAAGTGACTAGGTTTCGGAACGGCAATGGACAAAACCGCATCATTGGGAAATACAAGCCGGAACTGCTTGATGGTGTACTTTGGCTTACCACCACTAAGTTCTTTATTCGTCGGAACCCGTTGTGGGGACTTATACTTGTCCGCACAAATCTGGGGTATTGTAAAAACTATAAAGACATTTTTTATAGTCTTAGGTAGCGCTTTTAGGATAGCGCGGACTCCATCAACCTTTATGTCGTGTGTCATGGCCATGGTAATCTGGAACAGAATCAAGGTATCTGTACTCATTACCAGAAAGCTGTCGAATGACTCCTGAGTTGGCCACCGAGGCTGAAAATATCTTCCGATGTGCCTAGGGTCGACGCCTTTACCCACGGCATTCTGAAGCATTGTTCCAACATTACTGAGAGTGTCATAGAAGAGGGGCTCTCGGCTTCTCATACACTCAATATCAAATAACAGTGTTTCACTGGAATCTTTGCTAGACAGCCTGTCCGCGTCAAATTTTCCCCCTTTTCGCAACCAGTCATGAGCGTACACCTCGAAAAACCACCCAGCTGAGGATCTGAGCATCGTTTGCTGGCAAAGAGATTGGAATATCTTATATCCCCGCTCTTTAGCACCGATGCCAGCATAATTAAGTATTCGGCATGCAATCCAACGAGTCATGATTTCCGGTGTATAGCTTGCATTATCTAAGCAGGGCTCTATCCGAATGATTTTATGCGTTTCAATACATCCGAGAGCGTTTGTCATAGACCCGAACGTAAACTTGGCCGATGCAGCGATTATATAATTATCTATCTTGTTAACGTAGGCCTTGAAGCTCTTATCATATTGCGCTGTAGTATTTTTGGCCGAAATCGTTTCTAAGCAGGTTCGAGCGACAGGCCCAAGACATATGAATGTTGTATAGAGCTTCTGGATTTGCTCGGCACTTGGGTATTTGGTTTCAAGACTAGTTTGGATTAAAAGATTTAATGATCAGTATAAGTATTGTTGCAGTCAGTAGAGGGAAATTTTACGTAAAAGCAGCATATATCTCATCCCATTCCCAATTATTGATATATGTTTCGTCCGGATTTCTTCCCTTTGCCCACCCATGAGAAGTTTCAACTTTCCTCAATGAGCCAGCCAGGACAACAAACCATCCATGCCACTTTTGATTCCAGTCAGAATCTGTAAGGGCCTCGTCCGTTAATATCCAAAGATCGCGCTTTTTCCTATCTGGCAAAGCGAATAATTGACGGAGACTTATACGGTGGCCTTGACTGGTTTCATCAAAATAGTAGCAGTTGCGATCATTCAAACGATATACTGTAGGGCGACGAGCTACAACTCTCCTCATTAAGAGATACTGGAGGAAGGTTGATTTACCTGTTTAACCCAAATATTAGTAGCTATATGGAAAAATATATGTAATAGAATGCATACCGGAGCCAGGTTGCCCTGAGACTTTATAGTCAAGTGGGAAACTGCTGTGTGCACGTTTCCCAACTTTTTTATTTTCCCATTTCTCTGATTCAGTAACCTCTAAAAGCGTTTCTATTCGGGGGTATTCCTCTCGGCAAATAAAACTGCTCGTAACCGGAGGGAAGTAATTCCGCATTTCCACTTTGGTAAACCTTTTGGATATTTCCTTTGTCGATATCCCAGTAAGCTGGAGGGATGAAGATTGTGCTCCCAGTCGAGCACGGTGCTCAGGATCAATATAGAACTCTGGTTGCGGAACCCTCACTTCATACTGTGTAATTTTGAGATGTGAACTCTGTCCCCATAATTCCTCATAGAACTCCTCCATTGGGGGCGTAGTTGTAGTTTCTAAAAACAAGAGAGAATAGGAGAAGGAGAAAGTAGTAATTGGACTCCGAGAAGAATACAATAGAGCCAATGGTAATCAGAAAGGAAAGGAATCGTATTTGATTGTAGCAGAAATAGAGAAAATCCCTAATGCGTGTATGCGAGGAGGTGGAATACGATAATGAAGCAAGAGTGAGGATAGGTGGGGAGGGGACTGTTATATAGTTTTATCAGTGTTTAACAGGTGGCCTCAATTAACCACTAGTTGAGGAATATGACGTATATACTTAAGGAGAATGGCCACTAAGACTGCAGTGTCCATTAAGACTACATTGTCCGTTTAAACTACAATACTATAATGCTATTAGAGCTAAATCTAAAGAGGTTCAATATCAACGGTGAATCTAGGCTACATGGGAAACTAGAATAACGCCTAAAGTACCAATTACTATAAATTCTCCTCTCAGCAGTCTGACTGCTGAAAATCATTTATACTGGCATCACCATCCCTCACTGAGTCTTGGCAATGAGAATGACTCGTTGGATGGCATAGATTTAACCAAGCTTAAAGGAGATGTGTTTCAACACGATCAGCTGAATGTTCACGTCGGCAACCTCCATTGATAGTACCCTGGAGTTGTGATAACTACTACCTGCCAATCTGCATCAGCACACGATATGCAGAATTTGGGGAAATAATATAACTTACCGGCTAACTCAATGTGACATAGGGGATTCGTAGTGGCCACAACAAAGTGCCGTGTGGCAGTACAAGGTATCATCTAATAAAACCACTACAAGCCGCCGTCCAAGTAGCCCAAGAAAATTTGGTATTGCCCAAGTCTGTCCCCACTTTGGTTGGCCATGCTCTTTCAGCCAGTTTGCTGCATGATTTGTAATAATAATAAAAACACTTCAAAGGAATTTCATCATACCCCTTGATATAGAAACCCGACCATAGCGATAAATCAGGAGAGTAAAGGGGAAAGGGAATGAAAAAAGGAAATCCTCCATAATGGTAGATCAGCAATAGTCAGAAAATGATAAATAGCCCGCCGCTCACAGAAAGGCAGCTGAAGCAAGAGGCATTAAGGAAAAATAGGAAATGACAGAACGTGGTATAATAACTCTTCTTTACGAACAAAACTCCTTCTATAAACTTGCATCCCAATCAAAGCTCCAGAGAATTAACCTCTTGATAAATCTCGGACCAAGTAGCCACACGCCCTCCCCACCAATAAGGCCCTGAGCCGCCTGTCTATGGGCTCTTCCAACTCGGCGCAACAAATCCAGAACACGCCCGTTAGTGCCACCCTACACCGAATTTCAATAACTAGGCAAGAGCGCACCATCCCATCTCCCTACTCCAATGGCTCGACTGAACAACCCGCAGTATCTTTTCCTCCTGGCTAGCCTTCCAACCCCCAACCTCCTTCCCGACAACCGCCTCACAATCAAAGCAGCTTGTGACATTTTCCAGTATCTCCACGGTACCCTACCTCTCCTTACTTGCCCGCCAACTCCGCAGGCCTTCCAATGGGTTGACCCGGGTTGAAAAACAGGCCAACCCAACCCAACCCAACCCAACGAAGGATAACCCGGGTTAACCGAACGAACCCGTTGGGTCAGTGAACAAAAACTCCGGCCATGTAGGCAAAGGGAATGGTAGACTATGGCGGGTGATAAGACGCGTCTATATCGTAGATATTAATAGCTATTAGGTTCCTTTAGGATAGACTTACTCGGTATCCGCAATTGTTACTAACGTTCCATTAGGAGACTCTGAATGTCCCCAAACCCATGATGACGGAGGAGGTGGTTTTCGTTTTTTTCGTGTAACAGGTGGAGCCGCCGCGTTCGAAGTGGAGAGGGCGGGAGAAATTAATTCGCGTTCTTGCATGCATCCCCCGGCGAGATGTTCTTCCGGCTCCGATTCATAATAGGAAAGCTCAGAGAGTGGACTACTCATTCGAAGTGTAGCCGGAGGGCTAGATATAGCACTATTAATAGAAGAAAAACTCATATTTAGTGCTAAATAGACTATTCACGAGCAATGGATTGAAAGTATTAAGGGAGCAAGAGACATACCAGGTCTGTAGAGATTAAATAGAAAGAGCAGAGACACCGATAGCTGGTGTACTAATGGTACGCGTTTTTTAACCTTCAGAACGAGTGATACTCCAAGATCACAATCATAAGGTAAAACCTTCGTCGGGTTCGCTGGGTAGCCCGGGTTTGGAACATTCACAACCCAACCCAACCCACCGAGCTCTAGAGTGAGCCCGACCCAACGAACCCGACCCAACCCAACTAAGAACCCAGGTTAACCCAACGAACCCACGACCCATTAGAAGGCTTGCAACTCCGCCACTGGGACAACCAATTATTGAGCATTGGGTGCCAAATATCGGTGGAGAACTCAATCTGCAGCCGGCCATCAGGGTACTATTCCGGGAACTCTATCATGAACAGGAACACAGCAGATGCGTAAGGTCCTCGAAGGGAGAAGAGCACGCTGTGCCAGGTACTGTGCGATCAGGGCTGAGTGGTCAGGATGGTCATAGTGCTAGGGACGGTAATAGTGCTAGGGACGGTAATGGTGGTGAGGATGGCGGTTGTGATAAGATGGAATCGCCGAAAGGAAATGGTATGGAGGATGGTGGGGGTGTGCAGGCCCGAACCGGTAGTGGTGTGGTGGATAGTGGTAAGGACGGAAGTAGTGTAGTGGATTGTAGGAGTGTGCAGGAGGGTAGTGGTATGAAGGATAGTGACTGTGCGTAGGATGGTAATGGGGATGCCAACGGTGGTGGAGGTGCTGGCAGTGGTAGTGGTGGTGGTAATACAAATCTCTTGGAGGGAGACAGCAAGTGGCTGGGGGAATAATAAGCTTTGATCGTATCTAGCCTCTTGGCCGGAGGGCCACGCAATTGAGCGACCACGGTATGAATTCCATTGCCCTCTAGAAAACGGCCTTCAAATTCAGTCAGAACAAGCCATATGACGTCCTCATAGGTTCCTTGTGTGTTGTCCTCACCTCCTGTAACCTATGTATCATTAACGCCAAATCCTAAAAACAGGACTGGAAACCAAGTGTGGTTCCTCGTGGAGAGCAAATTTACCTGCCGGAGGTGGGGGTGAAGACGCAAACTGGTGTCGGAGATCGGTTGCATGATATTGAAACATGTTCAGAATATGGAGGGTGCGCCCTGGAGGCCGGTTATTTGGAACGAGGGGGCGGAGAGGCGATGTAGAATGGGGGTAGAGACCCCATTTGCGGCTCTTAGTCTACCGCATATAATAAGAGTTTCCCAACAGAAGGAGATTGGTTAAGTTCAATGGAGAATCACTATAACCAGTAATCAGCACAACCCATTATAAACTGAGTAGCGATGAGGGAACTTGGCACATAGTAGACAAAGAGGTAAGATGGAAGTGATGATGGGCCAAATCAGAAATAGCTCCAGGGGAAACTCAGATTGAGACGAGGTTACCTCCAAACGTACATTGTCTGTTAAAAAGAAATGAGATCAAGTTTTTAAATACTTACACGTTTTTAAGTATGGATGGGAAGAGTGAGCATCACTCGTTTGTACGTAGTTGGAAGTGAACCATCAGAAATGGTCATTTCCCACCTGACTGGATGAGACCTGAGAAACCCTGCTTGACATTTCTGTAACTATAACATTCTATTACCAATTGGTCCAGATCGAAAAGCACAAATTCGGCGGACATATCATACCTTTCTTCTCCCTAATCAAGATCCTCACAACCCTCTCGCTTTTCACAACCCTGCTCCCCTCCTCACTCCCAATTTCTGCAGCCCTAACCTGATTAAATAATTTAATCATCCCTCTCTGCGCGAAGATGCTCATAAGACTCTTCCCAGGCTCCAACCCCTTCCTCGCCCTTTCGTCGTCATCCTTGGGTTCAAACTCGTTCACCCACCCTTTCTCCAAATTCTTGCTCAACCCATCATCTAGCACTGTACCGGTCTTCGCCTCGATCTCACTATTGTTGAGCTCTACGACGGATCCTTCGCGTGGATGAGGACCTAGGCGTTTGGTGCCGTTGTTGTCAGGTACAGGGACAGGAATCACAGGTATTTTCGTTGGGAGGGCTTCGTGATCGCTGCGTTTCCACATCTTCGTAGGGCGCAGGGTGAAGTGGAGGAGGTCGGAGAAGTTGCCCTTGGAGTCGGAGTGATCTTCGGAATTTATGGCAATAACTGAGGAGGATGGGGGGCACTTATTGGCTCTCAGGTTTTTGTTTAGGTCCGCTCAATCAGCACTGGTAGCGGGTTCGCTCCCACTGATGACGGCAGCGATCATTCGCTTAGACAGACGAGCTAGAGCTTCTCGGCGAGGACGTTTTATTTCCGACATGGACGATAATGCCAGTCTTGGGCCATTTAGTGAAGTGCGACAGCATCGGATTTGCTTGTTTTGCGGCTCGGTTGGTTTGCTCTGTTCATTTACTGGTTTAGGATTGATATTGTGCAGTTGTATGTTACATGTACGGTAACGCAGGTAAAAAATTAAAGTTACCGGGGTTGCAGAGCCTCATGTGGCCATAACGTCCGTGCGCAAAGGCTTAACTCAACCCCCAATTGTGCGGTTTGCCTGAACCCGAAGCGCAACCAAACTCATCATCAAGATAACCCGCAAAACCTTCTCTCAGGTTTGCACTGCACGGAAGCAAAACCACCTCGCAGAATCGTTCCCCCCATTCCTCCCTCCTTAACCCACCCTTACTAACTCCCACCGCGCAAGCCTAAAACACACTTCCCCAGGTCAATACTCCTCGCGCTCTTTAACATTGCATAGTACCTCGCACTGCGTGCTCTTCCCCCGTCGAGGACCCTACACATCATCCGTGCTCCCGTTGGCGATCAAGTTCCAGGAATAGTATCCTAACGCCCGCTGCGGATCGAGTTCTCCCCCGAGTTTGACACCAGCGCTCAAGGCTGGGTCGTTCCAGCGGTGGGATTGGTAGTCCCGGAGGGAAGGGTAGGAAATTGTGAAGGTACTGGAGTTTGTCAAATGCTGCCTTGATGGTGAGGCAGTTTTGCTGAAGGAGGTTGGGGGCTGGAAGGCTAGCTGGGGAGAAGAGGTAAGAGTTGTCCAAGCAAGGCATGTTAGGAGGGGAGATGTGATGGTACTTTCTGGTCTAAATAAGGTAGCGCTGTGTAGGGTGCCACTAACGGGCGTGTTCTAGATTCACTTTGTGCAGTCGGATGAGCCATAGAGAAGGGGGATAAAAACTTCCCATCGAGCCCTATGGCTCGTAGTTCTATTACGGGTGTATTGGGCAAGGATAAGGATAAAAGTAAACCTGATGGGGGCGGAGATTTCAATGATACTCGGAAACCCCGGCGGAAAAGGTGCAGGATCAACCCATAATAGTGCAAGGCTAGCCTAGCTACAACGGCCTGCTGCAAGACAAACGGCGAGTCTCCAACCACGGCAACGAAGCTGATCCTCATCTTCGCGAAAGTTCTGTCCCAATAGAACTCAATAATTCAGAGGGGCATGAGTGGTACGATTGTTCTAATCACACCAGCGAGAATGCTTCTTTACTACCTTACTCCGACGACCAATCTGCGCGGGATAATGATAAGAAGAATTCTTTCTTGCGATGGGCAGCAAGCACAACTGTAGGGTGTGACAGATCGGCCGGATGGAAGCTTGAGGGGGGGGGGTTGGGAACGGTAGGTTGGATTCTTGAAGAGACTGCCCCGACAAAGTCCCCGCGCCAAGAGGGTGAAGAAAGATAGAGATCGATTTATTCCAAGACAATAACTGCAATCCCGACCAGACAGCGGTCAAGCGCACCCACTCCAGAAAGAGTAAGAGGATCGATAGCATATCTTGCACAAAATTCATCTCACATAAGCTACACTGGCGGAAGTTTCCACCACAGAACCAGATGCCATAGGTGATGAGGGAAAGCAATTCGGCAGGAGTCTCCCAGAGAATTTTACAGCAGTGGATATCTGGCGGCTGCATGGCCAGGATGGATTGAGATAAGTTTCTCGCGACGGGAGGAGCATCCCACCCCCCGTCCGTGTCCGCAATGCCATGTAGCTCTCCAAGGGATTTACGGTACATGATGAGGGCAGGTTAGTAGACAGCGTGCTTCAGAATTTCTTGATTGAGTGAATAAACTTAGGAGTTGACAAGGCATAGTAAAAGATATATTTCTAGAATAGAAGATGCTATCAAACACGATCCAGCAAACCCCACGGCCCTTACTGCCACCGACATCAAGGGCAGAGATCCAACCAACGACTAGTCTGCCGTCGAGCAACAAATCAACTCAATCCAAGTCGACCTTGGGTATATGTGACCCCTCTGCTAATTTTACCCATTTTTCTTCCCCAGTGTTTTTTTTTTTAGTCTTTTTTTGAAAGGAATTTTCACTGTCCCTCTTTTTTTTTTGGGGGGGGGGCCCCCGATCAATACCTTTTTATCACTTGACTCCCAGAGACATGTGTGCGAGTGCCTATGTTGTAAGATAGTCAATCGATATAGTCTCAACCAAGAAGCTATTATTCAAATCTCTCCTCTTCCATGCTATCGTACATCAGTGTTCCGAACCGTCCGGGGTATTACCTTCCAAGAGAACCGAGCTGGACGTGGCAGCGGAGTGCCGTCTTTAGTAGGAAAATTTAAACAGCGGACGGTATAAAGTCTTGTCTGAGAGCTTTTTCAAAGATAGCGGCTATGCGGAATGGAAGAAAGAGGAGGGTATATCATACCCGGAGATGGAAAAAAAGACTGAATCGGTAGAACATACCCGAGGTACTATATATCAGAGGACTGTCTGTAGTGGGCAACGAATGACGATATGAGATAGTAATAAAATGGGTGGAGTATGTGGTAAGTTATCGGGAGATGTAATGCGGTATGATATCCCCCGTAAATGATGTTAATCCCGTCACAGGTCGTCACCCGCCTAACTTTAATGTTTCAAACTTTATACTTATCATAGCGCATGCAGCGCGCTACTCGTAATGCCGAATTATTTTCTAAAAAAAAAAGGACAACTACTGCTTACCACTGAAGTCCAGCCCTCTCTGCATTAATCCAGGTGGTATATAAGCTATACAATAGCAGTCCTTTTCAAAGAACAAACTAGAATTAGAATTACAAGCGCCCTCAATGCGTTAATCCATAAGTTATAGACGATCTACGTCTAAGACCATGAGTGAAAGCCCTGGCTGACAGCGAATATTATAGTGCTCTTAGAATAGGAGTTATTATAATCTAACACCTAAAATGCTTCTTACTGTAATTAATTTTCCTTGGCTAGCAACACCAAAAGCGTGGATTAGTTAGTTTCCCAACCTCACATTTGAAACCGGCCGCCTGGAGAGTAGTGAGTGGCACGTAAGTTAAATGTAATCCTCATTAAAACCTTCTCTACAGCAGGAACCAATCGTCAGCATACCGGAGTTGGCAGTTAAGTTTGATTTTTTTTTTTTCATCGCTTTTTACGTATGTTGGAAATAAATAATTGCACTTCAGATTTTTTTTATTAGACAGTATCTATCTTAGAATCTAAACAATCCTTACCTTACGCCCACACTTCATGAAAGAGAGAAAAAAAGGAATTATCGAAAGAAATAAGCGAACAATAAATGCGCAAAGAGGATTTAAGTTACAACTGGAAAACAATAAAAAGTAGACATGATGGAGATTTTAAGCCACACCGATTTATTATACTTTAACAACCCCCCGCCAACACCAAACTCAAACTCGAGATTATAGACAAACAGAAGCTCACAAATTCTAATTCAACTACAGTAAATGAAGAAATCCGAATAGAGGGTGTGAGATGGTGATACAGTAGATATACGCATTCCCATCGCATGTGATTTCCTTCGTACCAAAAGGAAGTATGATAAGAAAGAGATGATATTTGTGATATTCATGAGAAATCTAAAACGTGCTTCCCTTTACAAAAAACAGAAAGATAAAAAGTCGCAACTTGGTCCAAAGGTTAGTTCCCAGCGAACAAATCTTGCCACTCATCATTAGACCAATAGACCACCGGGTGATCCGCTTCCATGTGCAACACAAAACTCTGTACTCCATAAGCACAGCAGCCACCCCCCGGCACCCTCCTCTCGACTTCTAGAGCCGCAGGAGTGCACCGCCACAACGAACATTCTCGCTTGCACTCCTCTCCTGCTCTACAACCCAAGCCGTTTGGCCCCCCACAAGAATTAACAGAAGCGAACTATCACCCATGGAGAATAGGTGTACCGAACCCGCAGCCAAAAGGTGGTGAGAATTTACCACAGCCCAGACCGTGCGGTTTCTAAAATCAAGGCTAATCATGCCAGTGTGTAGAGGGGAGAGGGAAGGTCGATTTACAGGATATTTTCCGCCAACTAGTGAATAGGGCCCAAATGATGAAGTGTTCTTCGCAAACTACTGCGGTATCTGTTAGTTATGGGCTGGTGGACAGTACACGGAGAGAACTGAGGTTTAAAAGTGACCCTACCAACGAAGTTCTCGCCTACTGACGTGACAAGTGATTGCGTTCTTCTGCATTTGTGCCACCCCTGATGAAGCGCCCCTTGACAGGCTTGGTTTGGAAGAATCGGATACAGACGGTGAGGGTTGGGTGGAAGAGGGCATGGACGAGGGGCGGAATATTTGAAGGATATGAAGGTTAGGAAGTATGATTCTGGGGGTGGGGGAAGCATTTGGCGGGTGAATTTCTCTAATTACCAATGTGAACAGGAATGGTGGGCTAGTGTTGGAGCGACCGGTAGCAGTGCTGTAAGCAAGAGTCTGGTGAGACTTAGGAATATTTGAGCGACTCACTCTAAGCCTTGGAGGGGTTCGAGTATTTTTTGCCCCCCCCCCACCCCCGGTTGCGTCTGGCGAGGAGGCAGGGGTATCGGGCCAGACACTAGATATAATTGTCCCGCTGGGTAATCTTCCGATCCCATCGATCCCTGGAACTGCAGCATTGCTACTCCTATCGCTCCAAACCCGTACTGTCATATGGTAACTTGCATTAATAAGTAAATTCCCCCGATATGGACTCCGGGCAATATTTCTTATTGCATATTCGTGGCCAAGTAACTCGTCGAAAGGGCTTTTGTTAGGGAAGCGTAGGTCGGTGGTTCGGATTACCTTGCCTACTCCGGCAACGGCAAGGATGTCTGGGCGTTGTTTGTTCCGCTCCGGGATGAGCAGTTTTCAGGGTCCATGGGGAGATACAGGGATCGAGATGTGGTAGAGGAGCGTATAGTACGGATGTCAAAGAGGCGGGCGATGGAGTCTGAAGATGCGGAGTGTGGAGAGAATAGCGTGCTGTAAGCACTGCTCTGGTTTAGGATCGCGAGGAGTGAGTGGGAGATAGTTGGTATCTACTTTTAAAACATTAGCTAGTTCCTCATATGTGGAAGGCACAAAGAAACAAACAAGTTTGACATTCCCATCCTAATTAGAACTCACAAACCCGCTCTTATCCACGAGATTCCAACTACGACAGAAAACTTCCCTCTTATGCTCCTCCAATTTGCAATCGTAAACCCCCTTTCCAGTGTTGTATTGAATAATTAAATTTTAATACTCCCATCTTCCCCGGCAGCAGCAACCTGATTCGCATGCGACTCGCTAAGCGCAAATTCGAAGAGCGAGTCCTCTGTGTCGGACTACCGCTCGCACAGGATCCCAACAGGCTCACGGAGGGGATGTATAATCAGCTGTTGCCGATGAGGCCGAAGTTGGCGCACTCAGCTGCTGTGAGACTGTAGTCGTAGAAGGCAGCGAGCTTTAGGGAGTAGTCGTTGAAGCCTTCAGTTTGATAGTGGAATATTGTAGGTGGAGCGCTCAGCGGGGAGAGGGGGCGGAGGATGCGATCGATGAAGGGGACCTTTGTGTGGTTGCGCAAGAAGAGTTGATCGCACAGAAAGAAGGAATGAGGGGTGCTGGGGTTCTCGGACCTGAGTGTTTCGTAGGGTAGCGTATTTGGTGGGATAGGCCCTGCGCTAGGGTATCCGCTCGTCTGTTTCTGCAAGGCACCATCCCTGTGCGGCTCCCTCCTCGCCAAGCATCGACTGTGTCCGTGCGCAAAAGCTTAACTCAACCAACTGTGCGGCGTGCCCGAATTCGATGTGCCACCAGCCAACCAAATCCATCGCCAGGATGCCTTGCCAAATCTTCTCTCAAGTTTCCACGGCAGGGAAGCAAAACCTGCTCAAGAACTGTTCCTCCTCATTCCTTCCCACTTGCCTCGCTCTTACTAACTCCCACAGCGCAAGCCTAAAACATTCTTCCTCCCCAGGTCTATGCTCATCGCTCTTTCCAACATCGCACGATACCTGGCACTGCGTCCTCTTCCCCCGTTGAGTACGCTCCGCATCTACTCTCTCCCGTTCACGATCAAGTACCCGGAATGCTCCCCTCGGCCCGCCGCGGGTCGAGTACTCCCCCCATGTCTGGAACCTAATGCTCAAGAATGGGGTTTTCCAGCGCGGGAGTTCATGGGAATGGTGGAGGGTCTGGGGTTTGTTACACGCTACTTTGATGGTAAAGCGGTTGTCGTGAGGCAGGTTGGGAGCTGGATGGCTGGCTGGGAGAAAAAGGTACAGAGGGTTGCTCACGGGAGTCATGCCGAGAAGGGAGATTGAATGGTGCGTTTGTCTTGTTATTGTAACGCTGCGTAGGGTAGCGCTAATGGGCGTGTTCCAGATTCAATCCATGAGGTTGGATAAGCCCGAAGAGAAGTGGGTTAAGAGTCTTATGAGTGGGGAGAGCGCGGCGCTACTTTGACCGAGGTTTATCGAGAGTTTGATTCTAATCTGGACCTCTGATTGGAGTGCAAGCATATCGAACGAGTTTTTTTCTTAAACAAGAGATAATATCTCCACGCCTGTCATTTGCTGTGTTTCCCTAATGCGCCTTGCCCCCGCTGATTTCTGCGAGCCGCGGGCTAATTATGAGTTCTCGACTATGGTTAATCTACCATTGTCGAGGGTTTCTTTTTTTCTTTTCTTTTTTCCCTTTCCCCTTTACTCTCTCGATTTATCGCTATATCAAGGGGCACGGAGAATTCCGTTGAAGCATTTTCATTATTACAAATCTTTTAGTATAATATCATCTGCTGCGCTGGGTCCTGTAAGTCCTGAAAATGAGCGTTACGGGTTCGCACAATTGCTTCGTTGTTGTAAACCTTCTTTTCTCAACCTTAGTCATATCCCCTTCCTCCAAAATATTTAAAAATTCTTGAACATCCGTCGTCCGGACACGATAAGCCCTATGGGCTGACAGCCTACTGAGAATGGCAACAACATTGCACCCCTGCCCCTACGCATCAAAAAGGTTGAAAAATCGCCCCCAATGGCCTTCCGTAAAAGAGACAGAAGCGGACAAGAAGGGAAGGAAATTGATAGAGAATCGAAACGGGTATTTCATGGAACGAACTTCCCACCGAGCCCTAGAGCTCGGAGTTCTTCAGTGGGTTTATTGGAAAAGGATAGGGATAAAGGTATACCTGATGAGGACGAATATTTTTTAATGCTCGGAACTCCCCCGGCAGAAAAGGTGCAGGATCGAGCCCTACGGAGGTACAGCGTGTAGGTTTTGTAGGTTCCACAAACCAGGACTGCCATCCTCACCCCCTGTGTAACCTACAAAACTTACACGCTGTACCTCCGTAGTGGAGCGAGGATGGCCTGGCTACAACGGCCTGCTGCCAAACATACGGCGAGTGTCTCCAACCACGGCAACGAAGCTGATCCCGATCTTCGCCAAAATTCTGTCCCAATGGAGCCGAATAATTCAGAAGGGTATGAGCCAGACGATTCCTCTAGTCACAGCAGAGAGGATACTTGTTTACTACCTTACTCCGGCACCACTCCTCTACTTCCAGAACCACGGGAGTGCACCGCTAAAACGAACATTCTCACTTGGACTCTCTTCCCATCTCTAGAAACCAAACATCTTGGCTCCCGCGAGAATTAACAGACGCTGGCAGTCACCCTTGGTCAATACGTGTACCGAATCCGCAGGCAGAAGGTAGTAAAGTCAGCATTTACTACAGCCTAGACCGTGCGGTTTCTGAGATCAAGGTTATTCGTGCCAGTGTGCATAGGGCAGAGGGGAAGGTCGATCTACACTACGCCCCCCGCGAATTGGCGTATAGGGCCAGAATGACCAAGCGGTTTTTCGCAAACTACTGCGGTATCTGTTAGTGAGGGGTTGATAGTGCGCGGAGAAAATTAAGATTTGTAACTGACCCTACCGATGAACCTCTCGCATCCCGGCGTGACGAGGGATTGCGCTCTTCATTCGTGCCACCCCCTAATGAAGCGCCCCGTGACAGGCTTGGTTTGGGAAAATCGGATAGAGCCGGTGAGGGTGAGGCGGAAAATGGCATGGACGGGGAGCAAGATTTGGAGGGATATGAAGGTTAGGAAGTATTGTTCTGAGGGTAGGGGGAGCATTCGGCGGGTGAAGTTTTCTACCGATGTGGATGGGAATAGTGGGGCTGAGGTTAGAGGGACCGGTAGCAGTGGGGTAAGCAAGAGTCTGGTAAGGCTTAGGAATATAAGAGCGACTAACTCAGGGCTTTGGAGGATTTAGCATTTTTTTTGTTTTTTCCAACTTCCGGTTGAGTCTGGTGAGGGGGTAGGGGTATCGGGCCAGACACTAGATATAATTCTCCCCCTAGGTAATCTTCCAATCCCACCTATCCCTCAAATTGCAGAATTGCTACTCCCATTACTCTCAACCCGTACTGTCATGTCGTAACTTGCATTGCTGCATAGGTCCGGCTAATGTGGGCTCTAGGCGATCTATCTTACTGCGTATTCGTGGCCGTGTAGTTCACCGAGAGATAATTTTTTGGGAAAGCGTAGGTCGAAAGTTGGGATTACCTTGTAGACTCCGGCAACGGCAAGGTGGTGTTTATTCTGGCCCTGAGTGAGGAGTTTGGATGGCTAATGGAGGGATACGGTGATCCACACTTTGCGGAGGAGGGTGGATTGCGGATGTCGAAGAGGAGGGCGATGGAGTCTGAGGATGCGGTAGAGATCAGAGTTGCGGAGTGTAGGGAGAATAGTGCGCTATAAGTGCAGCCGTGGTCCGGGATCGTGAGGAGTGAGTGGGAGATAGTTGGTGTCCACTTTCAAAACATTAGCTAGTTCCTCATATGCGGAAGGCAGAAGGAAACAAACAAGTTTGACATTCCCATCCCACTGGTACTCACAAACCCACTCCCACCCACGAGATTCCAACTGCGACAGAAAACTTCCCTCTTATGCTCCCCCAATTCGCAATCGGAAACCCCCTTTCTAGTGCTGTATTGAATAATTTAATACTGCCATCTCCACCGGCAGCGGCAACCTGATTCGCGACTGGCTGAACACAAATTCGAAGAGTGAGTCCTGCGTGTCGTAGTACTGCTTGCAGAGGATCCCCGATGGGCTCACAGAGGGGTTGTATAATCGGCCGTTGCCGACGCGGCCGAAGTTGGCGCACTCGCCTACTTTAGGGAGTAGTCGTTGAAGCCTTCAGTTTGGTAGTGGAATATTGCAGGTGGAGCGCGCAGCGGGGAGGGGGGGCGGAGGATGTGATGGACGAAGGGGAACTTTGTTTGGTTGTGGAAAAAGAGTGATCGCGCAGAGAGAAGGAAAGAGGGGCGGTCGGACTTCTGTGTTTCACAGGGTAGCGTATTTGGTGGGATATACCCTGCGCTAGGGTATCCGATCAGCTGTTTCTGCAATCTAGCCTGACCAATCATGAATTACTGCGGTGGCTTTCTCTTTTCCGCCATCAAGGACGGCAGAAAAAATAAATCCTAAGCGAGCCAAAGCATCGAGCTTGCTTATGTAAGCAGTCAGTGGAGCGAGGAGAATCCACACTAGTTATTATTCCTGCCCATTATTTGAATTAACTGCTCTCTCAGCAGGGCCTCTAAAGTGGGTCAAGTATTATAATAATATTTTAGGGAAATATGTAGAGTACTAAAAATTATGGGTTTGCTTACATAAGCTTCCAGGGGAGCACACTTATATTTCATCCAAGTTTTGCACTTCATTTGGAAACACATGGGCCTTATCGAGCTATTGCTTTTTGATATTCTACTATTTATGCTAGGGTTCGTTGCGGGGTCCCCAGCCCGCTCAACAGCTCAGGGCAACCTGTGTTTTTTGGTATTCTCTGCCTCTGTCCTTGCCCAGGCTCCCGCCCCATAAAGAACAGTATAATTTCTGTCTATTGACACTTCTATTTGACCGGTTTCTGATTATTCAACAGGTACTGCATTATCTGGAAATACTGGAAATTCTACTAAGGCTAAGTGTGACCATGTGGCCGAAGTGCTACTGGGGAAGCAGCCTAGCGAATATTGTTGGTATAAGGTTTCTTTCTCCTCTCAAATGTTTCATTTAGCTTTCTATGTTTTTTGTATTGAAGCTAGGTGGACTTCTTTACATGCTCCTTTATTTCTCCTATTCCTATGTATAGTACCTTCTTTGAAAGTCTTTGTTCTTTGTTGTAAACTATTGGTGGTACGGCAAGTGGGCTGTATCTTTCTTATTATTCTAGCACAAGTTCGTTCAATCAATGATGGTTATTATCACTGCTCACTTGAAAACGATCGCGCATTGCTGCTAATATTAAAAAAAGGAAAGCGAGTGACAATATATGATCGCAGTGTTACATCAGCGGGCATAAAGGTCTCTATTCTCTATCAATCATGATGAATTTAGTATTCTAGGAGATTGGCCTTCTCAATAATACAAACAAGCTATTATTAAATAAAGATCATATGGTTGTAGTTGAAGTGCACAACATGGAAGGGATGTGGATTCTCCACTGACTGCTCAAGTAAGCAAAACCCGGTGCTTTGGCTCCTTCTCGCTTGGGATATCTCTTTTTCTGCACTCGGTGTCTACTCGAGTACATGACCTGCTGTAGATCAAGGTTGAGTTTATTTGTGAGTAGGACAGCGACATCTCTAGGTGTGGTATGATAATTTATAAGGTTAACTAAGAGAATGTGGAGAGTGATCATTATTAGGGGGATTTCGCAATCAGGAATTCGGGATCGCTATCGTTGTGACGGGCTTGTTTACTGTGACAATAGGCTAATTGGAAAAAATGGGATTTCGCAAATATTACGAAAAGTTGGGATAAAGTTTTGTTAGCTGGTGTGGTTTGTTAGCGTTTTAGCACATGGTCGCCATCGCAAGGGCTTGTTTACCCCGTCAAAAAAAGTCCGCATCTTTCCGCTTAGATAACAGAATTTTTATCTCAAGCTATCGCTAGCTATCGCTTAGATGGGGCATGAGCCCTAACCTGTGACCTGTTGCCGTGGCGACAAGCTGAAAGATCCAGAATTCGTGATTGCGAAATCCCCCTATTGGGAAGCTTATTGTTAAGACCTACCCACATGTAGTGATTCTCACAATAAAATTGGAGGGGTAAAAGGGGGAACTACAAGACGCATAAAAAAACGTGAGAATACTTGTAGGACAGGGATGACTGATATTATTTGTGGTGTGAGACCAGTTGCTGAATCGGCGCTGGCTACCATCCTCACGGTCGCGTAATTATGACACTCGTGGATATCCCGAGAGATTTTACCCTGAATTAAGGTTTCAAGCCGAGTCATCACAACATGTGTTAACCCTGACCTTAATACGCTTGTACTCTACCGTACGGTACGCAGAAATGGCTTTCTCCGTATTACGGTTAGGGTTGAAACACCGGAAGTCACGTGAATCAACCCTAACCTTAATCTCAAGGGGGGGTGGTAGGTCGCACTTGTTTAGCCCCACAGTCACGTGAGGAAAAACTAATGAACGCGTCTTCTCACTTTTCTTGTTGTCACAAAGAGTGGATTTAGTTTGAGAACTTTATCTTCACCCCGTTGTCCGTTCCCGGAGTTCGCAGCTTTCCAGATCATGTTTATTCTTCGGCCTTCAATGAGTAACCAACAGAGCGGGTGACCCCGAGGAGTTAATCGCCATTTTCCCCAAGTGGTGATACCGGTAGAGGCGCCCCGTTCTGCTCGAGCGCGAGGCACTGAATACGGACAAGAAATCTAATTTTTGACTGCAGAAGCAAAATGCCCCTGGCGAAAAAGAAGTGGAGAAAGTAGCTATATTCGTCTTTCTTCGAAGCCAAGTCGCAGAGAGAGGGAAGAGACTCTTCGGCAAATCCCGGGACTGCCAAGGTTAATGCTGAAAGGTGTTCGGCCGCAGAGTACTAGTATGTCCCCTGAGGAAGGAGATGACTAGCTGGATACAGACACAAAGACAGCGCTTCTCGCATCTCTCCATCCTTCGGTACTTGTATCAACAGCAGCACTAATGGACATCCTGCTCTCTACCAATGCTTCAATCAATTCTACAAGCCAACTCCTAGCCGCTGATCAAACCACCCAAGTACTAAAAATCCTTCAGCAACCAACCAGTCTTCCTATACCTCGAATCCTGTATCTCGGTTCAGAGCACTTCAACGACCACCACTGCACCAAAGCCCCCACCAAAGCCCACACTATTTATCTCTACACCCCTGCGTCAATAATCCAGCGCACCCTATGTCTCCTCCACTGAACCTTCCTCCCACCCCTCCTTGCAACAGCCCTGCTACCTCCAAGACTCAACCCCTTTCCTGCCCCCCGGCAAATTCAACATCCCCCCTCTCTGGAAGCCTCTTCACAACTTGTATATCCCATGCCCTTCTTAGCCGGGTTGTTTTCCTCTTTGTACTTGGTGCGTTATTAGCAACCGGGAAAGGTTGTCCTCTAGATTCTCTACCGAGTGGTGAGACCTGGTTAAAAATTGCGAACCGGAGATCTGTTAGACTTGCATTGCTGAATTTCCCTTTTCCAAGATTCTTTCCTCCAACTGCGTTTACAAGCATAGTGATGGTCTCAATTTTTGATCTGACTAAGTTTTTATTCTGTCACTTCATCAAGCTCTTCGAATGATTTAGTTTGAAGAATTGTTGTGCTAGCTTCTTTGATAACGGACTCATCAGCGTGAGTAAGTGATTGCAAATTTATCTCCTTGAGCAAGGATGCGTAGGCGGTCGATTGACGGAGTTCCTGGAACTCATGGAGCTTCACTTATTGCTCAAGACGAATGACAGAAGCTGCCGCATCTGGATCTGGGCCGAACCCCTTGAGGAGGGAAGGGATATACAGTCGCACCTCGCCATCCCGGATGACCAAAATCCAAAGAATCTGTCCGGGACAACGAGTGATCCGGGACAACAGGTCAAATTTTGCTGTGAAAACTTTGTGAATTCATAGCATTTTCATACGAGACAGCGAGGTATCCGTATTATCGAGTTCAGGGATAGCGAGGTTTGACTGTACTTGGTCAGCCTCCTTGAAACTGCTTTGTAATGCTTCTCAATTTCTTTGCCGGTATGCTGCGATCGAATCAATACAGGCACTGTCGGGAGAGAGTGACGATATACATACCTTGGCTCTGTCTTTCTTTCTTAAACCTAATTCACCACCTTCATCAATACTCACGGCAATGCTAGCAATCAATATATGCAGCAATATAAGTTAGCATCTGCTCTAGGATCTAAACTGATAGCTCTCTTAATGCGCTTCTCCACATCCTCTTCCTCGGCGCCTGGATCAAGACGGTTGGCTGAGTGATCATAGAATGGAGATCTTGCAATAATCTCCCAATCATGAATCTGTTCAACCTCCTCCTAAACAAATAGCACCTATTCGTAAGGCGCTATCCGACCATAACTTCCCAAAATTGAGCATACATATTAAAAATATCCTTAATCACAGTCTCTATCGCCTCTCTTTTCTTTTCTCCATTCTTTAATTTTTGATCGAGCGCGCCGATCCGGCCCACATTGCGGCTAGACTTTTCCTTTTCGGCCTCATGTTGTCTATTTGTTGTGCTATTGGCTTTGATTTCGTCGCTTGTGCCGCGATGTGCGCAAAAGAATTCACAAACTCGAGTTCAACAATTGTGAAGGTGTGTCTGAACTGCGTCAGCCTTAAAGAGGACATAGCGGTTATCCATCCTTCAATCCCCTCCATAAGTCCAGGATCAGAGTATAGAAGTTCTCTAGCGGCAAATATAGGAAATGGAGGAAATATGAAGGAATCGGTCTGCTAGTACCCTCCCTGTTATTTAAGAGAGGCGAGAACACCTCTGAGAAAAAAACAAGCATTGTGGGATTTTTCTTCAGCTGGAAGAAACTGTCCTTTGAGCTTCATCCTTCACTGCTTTCGTAACTTGATTAAACTAATCAATTACGGATATCAAGAATTCGCACTTCAGCTTCAATCATAAACCTTTGCTTTCTTTTTCTTTTTTCTGCAAACTACCCTCACCGGAACCTCTGCCATCAAGATTGCCAATACCCGCCAGAGGACACCTGACGGGGAAGACCCGCAACAATACTTAATTCAGATGGATATGCCGTTGTAGCGTGGTTACGAAAAAGGCCACTTTTGTTGTAAAACGCGCCAGTGAAGATAACATCTGTCACCGAACTGTACATATGAACTGTCTCGAGCAGAGTTAGGCTTTTGCTTTTCTTCTTCTTCGCGCGTACGAGCACTACTCTGCTGGTAGTCATAGTTTCCTTATGTGCTGGGATACAGTATACTACGATCGGCGTCGATATCGTAATTCTTTCAGAGTTGAGTTACCCATGCCGGGCATCGCGAACCAATTCAATCTCCACGGGAAACCCTTGCCATACTCCGGATATGAATGTTCGAATGACCTTCTATGCTAGGGTAAATTATTGGTGTGAGGGAGAATACCCTGGAGCGAGATCTTGAACACTAAAATTTGAGCCCAGCTGATAGCGTATTTGGCCATATAGGGTTGTGTTGTGGAAAGCGCTGAGGAGTTAAGTCTCCCTATAGCAAGCGGATTCTGGGTCGCCGACATGTAGTGATCACAGGACGGTTAAGCAGAAGACTTAAAGATGAGGCTTTGGTATGAGGGCGGATGGGGGGGAGTGTACCTAGAAGGGCACTACTGAAGGAGAGTCAAATTGATCTAAAATATTCCTACCCTGCAATGTCGGACAATAATTGTGCATTTGAAAAGTCAGGCCGGGCTTTCATTACCTTCCCGAGGCTCCATCTAAGGTACCCCTCGCTCTTACACCCTAATTGAAGTTGAAGCTGCTTGTTATACTAGCCCGGCCCCAGATACCTTGGGTTTCCGTGCTATACTGTGTTTCTTTATCTGGTAAGCTATATACACTTCCCGCGCGAAGAATAAGTTGATACGAGTGACGCTCCGTGACGGAATTACAAAACAGCCTGGAAACTGTGGTGAGAACTAAGTCTTCTGTTTGGAGGCAATATTATTAGTTCCCGCATGTGAATGACAACTTCACAAACATTCTATCCCCGCTGCTGCTCACCTCGACGCCCTCGTGCTGTCCCACTTCTGTGAGAGTGGAGGTTGAAAATTGGAGAGATGAGCAGGAAAATGCGAGGGGTGGCCCCAACGCGGTGAAGGGAGGCAAGGAGAGATAGGAATCACGGTGGGGCAAAGTAGATTGATTGTTTTACTTCCAGGTAATATTCATGTTGGAAGTGTTAGGAGAAGAGGGTTTATGAAAAGAATAAAGAGACAATACAAATGACAACAAGGATGGCTGCATGATTAAGCAACAACACTACTCCTGCACGCAGTTGAACAAATAAGCATCGAAGTGTAGCAGTGTGTATGAACTGGCCGAAGGAAGCAAGATTTTTGTCTTTTTTCATACTATTATTATGACCGTAGAGGTTTGGTTCACTCTTTAGGGTAATGTGAAATCTATTAAGGATGTCGTTTATATTATAATTTGTTTTAGAGTTGTTTGCCCGATATTTACTCTGCTAGCGGTTAGTCAGTTTGGTTGCGAGCCCTGGATCTAGTGTTGTACTACGCTCTGATAGAAGACCATTCGTTGACTTTGTCAACGACTCTTGGAGTTGCTATATGGGCGTCGCGGTTTTTTGATTTTGACGAAATGACCCATCCGGCATTGGAAATATCCGGTGGATTACCGATTTTTTAGATGTCTGGATGGTCTATTCTTCCCTGGTAATGCCCCCCCCAAAGCACGAAAAATCTCTCACAACCAGTATAATATTTTCTCTACCGACCTGGCGAACCTCACACCCATATTAAAAATTCCCCTAGTGAGTGACCGAGCGACCAACCCATCAACACTCCATAAGCAGGACAATGTTCAAAAATATCGGCCTGCAATAGTTTGCAATCATCCTGTCGTAGATTTTCTCAACTGTACATGTGTCAATATACTTAATACCCCTTTCTGTTTGAAATTTTCGGGCGACTTACAGTAACCGCTCACACAAGCATAAAACTGCTTCTGCGGCCCCAAGGCAATCAAGTTATCCGGGCAAAGGGACCAGCCCCCAGTATAAATGGCCCCTGCTTGGGCGGGTGGTCCAAACCAAAGCTGGCGGTTGGCAACAATGGAACCGGTTCGACCGAGATGATCGACTAAGATGCCGTTTTGGACAGACATCTGTAGAGTTCTTGGTAGGATGCATTGGATGTCGATGAGCTTTGGATAATCGACTGCTTTAAAACCGAAGATTCCCGGGTAGCTATCAATACATCCCTGGGGCGAGGCCCCTGGTGGTTGAATGATTTCCGTGACCCCCTGAGGCACGCTGAGGGGTGAAGGGAACAGTAGGGATGGGATGATCAGAATAGCAAAGCGAAGTGAAAACATGTTGATAAAATATTTGGGGTGGAATAGTAGTTTTTGTCAATTCGTTAGGGGCGGTTCGTGGAAGGTAGAGAATTGTGGTAAGATGATTGAGGAAAACTACGCTCGTGGCGGTAGACGAATAACTACGCAATGTTGTCCTGTTGTTCCTGTGTATTGGATTCGTTGCCGTTTATTGCTAGATTTATCGCATATAAACCTGGGGTAGGAGATCAAATTAAGCTTCTTGGCTTGCTAAACCAGATCCTTTCAAGTTTCCATAAACATGAATATTCACAGCTGAGAGACCACTCATTGTGTATTTCCAGAAGGGCAACAAGCATAGAGAGCGTTACAGTGAAGGACTTCCGATAGAAATCTAGAAGTAATTTAGAAGCGGTCTTGGTAACCTTTTTGTATCTCTACAACCTCGAAAAGATATAGAGTACAAATATAGTATGTCTATGTTTACGGTAATTATGCCTACTAACCGGATCCGAAGGATGTTTATTGCCCTTAACGTCACTACTTACATTGAACAATAAGCTTCTTGGGAGAACGATTGCGCACCGCCAAAGTAACGCTGCTGATAAAGCAACAAAAATTCAGAGTAGTAAACTGACAGTAAATCATAGTGGTTGGCTTTGTTGCACCTGAAGACGGAGAAGGCACATATCCGAAAGTATTATTTCAACAATGCCATGCCCCGAAAAGGTTGTGGGGGTCTACCGTAGATCAGCTCGAATGGGTTGCTGCCTAGTGCTGCAACTCGACGGTAAATTTCCTTTCTCGCTTGCCGGGAGTGGGCCCTCACCCATGCCAAAAGGGGTGCAACCTTTGAAAGGTGGACCGACAGCGGGTGACAAGGAATGCGCGATTTACATACAGACAACCTGAATGAACAAAGCACAAAGGGGGATTGAAAAAGAAACCTTAGTCAGCCAGCTTCTATGGAAACGATAAAAATTGAGGTCTCGAGCTGGGGGGAGTGGGAAATACAAAAAAAGGCCAATTTCTGGATGATTTGCTTTGATATTTGGTTTTCTCTGGTTTATTATACTCGGGTGCACGAAGCAAGGTCCGATCTCCACATTACCAAGGGCTAGGTATTGTTAAGCGGAAGGATCACAGATGAGCGCGCATTGCACTAGTAATGTCATTGACGTTTGTAACTTAATATAGTGCAGTTCAGTTGCATAACAGTGTGTTTGACTTATTCTATTTGCCTTTTCACTCATGTCACTACTCGCTTAATTGACCAGATGTGCAATCTGTTCTCATTCTTTTTCTCTGATTTTCCATATTTATTTTTTAACTAGTGGACCAATGACAGGAAGCGAATACGTCGAAATATCAAGATATAACTACCGGTAGTAACATCAGGAAACATAGCTTACTAGCACAAGTAGCCTAGTGCAGCCCCCAAGACCTTAGGAAAGTTGGATACGATTCTGGTGGAGTCTTTCTTTGCATTTCCATCCAAGTCTGATATCCGTAGATTCCGTTTCTTGCTCACTTCTCATTTTCTTTCCTTTTTATTCTCCCACGTTCTATTAATGCCTTGTTGGACGATAGCCCGCCTGATGCGTAGGGAACAAAGGTAGGAAGAGATCTCGTTAGATAGGTTATCGGATGATCAGATAGTATTATTCGATACGTTTTGTGGTAGTGATATTATTATATGATAGACAATCGGACAAGCAAGGCCCACCAGAACTCCGGAGGCTTAGCGCTTATTCCGCGGACATCTAACCTTGATAGGGTCGTAGTTTGTCTGCTTCCGCCTCAGTAGCCGCTCAGATACTAGCCTTAATCCATTCCTTTGAATAATAGTGAGTGGTATCTGGACTGCTTATTCCGGCATTCTAGCTTGACACCTCCTGGTGCTAGTAGTCGATTCTTTGCACCAAATGCCCGGTCCTAGGGACCAGGCCGACAAGCGTATAGCCCCAGACATTCTATCTCTTTGATTTGATCTCTCTCAGTGGGCCTCCTGATACTAGAGATAAAGGTGCCCTAGCAGCGGTTGTGGGCTGTGGAAAATTGGTATGAAAACCTCATGAATGTGCTTTTGGAGAGGGGTTCTGTCACTCCCGGTAATTCCAAAATAAAGCGGGAGAACGCATGTCCCGTTGGCCACGAAATGTTGACAGATTGGAACAGTCGGAATGCCCAGTGATCTGTGTGGTGTTAGCTAGAACCTTGCGATGATGGACTCACCAGCTAACCAGCATCCGCCTGGACTTCCAGAGCGCGATACCGAGGAGCCTTAAAGCGGCTATTGAGATATCAGCTATGACCCCTCCACCAGGTGGGTGGCGATGGTTCAACAAGCCTTTCCCAACTAATCCCTCCCTCATCCCAGTCGTTCCAAAAGGATCCCGAGATCTTCACTTCACAATGAAAGATTTTTGACGAACCAACCCCCTGCCTTGTAGTATTCCAATATTGCACTACTGAGCTTTCGCTCCTGATTTACCCTTCAGTTTTCTCCTTCTATCTTTCCTCTATCTACTGCTTTTTCGTATCCTAGCCATCGATCTACTAATGTTGAAGTATCATATTATCTCCACTTTTACTTCAAAAACAGCCTAGCATACTAACTTTACATCCATATTGTCAGTTTTGGACTTTGTTTTCTCTTTTCCCTTCCCACTTGTCCTCATAGTCACAATGCACACTCCTGTCTCCATTTCATTACACCCAACACCTCTTTAGAACGACCTTTATATGAGCAAAGTAAGCCTTTTGATGTTAGAACAGTTTCCCTTGATGGCGTTAACTGAGCGTGAATCATGTTTCCTCTCCCTCCCTTCTTCTGAATCTGGTTCTTAGTCTATAATTTTCATATTCTAGAAGAAAAGGAAAAAAAAAAAAACATCATCTAGAAGGTGGCGGACCCCGCGTGCTCCCTTACCACTAATAGTGACCCCTTTGGATTACCCTTGAATTCGGCTGGGTATGCAGAGTTTCGTATAGCTGGTACTGTGGTCTGAATACTGTACAGTAGAATAATCAATTCCTCACCCCTGCATCACAAATTCTGTGTGAGCAGGGGGGAACGGTCGGGCTAGGTTTGGATACATTGGGGGAGCAGCTGGGTCCTAGACTTCGCAAAGAGGTTAATGACTTTATTGCAAAAACCTACATTACCAGCCGGATATACCCAGCCAACTATGGTATCATATGTCGCTCCCATCACATCTAAGCTTATCGACCTCATTGGGTGAGCGCCGAAGCATAAGCCATAGCAACACATGATTTACGAACATAGTGGTCGGAAGGAATTGAATTCGAAGGGTAAGAAGAACAGCCCAAGTTCATGAGGTAGAGTCGCGAACCTGCGAAGGCGGCAGGTGTGGGATGCGGTGCCTCGGTTATTTTTTTTTCAAGGATGCTAGGAAAAAATATAGTGAGTACTAGAATAGAAGAGTAATGCGTTAAGAGGTAGGAATTCTCCTCAGCTAAGCCCGAGGTGGAAATACCGCAAGCTCCGTTGAGCTATAGTGAGAAGAATACTCTAAGAATTCAAACCTTTCGAAAAAAACCAGTAGGATGCTGGAGCCGCCTCTCCTACTAAGGTCTAGTGTGTTTTTTTCCCAATGGACTTGGTGCAATTTCTTTTTATTGTGGGACTTCTGGCGAGCCGTGACACATCGCTTCGATACAGCACTGCAAAAAAAACCCTCCCTGACAATTATTACCACTCAGCCCATATCCTACTTGATAATTTCCTCTTCCTTTTTTCTTTTCTTTTTTCATTCCCAGGGTGATAGGCGAGGGCTGTTGTGATAACTAGTTTGTTGGCGCTCGGCTAATTCTTTCGACAAATGATATTCAGATTCTAAAAAAAACAGAGCGCCTTATCGGTAGAGGCAAATCGGTGTTTGACCGAGTACCTCTTGCATGTTGTGGCTGACTTCATCTTTCGCTGGTAGTGGGTTCACGATATCCTTACCCTCTTAGCACCAACCAAGAAGGGTGTTCGACTGCGATTCCATTCAGGATTGTGGTTAATATCCTTCCACCGTAGTAGTAGCCCGTCTACTGTCCCTATTCCCATCATAGGAACTATCGTAAGTGGTGCCAGTGATCACCTTCTCGCACCGGTATAGCGGCTCAGGAGACAAACCGTTTACCTGTTGAATTTGATCTCTCTCTTTGACGCTTCCGATACTACAGAGGTTGACAATAGGTATGAGGATGTCGTGAAAATGCTTTTGGAGGGGGATGCTGTCAATCCCAAGACTCAAAAAATATCATGGTGAACACGGCTCCCATTGGCTGCAAAACTTTGACACATTAGAATAGTGCGAGTGCCATTCGATCTATGTGGAGTTAGCCAGGACATTCCAACGAAAGATTCACTTGCCAACCAGCACTTGCCCCAGCCCTCCGGGACGCAATACAGGAGAACCCCAAATCGGTAATTGAGAAATCAGCGATCAACCCTTCATCAGGTCGGTGGTGATGGTTCAATAAACCTTTCTCCAGCTAATCCCTCCGAGCCATCCCAGCCGCCTTCCAAAAGGATCCGCATTCTCGACATTATTGACGGGAAACTCTCCCTGCCTAAAGAACTCTCTAATTCACTGCATTACACTGTACCGCCGCTAAACCATACTCTCAATTAGCTCCTTCTGGCTCTCATTTTTCTCCTTCTTGGGTCTTAACCCCTTCATATCTACCCACCAGCCCTAGAGTATCATATGGTCTGCTTTTTTGGCTTCAAGAACCGTATAGCATAGTACTTGCACAATGTCGCCTTTCGCTTCATGCTCCATGGCCCCAATTTCTCTTTTCCTTTCGCCCTCCTCTCCTTCATAGTGTGCTTTCTGGTGCCGATTTCGTTATATGTAATAATTTTAGACTTGGCTCTGTACCAGAACCGTAGCTGACCTTTTTATGTTATAGAAATTTCCCCCTCAAGAGCCTCAATTTAACTCTAATTTTTACACTGGTTCCCTTATTTCTTCTCTGTTTGGTTCTTACATATATTCAACACATATTGGAAAGAAAAAGAGAAAATTCTTGTTCTGGGGGCGGTGGTTTGTCGTGCGTAGGGGTTTCCCTTTATTTTTCTTAGAGATATCTAGCATTTCCAATTGAATTGAATTTGGTTGGCTTTGCCGAGTTTGTATTGCCTAGACTGTAGTTGTAACAAGATGAAATGATTGGTTTTTAACCCGGTTCCGCATATTTCTGCCATAAGCTAACTTTGAATCACCACCGGCCCCGGGTCAAGCCAAATTAAATCTATGATACAGGGAGTGCATGGCATAAAGCGCCCAAATTCAACTCCACATACAGTCTACTGTAGTATATAGAGGGTGCTCCTAAAGATTCTGATAATGTTTGAAACGATTTAGACTTCTTGTCAGTGGTCTGCAATCTTTAGCTCGATGACACCGAGCTCATGGAGGCACAGAGGCCTAGTGGGAAGTTTTCTTTGTATTTTTCGATTAAGGCGGATATATCCTTTGATTCCATTCATTCACTTTCTCTTATTTTTCCTCCTTTCACCGATTTATGACTTCCAGTGTGCTAGAGATCCCTCATTGCTTACAGGCACAGGGTTTAGAAGAGGCGAGAAAGGGAAAAAAACCGCATTAGTCGACCTTATGTCCCGAGATACCTCCTTATGACAAGTTAAAAGTATAATACTACATAGAGTAGGCAAATTTCATAATGGAGGAGATAAACCGTGTTCTAATCACAGACAAGAGGGAGGGGAGCAAAACAAACTGGCCACAAAAACAAATAAGAGGAACGACTAGATTATGCGCTACAGTCTGGCACAGGACTCCCTGCACTATTATCAATTCCCTCTCACGCCCGAAACCTAGGTTTATATATCTAACCTAGTCAACCTTAGTCTTCACCCACCCTGAATATATAATACAGTCGTAATGTATACACATTTAATCATAGCAATAAAATGTATAATATGGCGGGACTGATAACCGCAAGGAAATAGAAGAGAAATATGAAAGAGGAAATAATTATGAAGGAGCTAATCGACATTCGAAGCAGAGGGAATGTGTTCGGTGAAGCGGAAATCGCCGGGATAGACAAAGAGGGGCTTTAAAGCAAGTTGAGCGGATGAGATGAGGGGTGCTCTGGGACTTCACCCATACCGACCACAAGGGAAGAGGGGGTTTATCTCTGAGGGAGACTCGACACTCGAAGCACGCCCACTGGTGGACTCATAGTCGGAATCCACCTCACCCCGTTCCAATGGCAACCCTTCTACTCTCTGATGCCGGCCAATCACAGCCTACAAGAATGGTATCCGACCATATCTACCTTCAGTGTTAGAATTGGGATCCTCTCGCTCCAATAGCAAATTTACCACTCCTTCATTCCAGCTCTCCGCAACCTGAGCGAGGGGCGCCTGGCCATAACCGGCGTCTGCAGTGCTGGGATCAATGTCTCCTCATCCCAATAGGAATCCGACCACCCCCTCATAACCGCCAGTTGTAGCTTACATGAGGGGTGTCTGGCTATAATCGCCGTCTTGCGTATCGGAATCGAGATCCTCTCGCTGCGATAGTAACTTTATTACACCCTCATCCTCGTTCGTTGCTGCCCACAAGAGTGGCTTTTGCCCATACTCCGGGCCCACCGTATCGGCATTAGTATTCCCTCGCTGCAGCATCATCTTTACCATATCCTCATAACCTCCTAGAGCTGTGCCCACGTGAGCGCCGTTCTACCCATATTATCTCGAGATATGCCGCCTCATGGAGCCCGGTAAACCCTTAGCACCACCCGGCCATCAAATCCCGGCTCCCGCCAACCTCTGTTTGTATGATAACGTAGCAGGAGCAGCTGAGAGGATATATGCTGTTCAAGTTCAACAAGAAGCCTTAGTGCAAGCGGACGCGCAATCCCCGCCCTCTTATTTATCATATGTTTTCCTCAGTAGCAAGAAGCATATCTGACGGGGGGCTGCCGACAGGGCCGAACAAAGCGTTGGCGAAAGTTCTTAGGCACTAGAAATTGAGGTAGGTCAAGCAAACCTCCGCAATGATCGAGTGTGGGTTATGGAGCAGGCTTGGATTCTCAAATAAGTACTCCTATGAGCGAAAGTGGACAAGCCGGACAGTCGAGGGGGATGCCTCAATCGCTATCAGCCCTAAAGAACACGCTAGGAGTGTCCGGGTTATAGGAATGCTTTCAATATTGAAATCAGGAGATCCTGTCTTGACTCCTAAGGGATGATATAGCTCGCGGGTGTGTAATGGCCGCTCCGAGTTCGATACCCACATCGGGCTTCCATTCCGAGTCTGAATCTACTACCTTTCTACGCTTTTATTCACGCTAGAGTTGTCGCGAATGCATTCCCCAAATCATTGTATTTGGTTATCTCATTCAACTTTTGTCTTCGGTCAAAGATGGTAACCGCTGCCAGGATAGCGTCTGTATTGAGCGAAACAAGAGGACTCTACACCCCACCGCTAGCCAATATAAAATGATACATAAATTCCCCTACACAAATTTCAGATGTTCTTTTGTGAATAATTCTCAGAATATCCGCCCGTAAGGTAGCGGACATCGCCTCGCACATGGTGTCCATTCCAAGCTTCTCTAAATATCCTCTTATCTCATCCGTTAGGGCTGATGGGTACTGTGATTCTAGCCCCGAAATACCTTACGATTCTGGCCTTGATATGAGGCCTCGGTGAAAAATATTCGCGTCTTCAGTGACACCTAAAGGATATCCTTCAGCCACCAAAGAAGCTCTAGTAGCTGCTTTGGAAGGGACTCGTCCAAAGCATCAACACAGATGAAAACCTGCAGTAATGTGATAATCGCCCACTTCACCATCTCCACCACATCCGGAAGCCGCAAACTTCGGCCGCGGAGCTCCAATTTCGCCTTTTTAAATGTCTTTCGCACTACCCCTAGTGCTCCTCCTGTAGCTATCGGCTGCTTCAAAATGGCTCCAATGATGTTGACGGCTCTCTGTTCACGCTGGTCACAGAAGTCGCAGTAGAATCCCGCGACTGCCATATCTTCCTGGCCAGCTTCATCACACAACCTATCGATCATCAGTGAACTAATATTGCTAAACGCTAGTGATAATTCTTGCTTACTCCAGAAGACCAGTCCCATATCATTGAAATTTCTTTTCCATTCCCGGATTCCGATAACAAAACAATATATCCTTATCCGCTTTACCTTCACCATTTTTCCACAAATTCCACTCCCGAAACTCGTTTGTTTATAAAAGCGAATCACCAAACCATCGAGCCTGTCGGTACGCACATCTTGATGCCTTCTCAGTAAGTCCAGTGGAGAGAGCCATCGCAGAATTTCTGGCCTCTCATCGGCTATGACCTTGTTCAGATTAATGATGCTGTTATGGTTATCCGTTACGATATAGCGGTTGGAATTGCTAATGTTAATTGAGTGCGGATACCCTATCCAGTCCATGGCTCCAGTCCGAAGTGTTGGTCGTTGATAAGTCACAGCGTTAAGCGCGATGGGGATGCGGCTCGTGCTTCGAAAATTACTATCCAACCATATTCGAGTATCTCGCCCGGTGAGCGCGAGCGATAGTGAGAGTCTAAAACCCAGATGCTCTATGCAATTGCTGTCAATTTTAAAAAAGTTAGACTTCATCACATTACTACTTGTAGCGTAGTGCGTGCAGATCTTGTCGCCAATGGCAGAGGGGGTAAAAGCGAACACGTCGAAATATCAAAATATAACTAATGACCTCAGGCAACATAGTTTACAAGCCCAAGTAGCCTAGCGCACCCACCAAGACCTTAAGAGACTCGGATACGATTTGCTCCATCTGCAATTAGTACGAGATCTTGTAGCTTAGCGACACCAGGCTCTACCGGTGCGGAGATCCTACTGCGGGCCCTCTTTCGTATCTCCATCCAAGTCAGATAGCCTGGGAATCCGTTTTTCGCTCCCTCTTTATTCCATTCTTTTTCCTTCGCTCCGGCTTTCTAGGAATGCCTTGTTGTAGCCTACCTAGTGGGGAAGACATAGTATGGGAAGAGAACTGATTAGATGGGTTACCGGATGATCATATAATAATTATGCTGAGGATATCGGCAGTAGATCAAGGAAGAGCGGATGAAGAAGTGAAACGAGTATACCAAAGGGAGACTTATTGTTTGTTGACCTATCCTATCTAAGTTCATGACCGGGGTTGCTTCTTTAAATACATGAACAAATACTAACTCTTACGGAGATCTCAAGGTCATAATCATACGACTTCTGATCTTACTCACGCCATTGTAATACCCCGCTTTCCCCTCTTTTCTTCCCCACTATTCTTCCCGGCTTTCATATCTCTTTACCCCTCTTACTCCGCTTACCCCTCACTTCGCTCTGATCACCGAGTCTGTAACTCCGGTGAGTTCCCCGTTGTTCTTCTCGCATGTTCTAATACTGAGTGTTGTAGAATGCATCGCCGGAGAGCACCGGTGAATAATAACAGATCAGATAGCGGTATCCGATATGTTGTATGATGCGGTACAGTACCCCACCAGGCCAGCAAGGCCCACTAGAGCTCCTCCCAGCAATGTTTGCTCCCACAGACGTTGTTTGACTGCAGTGTTTTGTTTACCATTGTGTTTTTGCTCGCTCAGGTGTTTCGTATGGAAAATTTCCATTCTTTCTTACCTCAGTCTCGCCTACCTTTTCGGAGGATAGTGCGCGAGTCCAAGATATTAGATATGCGAGTGGTAATCTACGAACCTGTTCCACCTGCCTCTTAGTACACTCAAGCCCTATTGCAACATCGGACAGCATCACAGAATCTTGCATGAGCGGGGGGGAAACGTTCGGGGTAGATTTGGATACAATAGAGCAGGTGCGAGGTTCCGGACCCCTCACAGAAATTAACGACTTTATCGTACAAACTCACATAGCCTGTCGGAAATACCCAGCCTACAATTGTATGTCATTCAGATCATATGCAAAACTACTAACCCCATGCGATTCGCACCGAAACATAAGCCACCGCAACACATGATTTACGAGCATAGTGGTCGGAAGGCATTGGATTCGGAGGGAAAGAAGAATGGCGTAAGTTCATGAGGTGGGGTCGCTCCCCTCGAAGGCTGCAGCATGAGATGCAAAACCTCAGTTTTCCTTTTCAAAGATGCCACAAAACAATAGTGAGTAGGAGGATAGAAGAGTGATGGGCTAAGAGGTAGGAATTCTCCTTCTCAGCTAAGCGAGAGGGGAAAACACGGCGAACTCTCCGAGACAAAAGCGAGAATACTTGTATGATGCTCGAGAACTTGTACCATAAGAACTCAAGTGATTGGACGGGGCGCTATGACGCTGGGGCCGCCTCTCCAAGTAAGGTCTAGTCAGTTTTTTCTTTTTCTTAGTATATGAAAAATCAACCGAACTCCTGGAGAGCGGCAACAGATCGCTTCCCGACTGCCCCGCAAAAAACTCCCCCAGACAATCACTACTACTCAAGCAGTATCATACGTGATAACTCCTTGGCTTTCTTCCCTGTTTTTTTCTTTTCTTTGTTCGTTACCAGGATGATAGGCGAGAGTTGTTATCGCTGCTTCGTTGGCCCTTGGTTAATATTTCTGACGAAGGATATCCAGGTTCTAGATATGCAAAGTGTCTTCTCAGGAGAGACAAACCACTGCTTCCGGTCACATTTTTCTTTTATTTTAGTACTTACGGTGTGCACCATAGCTCCATTTCGATCTCGTCATCATCCATCTCGTCATCGTAGTCATCTTCGTCGTAGGAGCTATGCTCGTCATCGACCATTTCACCCTCAAACATTTCGAAGGTCGAGTTCGACAAAGATCTCGAGTTTCCTCCCGCATATCCCCGGTGTCTGAGATAGAAGTAGCTGTCGATATCTCATATTCATCAGTGACTCCAGGAATCGATAGGCTGGAAATTTCATTAGTCTCGATGGCCGTCTTTGATAATAGTCTGAGCGGTCTGAGAATGTATTTGATGACGCCTCGCGCCGAGGGCAAATTCAAGTCGATGTCAGCAAGGGATCCAGTCAAGGCAGCAATGAAGTTCTTTTCAAACATGATCCGAGCAATTTGTTGCTGAGATTTTTCAGAAGGAGCACTGCCCGGTGAATGGTTGTGATTGGGCCGCGCAGACAGCATTTTGAAAAACATGTTGGTAAGGTTCATCATCCTCACCACTTCGCATCTAGTGGTTCCAGAGAGGAATAAGCATCCTTAAAAGCTTTGAGGGCGCTCTCAAGGATGAACTTTCTGACGAAGAGAAGACTTGATTCATCTTCAGCGCTTAAAGACTCCCCAGTCTGGGCCGATAAGGAAACAATAGCCAAGATTGCCCATTGTGATGTTGTCGCTCGCTTCTTGTCTGCAATGTCTTCTGTATGTATTAAAGTGCCTAAAGGAATGATATCGTTAAGCAGGTAATTCAGGACTGCAGATCTTGGTTTCGATGGTGTAGTCGCTTTCCGCGGTGCCGCTTTGCGTGAGAAGCCGATGAACTCCATCTTTGTGCGGTTATAACAAAATAACAATTCAGTTAAAGCTTGCAAGATCAAGTATTGGTAAATGAATTTAGAATGTTGCTCCGCTTTAAACTCTGGTTTCTCTAGTTTAGAGAACGAGTTTGCTTGCGATGCTTCAGTAGATTTCCCCGTAGACTCTCCTTGCTCCATTTGGACATCCATTGACACCGATGCAATATCCTCTTTCGGAGGATTTAAAGGGAGAGGATTGTCTATTGTATCCTTAGTGAGAAGTTCACCAAACAGGAAATGAATTACCCCGTCTGGGTTTTCTAGTCCAGGCTGTTTGACTTCGGCCACGGGCTCTGGCTTATCAACCATTTCCTTATCTTCGGTTTCTTTAGCCGGCTCTTCAGTCTCCATTGCCGGGTCAGATCCAGCTTCTGGCTTCGATTTTTTGTAATTCACCGGCGATCACTCCACCACACTATATCTTTCCTTTGTGCCTTTTCTTATCTTGTTACCAGTTAGTTTCTCGTCTTCTTTGTCAGTCATTATATATCAACAGGAGGAAGGGATATACCTAGATGGTATAGTATATAGTAGGATACGCACACATGGCCGGCAGGGACCGGCAAGCAAAGCGCGTATGGGATCGGAATACTCAGCGGATATGGGACCGGAACTCCTTAGTCGTAGAGGTATTGCGAGAAGTGTTTGTGATCAGTGTTCCCAACGGGCCAGTCCGTCCGTCTTGAGGTGGGACGAGGACGGACGACTTTTGGCCGTCCCGTCCCGTCCGCCAGCCAAAATGCCCGACGATTCTGAGTGGAGGACGTCGGGCC
>Ga0307507_10001488_pt1 | contig 52265 bp, 13 predicted proteins | sample 7_EM_MG_FD_207223 | JGI IMG/M metagenome (GOLD analysis project Ga0307507, IMG submission 207223) | Populus trichocarpa ectomycorrhiza microbial communities from riparian zone in the Pacific Northwest, United States - 7_EM | ecosystem: Host-associated > Plants > Roots > Unclassified | place... | reverse complement strand
AGAACTGGAAAACCTAGAGGCTAAGCCATAAGCTAGACCACTAAATAGCTAGCCCCTATAAAATCCCTAAGAAGGTAGGGCACTCTTTTAAGGTTAAGCTACTAGAGTTAATAAAGATCCACCCTATCTTCTCTTTAAACCAACTGCGGAAGGCCGCGGACAACCTATTACCTAGACAGTATAACAACCCCCTACCGCCAATTTAGATTGTAGAGGACGAAGAATAGGAAGTTGAAGAGATCTTAGCAGTAAAGAAGGACTGTAGTACCTTAAAATACCGTGCGAGCTAGGTAGGTTATGATAAAGATCTAGAATAGTACCCCGCATTTAATTTTAAGTACTCTCCCTATAAGCTACGAGATTTCTACCTAGCCCACCTAAACCTCCCTGGACTACCACGCAAGTTAGATAGCTGGGTTAAATGCTGGGAAGAGGGGTTAGATAACTATAATAATTTAGATAATAATAAAGAACTTGGACAAAGCCTGAGGGCAGGCTTTTTTGGGAGGGGGGGGTAATGTGATGGTGCTGGAGCGCGTTACTGGCCATATTTAACTAATTAGGATTTTCTATGCCCGGCATGCAAAATCGCTATTAGCCCGCTTACTACTAGCGCCTTGGCGGCCCTCGCGATATGCCTACCTACTGCCCCTAAACGATTCTTCTTCTTCTTCTTCTTAGCTTAGTATTCTTGTATAGTAGTAATCTACAAGCTTCGGTTTAGAAGCATTTATACGAGCCCGTTATACGTATAGCATTAGCCTAGTAAATAGTATCAATCTAGGGCTGTATAAGGTTTTCTATTATAATACTAATTTCTTTTATAAAGGAAGGGGTTAGGGGTAGAGATTTAGGCCAGATAAGCTATCTACTCCGTATATTAAGCTATAAGCCTAAATAGGCTAGCTATTTTCTTTTTAAGATTATATTATGGCTTTCTAGGTCTATAATAAGAAAGGGGATGTTATACTGCCTTTATTTATTAACATAGAGGTAGATCTATAAGATAGTTATAATAGGTGGTCCTATTTGTCTGTTATACCCGTAAATAGGAACTAGTTTAGGCAGTTCCTTAAGAGGCGTATTTAAAAATTCGGCTAGCTTTATAGCGCACTGGGTGTCTATTAAGGCAAAGGCATTTGCTTTAGAGTTAGCTAAAGCAGAGGTTAAAACTTAATATTTATTACAAAATAAAGTATAAGGGATAGTGCAGCTTTTTCTATTAACTAGCCAACCTAGATTAATATATAATATATTAATTTCTTTTAATCCTAGAAGGAGTCTTTCTTTAGGGTTCCTTTTTTTCTAACCCTATACTGTCCTCCTAAATTAATAGAACCTTGCCTATTTTTACCTTTGTCTAGCAATCCTTTATAAAATGGTTTTTTTTGCCGTATAAGAAGTAAGCTCCTTAATTACTAAGGGCCTATTTATAGGGGTCGTTGTATATAGGCTAAGTATACACTAGACCTGCAGTAGGACTAGCTATATAGCTAGCTGCTAAATTAATAGTGGGCTATATAGCTGGTGCTATAGGAGTTACAGATTATGCTAGAGTGTTATAGGCTGTTTATATAGTGCTTGCGGTCTAGTTTAGAGAGTTTCTAGCTTTGTACTGCTTAGCTTATGCCTTAATTTAATAGAGGCCTTGGTTAATAGATAGGCAGTAGTCTATAAGTACCTTTAGCGTCTATATAGTAGTAAAAACTAGTAGTATGGCGCGCTATAGGTCTAAGGTAAGCTTGTTAAAGAGGTCCAGTATTAGGTCTTTATGGGGAATTTAGGCTTAGCCAGCTAGGTGCAGAAAGTGGGTCTGGAAGGCTAAAAAGGTCTCTATTATCTTTATATTAAGAGCTTTATAATTAAGGTAGGCGTTCTATACCTTAAAGGGGTCCTTATAAATGGAAGACAAGTGGTTAATTATCTTGTCTCTAGAGAGAAAGGGATCTACTAAGTCCTAGGCGTATTACGGACGTAGGTGCATCTATGCGTCTTTGCTAGTATAGCTAAAGACGTAGGCCATCTTAGCTTAAGTAGTGGGGAAGTTGTAAGGGATATTATTGCGGACACCTTGGGTTGCCCTTAGGACAACCTCTGGACGCCCCTTAGATGGTCGCTGGTTACGTGCCGGAGACACGTGCCCGTAGTATATAGTCTCTATAATCCCTAAGGCCTTACCTCCTTAAGGATTCGTCTCTTTTACTAATCTATCCTGTTCCACAATCGTGTCCTTATAGCCCCCTATCTATAAAGTCCCCTTATATTTAAATCCTTCCTACTCCATTTAGAAGGGCAGCTGGCTTTAAGGACCAGATTGTTTGTTTATATCTTTTATTTACATCTACTATCTTCCCTTAAAATCTCGCAACGACCCAAATGGAAACTCCATGAATACCTTATGGAAAGCCGTCGCGCGAAGGCAGGAAGGTCCCTCTGACAGCAAGAGATTGCGATAATATAAACCTCTGGGTAAGACGGCTGAATGAGCCCTAATACCCAAATGCACTAAGAGCTTGAAGACTCTTATATACCTACGGTTACTGGCAACGCTGAGGAAAACATAGACACCCTCTATAATGGTTATAACACTGCTAGAAAGCAGCCGGAACCCCTCTGGCCCCACTTAGGCCAATTGGAAGATTAAGCGCCAGAGGTAACACTAAGATCTTCCCCTGAATTAGAAATGCTAGAGGAATACACTAATATGCCTAATTAGGGAACTAACCGGAACCCTCCCGGAAGACCACCGGCCTATAATTAGTATAGTGGTGGTGTACAGACCGCCTATAAGCTAAGTAGGCCTACCCCTTTAGGTAATCTAACCTAACTACTAACTTAAGACTTGAGCCTTATAGGGAAACCCGCATTAGCTACTGGTACTAATACTACCTCTATAGCTGGAGCTTCCCTAGGCCTAAGGTTGGAAAGTTAAGAGCCCTATACCAATTTTCTCTAAGGAGGATATTGGGAAGCTGCTGTAAGGCTCTTAGAAGCTATATGGGAAAGAGCCACTAATAAATATATTAGAAACCTTTAGGGGTAGGTCTAGATCTGGTAGAGCTTAATCTAGGCTAGATAAAATCTTTTATAACCTAGCCAAGGCTAAGGGCCTTTTAGGGGCTACCTAGTACCTACCTAAGGAGGTGTGGAAGACTTAGAGAGGTATCTATATAGTGAATGGAAAAAGGATATAGACTGACTGGCTAAGGCCTCTAGCAGTCTAGAACTTCGCTATAGACCTAACGCCCAACAGTTAGATAACTGGGTTTATAAAGTAGATAACTTCTTTAAGATGCTAATAATACAAGATAATACTAAAGAGCGTACTTAATGGATTATTAGTAAGATTAAAGATTAATCCCTAAACCAGATTGCACTAAATTAGCTTAATAAAGAGCAAATTACTATATAGCCGTAGCTACAAACCTTTTTAAAGAAATGGACTTAAGATCCGTATGTTGTACAATATAATAATGCAGAACTATTCTGGAATGGGATATAGCTTAACTGCCATGATTTCTGCCAGTTTATAAACTTTGTGGAAACCTATGCTTAACTAATAGATCTAGAACCCTTTAAAAATAAGGATAGTAGCATCCATAAGAAGGAGAAGATTGGATTTATCTGGGCTAGAATTAAGCTAGCAATTTGTAATGAAATAAAGCGCGTGGGAGCCCTATTACGGATTACCATATATATGGATTTTGAACGAGCGGTTCTGAATGCTAAGGATATGGTAAGGAACTAGACCTCTTCTGGTAAGAAGCTAGGGGGTAACTAGAAGCGTGGGTACTCTAGTAGTAATATAGGGCAGACCCAAGCTCTAAAAAAGCCGTTCTTAAAGAGAAATCCAGAATAGTTAAAGTTAGGGACCTTAAGCAATGGGAAAGACTTTTAGGGCTAACCTAACACCTATTTAGCACCCCTATAGGAACACTCTGAAAAGTTAAAAGAAAACTTCTCTGGAGGCAAACCTAATTAGAAAAATAAGTAGGGCGATAACTGCACTAATAATTTAAAAAAAGAAAAGCCCTAGTCGCGGACCTTTCCTGGCTGCTACTAGGGCAAGATATGGAAGGAGAGACTCTCTGTATTGCTGTTAAGCTAGAAATAGTACTCCCTATAGGTGAGGTATATTAGTTCCAAGCACTGTATAATAGCGGCGCTGAAATTAATCTTATATAATATGATTTGGTAAAAGAGTATAAGCTTATCCCATTGCTAAGGTGGTAGAAACCTACTATAGGGTTCCTAGATAAGTATTAGATTAAACTATATAGTGCCCATAAGCTTACAGTGTTAGTGGCTAATATGCATAACTGCACTAAGGTGGTCGGCCCGCAACCCTTCTAGGCGGCTGACTTTGTAGGTTACAACCTTATTCTTAGATATCCTTAGCTTGCGGAAGTAGATCCTAAGATACACTTTAAGATAGGAGCCTTTAAATGGTGGAACGATAAAGAATTAAAAGGGCGTATTTTACTAATAAGCTTAAAAGACATCCTAGAAGATGTAGCTTTAGGAGAAATAGTATACGCTCTATACCTAAAGGAGTATCGGATCTAACCCCTATTTTATGGTAAGATGGGTATAGAGCCTAGTATAGGCGATAACCCTTCTGTAATGGATACCCTATAGGGAACTGCTGGATAGGTTGCAGAGATATTACAAAGAGGCGGCGATCTTAAAGATCTTATAAGATACTTCCACCGCTATAGGCTACTTTGGCTTAAGTAATACGCAGAGAGTATACTACAACACCTTAAATGCTGTGTTAAAGAGTTCCCTACCCTCCACTGGCTACCGCATAAAACTATTTAACGTACAGTGGTAACCATGTATAAACAGCTACTATAGCGCGTGACGCTGCCTATAAGCGTCCTAAGGGAGCTCTGGGACTTACCTAATAATAATGCGGAGGACAAGCGTGACCCTAATTTGTTAAAAATCCTAGCAGGCCTAAGGGACTTACTAAGGGTATTTTTGGGCAGGTAAGCTAAAGTTATTTAGCAGAACTTGGAATATAATTATATAATTAATTTGGAAGAAGGTAAACAACTGCCGAACCTTCCTATTTATAACCTCTCTTATAAAGAGCTTGACATCCTATAGAAGTACCTTAATGGCTTACTGGAAAAGGGATAGATACAGCCTAGTAAGTCACTGGTAGGCGCGCTGATCCTCTTTATCCTAAAACTAGATAGAACCATAAGGCTATGCGTAGACTATCGCGGTCTTAATAAGATTATAATTAAGAACCATTACCTACTACTACTAGTTAGTAAAATGCTGGATTGACTATTTAGAGCGAAGATCTTTACAAAGCTGGACCTATAAGACGCTTATTATAGGCTCTGTATTAAAGAAGGGGATAAGTGAAAGACCGCTTTTAAGACCTAATACGGCCACTTTAAGTATATAGTAATGCCTTTTAGGCTAGCCAATACGCCTATAACATTTTAATTGTACATTTATAGAGCCTTAGGGGGACTAGTTAACCGTACATGCGTTGTCTATTTAGATAACATTCTAATCTACTTAAAAAATGAGGATTAGTATAAGTAATATATCCGCGAAGTACTGGAACGTTTAGATAATTAGGGCCTCTATGCTAAAGTGTTAAAGTATATTTTTAACACCAAGTAGGTTGAGTTCCTAGGTTACATTATAATATCTATAGGCGTAGTTATGGACCTAGTATGGGTGCAGACAATTTAAGAGTAGCCGGAGCCAGAGAGCTACTGGGATATTTAAGTGTTCTTAGGCTTTGCCAATTTTTATAGGCGCTTTATCTATAACTACTCGGACGTTACCCGACACCTGTTTAACCATGTTGCTAAAGCTTCCTAAGACCCGGCCCAGGGAGTAAAAAGCTTAAAGGTGGGAAGGAAGAAAATTAAAAAGGGACCAACCAAATGGTATAAACTATAGATATGGCCTGGAAAGGTCTAGGAAGCCTTTTAGGAACTATAAGCAAAGTTTATAGAAGCTCTACTATTGCGGTATTTTGACCTAGATTAGCCACTAATAATGGTTACTAATATATTGAATTTTGCCTTTACTGGTATCCTACTGCAACCTAATAGGCACCTAGATGCTACCTAGCTCCACTAAAAACCGGTAGCATTCTATAGTAGAAAATTCCAGGGACCTAAAGTTAGGTATTATACCCACAATAAGGAACTGCTGGCTATAGTTAACTACTTTAAATAGTGGCGACACTACCTTAAGCACGCAAGCTACACCACTTGTGTACTTTTAGATTATTATAATCTACGCTACTTTATAACCACGAAGGAGCTTACACCTTAATAGGCCAAATAGGCAGAGGAGCTTACGTGATTTAATTTTGAGATTAAATACAAGCTAGGGGAAAATAACCCTGCTAATAGACTGTTATAACGGCTAGATTATACTAAAGGCTTTAAAACGGGAGAAGGAAAACAGATAATAGATATCTTACTCCCTACATTGTAGAACAAGCTCTAGGTGTGGGATATGTGAGCACCTATAGCTCTAAGCACCAAGTCTTAGGTGGTGTAAACCCTATTGGCTTCCACTAACGTCCTAGCTGGTACCTAGTCCGTAGCTAATAAGGGCCTAAAGATACCTAGATAGGATGTCCCTAACACAAATTCGGAACCTAGTAATATACCACTAATTACTAAGCTATCCCCTTAAACCAACAGCGAAGCTGTAGAGTAATTAGAACTTGGAGCCCTGTAATGACTAAAGGACTTTAACCTTGTAGCGGCTTTCCTGACGCACATGCACTAAAGAGTTATAAGATCTATAGTACCATCTAGTTGCGTACTTAGAGTAGTATAAGACGAAACAGCTTTTACCTGGGAACTATCTAAGAGGTTAATAGATCTTATCTGTGAGGTGCAACGGAGGGATGCCTCCTATGCCATCTTTAATGCAGAAGTAGACCGGAAATGTAATGGAAAGGAAGCTAAAAGGCGCTAAAATTGGGAACTGGACCCAATGGGCCTACTGCGTAGAAATGGTAAGGTTTAGGTGCTATAAGAAGCAAATCTACAACAGACAATTCTTATAAAGAATTACAATGATCCCCTAGGCGGCCACTATAGTTAAGTTAAGACAGTAGAAATATTTTAATATAAATACTATTAGCTAAAGCTTAAACAGGAAGCAAAGGAGTATATTAGCCACTATGAGAAGTATTAAGTATACAAAATCCGAAGGCACAAGTTATGGGGTTTACTTAAATCAGTTCCCCCTACTAGTGAGCTATGGCGATATTACGCTATGGACTTCATTATGGATCTCCTGCCATTAAAATATGGGCAAGGATGAACATATAATTCAGTCCTGGTACTTATTAATAGGTTTTTAAAGTACGTCCAATACCTTCCTATTAACAAGACAATTAATACATAAGCGCTTGCCAGCCTAATTAAGGAGAAATGCTTTCTTAAAGTAGATTAGCTGCACTATATTATTACTAATAGGGGCAGCGTCTTTATAAGCTAGTACTGGTTAGATCTATGCTTTTATTTAAAGATAGACCACTATTATAGTACGGCTTTCCATCTATAGACGGATGGGCAAATAGAACGCTAGAACTAGGAACTGGAGTCTTACCTGCGTATATACTTAAACTACTAGCAAGACAATTGGTATGAGCTACTTCTATACACGGAATACGCTTATAACTTAAAGCAACACTTGTTGTATAAGTATACACCTATCCAGATTGCCTATGGCGTTTAACCATCCGGATTTAATGGTGTACTTAACGATTACTGGCTAAGGCTGTATAATTAATTATGGGACCCTGCTAGGAAGTCTAAGGACATCCACTAGAGAGTATAAGGGTACCTTAAGGAATGGGAGGAGTAATGGAAGCATGCGAAGTAGAGCCTATAAGATACGCAAGAGCAGCAGAGATTTTAGTACAACTGTAAATACTAGGATAAGCATTTCAGCGTAGGCAATAAGGTTTTATTATGTTTAACGAATATTAAGACCTATAGACCATTAAAGAAGCTTAATGCAAGATACCTAGGTCCCTTCCAGATTAAGGAATAAATTGGCAAGCTAGCCTACCGTCTCTAGCTACCCCTATCTATGGCCCATATGCATCTAGTATTTTATATAAATCTACTAGAGCTATGGTATAGACCACCGCTGGAAAAGAACTTCCATCTAGGCCTAATTAAACACCTTAAAGTGGTGGGCGAGTGGTACAAGGTTGAAGCTATACTACGCCATAAGTCTGTTAAGAACAAGCTTTAATACAAAGTTAAATGGCTAGGCTAGCCCACTGAGGACTCTATATAGGAACTAGAGGATTACCTTAATTATTACAAAGATATTCTAAAAGAATATTAGGACTAAGGTCCGCAATCTGCAAATTACAGAAAGTGCTCTAATACTATAGTGTTATTGCAGCCTATAAAGAAGACTTGCGCAAAGAGCAAGAAATAGGTTAAATTAGATATGGAATAGATAGGCTCTGGAAACCATAAGGATTAATTAGGGCTACGGCCTAAGGTAGGATAGGTCCTTAGCCTTTTTACGTATATAGTATAGAATTAATAGGGTATTTTGCTAGAATTGCATTCCCATTTATTAGTCTATATTAGGAATAGTGTTCCTATGCCTTCCTAAATGCCTTATAAGGCCTTCCTAAGCACCAGTTAAGAATCCTTAATTGCTATTATATACAAGAACAATCCTAAATACCTAAATTGAAAGCTACTATGCCTTATCCTTAGGAGCAGGATTAGTATCTATTAGCCCACTAAGTAATAGCTAATGGGAATAAGATCCAGAAGCCTTGGTAGGAGTATAGTTAGGTATAAAAATAGGGGCAGGCCGATGAGGTGTAGAAGGAGTAGAGACTCTTAAACACTTAGCACCAATATTAGGTTTAAACCAATACTAACAAAGTTCCTAAGGCGTAAGCTTGTAGTTAATAAAGACACGCTTAAGCCTAGAATGAACAGAGATATTAGCTGGCTAGTATAGACCAGAACCACTAAGACCTTACTACAGTAACTGTTAGTTACCCATCTGCTAGGTACCCAAAGGGTAACCTACCTAATACCGTATTATATTGTGCTCTTTCAAAACTTGACGTGTATGCGTAAACTCCTTCTTATAGTAAACAGCAACCTTCTTCTTATTACCCCTATCCTTTACCTTATCCTTAGTATACCAGCCTTGCTCCTTTATCAGATATTGCTGGCTAGCTTACTGGGAATTGTGGGCGGTGTAGATAGCTGTGGTATAGTCTTAAATTCGACCTAGACGCTTAGCATTAGCGCTAGAATAAGACAGAGCCTAGGCGATATAGTAGTTAAGGATATTAAAGGATTGTTGCCACTTAGGCCCGGGCTATTAAAAGCTTAAAGTTAGCAATAGAAAGCTATTAAGGATAGTAAAGCTCACCTTAACACAACTGCTGCTCTTAATACGCATGCATTAATTATAAGGACTAAAGGTGTTAGATCTCACACAGAGAGTTTTATTGTAAGCATCCAGAATCTTCTTATTAGATTTCTGGTCCTTTAAAGACGTATAGGCGAAATCATTTAGGCAGGACCAGCACCAATTGCGGGTTAGTGGGGTTAAGGTTCTATATGCAGCGGCAGGACTAGGATACGCTAAGGAATTTACTTAGAAGAGCAGTTAGCAGGAGAACGAAGAGGCATATTAAATTAATAATGGAAAGGAAGAAAATCTTAATAATATATTAAAGATACGTCCAAAATTGGACGAAGGCTAATAATGGGAAGTAAGGTGTTAAGGAAAAGGACCAAGCTCAATAGGCAAAGTATCTCTATACTTCACCTTCCAATACCCTTCTAGTATATGGCCGCAACCTTACTAATATAACTCCGTTATAATAGCGCAATTTAAAAGGAAGGAAACACGCGTATGTACCATTTAGCTATTACTTCCTTATAAGAAAAACTAATTATGTGGCTGGGGAAGGCAATTAAGACGTTAATTAAAGACGCATATAGGTTAAATTATACCTAAACGGTACTACAGTATTAAAAGAATAATGTTATAAATGTTCTTGATAATTGTATAATAGCTAGAGGCGCTATTGCGAAGTGTCCCTATTTACTAGGCAGTAGAGCTATACCAAATAGTACAGGACTATAAGAATGAGAAAGGATCATAGATTAATATCTTAAAAAATTAAAGACAACGGCAAGCCAAGGCTCTGTATGTTAAATCCTATACTAAAAGGTTCTATAGAACCATATTAGGAACACTAAATTGCCTATAATACTTACGATTGATTGCAGACCGGCATAAAGGCTTAAAAGTAGAGTTGTATAAAAATCCTTGGGTTAGCCTAGGTAGTTACTGGTATACTTCCAGTAGGCTTCCAATGGGTCTCCTGGCAATCCTTATATTTTTTCTCCAGTTATGTTTTTTCCTTATTAAGGTTTTCAGGAGTTTAAAGCAGGGGTTAGATAGATAGATGATATACAGTAGCATACCAATATCTCTCTAAACCCCTTCTGGGACGAGCCCTTATAATCTCCCTACTATAAGGTAATAGTGATTAGGGGCTAACCGCAAGAAGGGGGGGGGTAATGTAAGGGATATTATTGCGGACACCTTGGGTTGCCCTTAGGACAACCTCTAGACGCCCCTTGGATGGTCGCCAGTTACGTGCCGGAGGCATGTGCCCGTAGTATATAGTCTCCACAATCCCTAAGGCCTCACCTCCTTAAGGATTCGTCTCTCTTACCAATCTATCCTGTTCTACAATCGTGTCCTTATAGCCCCCTATCTACAAAGTCCCCTTATAGAAGTAGTCTATATTAACTTTAAGCTTATCCTATAATTAAAGCTTCCAGTTATTAAATATAGGGTTAGTTCCGTTTGTAAGTAATAGGGGGTCTATAACCTTTGTGGACTATAATAATGCTAATACTATATATTGGGCTAGGGCCTTAAGGACTATAGTAAGTCTCTAGGTATCTAATAACTCCTTTCTAGGTATAGAGGTGTCTCTAGTTTTAAGCAGTTCTTAAAGCTATTTAATTTCAGTATTAGCTGCTATAAGCTCTTCCTAGGGTGTTAAGATGGCGACTATTTTACTATTGGAGGTATTTATAGGTTCTGTAGCGGCTTTGCCAGCTACTGTATTTCTTAGCATAATAGTAGGGGTTTTAGGTAATTTCTGGTGTTTGTTTATTTTCTAGGGGTTCTAGTCTATACATGTCCTATTCTTAGGTTTTGTGTTCTATTTATGTTCTTTTAGTTCTTAGGTCTGTTCTGTCCTTGTGGTCCTAGTAATGTCCTTAAGGTCCTATTCTATATCCTTGTCCTATTTATAGTTTTATAAATAGATATTTTTAAGTTCCTTTTTAGGAAGAAAGAGTAATAATAAGCTTTAGATAATGTTAGTAACTTAGTTAATTAAGGCATAAGTACGGTAAGAGGGTCGCGTAAGCCTATATAATTGGATTGTCTATAAACAAGGATCCAAAGCTAGAGAGAGGAAAGGAGAAGAAGAGTAGCGCCGCTTGATGTTTTATGCGATCTTCGCGTTACGTAACCGCAATCTATGGCAATTTGCTAGTACCGTAATACTGTCCAAGATTGTCTAAAACTGTCTGCAATTGTCCGCTACAATCCACTGCTATAATCCACTGTTTTCCACCAGCGCCGTAACACTGGTAGGTCAAGTTTGCTTATTTAAAGGTAGGCACTAAAGATAAGAAGTGTTGGGACTAAGCCATCTAGGCTAGCTATGTTATTGGTGGCTTTTACTACTATTTATAAAGCTAATTTCTTAGTTATTCCTAAGTCCTATAGCTCCTCTATAATTATCTAGTATACTTAGCATAGTATTAGATAAGCTCTTTCTACTATTTTAATAGACTAGTGAGCTTCTACTAGGACGCTCTTAGTTAATATAGCTATTGCCATAGCGTGCTATTAAAACTCCTTGCTTATAAAGTTCTTCTTAGTATTATAGGTAATATAGTTGGGTAGTCTAATATAGGTGTTAATCTAGCATAATTGTAGGATGTCCTAGGTGTGCTTTATAAAGATATTATATAGCTATCTTGCGGCTTAAAATCTGGTGGCTTTATTAATGATATAGAGAATAGGGTTTCTATTAATATATATAATATTAATAAAGATAAAATGGTTAAAATTAAAATTTTAGTCTTCTTATAATGTGAACTTAAACTATTTAGAAAATTTGCTATATTTCTAGTAGTGGGAACAGTACTTTATAAGGTAGTTAATAACCTACTTGTTAATATTATCGTGGCTAGAGCATTCTAATACTTTATATAGCTTGTCTGCTAATAGATGTCTAAAGCAACAATGGAGTTGGCGGAGTTTAGTAGTGGTTAGATAATAAGGGTTTTAATTAAACAAGCAGGTTATAAATAACTGTAGTAACTCTTCCTATAATAGGAAGGGGTGACCAAATTAGCAAACCACTGGCACCAATTTTGTTGGGGTGATTAGGATATTTTTAAGGTTATTATAATAGACCTTTAGTATATCCATATTTGCAAGACATAGTAGGAAGGGTGTGTTGGCCTTTATAATATAAAACTTAATATTGCCAACTGGTGTATTAACTATAATAGAGCCAATAGAAGAGGTAGAACTGATACTAAATTAGATATTAATAGCACTGGCCTTTAAGGTATTAACAATAGTATTATAGGTCTTCCTATATGCGAGGTATTGTCTATAGCCTACTGTTAATCTCTTTAAAGCTCTAGTATTAATTATTACTCCATAGAACTTATTGGAGGTATATTAGCTAGTAGTAACATAGGTAAATAGGTTTAAGTTATTGTAGTAAGCAGTTAGGTTAGTGCTGGTAATTATATAGGTAAAAGATCGGTCCGCTAAGTCAGTTATAGTATTAATAGCTCCTTTATGCTGTATTGTTCTAAAAAAGGTAAGGAATAATTTGGTCTATTCCTAAGTTGGAGATAGTAGTAGTAACTTAATATTAATTATAAGAGCTTCTATTGCCTTATTAATGGATTCTAAGTTAAGTTTATTACTATTATTATCTATTCTTTTATACTTAGTAATATATTATTAAGTATGTCTGTTAAAGCGGCGGTTAAATCTGTCCTTAAATATCTTCTTTAATTTATTACGTTCTTCTCTTAAGTATTTAGATAACTAATAACCTTCTTTATTGCAAACAAAGCAGCGCTTTTTTGGTAATGTATATTGGCTAGATAAGGATAATTGTGTTCTATAAGGTGATTAAGGGTATTATCTATAGTAGCGGTGGTTAGTAAAGAAGGCTTAGGGGTTTTTACTATTTAACTTTTTAAATATTATAATAAAGGATTGTAAGTTATTAATTAGGCTAGTTAAGCTATTAAAAGGTTTAAAGCAGGCATATTAATATACTAATAACTCTTGGCAGGCGTTAATAAGCTTATTATAAAAAAACTTATCTGTGCATAAATCTAGGTTAAGACTATATTAGAGGTGTCTTAGTTCTTTAATAAGTAACTATAGGCAATCTAAGGTCGATTTTCCAGTATTCTTGCTCTTGCCTATTATAGACTTTAGAGTTGTTAAGTTCCATTGTCCTAATATACCACATCTGTATTTAGGTCCCTTAAAGTAATTATATGTGGCGTTGCAGATTTTGTTAAATAAAAGGGTTAGGGTAATATTCTTGAGGTTAGTGTAGTAGTGGTTAAGTGCTAAACCGCGTAGTATTGTGGGGTAGGCTTTGACCTTGGCTTCTTAGGGTATGTTAGCTCTACTATAAAGGTTATAGAAGATAGTAAGTTTAAAGTTAAAGTTATTATCTTCTCTACTATACTTATTGTCTTCCGTGTATATCTTTATAAGGTTTGTTAACTCCTTGCCAAAACCCTAGTTTTGACTCTATCCCCTAGGTAGTTCTAATTATAGGGTTAAATTAATATAATTAGGTTCCCATTATAGGGGTAGTATAGGGGTAGGTTAGGGTATAGTGGGTAGTATTATAAGTAGGGTAGGGTTTATAGTTAGTGAGATTAAGATTAGGGGTTTGATAGTGCTAGTACTAGCAAAGTTATTCTTAAGAAGGTAGTTAATTCGTCCTAAATTAAACTTCCCTTTAGTTGCTATATATTCCTTAATCTTATGCTTAGTCTATTCTATAGGCTCGTCTTTCTATAGTGTGTTAAAGAGTAACTATAGGACTGTAATACGTCTGTCCTTCTTAACCTATACTCTATAAACTTAAAGGAAGTATTAAAGGTCACAAACAGTTATCTAATTACAATTCTTAAAGACTTCTAGTGTAAAGGTGCTAAAGTTATCGCGGTAAAGCTCCTATAGGTTATTGTCTTTTATATTATAAAATCCATATTTTGTAATCTTGTACTATATAAATTTACTAATTTCTTCTTTATTAATGTCTTTAGACTATACGTTAAGCCCTTCGCTCTATCTCCTCTATCCTTTTTTAACTTGTGCCCTAATATCTAACATATTAATTCTTGTCTTGTAACTCTTGTTAAGTTTAATTTTAGGTTCTAGATAAAAAAAAATGCGTAATAGACGCGAACCAAGGGCCTATTAGATAGGGGTTAACTTTTTAAATATACATTAACTAATGCTCCTTAACATGATCTAGGTAGTATAAAATACATAATAGACGCGAACCAAGGGCCTATTAAAAGGGATTGGTTCCTTAAACACCTAAGGGCTATATATAAAGAGTTAAGGGCCTATTAGATAGGGGTTGACTTTTTAAATACACGTTAACTAATACTCCTTAGCAAACGAGATTGGTAGAGGCCTTTAGTAGGGACTAATTAAGCTCGTCTCTCTTTGTAGATAATACGTCTCCTGATCTATAATTACTAATTAGTGTCTATATTACTTCCGGTAATACGTATTGCTATTGCAATAGTATAGGGTGGTAACTAATTTTAATTAATGCTTATTAATTCCCCTATTCTATAGATGGAATTTGGTGGATTTCTTAAGCTCGCTTAGCTTATGTAACTAACCTAATTAGTTACAGACAACCTTGTTTAGACACTAACCTTTTTTGTTAAAAAGTTAATTCTATAGTCTAAGAGACTTTTCTAGCGTTTCTTAAGCGATCCGACTTTATTTATATATAGAGCAGTTACCTTTTTTAACGAAATCAATCTACACCCCCACAGCAGCTATTATCTTAGAAATACCGTTAAATTAATCCGCAGAAGCAGCTCTATAATTGATAAATATATCTACCCTATTAGCCCCCGCGATATTAAGCAGAAAGCGCCGCCAAATGGGTAATATATTAACAATTAAATTACCTACTCCTACTATAAACACAATATTAGTTAACTAGCGGACGCCTATCTAAACACTAACTAGAATATCCGCTAAGCGGATATTAAAGGAAGAGAAGGTTAGAGTTATTCTAAAACATTTATAGAAGTAGTAATAGTTCTTTAGTAACCTTTCTTTAGCGTAGCTACAGCTTAGTATTAATAAAAGACAAGGCGTAAGAAATAAAAAGGCGCAAAAAAAAGAAGAAAAAAGAAGATAAAGGGGCTTATTACTACTTTTCTAGGGAATGAAAAAACCCGTAATATAATTATAGAGATTACGGATATCTATTTAGAACCAATTAATATGGTTATAAATATCCTTTATAAAGAGCTTTGTAATCTTTAATAGAAAATAGTTATCTTTAGCCTATAGAAGCCAGATTTAGAGTTTAAAGACATTTAACTCTTATAGGGCTATAAGGTAATTAGCTAATATGCCTCTCTACTCTACCAACTAATAGAAGGATTATTAGTATAATTAAGAACTAATAAATCGCGAAATCCGCACCTAGGGCGAGTTATTCTTCTTATATCTATCCTTTTATTAGGCCGCGCTTAAAGCTCTACTAACTATTTTACTTAGCTTCTTAGTCTTTATCTTTAAGGTATAGGTATAAAGCATTAGGTTCTATCACTACTTTATAAACTAGGGCTTATTAACGGATATATAACGCTTAACTGCTAAAAGATAGAATTAGCCAAACGCCTTAAGGAAGGTTATAATACTAGCGGCGAATATACTAGCGCTAATATTATTAAAGACTTACCTCTAATTAATATCCGCTCTTAATAATATCTATATTATATGTAATAATTTTAACTACCTTAAGTAAACGCAATATTAGTTAATTAAAAACACTAATATTTTCTATTTCTATACTACTAAAAAGCTTATCCGCGGATCTTATATTCCCCTTAGTAGCCTTTTTTAAAGTATACTATATAACCAAATATAGCTTTAAATTAAGGATATTACTAAGGCGCTAAGTAATATATATAATAGTATTTAAAATCGGATATTTATTTTTATAATTATAGATACTCTCTAAAGCATGTATCCAGTTACTATAAATAGTATTTTTAAATCTAACACTAAGCTTAAATATCTGCGTATACCTAAGATTAATATTTTACTATTTATAAAGACAACCCATATAAACCTAGGCCCTATTATAAAGAGTAAGGCTTCTATAAATGGTAACTACTGCATACTTAAGACAATCTTTCTAAAGCAACTATAGCTTAATTATAATAATAATTTCTAGGACTAATTATATCTAGTATATAGTAACTAGAAAACTGTAAAGCTTATTTACGCCTATAAGCAGGAGCGGGTAGAGGCTACACTCTTATATAATAGCTACTATTAGGTACTACCTATTTTAGGTCTTTAGCACTTCTGGTTAAACTTCCTATATATAATTATAAGAGCCTGTAAAGCCCTACTGCACACGTCCACGTCGCCGTAGGTGGAAACATTATCTGGAATCCTATTCCTATTGATGGCCAAGTGCAAAGGCGATGGTAGAGAGCTATCGCAGCGCGTGCAGCGCTGTCGTTTAACTCTATGGTGATAGGCCCGCGACGCGTACAAAGCATCGCCCTTAACAACACCAGGAGCCTTACTGCCTCCGCTTAGAGCTCTTGTTCTACCATCTAGGGAGGCCTAGTAAGGGAAACTGGGATATGAAAACCGCCCAATATATAACTACCTGGCTTACAGCCAGGCCCGAAACTGGCCTTATTTAGCCAGTTAACGTAAATGCGTCCTAGGCGTATAATAGGACACCCTTAGGCTTGCACTAGCTCTAAGATTGTAAAGTATATGCGATAAGGGCGTAGGGATCCTCCTTTTATAAGAACTTATTAAGGTTAACGCGTTATAGATACTTTATATAAAACTTATTAAGGCCCTAAGGCCACCATAAAGAACTTATTAAGGCCCCTCTATAAGGGCCTATCTGGTATCTGGTACACTTAGGTAACTTAGAAGAGGGTCTTAATAGGCGTAGTACGCGCGACCTGGTACAGCGACAGTGACGCGACGGCAACGTAATGGCGACTAGATGGCTTAACAAGGTGGAAACATAGGTAAAGCTCTAGGCAGCAGAAACATAGGCCAGCTTTAACAGCCCTATAGCGTTTAACTTACAGTTAACTTATAGTTGACCTATAGTTAACTCATAGGCGACTTACAGGAGGGTTTTAATAGGCGTGGTATATATAACCTAATGCGCATATATATAAGGCGACTTATAGGAGGGTCTTAATAGGCGTGGTACTTGTAACCTAATGCATATATATAGGGGAGGCTATAGGGGAAACACAGGCCAGTTGGATAAGGACTTGACAGTTAGAGATATAGGCCAGCTTATAAAAGGGGGGGATACAAGCTTAGTTAGTAGGAGAGGGGAGAGCAGGTTGTTTAGTATAGGACCTAGTATCTCTATAGCCCCTCTCCTACAAGACACGGTTGGCCTGTTATAAGAAGACTCTTATAGGCAACGCAAAATAGAAACTAGCAGCAGTATAGGGTGTTGCGCCCCTATATTACTACTAGCCTCCCATAGGGCGTAGTGTGTAGTAGCTACTGCTAGCTCTAAGGACCTTACCCCTTAGCTAGGCCCTAACCCTTAGTGCACCTAGTAGGTAGGTAGGATCACGTCCTGGCTAGAAAGACTACTACATGGCTTAAGAGAACGGATGCGCGTGTTAGTATACCAACAGATAGAACTGTTTGCCTCTAGGGCGGTACGCCGGTAAGGTATACTTAAGGAGTAAACAGAAGTTACTTAGGCAGGGGAGGCTTTTAGTTTGGGCCTTAACTATAGAAGGTACCCAAGGCTTCCATATTACAGGATGCAGCCATAACGCCCTTATAGGATTACGCCAGTAGGCATATAAGAAGGGAGTTGCGACCCCTAGAAGTGGTAGCTTATGCCTATGCCGGCAGAAATAATAAAGAAAGGCGTAAAACTAGAGGCTATAGAAGGCTCCTAAGCCGTGCGAAAGCATACTAACTCTAGGAGAAATTCTTATATAGACCGCTAGGGGGCGGTCTAGTACTTGGGTTAACCCCATTATAAGATATCTAAAAGAATGGTGAAACCCCCTGTTAATTGGTAGTGGCAGCTAACTGCTTATGGAAAGCCCCCTAGGCCTTTAGGCCTAGGTAACTGGGACTAAATACTAGAAAACTGGGGTAGAGGCCTGGATAAGCAGGCATGTCAAACTCTACTATATAACTACCTGCCGTTGAAATCGGACTCTGCACCTGTACGTGGTGACGGCTACGAACCTGGTCTTCGAAGTTCAGATCCAGAGCCAACGCAGAGACGTCGCATAGCGTGCGGACAGGACCTGGTGGTGGTTGTGGGCGTTAAGGGCAGTGGTGAAAAATTTTCGGATGGTAAGATCTTGAAAACCACTACTGTTGGCCCTCTACAATACGACGACTATTACACTGTTCTATCCGGGGCACCTGTACGATCCAGCATGGATGCGCAGTATTCGATAACATCCCCCTAACCCATAATTGAAAGCATTGACGACCTTATATTAACAAACGAATAAACGCGAATGAACAGCGAATGAGTAAATATACGGCCCCTCCTAACCCCTAGGGCGATCGCCTGCGGAGCATGTGGTCACTCGCCGGCATTAACTACCAAATACTACCTAGCAGCCTGGATTACAACCTATGGTTTTCCTTGTCTTCTTTTAATGGAGTGGTGACCCTTAGAAAGGGCCTAGCTGGGGCCTAGGTATAAAAGATACCCAAAGCATAACATATCCCGCTCGCTTATTAGTATAATGGTGGTTAACGGATGAATCCCCCTTACGCCTTTGATAGGCCTTAGGGGGGGGGAGGCATGGCGTATATGGCAATGGTCTACAGGAGATAGCATATAGGGGATGGTTAAGATACAGAACATAAAGCATATGGCAATTGATTAGCAAGGCCTAGCTAGGATGTAGTGAACCCTAGCTTGGATAAGCTAAGGAAGGAAGCAGTGGTTCCTAAGGAGTTTGAACATTTAAGGAGTATAGGACGTAGCTGTAGGCCTATAGGGCCGCTGCTACGGACGAACATGGCAAAGTAGGGGTTTTTTATCCTACTGAGGTGGCTCATAGGGTTTTTCCGTCCCCTACATTAATAAGGGTTTTCTTCCTGTCAATTTATAAGTTTCCCTTATGTATGGAGTAGTCTGTGTGGGCCTAGATAGGATCCGTATCAGACGTTAATTAAAGATCTTACTTACTATATAATTATAAGAACTTTCTTTAGTGGTAAGTAATATATATAGCAGTACTCTACGCTCTATACTTATATAAATTACCTTAGGCAATAAAATATTTCTATAAAGCGCCTTTCCTTTTACTATTGTTCTTGCCGAAATATCGTGAACTCGTGCCAGAGTAAGCCCGCGCATTCCCCACCACTGTCAAAACAATACACCCCCTATAGCCCCACTAATATAGCTCTAGCATAGAGCTATAAAATGAGCCTTTATTTATATAAATTGGACTAATATTGGTGGAATTATATAGGGTGCTTTATAATGGCTGAAATTTTTAAATAGAGGCTCTGTGTTGGAACGTTAATCACGTGACGTAGTCACGAGACTACGAAGCGAGACTAACTGGTCTGACCTCGGAGTAACCCCTTTCTTCAAAAACAATTAACTACCAACTTTAACACCGCATACGTACCACTACAAGTAATATTCGTGCACGTTAATAATGTAAGTATACCGACACTAATTAGTAGATATACAGATTAGGAAATACGTAATAGCAAAGCTTAAAACTATATATTAGCTTAACTGCTAACGCGTTAGATCGTAGAGCTATTACCCTATTTTAGTTAAAGGAGAAAACTACGTTACCCTTAAAGCTCGAGACCACGTATTAGCTTGCTAATGCGTCAGATCGCCTAAAGAATTGTATCTTTACTTAGAAAGAGCTACGTTATCCTTAAAGCTTAAAACTACGCATTAGCTTAACTGTTAACGCGTTAGATTGCCTAGAGGACCCTTAAAGCTTAAAACCACGTATTAACTTAACTGTTAACGCGTTAGATCGCCTAGAGGACCGTATCTTTGCTAAGAATTGTCTATAGTATCTAAGAACTATAGATTTATTAATAGGACACGTATATACCTTTACATCCTTACCTTAAACCTTAACTTCTTTAAACTAATAACTATCCTTATACCTACCCTTACACCTACCCTTATATACAAAAATATAATAATATAGAAATTAACTAAAAGGAAAGAATTACTAAATACGGCTATAGAATTAACTTGGAGACGGCTATAGATAATAACCTAATAGAGTATATGGAGACCAAAATGCATCTATATATATAATCTAACTTTATAAACTTTGCATTATAGACAGTGTTTTAGGAAGACTTTAAGAACTTTATACTAGAGACCTTTAAATAAGTATAATTTAATACTAAAATAGGAATCCATTAATACCTAGTTAAGAGAGGAGTATATATTATTAAGCAAGATAAGAGATACTCCCTTAGTAAGGTGCTAATAAACATTGCTAATAAAGAAGAGTTTTATAAATGGACGGATAAGGAGCTTATTATGGCCCTTATAAAGATAAAACTAATAATTATAATAACTCTGCAAGACTGACTTAATTTAACCTTAGACAAGCTTACTATACCCCCAGCCCTACTACTAGCTACTCCACCAACTCCACTAGCTATTCCAGCTGCTGTACTACCAGCTATTCCAGCTGCTGTACTACCAGCTATTCCAGCTGCTGTACTACCAGCTACTCTAGTTACTGCACCACTAGCTACTCTAGCTGCTGTACTACCAGCTACTCCAGTTACTACACCGCTAGCTACTCCAATTACTACCCCTACTACCCCTACTACCCCTCCTAGTCCTTAGTCCTCTAATTATAACCAAATCTACACTCTTATTAACTAACTGCTATAGCTAAGAGAGCAGCAACTATAGCAGCCATAGCAGCCGCAGCAGTTATATATATATATATACCACCTAAACCAGCCGTGCCTAGTATAGAGTAAGGACCTAGATATAGTAAGGAGGTGGCCATAATTATAAAGATCTATACAGACGACTAAAAGTATAATAGAGTTAATAATAGCTTTAACTTTAAGCTAACCATCTTCTATAACATCTATAAGAGATCTAGCTTACTACTAGAAGGCTACATAGTGGCATTTCCTAGCATGCTAAAAGGACTTGCTTAGGACCACTACTATAATAGCAACCTTAAGTTAAGACCTTTTACAGAAGCCTGTAACCATATATAATAGTTCTTTAAAGGGCTAGAATACTACTATAAGAACCTTACAGAGTGGAATAGTATAACCCTCTAAGGAGTTATAGACAAGAACCCTAATAAGTTAATTTATTAGAACTTCCAACTGCTTATAAATAAACTACTAAAGCAATGTTATAGACTACACCTAGACTTTTATATAAACCATATTCTTATAAATAAGTTGGTCACTGCTTACTAGGGAGTGCCAGCATGCTATATTACTGTCTCTAACCTTTTAAAAGACCTCTCTTAGTTAATTAATAAGCTATAATCCTCCATTGTTATATAGGAAAAAGAACACCCCCTATAGGCCTTAATAAGATTATCTTACTAAGCCTTTTTTATAGATTAATGCTACTACTAAAATAACCAGAATTAAGACTAAAATACCAATTACTATAGTAGCAATCACCCCTATAGAACTAACGGCAGACTAAAGGCCAAGTGCTACGTCTATAAGAAGGAGGACTATTATTTATAGAAATATATAGAGGAGGAGTGTAATCGGTCCAGAGATAACTATAAGAGACGTTTTATTAATATTAAGGGCCGCAATTAGGGTAACTTTAATAACTACTTTAAGTAATACATCGCTGCTTGCAAAAGAGATAAAGATAATAACTTAGACTTTAAAGCCTATATACACAACGCTGACGGCTCTAGGAGTAATGCCGGAGAACCTAACAATAGTTCTGCCTATATTACCACCTTTAGAACACTTATTACGGAGGAAGCAACCTCTATAAGCATAGAGCTAGCTAATAAGGCTTATATATACCTGCTTACGGTTTTAGAACTTACTACAGAGTCTACCACAAAACCTTACACAGAAACCAACCCATTTGCCTATAGTATGGCCACAACCACAGCGCCATAATATACCTTAACAGTCTTTACGGGAATTATAATTAATATAGGTACTTTATATAAGTCTACGGCTGGCTATGGCCAATTCTAAGCTTTATAGGCCGTAGATAAGTCCATAAGCCTTAACATGTTAACTAAGGGCTAAGTAACTATCCAATTCAGGATTAGAGCCTCTACGTCTATCAGAACTATAGATGTCAACAGCCCTATAGGCAAGGTACAATTCTATATCATTAAAGCAGATACTCCTTTCCTACTTTACCTAGCAGATATAGACAGACTCTATATCAAATACAATAACCTAAAGAATATCATTATCACTCGCACCAAAAGGGTGCCAGTAGTTAGATAATTTGGCCACCCATTTCTCTTATAGAGCTTCTCCTTACAGTCTTATTTAGTTAAGTCTTTTAATATAAACCCTTGCTACTTAACTAACGTAGAACTACAACGTTTATACCGTTAATTTAGTTACCTATTAGTTAATAGACTATAAAAGCTTCTTAATAAGGCTAGCCATGGCCATAACATTAATAGATCTGCTATTAAAGAGCTAACCAGACTCTGCTACTACTGCTAGAAGTATAGCAGATCTCTAAGTAGATTTCGCTTTACCTTATAAGACAATATTAATTTTAATTATAACATTATTATTAACATTATATATATTAGCGGCTCCCCCCTACTATACATAGTTAACAAAGCAACTTAATTTTAAGCTAGCAGATGGTTATAAGACATTAGCACTAAGCACACTTAAGATATTCTTTAAATGTGCTGGATTAACAGCTATTTAGGACTACTAGACTTAATCACTACATACGCTAGGAAGAACTTTATTAGTAAGGAGTTTAAGCACTATACTGCTACTATAGGAGTAACTACAAAGTTAATTCTAGTTAAATTATACAATTATATTAAAATGGTAGAACGCTACTATAGTCCGCTACAATAAGCCTACCAAATCATTATAACTAAAATCCCTAAAATTAGCAAGGAGATGGCCCTATAAATGGCCTTTAAAGCTATTAATAACATGGCTAGCCTAGAAGGCCTAGTTCCTACACTCCTAGTCTTTAGAGCCTACTCCCAAATAGTTAAATCAGACGCGCTATTACCTTTAGTTACATAGTGAGCTGCGGCTATTAAGAAAGTAATAGTAGAAATCTAGAAGCTATAAGCTAAACAATAGATCACTAATGCTTTTAATATGTAAAACAGACTACAAACTAACACTATTTACGGCCTTCCACCTAATTTGCCTATTTTAGTCTAAAGAGAAGGCAATACTAGCCAAAGTGGTTATTAGGACGGACTATATATACTGCTTACTGTTAATAGTAAGACCTATACTATAAAGCTACCAAATGGACCTATAACCTTCCGCTCTATGGCTGTAAAACTCTACCTACTAGACCTATAAGACCTAGTTAAACCACAAGAGTCTGCTAAATTAAATAAACAAGTACCTTTACCAGCTAAACCTTAATTATTACCTAAGGCTAAACTACAGCTACCGCTAAAGTAAGGTAGAGGTCGCCCCTGTAAATACCTATTGCTTATAGCCATCACAGACACAACTGTTATAGATACTATAATAGATACAGACGCTTTTACGAGTAATATTACAGATATTATAGATATTATAGATATCGCTATTTACTTACAGGATAATAATACTGCGGATACAGCTAGCACTACTATTTACTTACAGAATAATAGCAACACTTAATTCAGCGCTTTATAATAAAAGGAGGTTACAGGCCTACTTAAAAAAGGCATCTTTAAGATTATTAAACTATACAATATTCCAAAGGGGGTTAGACTCTTTAATTTATAGTTTATTAATAAGATTAAGAATAAGGGAACTAATAAAGCCTTTAAGAAATTATAACTCATTATATGGGCCTATAATGACTTAGAGAAAAAGCTGGTTTTTACTTAGTTACTAACAATTTAACAAGTTAGCCAGCGGCTAATTCTCTATATTGCTACTATGCTACTGTAGATATAACTTTACCTCCAAAACATCTTATAAGCTTATGTCTAGTCTACTATAAACCTAAACCATAGGTTCTATATATAACTACTATATAAGCTAAATAAACAATTGGGAATTAATATAGACTCCGTTCTAAAGGTTATAAAGCCACTTTATAAAATACCTAAAGCTAGAAACCACTAGTTTAAGACCTACTATTTATACCATATTAATCAGCTATAAATAGACCAGTCCATATATAACCCTTACTTACTTTATAGCGATAAGCCTTTTAGAATTATTAGCCTATAGACTAATAATACACTATTTCTTGTAGATAATACCTTTATATAGGCTAAATAAAGTAAATTATATAAGGCCAAATTTATAGCTAAGGAGCAAGAGCAACTAACTGTTAATATACTAATTAAGTTTAACAGAGGACTTATTTAATTAATATAAAATAGGAGTATTACACTAATGTAAAAGCACCAGTGTAAGAACCTTAGTATGGTTAACACTACGCTAGTAAACAGCACTAGCTCTAGAGGAGTTACACGTGGCCTATTTATGCTAAAGGACTAGTATATTGCTTAACGCGCCAGAGGAGCCTATATTGCCTTAGTCTATCAGCTAGAGGCCTTATTTAACCTATTTTTTACTACCTAGGCAATTAACCTAGTTAAAGACAATATAAAGAGTCTTAATAAGTAATTAAGCTGGTAGATTAAGAACGCAAATAAAGGCCTAAAGTTTATTAAGCTAGACATTAATACCTTATAACTTCTAGTATTTATAGACACTTCCTTTGCCAATAATAAGGACCTATTTTTATAAATTAGCTACTTACTTATACTAGCAGACGCCTTAAATAAGGCAAATATTGTTTACTAGTCCTTAATTAAGTATAAAAGAGTCACTAGGAGTATATTAGCCTTAGAGCTATATAGTATAGCACACAGTTTCAATATAGGCGCTATAATTAAATCTACGCTAGATAAGGTCCTACAGGTTAACTTACTACTTATTCTTTATACTAATTCAAAGTTCTTATATAACTATCTTGTCTAACTAGGAACTACGCAAGAGAAACGCTTAATAATTAATATAATATGCCTTTACTAAGCTTATAAACAAAGACAGATTACTAAAGTTAAGTGGATTAATGGAGATACTAACCCTATAGACGCTATAATAAAGGGCAAGCCTTACACAACACTATCACAACTTATTAACACAAATTAAGTTAAATTATGGGCCGTAGGGTGGGTTAAACAAACGGATTTAGCTTTAGTAGGTACGGACTTATACTATATAGAGCCAACCGCTAAGGTGCTAGTAGCAGGCAAGCTAATAGCGATTTTCCATCCTAGGGATGGAAAATCCTAATTGGCTAGTTTAATGGTATGGCAGAATCTAATAGGCAACGCACTTTAGGATTAAAGGTGGAGCTATTGCGTATTATAGACGGAAGAGCTAGCTATTGCGTATACGCTACGAGTAGTCTAAAAGACTTAACTTTAGAGTGTAGATTAGCCTTCTTTTTAGAGTTGCTCTAGTGTTAGAATGTTAATTATGTGATATAGTTATAAGACTATAAAGCGAGACTAACTGGTCTAACCTTGGAGTAACCCCTTTCTTTAAAAACAATCAACTACCAACTTTAACACCGCATACGTACCACTACAAGTGATATTCGTGCACGTTAATAATGCGAGTATACCGACACTCTGCGCTGACTAATTTAACACTTTACCCCTAAAAATAAGCACCCCACATAGCTCTACTAAAATATCCCTAAACTATACAAATAGGGGCATATTTTGCAGCCCTATAATTAAGCTATAAAATAAGCTTCTATTTATAAAATATAAAGCTATATTAGTGGAGCTATAGGGGGTATATTGTTTTAACAGTGGTGGGGAATGCGCGGGCTTACTCTAGCACGAGTTCACGATATTTTGGCAAGAACAATATCTTAAAGAGCTAGTACTGCATAGTTTTAATACGTGTATTATTGCGCTCTTCTTAATATATATCTATAATAGGCTTAATATCTACAAAAGAGGCGCGGTTAAAAGATATATTAGATCTTTAACGCCTAAGCTGTTTCTATAGCATATTAAGGATATCCGCGTAGTAGGTTTTAGCTCTAAAGTTAGCTATAAAGCTAATAAATTAGTTCCTCTATAAACCTCCACCTATAGAGGTTCTCGGATTATAAATTAATTGCTTATAGAACCTAGCTCTACTACTATAAGCTAGCCCACTTAGATTGCTAATATAGAGTTCTTTAATTATATTTAATATCTATAGGTGGTTAAAATATATAAAGTATTAAAATACGCTATTAAGTATATGGATATTAGCCTTTTAAAGCGTATAATTACCCGCCTTTGCCTTTACTTTGCTGGATTAAGGAGTAATAGCTATATATTTAAAATAATGTACTTCTTGTTAGCGACTTAGTCAATCAAGGCACGAGCACGGCAAGAGGGTCGCATGCAAGCCTGTATGATTGGATTGTCTATAAACGAGGATCTAAAGCTAGAGAAAGGAAAGGAGAAGAAGAGCAGCGCCACTTGATATTTTATGCAATCTTTGCGTTACGTAACCGCAATCTACGGCAATCTGTGGCAATTTGCTAGTACTGTAATACTATCCAAGATTGTCTAAAACTGTCTGCGATTATCCGCTATAATCTACTGCCATAATCCACTGTTTTCCACTAGCGCCGTAATATTACCCCCCCCTCTAAAAAAGCCTGCCCTTAGGCTTTATATGTCTGTATTTATGTCCATAGGGTATTCTTATCTATATACTTAATAGGTAGCTTATTATCTTTACTATACTAGCACTCTATCTACTTGTCTAGATACTTTAGGGGTCCTAGCTTATTAGGGTATTAGTTATAAAACTCTTTAAGCTTTAAGGGGTAACCTATAAAATTCCAAGTGGGGTACTAGGTTAGGTCTAGATTATAACCTTTCTATTAGATACAGTATTTTAGCATTCCTTGTGCTAGTTTATAGGCTAGTATTTTATCAACTTCCCATTTATTATTACTATTAACTTAAATTAGCAGTAGAGGCTTATTCTTTTATCTAGGTAGTAGGTTATTTACAGCTTTCTATAGCTTATCTGGTAAGAAAATAGGGTGGACTTTAATTAAGTCTAGGAGTTTAACCTTATATAAGTTGCCTTCTTTATTAAGGATCTTATACAGTCCTACTATCTTATAGTCTAGCTTACAGCTAGGCCGTTCTATCTTCTAGTTTTTTATTATAACCCAGACCTTGTTGCCTACAGTAAAGTTAGGCTTGCGCCTATGCTTATTTGCCTACTGTTTTATCAATTTCTAGGCCTTCTCTAGGTTCTTATAGGCTACCATCCATGCTTCTTCTAAGCGTCTAGCATATTGCTATGCTTCCTTATAAGATAGTTTTTCGCGTATAGTCTATAGTCCTTCCAGTCTTTCCCAGCCAAAGCTTATATAAGGTAAGTATTCCATTTCTAGCTAAATAGGTGTAAACCCTGTAGAGTTATAGGGTAGGATTGCCTGGGCGTAGTCCATTATAGGTAGTAGTTTACTCCAGTTATCCTAAAAGTAGTTAACAAAGGGCCAGAGTCTCTGGTCTAAGTATTAATTTATAATCTCTATCTAACTGTTTATCTAGGGGTGGTATGCTATAGAGAGCTTTAGCCTAATACCTAGGATCTAGGTAAACTCGTTCCAGAAGGCTAATATAAACTATGGCCCACAGTTAGATACAATAGTATCTAGTGGTCTGTAAATTTGGTAGATATAGTAGATATACAGTTAGGCCGCCTCTTTAGCATTAATATTCTTATAATAGGGGATTAAGAATGGGTGCTTACTAAAGCGGTTAACTAGGATTATAACCATATTATATCCATCGCGGTCTATAGGTAACTTATAGAAGTCCATAAAGATATACTACTAGGGGCGTTCTAGTATTAGGAGTGGCTTTAATAGCCCTAGGGTCTTGTCTTATAGAATTATAAACCTACAGCAGTTATTGCAGTTCTATACATAGCGGTTAATATCTATAACCATTCTAGGCTACTAGTAACAGTTACTAATAATCTTATAGGTTTTATTCTTTCTATGGTAGGCCATAGAGACCTAAGCATATGCTTTAGCAATAAGCTAAGTCCATAAGTTCTATTCCTCTGCTACTACTAGCCATTCCTAGTACTTAAGCAGTCCATTTTCTAGGGACCATAGGCTAATAGAATCCTTTACCTTTTCACAGTACTCCTATAGAGAAGGGGCCGTACAGTTTACCTACAGCAGTTTATTAATAAGGTCAAGTTCTATAGAATTAACAGGACATATCTTAACGCTTAAAGGGTCCGTATTTAGTTCTGCCTATATTTAGGGGTTAAGGCATTTTAGTTGTAGTAGCGTCTAAGTCTGTAATAAGATCTTTATAGCTGCCTAGTTATCTAGGTCCTATTTACGCCTTATAAGAGCATCCGCATAGTTAGTAGTATCTGGCCTATATATAATTAGGAAGTTAAACTAGGATAGGACCTCCGCCTAGCATACCTGCTAGGCTATAAGGGCCTTTATTATTATAAAATATTCTAGGGCTTTATAGTCCAAAATTACTTAAATAGGCTTAGGGGCTCCTTCTAACTATATTCGCTAGTACTAAAAGCTAGAAATAATAGCCAGCATTTCTTTATCGTGAATTGGGTAGTTTAGCTCAGCATCTATTATAGTCTTTAAATAGTAAGCAATAGGGTGCCATTTTCCATCCGTCTGCTTTTAGGAGTAAACGCTAGCTATAACGCCGTCTAAGGCATTAGTTTCTAGCATTAAAGGCCGTTTTAGATTAAAGTAGGCAAGTAAGGAAGCAGAAACTAGTCATTTCTTAAGCTTATTAAAGTAAAAGGGCCAGTCCTTGTAGGTAAGTTAGCTTAGGGGCTAGGTAATTCTACTATAGTTCTTAATAAAGCGTTAGTAGAAGTTGCAGAGCCCTAAGAATAACTACACCCCCTTTATAGTCCTTGGGGGTATCTATTAGTTAATTATAGCCATCTTTTCTGGGTCTGCCTTAATTCCGTTTATACTAACAATAAACCCTAAGTACTTTATATGCTTAACACTAAATTCCAATTTCCTAATATTAGCCTAGAGGCCAGCCTCTTAAAGCCATTATAGAACTTTATAGACATGCTCCTTATATTCCAACTCATTCTTAGAGTAAATTATAATATTATCCAGGTAGGCTGTATAGAAGTTGTCAAGGTAGTTAAAGAGTATATTATTTATATATCGCTAGTATATAACTAGTTCGTTGGTTAGTCCAAAGGAAAGTACTTTATATTTATATATTCTGTAATGGGTCTGAAATATAGTAAGGTCTTCTAATCTAGGGTCCATCCTAATTTAGTAAAAATCCTAACGGATATTAAGCTTAGTAAAGATTTTAGCTCTACTTATTTAGGCTAGAGTGTGAAGGCGTAAAGAGGCTTTAGGGAAGATTTAAAGGAATAAATATAAATTCTATCTAATTTAAGGGTATATAGTTCTTGCAGAGTACAAGACGTTATATAAAGAAGAGAAAGGAACATAGAAAACTTATAACTAAATATTTAGGGTCTTAGCAGCAGACGCGTGGGCATAAGCCTACATAGATTTTAACAAGTTTCAATTAAATTCCATTACATTGGTGGAATTTAGTGGAATTTAATCAAGTTAACGGAACTTAGTGGAAAATAGTAGATTATAGTAGATAATTGCGGATAGTTGTAGATAGTTGCAGATAGTTATAAACAGTTATAAACAGTTTTATACAGTTATCTATTGAGTGTTTTACTAAGACATTCCTACTGTAACTGGGCTAGTCCCATTACAGTACCCCCCCTTTTTAGTTAAAGGTCCAAAATAATTTAATTTGGTCAAGAATTTATAACTTATTGCGTTATAAGCGTCGTGACGTATTTTAAGTTTCCTGCTATTATGTTTCGTGTCTTTGTGTTAGGTAGCAGTTATTTGCCTTTATATTATATCTATCCAGCTAGAGTAGGCCGCAAAGGATGGTCCTTATGGAACTCTTTTACCAAGGAAGGCGCGTTGGCCTTAATCTAGTTATAGGTTTCCTAGGTTTATGTTTTATATCCTTCCCACTTAATAAGAAGTTTAAATTGTTTAGATTATGTTTCCATTATATATTGTTAATTAAGTTAATAAAGTAAGAACTGTTACCGTTGTTAACAATTATAGAAGGTAGTAGTAGTACTTTATAAGTTGTAGGATTGTTTCTTAAAGGTTGCAGCAAGCTTATATAAAATATTAGGTGTATTTTTATTTTAGTTGGCAGTTTAAGCTTATAGGTATATAGGCTTAGTTTCTTCTTAATTCAGTATAGGCCCATAAACTTCCAATTAAGTTTCTTTAAAGGCCGTTAAGTCTTTAGGTTTTGTGTACTTAGGTAAGCTATATTACCTTCCTTAAAGTCCTATACAGGAGCCTATCCTTTATTTATATACCATTCCTATAACATTTAAGCATATATTAACTTACTTTATAATAGTTCTATTAACTACTTTATTTAGTTAACAAAGTTATGCGCGTTAATTAACTGGATCTGTTTAATTATAGGTCCTATTATATTAATATTGGGTTATAGCTTAAATCTAAGTTAAGGGTTTTGTCTGTAGGTTGCGTAGAATAGTGTCACGCCTATTAATACATTTATTATATTATTCGCAGTAAATTTAGCTAAAGGTAGCTATTTTTCCTAGTTGTTTTATAGGTAGGAGCAGTATATTTATAAGTATTATTCCATAATTGTGTTTACAATTTTAGTTTAACTATCTATCTTTAGATAAAACACAGTTAAGAGTTATGTTTAAATACTTAATTATTTATATAGAGCTTACTAGAAATCTAAAATAAACTGGCTTCTACGGTTAGATATTATTATATTAGGAAGTCCATATAGCTTAAAGACGTGCTTAATAAAATATTTGGCTACTAATATTGCATTAATTAAGTCTATAGGAATTATATGTTGTATTTTTATAAAACAGTTAACTACTATTATAATATTTGTGAACCTGTTACTACTAGGCAAGTCAACTACAAAGTTAATTAAGATATCGCGCCATCTTTGTATTGGAATTAGTAGCGGTTAAAGTACTCCTTGCTTCTTTATATAAGAGGTTTTTCTACACACGCACATCCTATATACTTAAACGTATTTCCGTACATAGTTGTGTATTATAGGCCAGTAATATACTTATTAAACGATCTTATAGGTCTTTATACGGCCAGGATGTCCTACTATAGGGGAGTTATATATAAATTTAAGTATCTTAAATTATAAAGGTTTGGAATTCGGAACTACTATCTTCTATTAATAGTATTGTTGGGAATGAGGCAAGCGGTCGTCACGTGTCGCCGCGGCACTAGCGTGGCGAGGAGTCTTAAGCTCCTCGCCCTTCCTCATTTCAATAATAAGTATATTAACTAACATCACTATAACCTACTCGAGTAGTTGTTATTGGTGAGTCACCCTGTGTAACCAATAAGTATAATTGATTATTTTAAATTTCGTATTTAGCGAGTGTAATATCCTTATACTATTATTTTCCAGTTTAGATTGCCTTTATTATATCTACTATCTATACATTATTCTTATATTTATATTCCATTAGCTTATTAATTTCCATTTCCCATTTATTAACTTCTAATTTATTTCTATTAAGTTCCGTATCTAGAAATATAGGATATAGTTTTTTAAAATGTTTAGGGGGCAGTAAGATCCGTAATTAATTTGTAATCCGTTTATCTAAAGTATTTGCAGGTAAGTCCTGTAATTGTTATATTAATATATTAGGCTTTTAATTAAGTTTACCTAGTTAATATATAATCTTAAAGTTAAATTATAAGAGGTATTTAGCCTAACAAATTTGGCGCTGCGTTAATTGTTTTATAGTTATAAAGTATTACAGATTCTTATAGTTTATTAACATATATATTAAAAATAATAATCCTTCTAGCTTGGGATGCTATTGTTTAAAGCATCTAATAATTATAAGTAGTTCTTTATTATATATCTTGTAGTTTAATTTAGTAGGGGCGAGTTTCTAGAAGAGAAAGGCTACTAGACATAGTTCGCTATTCTTATTATATTGTAACAACACTCCCCCTAGCATATAATTAGACGAGTTAGTTTTAATAGTATATTTAAGGTTAGGGTTAAAGTAAGTGAGAATTAGAGCAGTTATAAAGTAACGTTTTAAATTATTAAAAGCTCGTTTGCATCTAGTAGTCCATTTAAATTTTATATTTTTCCTTATTAAGTTTACCAACAGCTAGATAATTTCTAAGAAGTAGTTAATAAATTAATAATAGAAATTTATAAATCCTAAAAATCCTTAAATATCTTATATGTTACTAGGGCATTTCTAGTTTATAATTGCAGCAACTTTTTTAGGATCTATTTTAATTCCATTATAAAATATAATTAAGCCTAAGTATATAACCTTAAACGCGTAGAACTTGCATTTTTTAATATTATATTATAAGCCTACGTCTTATAAGCGTTTAAGGACCATTCTAATATGTTTTTAATATTTAGAAAGTAAGGACAAGTAAATTAAGATATTATTAATATACATAGTAACAAATACATTAAGGAATTTACAAAGCGTATTGTTAATGTATTACTAAAATATACTAGGACCGTTCTTTACGCTAAATAGCATTACTAGGTATTTAAAGAGTCCCTATTATATATAAAAAGCTATATACTTCTTATCTCCTTTATATATACGGATTTTATTAAAGGCAGCAACTATATTAAGCTTTATAAAGTACCATGCCTTTACTAAATAGTTAAGCATTTCTTAAATTAAAGGAATTAGATATTAGTTTTAAATCATAATTGCGTTTAGAGCTTAATAATTAATATAGAATCTTAAGCCTCCTCCTGGCTTTTTAATAAATAGTATAGGTAAGGTAAATAGAGATTAGCTAGGGCAAATAAATCCTTTTTCCAGATGCTTATTAAGTGTTGGTATACATACTTTAATCAACGGGCATGAATATCACTATATAATACGTATGCGTTGTTAATTATTGGATAATTAATTATTTAGAAGTAAGGGGTTGCTCCAAGGTCAGGTTAACTAGCCTCACTTTGCGGTTTTATAACCACGTCACATAACTAACATTTTAACACTAGAGCAACTCTAAAAAGAAGGCTAATCTATATTCTAAAGCTAAGTTTACTTCTAGACTTATTTGCAGCGTATACGCAATAGCTAGAGATCCAATTAATACGCAATAGCTTCCACGCTCCTTTTATAGGTCCGTAATTATAAGAAGAATTGTTAGGGGTAGCAGGTTAATATATTACGAGGGCCGCTAAGGCGCTAGTAGTAAGCAAGCTAATAGCGATTTTCTATCCTAGGGATAGAAAATCCTAATTGGCTGGTTGAATTTAGGGTCCACATTATTATAATTAGTTACCTAACACTAAGCTAAATCTAAGTTCGTTCGTTTAACCCATCCTACAACTTGTAGGTTAATTTGGTTTGTATTAATAAGCTATTAAAGAGCTATACAGGGCTTTCCCTTCGTTATAGCGTTAGTAGGGTTAGCCTCTCTATTAATCCATTTCACCTCTATAATCTGTTTCCGTTTATAGGCTTACCAGAGGCACATTACGTCAATTATTAGGCGCTTTTCTTGGGTGGTTCCAAGTTATACTAAATAGTTATATAAGGACTTAGAATCAGTGCAAAGTATAAGTAGGAGGTTAATTTATAGGATCTTATCTACTATAGATTTAATTACAACGCTAATATTAAAGCCATAGGCCGTACCATAGAGTTTAAAAGCTAGTACGCTCCAAGTAACTCTTTTACACTTAACTAAGCTCCAATGGACAATATTAGCCTTCTTTATAGCATCAGCTAGTATAATAACATAGCCAATCTGCGAAGAGAGGTCCTTATTGTTAGTAAATAACGCGTCTATAAACACCAGGAGCTGTAGGGTTTTAATATCTAACTTAATAAACTTAAGGCCTCTATTAGCGTTCTTAATTTGCCAGTTTAGACACTTATTTAACTGTTTTATATCTTCCTCATTGGGGTTAATCACCTAGGCGGTAAAGGATAAATTAAATAAGGCTTCTGGCTGGTAAACTAAAGCAATATATACACCTCTAGCGCGTTAAGCAATGTACTAGTCCTTTAAAGTTAAGGTTCTTATAGCTCCTCTTAATCCTATACTTATGGCAAGCTTAGTGCTAATTATACTAAGGTTTATGCATTATCGTTTCTAAGTAAGCATAATGCTCCTATTAGTTAATAGCTAAATAACTTCACTATTGAACTTAATAGGCGTATTAACAGTAAGTTATTCCCGTTCTTTAGCCATAAACTTGGCCTTGTATAGCTTGTTTTACTTTATGTTTATAAAGGTCTTATCTGCTAGGAATAGAGTATTGTTAGTTTATACGCCTATAATGCTAAAGGGTTTATTGCTCTGTAGGAGACAGGGGTTATATATAGACTGGTCTATATATAACTGTTAGATGTAATATAAGTAATATATCTTAAACTAGTGGTTACTAGCTTCCGGTACTCTGTAGAGTGGTTTTACAACCTTTAAAACAGAGGCCTTATTAATCCCAAGTTGCTTAATTAGCTCATATAAAGGTTGTACGTAGAATTCTCAATTTAGTATAGTAGTTGATTATACATAGGCCTGTAAAATGTCTTAGAGGTAAAGTTATGCCTATAGAGGCTTTATAGCGGCAATATAGAGAATTAGTTGTTAGCTGACTTGTTAAATAGTTAGTAATTAGGTAAGAACTAGTTCCTTTTCTAAGTTATTATAAGCTTACATAACTAGTTAGGATTTCTTAAAAGCCTTATTAGTTCCCTTATTCTTAATCTTGTTAATAAATCGCGAATTAAAGAGTTATACGCCTTATAGTATGTCTGTAAGTCTTATAATCTCAAAAACTCCCTTCTTAAGTAGACCAGTAAGCTCCTTCTATTAGGAGGCACTAAATTAAGTACTAAATTAACTGTCATCCTATAGGTAGATGGTAATATCAGCTATAGCCGTAAGTAGAGGGTATTTATGAGGGCGTCCTCTGCCTTATTTTAGGGGTTATTGCTAAGCTTTAGCAGGTCTCTCTAAGACAGTCTTAGAAAGGGCTGACCTAAATAGAGGTTTAGGTGGTAATTCTAGTCTAATAATTTGCTCCTGCAATTCAGTTGCTTAAAGATAGGGTTTTACAACCATAGATTAGAAGGCTATAGGTCCGCTAGACAGTTTAATAGTACATATTTCACCCTTAATAGTAAGTAAGGTAAATGGCCCGTCTTAATAGCCGCTTTAGCTAGTATTTCCTTCTCTCCAGACCAAAACGGGCGAATTTAGTGGGAGATTATAAATTGTATCAGCATTAGGTCCGTTTCGTATATTTAGTATATTAGCGATCTATTGTTTAGCTTATAGCTTCTATATCTCTGCTATAGCCTTTTTAATTACAGCAGCGCGTTATATAACCGTGGGGGATAGTGTATTAGATTTAACTATTTGGGGGTAGGCTCTAAAGACTAGAAGTATAGAAACTAGTCCTCTAGGGCTAGCTAAATTGTTAATTGCTTTAAATACTATTTAGAGTCCTATCTCCTTATTAATTTTAGGGATTTCAGTTATAATAATCTAATAGGCTCGGCGTAATAGACTATAGTAGCGCTCTACCATTTTAATAGAGTTATATGCTTTAACCGGTACTCCCTTTATACTAATTCCTATAATAGTAGCGTATTACTTAAATTCCTTACTAACAAAGTTCTTTCTAGTGTTGTGGGTAATTAGGTCCAGTAGCCCTAGGTAGGTATTAATCTAGCATATCCATAGAATATCCTATATATGTTTGGCGCTAATGTCTTATAGCCATCTACTGGCTTAGAATTGCGTTCCTTTATTAATAATATATAGGAGGGGTAATCCACTAATGTACATAATATCAACGATAATATTGTAGTTAAAATTAACGTTGTTTTATAGGGTGAAGTGGAATCTGCCTAGTAATTTACTAAACTTCTAACAGTAGTAGCAGAACTTAGTTAGTTACTTAATGGCCATTCTGTCTATTTTATGGCCAGCATAGTAGAGTAGTTTTTGTAATTTCTTAACTAAGGGATGTCCAAATTAATAATATAGGCGCCGTAGCTCTATATCTATTAAGTAGCAGGGGTTTATATTAAAGGATTTAGATAGATATAACTGTAGTAATAAGCTCTATAGGAGAAATAGGTGGCCAAACCATTGCACTACTAGTACTTTTTTAGTATAAGTAATAACAACGTTTCTAAGGTTGTTGTAGTAAATTTAGAGTCTATCTATATCCGCTAAGTAAAGCAAGAAGGGGGTATCCGTATAGACAATATAAAACTGTATCTTGCCTATAGGGGTAACAACATCCGCAGTTTTAATAGAGGTAGCAATTTTAATACCAAACTGCATATTAACTTGTCCTTTAGTTAAGGTATTAAGTCTTATAGATTAGTCCGCGTTCTATAGTGCCTAAAATTGTCTATAACTAGCCATAGACTTCTTTAACGCACTGGTATTAATTATAATTCCCATAAATACTATAGAAGTATAGCGTAAAGCGGCAGTTGTTGTGTTATAGTTAAACGGGTCAGTTTCCGTAGTAGGTTCCGTAAAGATTATAGTAAGTAAGTAAGCGTAAGCCTTATTAGCTAGTTCTACGCTTATAGAGGTTGCTTTATCTATAGTAAGAGTCCCAAATAATATAAGGTAGCAGCCGTTAGGGTCTTTTAATTCTTCCTTACTATTGTTATTATTAGTGTTTTTATTAGTGTCTATATTTAGCACAAAAGCTTTAAAAGTCTTATTATACTTATTATTGTCGTCTCCTTTATAGTAGATAGTGTATTGTCTAAAGCATTCTTTAAAGTTACTGTTGCGGCCCTTATTATTATTAAAACGTCTTTTATACTTATCTCTAGAACAGTTCCACTCCTCCTCTATATATTTCTATAAGCGGCAGCTCTCCTTTTAGCAAATATAGCACTTAGCCTTTAGGGATCTAATGGTGTTTTGTCTATAGGAGCGGGTTTAGTTATAGTTATTACAGATATTACGGCGGTATATATAATCCGTAAAGTAGGTTCCTTAAGACGGTCTTATTAAGGCCTAGGAAGGGTGTTCCTTCTCCTATACAACTATAGAAGATTACAACTTACTAATTAACTAGGAGAGGTCTTTAAAAGGGTTAGAAATGGTGATATAGCATACTAGTACTCCTTAGCAAGCGGTAACTAGCTTATTTATAAGGAAGAGGTCTATATAAAACTCTAAGTGTAATCCATAGCGATATTTTAAGAGCTTATTAAGGAGTAGTTGGAAACTCTAATAGATTTGCTTATTAGGGTTCTTATTAATAATTCCTTAGAAGTTAGTGGCGTTCCATTCTATAAGGTTTCTCTAATAGTACTCTAGTCCTTCAAAGAAGTAACGTATATAGTTATATGCCTTAGTAAATGATCTAGTTAAAAGGCTGCTATTATAGTAGTAATCCTAAGCAAGTCCCTTTAGCATAGTTAGGAGTGCGGTTATATAGCCTTTAGGAGGTAGACCAGCTCTCTTACAGATATTATAGAAGATAGTTAACTTAAAGTTAAAGCTATTACTCACTCTATCGTACTTCTGGTCGTCTATATAGATCTTAGCGATAGTGGCTGCCTCTTTGCTATATATAGGCAGGTGCATAGTAGGGTCGGTATTAGCAGTACTAGGGTAAAGATACTAGGCAGGAGGGGGACTAGGTAGGGTAGGAGCGGTTGCTAGAGAGAGGGTAGAGGCAGTTACTATAGGCGATAATTACTAATTCTGCATCTGTAGAAGTTAAGTAAGGAAAGTAAGTAGTTAATCTTAGGTAGAGGTGGGTGTGGCTTGCTATTAGGTAGCAGTTAGTGCGGTTTACTAGGGTATAGATGCAACAGCTAGTTAGGGTATTATAGGGGTAAGTATTTACGTTCTAGGTGTTGTGGCTATAGCTATAGGCTAGATTGCAGGCATTGGAGGTAGTAGAGGTAGTTAATAGCTTACAGGCGTCAGCACTATATAGAAAGGTAGTAGGCTATAAAGGGGGGTTGTAGGAGCTAAAGAGGCTATAACTAACAGGGGTATAGCTTAATTCAATATCAGAGCTATTTATATTAAGTTAAGCCGTTTTTATAGCACCACTATAATCATAGGGCTGACTGCCTTAAGAGCTTCTATAATTTCCTTATCTGTCCATTTATAAGGTTCTTCCTCTTAGAGGAGGTTAAATAGTGCTTCTAAGATTAAATATCTGCTATTATACTTTCCCACATACACTCCTCTCTTAAGTAGATGAGTGCGTAACTTTACTCTTATATTAATTCGCATGCGTCTGAAATCTTTAGTAGTAAAGCCTTTAAATTCCTCCTTAAATACTGTCTATAATGTGTAGTCTATAAAGTTCTCCTATATATATACGTAGACCTTTATTGCTATATAGTCTCCTAGCTTATCTTTAGAAGCTATAGCAGCAGTAATTCCATTACCATGCTTTAATATCTTCTCATACCACTCCATTGTAGTTATAGGTTGAGTATTTATAAGGTTTAAGTAGAGGTTTAAAGGTAAAAAGGTTTAAGGTTCAAGATTTAAGGTTTAGGGTATTCTCTATAGCCTTAGGGCCTATAGAGTGTCCTTAGTCTAGGAGTTTAAGGGTTAAGGCTTAAACAGAGGTTAAGGTTAAGGTTAAGGTTAAGGGTTAAGGTTAAGGTTAAGGGTAAGGTCAAGGGTAAGGATGTAGTTAAGGTTAAGGTTTGTGTATACGTTCTCTACAGCCATTAGACCTGTAAAGTATTCTTAACAAGGCTGCTATTCTCTCAGTAATCTGCTATATTAGCTATAAGGCCAATACACGCTCTCAAGCTTAAGTAGAAGTCGTAGTCTTCTCCTTTAGTAAAATAGATAAGAACTAGGTAATTAGTAAACTATTTCCAGTACTACTCCTTAAGCGCTAGCTATTGCGTATTTCCTAATCTATACGTCTACTAATTAGTGTTAGTATACATGCTTTAATCAATGGGCATAAATATCACTATATAATACGTATGCGTTGTTAATTATTAGATGATTAATTGTTTAGAAGTAAGGGGTTGCTCCAAGGTCAGGTTAACTAGCCTCGCTTCGCGGTCTCGTGACCACGTCACATAACTAACATTCCGACATTAAGGTATTGTTACATTATAAGCAGTTCTCCTTATAACATACTATATAGTGGACCGAACTTTGGTATTATACTAGGCTTAAGTTCTATCTTAAAATTGTGTTTCTCTTAGTATAGGGCTAGTTAGTCTACAAATTGTTTTTTAAACTTATTAATTAGGTTATAGTACTCTTTAGGCATAAAAGGTTAAGGATTAGGATATTATTTTAGTTCTAGTACTTTCTTAATATCTTCTATAGTTATAGTAAAGATTTTATAATCTTGTCTTTTTACTAATAAGATAAAAGGCGCGGCCTATATTATATAAATTTTAAGAGGTTTTAACGTAACATCTTTACATTCTTTACCATAATTAGCAGTTGTAGATTTATTATATTAGTTTAAGGTTTATAGCAAGGGTAATTTATATTATATTAAATTTAAATAGTTATATGTATATTTATAGGGTAAATGGTTTTTTAAGTAATGACTTTAGCAGTAGGTTATACGGAACTTTAGTATTTCTTTAACCCAGCTAATTAAAGGGTTGTGTTGTTTCAGCCATCTATGTCTAAGTATTATCTTATAGTGCTTTAAGGGTGTTATAAACAGGGAAACGTATTTAAGGTGTTTACCCATCCGCAATTTTATAAGAGCGTAGTGTATTAGTTTACTATATATTAAGGGTTTGCCATTAAAGCCTTATAGGCCTTAGGGCTTGTTAAGTTTCTTTAAATTTAGGCGTTAAGTTTTTATATAGTTTGTGTTAATAAAGCCTATGCTAGTAGCTCCGCTATCTATTAGGATTTATACTTCCTTCCATTTTTTAAGTGTTTAAATTTTACTAAGTACATTAAGGGAGTTATATTATGTATTAGCGCTAGAAGAGCCTAGACACTTATACTCTTCTACCTTTTATCCTAAGGCGCGACTTAGCCTTAGGATGATTCGTTTTCTAAATTAACCAAAGGTAAGGTGCTTTATAGCGTCTAAGTATAATTTGTAGAGTGGGTATAACTTAAGGATTGGGAGGAGCTACGGCGGACTTTTTTAAAAGGGTAAGTTTGGTAATACTTTTAAATATATCCTTTTTTACCGCATTTAAAGCATTCTCTATTTATAGCTTGAGTTCTTTGTTTATTGGTTCCTAAGGGTGCATAGGATTAAGTGGCATTAAGGTCTATAGGGTTATATATAGAACTTTTAGGTTTTAGAGACGGATCGCGCTTTAGGGTATATACTAGTTTTATAGAGTTTTAAATATAAGGTGTGGTTAGCTTTAAAGAATAAGTCTATTTGTTATATTAAAGGTCCTTATTAATTCGTTAATATATTATAGTAAATTTGGATAGGTTCTTTAGCAGTTCTCTGCCTACTAACTAGGCTCTAATCTTATTTAAAATAGCTTATTAAAGAGCAGCGACTCTAGCGGCTTTATTTTAATCTAGCTTGCTAATAAGACCTAAAAATTCTGAAAAAAAGCTAGTAAAGTCTTAATTCTATTGTTATAGGTTTTTAAGTTTAGTAACAGCTATATATTTATGGCTGGCGTTATTATATATTCGTTCTAGTAAAGAGATAAAAGTTTTAAAATTAATAAAAGTGCCATTACGGAAGAATGGATCTATAGTTTATGCAGTGTCCTTGCTTAAACCAGATATTCCATAGCTAACCTTGCTAGCCTTAGTAGGGTATTAATTATAGTTTGTTAAGAGTTTAAGACGGAGCTTGGTTATAAAGGGATATAGGTTATTTTAGTTTCTATTAAACATTAGAGGATTAGGGAGCTTTTTGTATTTTATAATAGGTACTAGGTTTAATACAGGTATAGGTTAAGCTACTATTACTAGTTTAGTGTTTGCATTTAATGTGTTAGGTTTAGGTACCGTTATTTTAATCTTATTTATAGGTGTTGCTATTAGGGTTTATGTTATAAATGCCTTAATATTACGGAGTTCTTTGTGGAGTACTTCTATTAATTACTGGTGCTAGGCTTCTAGTGCAGCCCGCTGCTAAGCTAAGGCGTCTATAAAGGCCTATTGTATTATGGTTAACTGTTCCCTGGCTAGGGTTATAATACTTATAGTTATTAAAAGGGATTTGGATTTGTTTGCCATTTTAATAGTGGTTGTTTTAATGTAATATAATATTATAAGGGCGCGAAGAGGCTTTAGGGAAGATTTAAAGAAACAATATAAATTCTATCTAAATCTAAGGGTATATAGCTCTTGAAGAGAACAAGACGTTATGTAAAGAAGAGAAAGAAATAACCAGAGAATCTTGTAATTAAATAGTTAAGGGTCTTGGTTAATGTGTGCGCACATGCGCATATAGACGGACTTTAGTAGAATTCAATTGATCTGGCAGAACTTAGTAGAAGTTAATTAAGCTAGTAGAATTCGGCAGAATTTGATTAAAGCATTAAGTTTATCTGTTAAGTGTTTTACTAAGACATTCCTACTATAACTAGGCTAGTCCCGTTACAGTACCCCCCCCTTTAGCTAAAGGTTTAAAATAATTCAATTTGGTTAAGAATTTATAATTTTATTACATGTTGTATTTTTATATTAGGTGGCGGTCTTGGCAAGGCAGATCTGACTAATTAGACAACTTTAACCGCCGGTTAAAGTTCCTTAACATCTTACATATTACGTAATCGCGTTATAAACGTCGTAACTTATTTTAAGTTCTTTTTAAATTTGAGTTTTATGTATTTGTATTGGGTGGTAGTTATTTGCCTTTATATTATATCTATTTAGCTAGAGTAGGCCGTAAAGGATGGTCCTTATGGAATTCTTTTACTAAGGAAGGCGTGTTAGCCTTAATCTGATTATAGATTTTCTAGGTTTATATTTTATATCCTTCCCACTTAATAAGAAGTTTAAATCATTTAGATTATGTTTTCCATTATATATTATTAATTAAGTTAATAAAGTAAGAACTGTTACTGTTGTTAACAATTATAAAAGGTGGCGGTGGCACTTTATAAGTTAAAGGTTTATTCTTTAAAGGTTGCAGTAAGCTTATATAAAACGTTAGGTGTATTTTTATCTTAGTTAGCAGTTTAAGCTTATAGATATATAGGCTTAGTTTTTTTTTAATTTGGTATAGGCCCATAAACTTCTAATTAAGTTTCTTTAAGGGCTGTTAAGTCTTTATATTTTATGTATTTAGGTAAACTATATTACCTTCTTTAAAGTCCTATATAGGAGCTTATCCTTTATTTACATGCCATTTCTATACTATTTAAGTGTATATTAATTTACTTTATAGTAGTTCTGTTAACTGCTTTATTTAATTAGCGAAGTTATATATATTAATTAACTAAATCCGTTTAATTGTAGGTCCTATTATATTAATTTTAGGTTATAGTTTAAATCTAAGTTAAGGGTTTTATTTGTAGGTTGCGTAGAACGGCATTATACCTATTAATTTGTTTATTGTATTATTTACAGTAAACTTAGCTAAAGGCAGCCACTTTTTCTAGTTGTCTTGTAGGTAGGAGTAGTATATTTATAGGTATTGTTCCATAATTACGTTTATAATTTTAATTTAACTATCTATCTTTAGATAAAATGCAGTTAAGAGTTATGTTTATATACTTAATTATTTATATAGAGCTTACTAGAAGTCTGAAATAAACTGGCTTCTATAGTTAGATATTATTAAGTTAGGGAGTCTATGTAGCTTAAAGACGTGTTTAACAAAACATTTAGCTACTAAAATAACATTAATTAAGTCCATAGGAATTATATGTCGCATTTTTATAAGGCGGTTAACTACTACTATAATATTTATAAATCTGTTGCTACTAGGTAAATCTACTATAAAGCTAATTAAGATATTACGCCATCTTTATATTGGAATTAACAATAGTTAGAGTACTCCTTATTTCTTTATATAAGAAGTCTTTCTATAAATACATATTCTGTATACTTGGACGTATTTTTATATATAGTTGTGCATTATAGGCTAGTAATATACTTATTAAACTATCTTGTATGTCTTTATATGGCCAAGATGTCCTACTATAGGAGAGTTATGTATAAATTTAAGTATCTTAAATCGCAAAGGTTTGGAATTTGGGACTACCATTTTCTATTAATAGTATAGTTAATTATTATAAATTTTGCATTCGGTAAGTGTAATATCTTTATACTGTCATTTTCCTATTTAAATTCCTCCTATTATATCTGCTATCTATATATTATTCTTATATTTATATTCTATTAGCTTATTAATTTCTAATTTATTTCTGTTAAATTCTATATTTGGGAATATAGGATGTAGTTTCTTAAAACGTTTAGGGGGTAATAAGGTCCGTAATTAATTTATAATCCGTTTGTCTAAGGCGTTTATAGGTAAGTTTTATAACCATTATATTAATGTATTAGGCTTCTAATTAAGTTTACCTAGTTAGTATATAATCTTAAAGTTAAATTATAAGAGGTATTCAGCCCAACGAATTTGGCGCTGTGTTAATTGTTTTATAGTTATAAAGTACTATAGGTTTTTATGGTCCGTTAATACGTATATTAGGAACAATAATCCTTTAAGCTTAGGACACCATTGTTTAAAGCATCTAATAATTACAAGCAGTTTCTTATTATATATCTTGTAGTTTAATTTAGTAGGGGCGAGTTTTTAAGAGAGAAAGGCTACTAGATGTAGCTCACCGTTCTTATCATATTGCAATAATACTCCTCCTAGTACATAATTAGATAAATCTGTTTTAACAATGCATTTAAGGTTAGAGTTAAAGTGGGCAAGAATTAAAGCAGTTGTAAAATAATGCTTTAGGTTGTTAAAAGCTTATTTATATTTAGTAGTCCATTTAAATTTCATATTCTTTCTTATTAGGTTTACTAATAGCTAGGTAATTTCTAAGAAGTGGTTAATAAATTAACAATAGAAGTTTGCAAATCCTAGAAATCCTTAAACGTCTCATATATTGCTAGGGCTTCCCCAGTTTATAATTGCGGTAACTTTCTTTAGGTCTATTTTAATTCCGTTATAGGATATAATTAAGCCTAAGTATATAATCTTAGACGCGTAGAACTTATATTTCTTAATATTATATTATAAGCCTGCATCTTATAGGCGTTTAAGAACCATTCTAATGTATTTTCAATGTTTAGAAAGCAAGGATAAGTAGATTAAGATATTATTAATATATATAGTAATGAATACATTAAGGAATTCACAAAGCGTATTGTTAATATATTACTAAAATATACTAGGACCGTTTTTTACGCTAAATGGCATTACTAGGTATTTAAAGAGTCCCCATTATATATAAAAAGCTATATACTTCTTATCTCCTTCATGTATATAGATTTTATTAAAGGTAGCGACTATGTTAAGCTTTATAAAGTACTGTGCCTTTACTAAGTGGTTAAGCGTTTCTTAAATTAGGGGAATTGGATATTAGTTTTAAATCATAATTGCGTTTAGAGCTTAATAATTAATATAAAATCTTAAGCCTCCTCCTGGCTTTTTAATAAATAGTATAGGTAAGGTAAATGGAGATTAACTAGGGCGAATAAATCCTTTTTCTAAATGCTTGTTAAGGTATTGTTGTATTATAAGCAGTTCTTCTTATGATATACCGTATAGTGGACCAAACTTTAATGTTATACCAGGCTTAAGTTATATCTTAAAATTGTGCTTATTTTGGTGTAGGGCTAGTTAATCTATAAATCATTTTTTAAACTTGTTAATTAGATTATAGTACTCTTTAGGTATAAGAGGTTAAGGATTAATATACTATTTTGGTTCTAGTGCTTTCTTAATATCTTCTATGGTTATAGTAAAGATTTTATAATCTTATCTTTTTGCTAATAAGATAAAGGATGCGGCCTATATTATATAAATTTTAAGAGGTTTTAACATAATATCTTTACATTCTTTACTGCAATTAGCAGTTATAGCTTTATTATATTAGTTTAAGGTTTATAATAAGGGTAATTTATATTATTTTAAATTCAAATAGTTATGTGCATATTTATAGGGCAAATGGTTTTTTAAGTAATGATTTTAGCAGTAGGTTATACGGAACTTTAGTGTTTCTTTAATACAGCCAATTAAAGGGTTATGTTATTTTAGCTATCTGTGTTTAAGTATTACCTTATAATGCTTTAAAGGTGTTATAAATAGGGAAATATATTTAAGGTGTTTACCTATCCGCAATTTTATAAGAGCGTAGTGCATTAGTTTGCTATATATTAAGGGTTTGCCGTTAAAGCCTTGTAGGCCTTAGGGCTTATTAAGTTTCTTTAAATTTAGGCATTAAGTTTTTGCATAGTTTGTATTAATAAAGCCTATACTAGTAGCTCTGCTGTCTATAAGGATTTATACTTCCTTCCATTTTCTAAGTATTTAAATTTCGCTAAGTATATTAAGGGAGTTATATTGTGTATCAGCGCTAGAAGAGCCTAGACATTTATACTCTTCCACTTTTTATCCTAAGGCATGACTTGGCCCTAGGATGATTTGTTTTCCAAGTTGACTAAAGGCAAGGTGCTTTATGGCGTCTAAGTACAATTTATAGAATAGGTATGACTTAAGGAATGGGTATGATTTAAGGATTGGGAGGAACTATAGCGGACCTTTTTAAAAGGGTAAGTTTAATAATTCCTTTAGATATGTCCCTTTTTACCGCATCTAAAGCATTTTCCATTTATGGCTTAAGTTCTTTACTTATTGGTTCCTAAGGGTGTATAGGATTAAGCGGCATTAAGGTCTATAGGGTTATATATAGGGCTTTTAGGTTTTAGAGATAGATTACGCTTTGGGGTATATACCGGTTTCATAGGGTTCTAAATATAAGATATAGTTGGCCTTAGAGAATAAGTCTATTTGTTATATTAAAGGTCTTCGTTAATTTATTAACATATTATAGCAAATCTAGACAGGTTTTTTGGTAGTTCTCTACCTACTAACTGGGCTCTAATCTTATCCAAAATAGCTTATTAAAGGGCAGTAACTCTAGCGGCTTTATTCTGATCTAGCTTACTAATAAGGCCTAAAAATTCTGAAAAGAAGCTGGTGAAGTCTCGGTTCCATTATTATAGGTTTTTATGTTTAGTAATAGCTGTATATTCGCGGCTGGCGTTATTATACATTTATTCTAGTAGAGAGATAAAGATTTTAAAATTAATAAAGGTGCTATTACGGAAGAATGGATCTATAGTACATATAGTGTCTTTGCTTAAATAAGACATTCCATAGCTAACCTTGCTAGCTTTAGTAGGGTATTAGTTATAGTTTGTTAAAAGTTTAAGACAGAGCTTAGTTATAAAGGGATGTAGGTTATTTTAATTTCCATTAAACATTGGAGGATTAGGGAGCTTTTTGGATTTTGTAGTAGGTATTAAATTTGTTATAGATATAGGTTGAGTTACTATTACTGGTTTAGAGTTCGCGTTTAAGGGGCCAGGCTTAGATATAGTTATGTTAATTTCGTTTATAGGCGGTGTTGGGGTCTCTAATATAAATGCTTGGACATTACAGAGTTCCTTGCGGAGTGCTTCTATTAATTGCTAATGCTGGGCTTCTAGTGCAGCCTGCTGCTAAGCTAAGGCATCTATAAAGGACTGTTGCATTATAGTTAACTGTTCCCTAACTAGGGATATGATACTTATAGTTATTAAAGAGGATTTAGGTTCGTTTGCCATTTTAATAGTAGTTTTTTTTTTTTAATGTAATGTAATGTAAGGGCGCGAAGAGGCTTTAGGGAAGATTTAAAGGAATAATATAAATTCTATCTAAATCTAAGGGTATATAGCTCTTGAAGAGAACAAGACGTTGTGTAAAGAAGAGAAAGGAATAACCAGAGAATCTTGTAATTAAATAGTCAGGGGTCTTGGTTGATGCGTGCGCACATACGTACGCGGAAGGACTTTGGTAGAATTCGATTGATCTGGCAGAACTTGGCAGAAGTTGATCAAGCTGGCAGAATTCGGCAGAATTCAATCAAAGCGTCAAGTTTATCTGTCGAGTGTTTTACTGAGACATTCCTACTGTAACTAGGCTAGTCCTATTACAAATATAAGGGCGCGAAGAGGCTTTAGGGAAGATTTAAAGGAATAAATATAAATTCTATCTAATCTAAGGGTATATAGTTCTTGCAGAGTATAAGACATTATGTAAAGAAGAGAAAGGAATATAGGAAACTTGTAACTAAATATTTGAGGTCTTGGCAGCAGACGCGTGGGCACAAGCCTATGCGGATTTCAATAAGTTTTGACCAAATTCCATTACGTTGGTGGAATTTGGTGGAATTTAATTAAGTTGGTGGAACTTGGTGGAAAATAGTAGATTATAGTGGATAATTGCGGACAGTTGTAGACAGTTGCAGATAGTTATAAATAGTTACAAACAGTTTTATACAGTTATCTGTCGAGTGTTTTACTAAGACATTCCTACTGTAACTGGGCTAGTCCCGTTACATAGAGTCTTATTAAGTAAGGGCAGGGGGTAGCGGTCCTTGTAGGTTATATTATTAAGTTTATAGTAGTTAATGCAGAAACAAAGTCCTCTATTTAGCTTCTTAGTAAAGAGAATAGGTGAGTTAAAAGGGGCTTAACTAGGCTCAATAAAGCCCTTATTTAGGTTATCAATAAGGTACTACTTTATAGCCTATAATTCGGCAGTAAACTGCTAATAAAGGGGGCTATAACCAAGGGTATCTTTCTTATCTAGCTCAATCTTAATCTTATGGTTATAAGGTTAGTAAGGTAGAAGTATATTGGACGCTGCCTTAGAGAATACGTCCTTGAATTTCTAGTGTTAATAGGGCAGTTTCTATTCTACTAGCTCCTTATCTATAAGCTCACTTTCCTATCCACTAAGCTTACTTTCCTTTTCCTTAATTATTCAGTTAATTTTATATAAGCTAGTGGTAAAGGCAACGGTATTAGGTTGGACTAAGTTCTAGTAGAATCCTACAGCGCTAATACAGCAGATATTAACTGGGGGAAGGTCTATAGGTTTCTTTATAGACTTTTATTAGGCTGTATTTTGCGGCATAGGGTTTATAGTCTTCCTTAGCTTACGTTCCATTTTCCATAAGTTATCCTTCTAGTCTATTAGTTTAGTATAGCGTCCGGTATTCCTAGCCTTCCTTTATAGCTATATAGGGCCTAAATTCTCCGTAGGGGACTTAGCTAGGTCACTACTAATTTCCTAGATCTTTGGTGCAGGTGGCGTAACATAGGTAGTCTAGGGGCAGTATAGTATACAAATCCGTTGCGGATTAAGCTGTACATCCTTCTTAAAGGCCTGGTCCCTACGCATAGCATTGGCCTAGTAAATAGTATCAATCTAGGGCTGTATAAGGTTTTCCATTATAATACTGATTTCTTTTATAAAGGAAGGGGTTAGGGGTTGGGATTTAGGCTAGATAAGCCATCTACTCTATATGTTAAGCTATAAGCCTAAATAGGCTAGCCATTTTCTTCCTAAAATTATATTATAGCTTCCTAGGTCTATAATAAGAAAGGGGACATTATACTGCCTTTGTTTATTAACACGGAGGTAGATCCGTAAGATAGTTGTAATAGGTAGTCCTATTTATCCGTTATACCCGCGAATAGGAACTAGTTTAGGCAGTTCCTTAAGAGGCGCATTTAAAAATTCAGCTAGCTTTATGGCGTACTGGGTGTCTATTAAGGTAAAGGTATTTACTCCAGAGTCAGCTAAAGCGGAGGTTAAAACTTAATATTTATTGTAAAATAAAGTACAAGGGATAGTGCAGCTTCTTCTGCTAACTAGCCGACCTAGATTAATATATAATATATCAATTCCTTTTAACCCTAGAGAGGAGTCTTTCTCTAGGGTTCCTCTTTTTCCAACTCCGTACTATCCTCCTAAATTAATAAAACCTTACCCATTTTTGCCTTTGTCTAGCAATCCTTTATAAAATAGTCTTTCTGGCCATATAAGAAGCAAGCTCCTTAATTACTAAGGGCCTATTTATAGGGGTTGTTATACGTAGGCTAAGTATGCGCTAGACCTATAGTAGGACTAACTATATAGATAGCTGCTAAATTAACGGCAGGCTATACGGCTGGTGCTGTAGGAGTTGCAGATTATGCTAAAGTGTTATAGGCCGTTTATATAGTACTTACGGTCTAGTTTAGAGAGTTTCTAGCTTTATACTACTTAGCTTGTACCTTAATTCAATAAAGGCCTTAGTTAATAGATAGGCAGTAGTCTATAAGTACCTTTAGCGTCTATACAGTAATAAAAACTGGCAGTATAGCGCGCTATAGGTCTAGGGTAAGCTTATTAAAGAGGTCCAGCATTAGGTCCTTATAGGGAATTTAGGCTTAGCTAGCTAGGTGCAGAAAGTGGATCTAAAAGGCTAAAAAGGTCTCCATTGTCTTTATATTAAGAGCTTTATAATTAAGGCGGGTATTCTATACCTTAAAGGGGTCCTTATAAATAGAAGACAAGTAGTTAATTATTTTATCTTTAGAGAGGAAGGGATCTGCTAAGTCCTAGGCGTATCGCGGATGTAGGTATATCTATACATCTCCGCCAGTACAGCCAAAGATATAGGCCATCTTAGCTTAAGTAGTGGGGAAGTAGTCCGTATTAACTTTAAGCTTATCCTATAATTAAAGCTTCCAGTTATTAAATATAGGGTTAGTTCCATCTATAAGTAACAGGGGGTCTATAACCTTTACGGACTATAATAATACTAATACTATATATTAGGCTAGGGCCTTAAGGACTATAGCAAGTCTCTAGGTATCTAATAACTCCTTACTAGGTATAGGGGTGTCTCTGGTTTTAAGTAGCTCTCAAAGCTATTTAATTTTAGCATTAGCTATTGTAAGCTCTTCCTAGGGGGTTAAAATGGCAACTGTTTTACTATTGGAGGTATTTATAGGTCCTATAGCGGCTTTACTAGCTACTGCATTTCTTAGCATAGTAGTAGGGGTTTTAGGTAATTTCTAGTGTTTGTTTATTTTCTAGGGGTTCTGGTCTATACGTGTCCTATTCTTAGGTTTTACATTCTATTTATATTCTTTTAGTTCTTAGGTCTGTCCTATCCTTATAGTCTTAGTAATATCCTTAGGGTCCTATTCTATGTCCTTGTCCTATTTATAGTTTTATAAATAGATATTTTTAAGTTCCTTTTTAGGAAGAAAGAGTAATAATAAGCTTTAGATAATGTTAGCAACTTAGTTAATTAAGGCATAAGCACGGCAAGAGGGTCGCGTAAGCCTATATAATTAGATTGTCTATAAACAAGAATCCAAAGCTAGAGAGAGGAAAGGAGAAGAAGAGCAGCGCCACTTAATATTTTATGTAATCTTCGCGTTACATAACCGCAATCTACGGCAATTTGCCAGTACTGTAATACTATCCAAGATTATCTAAAACTGTCTACAATTGTCCGCTATAATCCACTGCTATAATCCACTGTTTTCTACTAGCGCCGTAATAGATATATAGACTCTATAGGCCCTATCTAGATGCCTATCTTCCCTTACTAGATCTATATAGGTGCAAATAATACTAATAACCTTTCTATCTTGCTAAGGCATTCTAAAATTATTTACACGCGTAATTAAACCCCCTTTATCTTAGAGATCGCGGCCTTATATCTTAGCTTAGCTACGGCCTTATAGATAGGCTAGTATTTCTGCATTATTAGCTTATCTAGCGTTACTATATTAGCTAGCGAGCTTTCTACCTATATAGCAAACCTCTAGTACTCCTTACAGCTAAAAAAGGGGTCCTTTTATAAGGGGTAGAGCGGGAACTACTTATATAGGATTACTAAGTCCTGTAATAGGATTACCCTAAGCGTATAAAGGAGGTATAGAAATCTTTAGCCTATAAGGTTAAGCTATATAACTTTATTATTAGCCCTACCTAGGTGGTAGGCCTTTATACATTTTAGCTAGACTAGGGTGGTTTTAGATAAACCTTATTGCATGTCACGGGACACCTCTGTAACACCTTATACACGTCCACCTGTTTCCACTAACTCGTCCACCTATTTCCACCGAGTTAGTAAGAAGAGACCGACCGCAATCTACGGCAATCTGACGGCAATCTGCCGCGTTCTGCCATGTTCTGCCAAGTCCACCAAATTCTGCCAAGTTCTGCCAGGACCACGACCCGAAGCCTATTCTACCCCGTGTATATATTAACCAAGCAACCAAGTTAACAATATATACCCCTTTCTTCCCATTTCCTTACCTTCTCTCCTCACGCAACGTCTTGACCTTATCACGCAGTTCATGTACATAGCTTATTAATATCTACTTCGCTATATATTATCTGTAACCGACTACGGTACCCTGCCAAACCACCACTGTTTTATCTGCGTATTGCCTACGTATCGCCTACGTATCACTTACGTATTACGCTGTTTTGCTTACGTATTCGTCTCCCCTTCCATTTATTTCCATACCTTCCTCGTGTATATATGGACACTTTAGATCTCCATTTACAATTAAGTCGCTCACTCAATTCTCC
>Ga0307507_10001487_pt1 | contig 52299 bp, 58 predicted proteins | sample 7_EM_MG_FD_207223 | JGI IMG/M metagenome (GOLD analysis project Ga0307507, IMG submission 207223) | Populus trichocarpa ectomycorrhiza microbial communities from riparian zone in the Pacific Northwest, United States - 7_EM | ecosystem: Host-associated > Plants > Roots > Unclassified | place... | reverse complement strand
CCCTCTCCCCTCCCTTCCCTTCCCTTCCGCCCAACCACACCTCCTCCGGCTTCGTGTAGCAAACCTCTGGCGTCATCGCCACAATCATTCAACCATGGATACCCTCCCGCCAGAGATTCTTCACAACATCCTCAAGCCAGAGAATCATGGCGCTACTAGCACCCCCTTCGGTTCAGCGACCAAGGAATCCTATTTGAGATTGCGTCTTGTCTGTCGTACCTTCAGGGATATTATTGCACCACACGCATTTGCCAGTCTTTGCATCACCGACAATGAATGCACTCTAGACCGTCTATCCAGCATTTCCAGACGCGCAGATCTTGCTCCTTTGCTGAAATCCTATCTTTTCCACTTTGGCGAGCCTCGTATCATTGCACGTACTTCATCCCCACCCCGATCTCGCTAGACACACATAATGACAGAGTAATAGCCTCCACGATGAAAGACTATTTGAAGGTTATTTCCCTGCCCAAAGAATTGTACGCAGAAGCTATGTCAGCGCACACCGAAACATGCCGTCAACAAATTTCTTACCTTACCCGAATCCTGAATTTTCAAATTTCGGGGGATATTGAAAAGGTTCATGTACAGCTTCTCTCCGAGTCTTTCCCGAATCTCCAAGCTGTTGGCATCACCGTTCACCCTGCCCAAACGCTCTCTGACATACTGCCCAACTTGAACATTACGAGCAGCCATAGCGGCAGTAGCAATTGGGGGCCACTCGTATTTCGCGCTTTCCTCAACGGCCTTGCCCTTCGTGCGGAGTCCACGGCCGGGTTAAAACCTATCACCTCTATTTCCATACAGGGTCTAATTGCAGACTGCCTGTTTCTTTCCGGCGACTTTCTCGACAAGATATCAGTCGGGATGAGAGCCATCCGAGAAGCCAACTTCTCCATGACAATGGCGCAGTCCCTTCACGATGGCACGACTCCAAGTTGGCTCTACCCCGTCGGTCGGCTGCTTCGTGCTTCTGGAGACCTTAGACATCTGGCCCTCAGCACCATCGCCTACCCTAGGCTAAATTCTCTAGTGCATTTCACTCCCATAATCTCAGGGCCAACGAAGACTCCAACGGTTCACCACTGGAAACACCTCACCAAGCTCTTCCTCCAGCACGCCTTCATCCCCCGTGAGCTCTTCAAAACGTTTTTAACAATCCACAAAAAGACGCTTTCCCAAATATCTCTACACAAATGCGACATCATCGACCACAACCGCGTCTCAATGCTCATGCATGCCAACGTTTTCACCAACCAAGACCCACAAGAATCCCACCCGGCGCCCTGGATAGACATCTTCCGCCACCTTCGCTCGACAAACAAACCAGTCCTGGTCACCCTCTCATTAAAGCACCTCTCAGAAGGAAAGATAGCGCACGAACACCACCTCCGCCAGTCCCAAGTTGGCGAGTGGCAAAAGTGGATAATGCAGTCCCCAGGCGAAAACATTCCAGAACCCCGCGTCGATGTAGACCCCGAACAGAGCCCCGATGGAGGAGACCCGGAGCTCGACGATTACGAGGACACACACTGGTGCCAGGAGTGCAGCCAGCTTAGTTATGACAGCGATGGCGATGATGATGGGATTTTCGGAATTGGGTATCCGCAGTTTGGGTGGCCCGGAGAATTTGACATTGATGACGAAGCGGATCTGGACGAAGACGAGGAGGAGTTGGATGAGGATGACGATTATGATGAAGAGGTGGAGTATGTGCTTCATCATGACCATTTCCATCATCACCACCACCACGGGAATCCGGATCTGGGGATTTGGTGAAATTTCTAATATCCCCACTGCTACTGCTATACCACCACCGCTGCTACCATAAAGGCTGATTTGTAACGGACCGACCGTCTGACTGGCTACCATGGGCAGTTTTCTTTTAGTTTTTATTTTTAGCTTTTTCATTTTTAGTTTTTCGTTGATTGTTTTAATGGCCAGGTTCTTGTCTGTGGGGTTTTTCTTGTCTGTGGGTGTAGCTATCTTTCTTTCTTTAATTCATCTCCCTCTCTCCTTTTTGTCTTTTTACTTCACTCGCTATCCTGGTGATCCCCTTCACCTACCCACGTTGTTTGTCAGGGTGTGCATCGGCTGTATTATTATTACTATTATTCTTGTAGCTTTGTGTAGCATGTCTGAGCCATGTATTTCTATATGGTTAGCCTGCTGACTATTGCTACACTGTACCGGTGGGTGAGCGAGTAAGCGGATGGTGTGGGTGGTCCTATATATCTTGAAATGTTTTCTTTTCTTTCCTTTCCTCTCTTCTTTGTTTGAACATTTTTACCCAACTACAGTATATTATTTCGAGCTAGGTGATGTTAGTGTGTTGGGTTGTGTAGTTGCTAAATTAAGCCGAATCGGATTGAATTACTCGAGTGGTTAAAAAGAATCTTTTCCGTCTCCGCCCGGTAGGTTTACAAAAAGCTGGATATCCGGTATTGTGGTGCTGGTACAAGTGTGGAATAGTAGGTGAAAACGTGGTCATATTATATCACTCGCTTCCAATCATCATGTCAAAACGTGATAGAGAGAGAGTGTGTGTGTGCGCTCTAGGACAAGACTGGAGTTATACATTTCATTACCGAGGACATATCGTGTTCGCGCTAAAAGAAGGAAAGGAAAAAAAAAGAGCGTCGAAACATACATTCTCACACCCACTTTATCGCCCCAGCCATCCACCCCCGCCCCCAAGACCCGCTCATCAGTCAATTAATTAGGCAAAAAGCGAGCAAACATAACTCATAGCAATCAAACAAGGGAGCAAAGGAATAAAAATTAAAAATACCCTATTAATCAAGCCGCAACCCCCAAATCCAAGCCTCTCTCTGTTACACTGCCTAAACGACTCGTGCTCCCTTCCCTCTCTCCCACAATATCCCCCAGCACCACCCATCGTACCGTTCATCGAGAGTAGACCTCAAGTCCCGCTCTCTCTCACTCCGCCCGAAGCACTCTGCTGCTGTCTTCTTTCTGTTCTTGGTATTGGGGATCGTCTCGCATGGTTGTCCGCATAGCTAACTGGTCTTCTCTGTTCTTTCTCTGGCTGTTCTTTTTCGGGGGGGTTGGTGGTGTTGCGAGTGGGGGTTGGGGGGAGCGTAATACTAGTGGGTCGGATATTGTAGGGGCTGTTGTTGATGCGGTTGGCTTGCAGTTCTGGTAGTCGCCTGGGGTGGTAGTTGTGCTAGTAGTGGGCTCAGTAGGGTAGGTTCCCGGAGGGGAATTACCGGGCATAAGAATGGAAGATGTAGTATTATGAATGCCGTTATTATATCCTGTAGGAAAAGCTGCTGGTTGTGTCGTCGCCGCCGTTGTCACCGTGTCCATATCCCCGAACGTCGTCCCCTTCCCGACGCCTCCAATCGACGTCTGTCAATCTTGAAGGGTCGCGCCACCTTCTTCCTCACGGTTGTGGGAGTGGGCATCGCCGTTAGCGCCATCGATGCTCTTGCGATCACGGCTGCGGGAGGATTGACGCCTGTCAGCGTCATGGCCATGTTCGTGGTCATATTCATGCCTTTGGCTACCGCGCCGATGCCCACGATCCACTTCATCATCCGTAATGTCTTCATACTGGTCATCGTCATCGGCACGATCAAGGGCCGGGGCTCCCTGGGTGCGGTGGCGTTCATGTTCATCTGCAGGAACCCATACGCCCGAACCACGCATCGGTCTATCCTGGTCAGTCAAAGAGACTGGCCCACCGGCGCTTCCACTGCGAGTTCCACGACCATGAGTACGACGTTGGCGAGAACCACGCACAGACAAACGTGGTTTAACAGCCGCCTTTGATTCGACCCAGTTGGTAAGAGCGTCCTCACAATCCTGAATGATCCTACTAAGGCATTAGCATAGCCTACGGTCCCATAACGTGAACCCATATAACGTACCCTTTGCTCGCTTCGTAGCCATCATAAGCTTCTCGGGTTTCGCCGGGAGTAACTGGCGTGTCATCGATAAGTTCCAATAAATGTTTTCCGTAGCCCGCGATCAGTGCCAATTTCTCCGAGTGTTCGCGGAGCGCATCAAACTGATAAGTGAAGGCAGACTTAATCTTCTCGCGAGTGATATTTGACAGTTGAGCCTCAGCAACAAGTGACTCGGCCTCCGCACGAACCAATTCCTGTTCAAGGACAACGATCTTGGGAGAATTCGGATCCTTGTATTTCAATTGAGCAATTTGATCCGTGATCCTCTGTTTGCCTATCAGACTCCGGTTCAATTAGTGCATTTCTGGGTCTTAATCGTATGCTACAAGCACTTACGATCTCGGCTAGGCTGCACGCTAGCTTCAATGTTCCTGATACTCTTGATAGTAACCCTATATTGATCATAGCGATCAATGAACAGATCCTCAAGCTCTCCGATCTCGAACGTGAGCACGCCCAACTTGTCGGTGATATCCGAAACGTCCTCATCACATTCCTCCCCCCAAATAGAAAGTTGCCGAGCGACTTCACGGCGCTCGCGGCCAACGAGCTCCATAGACCTCATAAGATTCTTCTCCATCTTCACAAGTTGCGAGAGCTTTTTTGACAATTCCGGTCCACTATAGCGGTAAGAGTAACCGGTTAGTCCAGCAGAACCACAAAGCTAGAGGGGGTAAACGTACTATGCACCGGCCATAGATTTACGAAGATTATGACCTGTAGCACCTCCAATCAGCATCGTGTTAGCGACTTTGGATCATTCCGCGAGCTCTCCCGCTACCGCATGTCAAACAGATCGGCAAGGCAGTAACAAAAGAGCATCAAACGAAACAACTAGAAAGCCCAAGAAGTGCACATAGTTGTTGGCATGAGGTACAGCAGGAGAGGCGAGAAGAGACCAACCAAAGTTTCCCCCGCCAAATAGCCTTCCAACCTTGGTGCTACTGGGGGGTGGAGGTGGTTTCTCAATCTGTGATTGAGTTGGTGCGCGCGACTGGCGCATTGAATAAGTTCGATGCATGGCTAATACAGTTGATGCCCGTCTTCGCAGGAATCAGAAGAGGATGGAGGATTACGACGATGATGGAGAAGCGAGACGGTTGATCAACAGATATAGGGGGTGCGTAGATGCGGAGCGCGGGGGTGAGTTAATTTAACGAAAACAAGGAGGGGGTTAACGCATAAAGTGCCGATGGCATAACCAAACAATAGTAGGAGAGGGAGAGACAGGAGGAAGGATACTCAAGTAGATGAAAGGGAATAAGCTGAAGAGGAGGAGAGTGGTTGGGATATGGAGAAGGAAGTTTGTTCGTTTCTCTCCCCCCTCCTACATATCCGGTCAGGAATGACGCAGGCCACCCCCGCCGTGGCGATGATGTCACGAAATTTCGTTAAAAAAGTGAGTGAGTGTGTATGAATGAAATTTGGGGGAGATTCGGTACCGAAGAATCAACAGAGTGATGCATCGGGCGAACCTTTCTCCCTGCAAACGTCTCACTCCCGTCATAAGGACCCAAGGAGATGGGGATAATTGCCCTTGTACTTGTACCAATATGCGCCTACTAGTACAAAACCAGAAGTATTAAGCTCTAGCAGTGAAATGCTAGCTGGATGAAATCATGTCGTCAATATTGATGGTGAAAGATGTTCGGTTCGGGTGGAGAGAGAAATATGTTTCTTAACATGATATCTGTTGGGAATCTTGGGGAAATTTGAGGCTCGAGTGGGGCTTTCGATGAATTTTTACTTTTTTCCTTCGAGCGAGCTTCGAGATAGTTCGACTCTCAGCCTAGTCGATCATGGCATGCTGTACAGTGCTCTTCATTGCTGGTATAATATGTACAGATACTACAGTGGGTGCCGAGAAATAATCATAGTAGCGACACTGTGCGATATAATACATTGGGTCTGACTTGATCCTCCTTCCGACCGAGAGATCACAGAGATCACCCGTAAGATATAAAAGCTCTACAAATCTCCCGCCCCATGGCCGCAAGTATTTTATCACCACTAACCTCTCTACCCACGATACCTGTACAGTACCGGCATCAACTCTCCTGATCAACGCTAACCGTCATACTACCCCTATCACTCCCCATCGTCCCCTGCCCTTCCTCAACCTCAATTTTGACTATGAACTCCCCCGGCACAACTATCAATCCAATGTAGCGGCTCTTAAGAGTCAATTTCACCTTCCCTTCCTCGACCACCCCCTCCCCACTCTCCACCTCCGCTCGTAGCCCATTCCTGGTGGGATATCGATACTCATGTGTTTGCGCGAGTATGAGGTTCTTATCCTGAGCCCTCTATCAGTTTAACGTCCCCAATGCGTTGAAAACGAAGAATGGGTCTCTTTGCTAGGCCGTGATAGTGATAGTGTTGATGATGATGACGGTGATGAAGATGATGATGTTGGTGTTGGTGGGGTGGAGGGGAACAAGTTACGGTACTTTATCAGTGCACTTCAGCTCGCCCACAAAAACCCTTGTATCGGTCGTGGTGATGCGCATCGTCTTGTTGATGAACTCTTGAAGGACTGGCGATACTGTGTCGGTAGTCATTGTTTTTCTCCGGCGCAGATTGAAAAAATTTAGAATTGATGGCGGTGAATGGGACATTGCGATACCCTAGCCGATTACGGGAAAGAAGAAAAAGAAAAAAAGAAAAAGGAAAAAAGAACAGAGAAAGAAAGCTACCGGTAAATCGTTTCGTACCGTGGTTCCAACCCGAACTGGCTGATTGAATTGTGTGCGCGGGTGTGGGTGTGGGTGTGGATGGGTTGGGTGTCACGGGCGCGTGAATGAGACATGATATGTACGAGGGGGTGGTGAAAAGTCTGGCAAACGTGGCGGTGCATGTGGCTGGGCATCCAGCGCGACTCTCTCATCGCGGGTGGTTTCCCCGCCCTTTATTTCTGATCGATAGTCTGCGCGAGTGCCGGTTGTCTTCATTTTAGGATTCTTGTGCCCTTAGGTGTGGTGAACTCGTTTTACTTTACCGAGATGTTCTTCTGTAGCACAGCCACATGCACCGCCACGTTCGCCAGACTTTTCACCACCCCCTCGTACAGTGTTAAGAAAATTAAACTTTTAAGAAAAACCCCTTTGCAGGCTCTACTGCTTAGTGGGAACCCCCACACCTCCCTTCCTCCTTCCATCAAGACACCTCCCAACAACCTCCTCAACAACACCCCTCCAAGCGCCAGTCTTGACTCCGCTCTCCACAAACCCACTGACAACACCCTCATTCACACCTCCATAAACAACTTTTGCCCCCCCGGAGACTTCAAGATCACCGTCCAGCGATAACACAATCCGGATCTTCGAGCGTATTTCGGGAATGAGAACATTGACCTTGACGACTAGTCCCTCGCCATGATCCTCGGCAGGGATAATATCTGTAGGGTGCAACCGGCGGACCTGCCTGATTCGCTCCATAACAGTAAGCGCGTTCCGCCAGTACTCATCCGCAATCCCCACAGCTGCCCTTAAATTCCCCACCCCAGACAGCCTCTTTCCCAGTGCCGCGATAAAAAACGTAGTCTCTACATCGCCAAGCGGGATCGGATCCGAAGATTTAGAAATAGCCGGTAGGACATATTTCGCCCCCGTAACTACGCGAGCGCGCGAATCCCAGAGTATGCGAAGCTGCTTCAAGAATAGTAATTCCATCGTCCCATCCACCGCCGAGATTATACTCCATCCGTGTTTTTGCTCTAACGCAGTGACTTTTGACTTCCAGATGCTGACCTCCTCCTCTGACCAGCCTCTGTTCATTTCTTTCACACGTTCAGCTTCTTCGATGCAGGATTGGAGCGTTTGCTTGCGGAGTTCGCGCTCTGAAAGCTGAGCATCGAGTTTTTCAAGGTCTTTCTTTCGCTGGGCAAGTTCGGCCTTTGTTTGCTCGATCCTAGATTGCACGGATTGGAGGCTCTCCCTAGCGATTGCAAGCTGTGCTTTATCGTCTGCCTCTATTCTGCGCTTCACCTCGCGCATAGAGTCCAGTTTCGACCTCGCAGTCTCGAAGCGGGAGATTATTTCTGGGAGGAGTTTCTGGCCGGCGGCAAGGGCTTCTGAGAGCAGTGTTTCGTCGTCTTTGAGACCCTTAAGGTTATCCTCTAGTGCTGCACGAACGCCCTCGAGGAGCTTCATCCGCCACTCGTACCAGATCCCCTTCGCCAGGAATCGCGCATGAGTTTTGACGTTCTTGAATTGGGTGTCCATGATAAGTTTGATGTCAGGTGGAGCCTCCATGTATTCTCGGAAGAGTAGGGGGTTTTCCTCCAGTGTGTCGTCTTCGATTGCCCTAACAACCTCACGCCCCTCGCGGATGTACTTTTTTAGCTCACGGCAAGAGTGTTGGAAGAGGTCGAGCATGGGGACGGTGCAAGCACCAGCGATAACGCAGTCTGCTAGACTAGCTTCGGCTTCATCGTCCATGCTTCGCCGACCCTTCTTAAGGCCTGGGAATCCGGTTTGACGACGCTTGGTTGTAGTGAGGCCGTCGAGAAAAGTGATACTAGTCATATTTAGGAACTCTTGAAGACTGATCCTTGGTTCTTCCTCTTCTTCGAGTGCCTGATCTGGAATTTCTTCCTCTAGAGACTGCTCTTCCGATTGGGCGGGCGCAGGGTTAGCAGGCTCGACGGTAACTGGGGTTTCCGGAGCAATAACTACTGTCCGCTTTCTTGGAGTCTGCCTTCGGCCAGAGCCGGGGGTAGGCAAGGTAGGGCGTTCAATTCTCGGAGTCTTTGCCTGTGGAGTTGCAGAACCATAGTTATCACCAAGAGCAATAGGACCATCCATACTCTTCCTTCGTTTTCCACCTCCCAGTACTGCCAATGCCTCATCACTTCTCTCCCTTTTGCCCGCGCCTGCCAACAGTGCACCGTAAGCTAGACTCTTACGAGAGGCCTTCCTTGGTGTCAACATGTCGATCCTGCTTCTCAGATCAAGACTCTTCCTTCTCTCCGCCTCCCTCTCTTTCTCTCTACGCTCCTCCTCCGCATCGGCTAAATCGTCTTCTCTAGAAGCTCTGATCAAATCCCGGGGCACCGTAATCGGAGAGAACAAGGGCATCTCCTCTCCAATAGACCTTCGCCCAGAAAGCTTCGCTGCAATACGCGGAGATCCCAAGCCAGGCTTGTCGATACCCATTCCTTTAGTAACCATGGGGGAGCCGAATGCCGTTGGCGTAGCATGCTTAACTGGAGTTCTCTGCTTCATCGGCGAAGGCGAAGTTGGGAAGCCAATTCTCTTCTTAGCACTCATCGAGTAGCCCTCATTGATACCGCCCGCACGCAGCGGGGTTTCAATTATTGGGGCCTTCTTGCTCGGGGTCTTTGGCTTGGTTGCCGGCACTGCTGGGGTGAGCTGCTCGGGAGGTGTACATGGCTGAGGAGTTGATAGCTTCTTCTGAGGGGTTGCAAAGATGAAGTCTTCCTTGCGCTTTTCCGTTGTGAGTAGTGTGGGCTCTTTAACAGGAGTAGATCTTGTAACTGAAGGAGCTTTTGCAGTTGGCGTAACCTTTGTAACGGGAGTAGATCTCGGGGTGGCTCTAGGAGTGGCTTCGGTAGTTTCCTGTTTTTGTTGTGGAGTTCTCGGCTGTGTGACAACTGGCACAGGGGCAGGGGCTGGAGACTGGGAATGCGCGCTCTCCATAGACTTGCGAGTGGCAGCGCTAGTCCTTCTGGTGATTCTCTTCTCACTTCCTGTAGCAGATACAGCGCTCAACCTCTTACTTGTTCTCCTCTTTGCTGGGGTCGGGCTTCCCTGATCCGTAGTAGTTTCCACTTCTTCCCGTAGCCCGACAATCGACTGTGCAACGGGCGTTGGTACTTCCTTTGCCGTTGGTTGAGGTGTACTTGGCTTGTTCTTGGAGGCTGGCGAGGGTCTATAACTTGGCATAACGCTTTTAATAGTGGTAGTGATATCCATAGTAACATCCTCCATGTTGAGATCCCCATCTCCCTCCCCCGTATCGCCTACACCTTGAGTCCCTTGTAGAGCCGGAAGCTTGGGATAAAGCGAAGCAGACTCCTTTACCGCCTGCGAGTTCACCTCTGCAGCGGAAGGTAAGATTCCACCAATCGCAACGGTCATGTCCATAGCTGACTCCCCTTCGTCTTCTTCTGCAAGACTAATAAGTCGCTCCTGATCCTTATTCCATTCATCTCCACTTAACAGACCTCCTCTTCGTGGTTCCACATTCTCATCGATGCCGTTAGGCCTGTTGGTCCTAATAATGCCTCCGAGGACATTCGTAAACTCCATGGTCATCCCCTCATTCTCTCCGACATCAGATGAGGTTGGGGAGGGGGCACGTGGTTGAGGGGCAGATATTATACCGCCCAATGGCCGAGTAATATCCATCGTCTGGTCCCCCATATCGACGGCTGGTGGCGTTAGTGCCGAAGCCTTAGACAAGATCCCACCAATTGGCCGAGTAACATCCATATCCATAGTCTGGTCTTCGTCTGCAAATTCAGGCGATCCGTTGACTCCAGTACTTGAAAGTATACCGCCGACAGGTCGAGTAATATCCATATCCATGACCTGGTCTTCGGCTTTGAAAGTGGATGTTTCCTTGGAAGGGCTGCTAGAAAGTGCGCCACCAACAGGTTGTGTCATTTCCATGTCCATATCCTCATCCTCCCCAGCTCCATCATCGTATTGGACTAAGGGTTGGTGCTGTAGTCCAAGAGACCTGCGCTTAGCTCTCTCCAGGGCCTTTGCAGCATTTCCCAGGATACCACCGATGGGGCGCGTGATGTCCATATCCGCAGTCATATCCTCCTCGGCGGTAGTTGCTGCAAGCTCATCGGGAGAAGCGAGAAGGCCGCCCACAGGTCTAGTCATATCCATGGTCATCTCACCGTCATCATCAGATCCTGACCGAGTAGCCGCAAGTTGAGGGACAAACGGCAAAAGCCCACCGACTGGTCGAGTCGTTTCCATGGTCATATCCTCACCAAGATTCTCCGTCTCGTCATCCCTTTCCAAATAATTTGGCTGCTCGTCGGTTTCTGTGGCCCCTTCCAGCTTCCACGCAGTGCGTTTGCCAAAAGCCTTAAAAGCTCCGGTGACTTCGTCATCCGCAATTTCCATATCCACACTCATATCCCCTGCGGTAGTGTCGCCCGCCGCCGAAACAAATGTCCGTCCGCCAGCGGTGTCATCGCCGAAATCGCCCAAGCTATCGTCATCACTACTGTCACCCCCTTCGGGCATTCCAGCAAAGGGACTTTGAGCACCTTCAGTTCCTGATGAGAAAGGGGAAGAAAAGTCATCGTCAGGATTATTAAAGTTCATGGGTGGCGTTGGAGCTGAGAGATTATTTCCTTTATGTACACTCGGGGGGGTTTCTGGAAGCCTCGGATCCGGGGCCACAGACGGAGTAGGAGTCGCTTGAACACCACTAAAATCACCTGTTCGGTTCGTAGACGCAGTGGCAGGTGTAGATGCTTTGCTGCCCCCGGTAGAGCTAGGTGTTGATGACCCATCGTCACCGCGGTAATACTCTACAACATCCCAAGTGTGAAGAGTAGCCTCTGGCGCAAAGGAGACACGGCGGTTACCAAGAGACTGCCGACGTGCAGCTCTCGCAGCTAAAATCTCTGCTCGTTTCTGCTGCTCCTCTTCAGTGCGTACAGGAACTGTGGTGGGCACTGCATTAGAAGGAAAGGGTGGGGGCTGGAAATTGAGTAAAGTGCTTGCAGAGGATGACTGCAGTGACGATTGGGATAGCGATGATTGCTTATTGCCCCCACGAGACCTATGCGCGGGGATCGCCTGGATTGGCGAAAGCGGTAATGTGGGCTTTAGAATAGACTTTACTTGGGCCTGCGGTACGATCTAAATTACAAAAAGTAGGTTTCCAGTCAGCCCGTTAAGAATACATAATAGGGGGAACTTATAGTTACAAACCGAAGATACTCTCCTCCCATTACCGTTCACATCTTTCAACCCTCGACCATTAGATTCACCATTTAGCGCATCAAGCCCACCCGGTCCTAATGATTTCGATCGAGATTTACGAGCGGGTTTTGCCGCCGTTGATTCTGTTGATGACGAGTTTTCTTTACTTGCTTGGGTAACAGAGCTAGTCGGCATCACAGCAATCGACTTTCGAGAACGCCGCGGTTTTGGCGGCGGTTGTTGATCCGAAGACATTATGCAGAGCTATGTATAAAGGAGAAAGGTGGTTGAGTAGAGTTCTTTCTCAGTGAGTGAAAGTCTTGCCCCTTTGTTGGTAGTGTTGTGGGCGGGGGGAAAGGGCCTCAAGTGAAAGTGGAAATATTCTTGGGTAAGAACAAGTCGCGAATGTTTTGGTTGTGGCGCTTTGTTATGATCTGCAGTTTCTTGGTTGCATCTTGCGTCGTGACTTATCAGTTTGAACCATCTAATCTTGAAAGATCTCTTGGCACTGCCTGATTCAGTTCCTGGCATCAAGTCTCGCGCGGATGGACTGTACTAGTACTCGAGTACTGTGCCAGTGCCGGTATCGGTTTCAAAACCCAAACGTGCTGAGATAGCACAAAAAAAAAGTGCATTTATAACAGGCGCAACAGCCTCCACGTAGAAAAATCTCTTTGCTCCCACTCTGCGCAATATCTGACACCAGAAATGTTCGGACATGCACCATAAAGAGTCACTCGATTAACCCACGAATTTCTCAGCATAAGTCTCCACGAGGTTAGACTACAGTACCTCTCGTAAATCATATCTCCGGAAACTTCACGGCCGGAACCACTTATAAGCAGAAAGACCTGGAATTCCTAGGGTTATCCAATAAAGCTCTAGAACAGCATCCAACCACTGCCTCTCTTTAAATTCCCACCCTGCGGCATACGGTGCAAGCGGACCCAGTGCTAATACTCCAAACCCCTTAGTATTTCCTGGTACCTTCCTTTCCTCATTGAATCAATCGAAATTAACCTCGCCAACCACGCCCTCATATCCTCTCTCCTCTTTTTCTCGTCATCTTCAGTCCATTCTTCTTCATCCTCCTCGTCATCTTCTGGGTCTTTTGGGTCCTTCCTAACTCGCTGTAATAGACCTACGTACTCGACTAGAGCTTTGAGAATGTACTTGCACTCTGCATGGGCTTCGAGTAGATCCCGAAGAGTATCTATCTCGGCAGCTAGCATGAGCAATTTAGTTCCGCGGGGCATAAAAGGTGAGATAGCGTTTGGTGCGTCGCGATCCGGGGTGATAGTATTGGAGTATATTAGCCAATAGTGATAGAACCAAAGCGACTGATCGTGGGGGTTCGTGGAAATATTGCGTTTTAACAATTCTAGTTCTACGGTTGTTAGCGTTTTTCTAGTGAGAACGAGGGGTGAAAGAGACCATCTTCTAGAAAATCCATCCTCTCCTGCCTTCCACACTTCCTCTCAGACAGTAATCTCGGTATAAGTTTACTTCTGTTATGCCAGGCCGAATAATTACTCATGCCGCCAATCCCTTGAACCATCTTGGTTGTATATGCAAACTCCTGTTCTACAAGCGATGTATTCCTCGGTGAAGAGTTTTCAACCCCATCTCCAGAAACATTTTTCCGCCTAGGTGACTCAATGCTGGAAATGACGGACCGCCGATACATCCATCCGTGAAAATTTCTAACATCCCTACGCAGCATGAGACCCACAAGGCCCAACTCTTCTTGCCAAAAGATATCCGCCTTGTCGTCAGGTAGAATTTCTGTTGCACGTTGGAGGGTCCACTGACGGTGATTCCAAATCCAGTAGCATTTCGGGAATGAGGAGAGCAGTGGTAGCAAGAAGGTGAGTTCCTCCTTCAAGTGGAGGGTGGCTTTAGAATCATAGGCTGCACGCAAAGACCTTGCAACTTCCTCCGGGTCCTGATCCACTTCATCAACCTCGGGATAAGTTCGAGTAGAAGCTGAATTAGAAGAAAGGGCGATCTCAGGAGATGGGAATTTCACCAAAAGCGTCTGTTGAAGTATCTCACGCCGGTAGTTCCATATAGTGTAGTACTCCGGATTGAGCCTCAATAGACGAGTGGTTCCCTCAAGCGCATCCAGAGTATACCTTCTTGTTAGCCTCTATTATCGGTCAGCTTTTTCCCCAGTTGCCTAGGGGAGGGCAAATACCTGCTCTTGAACGGTGCCTGCAAGCTGGTTGTATTCCTCGATCTTTTTAAGCTCTTTCTCTCGGCGATGCTCGTCCCGGGACTGGGCAGCGTATTCGCTTCTAGAGATACCGTGCTGTGTAGAGCTTAGCTGTAATGTTCCAAAAGAATAAAGATGAAACCACTTACGCTAGCCATCTCGCGGTGGTATTATTGTAATGACCAGTTATACAAGACAAAGTTACAATTCATCCACCACCACCGCTGACGTTGTCTGGGCGTGCAAGGGATCTGCTAAATCTCTTGACCCTAAAACAATCTAATCAATCCACCCATCTAATCGAATCAATCTAATCAAGGGCAAAACCCTCTCAGCGCCACCTAGTCACCCACAGAGCACAATCCGTACCCAAGCGACTGTCGAACCTCGTCGCCACTAAAAGTGAATTAGCCCACCAAACGAGGAAAAAAATAAAAATAACTAACATCCGACCTTCCTACCCACCTCCCATCATCAACACCCCCGTCAACAAAAACGAACTCAGCAAACCAACGGCAATATGGCTACCGAATTGACAGTCCAATCTGAGCGTGCTTTTCAGAAGCAGCCGCATATCTTCCTTGCCAGCAAGACCCGCCCGGCAAAGAGGAGAGTAGGAAAGGGTGGAAGGAGATGGTATAAGGATGTTGGATTGGGCTTCAAGACTCCCAAGACTGCTATCGAGGGAACATATATCGGTTTGTTCTCCTTGCTACGAGAAATTATGGAAGGAACGGATTTTAGAGACCTAGAAGTTATCTAAAAGAGGGGCAGGGAAAAAAGAGAAGCTAATGGATTTCGTGACTTCGGCAACAAACAGATAAGAAGTGCCCCTTCACCGGTCTTGTCTCCATCCGTGGTCGTATCCTCACTGGAACTGTCATCTCAACAAAGATGCACAGAACCCTCGTCATCCGCCGCGACTACCTGCACTATATCCCCAAGTACCAGCGTTACGAGAAGCGCCACAAGAACATCTCGGCACACGTTTCTCCAGCTTTCCGTGTCGAGGAGGGTGATCAGGTTACCGTCGGTCAATGCAGGCCTTTGTCGAAAACTGTATCCCTCCCTCTTTTCTCCATTATCATTCCCTACAGAGCTGACTAAAGGTGCTTGCCAAAGGTTCGCTTCAACGTCCTCCGCGTTCTCCCTCGCACTGGTAAGGGCGTGAAGGCATTCCAGAAATTCTAAAAACACGATAAAAACAGTGCCTTTTTTCTTTTTTTTCTCTTCGTTATTTTCTTTCCTTCCGCTGAGGCGAGGTACCAGTACAATGCGATGCCGGCATGCGGCTAATGACATGGGCCATCATGTAGGGAGATTGTATTTCTGTGTTACAAAACAAAAAGTGAATGAGCTTTAAAAAAAAGAAAAGCAGGCGCCTCGTTTTTTCCTGCTCTTCCTCTCTCGGCCTTAGTGATGAGGTAATATGCAGTTATGACTAGCCTTAGAAGCAAAAGCTAGTAACAGCGATGTGGACTGCTCCTGAATGAGCGACCGAATGGTTGGATAGAAGGACAGAAGAACATATGAGCCTCATAATGGAAGAGAGAAAGACGAGTGGAAGGGAGACAAAAGCCAAGGAAATCCTACAAAATCCAATAGCAGGCACGGGGGTACAATATCGTAGAAGTTAGAAGACTGTTAGCACGGCAGATCGTCGGGACCCGGGCCATCCAAAACTTCACCATTCTAGTCTGTCACTGCATCCGTCCATCCGTCCATCCGTACCCAGCCTTATAACTAGCATGCAATACTAGTACAGTATAATAGCCTCATAAATAAATTAAAAAAAGGCCCACTCATCCTTCCACACCACCTCCTTCAATCGTGGACAAAACACCACGGGGCTCCTTCCTTCCTTCCTTCCTTCCCTCACATCATATCACGGAAACCGGCGCAGACAACCCGGAATGCCCTTTTATAATGCCACGCTGCATACTCACATATTTTATACCTCCACAACAACCCCCACCCACCCATCCATCCATCCACTCGGTTCCCGTTACGCTCACGAGACTATCACCTACGAGTACAACGCCGCAATTTCAACCAATTACCACTGGGAACCACCTCAAATTACAGACTAATATCCAGATGAAAACCTCTACCAAAAGCGCACTACGATATGATACCATCCTCAACGAGCCGTCCGTCCGGTTGATGGATCAAAACAACCGAGTGACACCCTATGACTGGATGTAGTGAACAACCTTAAGGGGCCTCCCCCAAGAAAAAAAGAAAAAAAAAGAAAAAAGAAAAGAAAATCAAATTTTATCGTATCGTATCGTATGATAGTTATTGTAGCTAGTTAGGTTATACCTACAAAAACGAAAAAAACATATACATCCATTCATTCATCAAGCCAGAACAACCGCCCCCCCCATTTGTAACTAGTAAAGCAAAAAGTGGAGCAAAACAGACTAAAAGCAATTCAGCCCCCCCGTCTCCTCCTCCTCCAACACCCGTCCGAATAAGCCAAGTTAGGCGGGACGGGAAGAGAGAGGGGAAAGAGTAAACATAATGCAACCCATCCGTCTTCCCAATGGAATAAAGAAGACTTTGGGGTCGAAAGCAGCAACTTATCATGTGTAATCAAGAACGGGCAAAGGGAAAAAAAAGGCCTCCCATAGATTAAGAAATGGCAACAAGACAAGAAAGGAACCAACACCAGAAGTCAGAGCCCAGATGAGAAGATGAGTATGAATATCAGTGAATATGAATATCGAAAGAGAAGAGGAAGAAATAAAGAAAAAGATCCAGACGGCGGGATAAAAAAAAAAGAAACAAAGGTGGCAACTCCTCGTGTCCCTCCTATTGCATCCAACCTGGCCCATCTTCGAAACACATATCGTACGTATTTTTGTCTGTTTCCTGTATTGACACACAACAGGGTCACCTGATTTCTGCCCGCCGCCGACGATATCACTTAAACGGAAAAAAAATATAGCTAAGAGAAAAAGAAAAGAGTAAGAATGAAAACGCAAAATTCACTTCCACCGGTTTGCTAGCACGCTTTACTTTTCCCACCCATCCTCATAAACCGTCCCCCGCATCTCCAGAAAATCATGTAAATTCGTAAAGGACCTCTTCTCTCGTCTCGGAAACTTAGGTGAATTGTGGCGTGCTAAGTCAGAGTCCAGCCGCGAAACAAAAAATGAGAAAAAATGGGAAACCCGATCCTCAAGCTTAAAAGCTTTGGGCAGCCATGCTTGCAGGCTGTAATTTCCGGCGAATATAATCAGCACCTATCAGATGTGGCGAATTCAGAAACTAGAGTTCAACTCACCGGACTCTGGTACATCAACGATGCTCTCTTGCCCCTGCCTTTCTTCATCTGCTGCTTCAACGCTGCAGAGTCTAGAGGCTTGAGTAACTCAAAGCTGCATAAGAGCTCGCCTGAAACGGACATCACAGCCCCCCAGTTATCAAATTCCCCACAATACTGCATAAACCCACTCAGTTAGCCTCCTAACGATTCCAAATACCGGCCAAGAATTCAACTTACATTCGGAGCCGAAAAGACTGTTACTAGGGTCCTATCGTTGAAAAACTCGTATCCATCCTCCACAACCATATGCGCTCGGCATACTAAATCAAAGTCATGCCGCGCCAGAAATTCCAAGATAACCTTCTTGCCAAAGCAATAACTAACCCCACGCTCATTCTCTTCCCAATCCGTCTGCATATCAGCCGGGTCACTCCATAGGAGGTCGTTGAGCAATCCGTAATCAGGGACGTCCGTCGGGCGTGCAATTTGCCGGATATCGTCCATGTGCGAAAGGGATGGGGATAGTCCACCATGAACACAGAAGATCTTGCCTGCAACAATCGAGGCAATTGGAAGACAGTTGAAAGTATCGATAAAGGTTTTCCAGATCTTGATGTTGCACCGGCGCTTACACTCATCATAGAATCCATACACTATGGATGGTTGCAATCAGTAGCCCCCCTGCAATATGAATGTTATAATTCAACCGGGACGTGACAACATACCTCGTGTGACATTGGCAGACTCGTGGTTCCCCCTTAGTAGAAAGAAATTCTCAGGAAACTTGAGTTTGTAACACAGAAGCAAAAGAATAGTCTCGAGACTCTGTTTGCCCCGATCCACGTAATCACCTAGAAATAGGTAATTTGCATTCGGTGGAAATCCACACATTTCGAACATACGAATTAAATCTGTGTATTGGCCATGCACATCCCCCACAATTTTTACTGGGGGGCTTAACTCCACCAATGCAGGTTGCGATAAGAAGACTTCGCGGGCTGCGTGGCATATGGCCGTAATTTCGGCATTCTTGAGGCAGACAGCCTTTGTAACCTTTCCAGCATATCCAGCGTCGAGAAGCCGCATGATCATGTCGTCGAGGTCTATGGACTTGAGTGCGGACATTTGCATATTGTCTGCCCCAGGCGAACCACCCTCTGCGGACCCATTTCCGATGGTGACAGGGTTTGGAGCGCCCGGACGCTTTATCAAAATTGACTCCTTGGGCATTTGCGAATGAGGGGGCTGCATGGAACCAGACCCAGCAGGCACATCAGAGACATGGTCCACCTCTTTATTCTTTCCACCTTCCACCGCAGAGTGGCCCTTTCCAACGAATCCGTGGACCGGCGATGGCGGAGGAACTAGAGAGTTGGTAGAATCGTAAGGGGTATTTGTTGACGTGGAAGGTTCAGAGTTCGGTACGGACCGAGAAAGTGAGGGAGCTAAAGGTGGAGGAAGATTAGGGTTAGAACTTCGGGATTCTCGCCGTGATCGTGCACTGGCCGAGGATCGAACGGATGCTGCGTCAGACTTGTCTGTAGCGCCGGGAAGAGTAGCGAGGGAGGTCGAAGGACTATCCTTGTTCGTCGAGGCCGAAATCTTACTACGAATCGATCCGCGAATAGATCTAGTGGAGCCTTGGGTGTCCGACTTTGCTATCGGTAAGGTGTTTCCATCTGCGCTGAGCGAAGTCGTGGAGGAGCTTGGCGGCGCGCTACCCTTCTCGCTGGATCTCTTGGAAGGCTGCTGACCCATTCTCTATTCGCCTAGCCAAGGTATGAGTGTTTAGTAGTAAAGTAGTTGTCTCCAGCAGATAAGTAAAGTCCAACCTAGTGATAGTGTGGAAGTAGTACGGGGAAAGAACAGAAGATCGGTAATGCAATAGGGAGATTCGGCTGATTATCCCTGGTGGCAAAGCTTGGAGGAAGAGGAGGGTGATCGAAGCCAAGAACTCTCGACTGGACGAGGCTGAACGGGGGATGATGCGGTAGGGGAAAGAATGGAGGAGAGGGGGGGTTATGGAGGTTCAAAGAGCGAATTTAAGAAAAGGAGAAACTGGCTCTCGAGGAACGGCGTCGTCTTGAATGGCACTCCGTGATGATCCAGAATTATGCTACAATGCCGGAGAGGAGGAATGAATGGACAATCGTGGTCCGCGTTGCCCGTTTGAGAGGCCGTGTTGGTGAGCTGCTAGAAGAGCACAGTGGTGGTGGGGGGGTGAGGGACCTAGAGCGTGTCTCGAAATTTTGAAGACAATTCGACCACAAAGCGGGTACGAAAAGGAGTTTGTTGCAGCTAGACACTATGGGAATTGTTAGTCCCCAGAAGAGGTTTTCTCGGTAGGTACAGGCAGGGGGTTGGATATGAGCGAGGGACGAGGGGGTGTGGAAGGGGTGTAGGAATAGTAGGAAAGGAGGGTGAATGGAAGGAAAGAAGGAAAGGATGGACGATAAGTGTGGCGGTGGTGGAGATCAAGCAGGAACAGTAGATGGAAGAGCAGAACAGCTGCAGTTGGAGAAATGCAAGCAGTAGGATGGAGCAGGGAGAAGAGGAGTACGGTAAAGGTCCGGGAGATAAGCTCCCCGGTCCCACCCCCCCACCCCCGACAATCCGTGACAGATACACAGGGGAGAGGATACTTGAGAGAGCTGCTAGAGAGCCTCCTCCAATTGCATGGATGAGGAGGGAGCAAGCAAGCAAGCAATAAGCAACTTTCTTTGAGATCCTCCGGTCTTTTCCCTTTCTTGTTCTTGCTCTTCTTCTTCTTCCTCTTCCCTTCCACTTCCTCCCTGATCCATCCTCTGCTTACCTTGTCTGCCGAACTGCTTGGTTGACTGGTACTACTCTACCCTACTATCGTATTCATTGACCCAATCTACCGCCCCTCGCACACACCCAGCCATCCAACCATACCTTTCCCGTAGGAAGCAGACAGAGACCAGTTATCTGGACTCTCTGCAAGGGAAAGCACTCAAACTCACCTCAGGTGATGGCTGTTCAAGCTTCCCTATCCAACCTTTCTTCCGCAGATTGCTCCTAAGTCCGCTGCTAGAGGGAATGAAATTGACAGTAAGTCTACCTTAAGCGCAAAGCTTGAGGATAGGTGAAAGGGGCCTTTTTTTTCCCTGGGAATTCTAGGGACGTGAATGGTGAAGAGTGTGGGGAGGAGGAAGAAAAAAAAAATTTGGTGGAAGAGGAGAGAAGTTGGTTGTAAAGATGCGCGGCGGTACACGGAGTGAGAAAACGAGGAGGGGGGGAGACAGGGTTTGTGGTTTCAGTTCAGTCCCGTTTTTTATGTATAGTAGGATCTTGAACAAGCGCAACGAGACTAGAAAGGCCCGGAGAAACTTTATCTCCAGCAACGCCCGCCCGAGGGAGAGGTAGATGACTTTAACCGCCACAAGCAGGGGGCAACAATAATGAGAAAACCTATTCTATGCCAGCCAATCCCGGGCCCTCCCTGTGCAGTACTACCTAATTTCAAAAGTATTCGGACACCTTGGCGCCAAGACCCATACAAATCCGCGCCAAGCCGTCCGAATACCTTTGAAATCGGTTAGTACAGACTGTGTAGTAGAATGCTGCCGATGTTTTTTATATCATACCAGAGAAATGCAACGCTCCGTCTACAATCAAGAAAATAATGCTTCAACTTCTAACCAAGAAGACACAACTACAAAAAGTCTTAAAAATCTAAATATATCTTAAAAATAAGTTGGATCCAGAGATGTTTATTGAATTTTTTCCCCCCGAAAGTCTTCATGGCATATTAGGTAGGGAGGGCATGATCTGTATGAAAAACGACTATTAGATACTTGTAGATTGTGATAACATTGATAGGGTAACATCTCACAAATAGCGAGCCAAGCTATCCCCATCCTAAGCTCCGGGCAGGCGACAGGGCAGGTCAATTAAACCCGCTCATTCGGTCGACGGAATCGAGAGGCATCGGGATTGGATGGCGAGTGGTGCCTCCATCGGAGGAAAAAAAACCAAAAACCAAAGAAAAGAGCTGCTTTCAGTTACAAGTACTATCTAGGGCACTGCTCTGCGCACACAAGCCTCGCGACCAGCCCAGCTAGCTAGCTATCTATCAATCACAACAACACAGCTAGGAAGCGGGAAACTTCATCACCGGCAATGATCCAGCTACTATTCATCCCGGGTAGGAAGTACTCGAACACTGAGGATAATTTGTTCGCGCATAGATACGCATAGAAGATTGGACATACTCGAGCACTGAGTTTCCGATACTTTCCTAATTCCCGTGTTCGTGCACTACTTGCCTGAGACAAGTCTAGTATGGCGCTCACAGTGTGGGTATTCCCGCTACCCGGAATCATAATATTACAACATAATATGATTTTAATCAAGTTTTTCTTCCTGCACTCTTTTTTTTTTCACAGGAATTCGGATGAATCAATTGCCTAGCCCTTCTTCGCTCCCACAAATCACCTATTCTCGGGAGAAGAAGGAACCATACAGATACCGGTACTCTTTACGATAATCACTCCCCAACGGACAATCATGCAGTATGGCAGGGCTCACAATCAACCTCGAGAGGTTTTTCAACCTCCGTCACACCACGCGAATTAAAACCTTCCAAAAACAGACCTACATGCAGCGCCGCGCGCCAGGCCTCAACATCAAGACCGCTCCTCCAAAGAAACGAGAGGGAAGAAGAAGAAAAAAAAAAGAAGAAAAAAAGTAAGAAGCAAGGAGGTATCGTAGGAGGGAATTATTCAAACAAAAATTTCACATCATGCCGGTACTGGGCAGGCAAGATGCGTCATAACTCCCCGGAATCAGCCTTCAGAAAGAAAAAAGCGTATTATCTCTGCCTGCCTGCCAGTGCGTCCATTGGAAAGTACGAGCATAGCGCAGTGTGAATTCTGCTCCCAAGACCTTGGTGACACGCCCAAGACGGCAATATGCCCGTCGACCTGCCAAGCAGCCAGGAAAACTGGAAGGAAAAAAAAGGAAACCAGCGACGGAAGATTTGTTTTCTTTCAGAAAGCCGATAGATTATCTTGCAGCTGAAACCGCTGATCAAAGGTTCGAAAATGCGGTGCAACTCTCAGAACAAAGTACAGTACCAGTGTCGTACTCGTACAATACATGTAGGATAGGTTACATCTATATCAGCGCAAGGTACCACACGAGTGAGGTACCGGCATAAGATAGAATAGAGCATCTGTTCTCGCGATTGTGTAAATCGTACCCTATCTCGGAAGGCTTCTGGAATACAGCGATTTCGGCTCGTGGAAGGGGTAAATTGAGGCACCGTTTCCCTTCCATCAATCCCCGCCTCCAATAGGCTAAAGTCCGACGTTGGTCCTACCACCGCTCACTTAACCACTAGGTTACTTTGGCGTTACGATATGCGCGCCGACATTACTCAGCTCACCTCTCGACCAGGCGAATAGCTCACAATACATTAATGTTGCGCATACGCAGCTATCGTCACCTGACGAACCCTCCGAGGTCCCCAATTCTCCACTCTGCAACTCCGCATGCAATGTACTGCGCTCCGCATACTCGCACAGTAGGCGCGTGACTCAATTCTCTGAACCTGTGAAATGCCCCATTTTCTTCACACTCACAAAGAATCTACGATACTGTACCAGCTTCGGCGGCCTTGTCCCGAAAGCAGGGAGGCAGAGGCAGACTAGGAGCTCTGTTGTCACATCCATGAGCCATTCACCCTTCCCCGAGATAAAATAGAGAAAGAGAGACAAGACATGCTGAGACAGAGTGACATGGCGGACCGAGTACAAGTACCGGTAAGCCTAAAAGATTAAGTGCGGCGAATCGATTTCCTCTCTCTCGCGCTCCGGGATGGATATAATAATATATCATGGGCGGAGATACCGGGATTAACACGGGATTTGATTACAATTGTGCAACGTCCCGATCACACATGATACCAATTCTCCGCAATCTATAATACCGTATCCACCACCATTGAATGTATACGATATTTACCAATACCAATAATATTTTACCCACATGCTTCTCGCATGTACAGCATAGTACCGTACAGTAATTGTGTTTTCCATATGCGTACTGTGCTCGAGTACTAGTACAAGCCAAGCCAGATTCCACGACATGGGGAAAAGGCGCCTAGATCCCACCCGACCTGTCATCTGCGGTATCATATTTGTGATAAACTCCACACAACAAGGTTTTACACCACGCCCGTTGATCGCCAGCAATCATGATGATCTCCTAGATTATATAATAAAGCGAAATAAATAAATTGCCTTGCTTCCGTGCCTACCTACCTCCCCCCCGCTCCGCCCTGCCCGCCCCACGAAACGAAACCCATGCCGATCAAGCCGTGAAGATGAGCAATCACAAAAAAAAACAAAAAAAAACAACTGAAATCCCCCCGAAACGTTTTGTTTTATTATTATATTATAATACCTTTCTGTCGCTCAAAAGGGGAAGAGGCAGGTGGACGTTAACCACTTTGGCAACTTGGTCCGTGCATATAGAATAGCAGGCCTCCCTCCCATCCTACTGGTGCTTGTATCATGAGGTGTTTTATTATTATTATGGTTATGAGTGGGTTTGGTTTTGCGTTTTTTCGTTATCATATTCGTTATTTACCGGTTCAGAATTATTAAGACTTCCCTTTCTTTTTTTTTTTTACTTTTTTTATTTTATTACTCGTCTCACTTCTATTTATGTATGTATTATATGATACTTCAGTCGTTCTGTTGATGGTCTTTACTATCATTTCCTAGAATTTCCTTTGTTATAATAATATTATTATTATGTCCACATATCCGAGTGATTATACATGATCATTATTAGAGTTTAATCAACTCCTGGGGTTAGAAAAAATATAAAAAAAAATACTACTATAAGCTATTCTACCCGGGCACTTGTTTGTAATCGCGGAACTCCGTGCTTCATTTGTATGTTGCTCTATGTAACTTTCTCCCATTATATACATGCTATCATACTGGAAGAAATGCCTCCTCCGCTTAGTACCAGAATCTACCGAGCGAGAGAAAACCAAATACATAGAGCAACGTTAATTGTCATGGGACCATTCCGTATCTTCTGCCCGCTGCCGAGTTCACGTTGAGTTGTAGCGTGGGAGTATTCCGGCCGTCAATGGGACTCCTGGAACCACCACCACTGCTGCTATTTCCATTGTCGTTCCGGCTAGAGCCTTCAGAGCTTCCCGAACCACCAGAGCCACCCGAACTGCCCGAGCCACTAGAACCGGTATAGCTGGTACTTCCTGTGCTACCGCCGGAGCTCGTGCCCCCACGGGTGTCCCCGCTTGTATCGCTGTTCCCAGAATTACCATTTCCAGAATTGGAGCTTCTCCCCGCTGCAACGATATCGATGTCCATGCAGGAAGTATACCACTATAAAGTGGTGGGTTAAAAAAAAAAGTCTATTAAGCAAACGGGAGGGGGGGTCACGGACTTCAACATGGTTTGGCTCCTTTGATCCAAAATGGCCCGAGAAATCCCACACCCAGTAAACGGAGTAGGTGCTCCCAATCTCCAGGTCGTCTGGCAGGGTGAAGCGATCCTCGCAGCTTTTGATCTGCCCACTCGGCCCGACTCCGCGTTCCTTACTGATCGGCGAGTTCCCTGGCTCCGCGCACTCCCCGTCGTCGTATGTGCCTCTTGAGAGAAACCTTCCATCGCCTTTGCCGCCCCTGCCATCGCTAGTCCAGTCGAGGGCGTTCTGCAAGGTATGGCTGCTCGAGGGTTTACTGGTTCCGTACCAGTACGTGTAGCCACTGAAGGCGTCAGGTGTTGAGGGTAGCGAGACATGGCCGTTTTCAGTGTGGCGGGCGAGGATGTGAGCCCCTGGGGGGGCTCGGAGGCGAGGGAATCCTGCGAGGGGAGTAGTAGGCTTTGCTTGAGTGTCTGGTTTGCAAACGGGTGAGGATCGCTGCGTTGGTTGATAGCTGTTATGCCTATCGACATCGCTGTTCCGACCAGCTGTGTTTTTTGTGAAGAGTCAATTGAGTTTAGAGGGAAAGAGAGAGAGGGAAAGGGTGAGGAGAGAGAAATACCATAACCACGGATGTAACCTAAGACCCCCACTCCTTCGACTTGGATGTCGTCAATCTAGCATGCATGAGTTAACTAAGGATAGTGATATATGGGGGTGTATTCGCCTACCCATGAGTGGGATTGGACTTTTTCGATACTCAAGAGTATCAGAGAAAGTATGGCGAAGAAATTGAAATAGCACGACCTCATGATGGCAAAATCCTACCTGCGAAATTTGCTTTCTGAGCGAGCGTCTGCCGGCAGCCTACAGTCCGAAGCGAAGTGTTCTCCCTGCTGAATTTTATATAGACCTGTTCCAATCTACTCCACTCTAGAGCCTAATAGCAGCCAATGCTGGGGTGCTTTGTGTGGGGCTTACGACGTAATCGTATATACTCGCTGCTACCATCTTCATACGGTCAGATGTTTGGTTTGATCATTGGATATCCCCTTCTCCACGGTGGTCGCGACAGGATTGGGCAGGGTTAGGGCTTGCTGAACTGTTCCTGCAGGACAGGATGCAGGAACAACGAATAAGCGACCGAAACACAACATGAGTGGTGGAAAAGCAAATCCGTTGTTTCAAGGAATCTGTTGCGCCTCTCCCAACTCGTTGATCGGTTTGGGGCTCGAGGGGTAGTTATCGAATGTGCAACTCCACCGTGAAACCAACTTGACGAGTGATGCTTTATGAAGCCTTTTCGTACGCGTTCGAATAGGTATGGAGACTGGAGATAATTTAAAAAGAGATGGAAAACGGGGTGGCTGTAGTGCTGGTGCCTCACTAGGAGTTTGGGTGGACATATGTCAAGCATGATTGATACTTCTGTTGCGACTCCTTAGAATCGACTCCTGGGGCTAGGGTTGAAAGCCACGTGGCATAGTTGTGGTGTTGGGCCGGGGGATCATGGCTCCCCCACTTCGAGTTCAATTATCGAACTTTGAATCTCCTCGATTGTCCTGGCTTTGGCCTAGTGAAGGTTGGAATCCTGTGACGAGTAAATTAGCGGAGCACATCTGGTCACTCGAGATGGAGATGACTAATCATATGCCTCTCACTGGAGGGTTCGATGTATTGGCCCAGAGCTCGAATGTTGGTATTGCAGTTAGGGTGCTCATTAGAGAGGAGCGCTCCTGATATAGAAGTCGAGTTTTCAGGTTGGGGTCCTAAAAACCCAAGGTGCCGTGGTCATGGCCGTCGCGAGGTAGATTCTGGAAGAAATCTGAGGTGCGAAGGTCATAGCAAAGGTGGGATAGCGATGGGATGGTCGGTGGATCGGGGATTTCTGTAGTTCTTGGGAAAGGGAGCTGAAGTGGTGTTATATATAAGAAAGGGAGAGCCGTTTTGAAACGGCTTTGCACGCCCACTACGTGTTTCCACCAATTGATTCATCATAATCAAGCATCCAGTAACTTGTACTCTGATCTCTCTCTCTCTTCTGAATGTAAACCGCTTTCTCTCCCGTATTCGCTACATCTGATGCCCCATCCTTTTGTCTACTGTCCGACAAGTCTTCCTCTGCACTCCCCGAAACCGAGCTTCATATCTCCGCACCATGCTTCAAACACCACTTCATCCCCATCGAGCAGATACTTCAGCTCTGCTTGTCCGCTACCATCTTCGGCTTGGAGCATTACAGACTTTGTGCCGCCCTCTGTTGCTTCATAGAGACACCCTAGCTCCAGCTTCTTTCCGTCCGCATCCACAGCCTATTATTACATGTCAGGACTAGGGCCATGGGTTATCTAGGGGTAAATGGGGGGGTCACATCTCCGGATATAGTACCAGTTCCCATCAAGTCACCTGTGTTCAAGCCACATCCGGCAGAAGCGTGATGTGCCAGTTGCTGATACGGTGTCCAATAGAGATACCTCAGGTTACTCTGTGAGATCTTGAACCGCTTTCCAGCACCTGCAAAACCTCGTTAATAGTACTCATACTCGAGGAATCATTGGAGTCTCACGTTCTAGATAAACAAACAACTTGATGTCCAGCGCAGCTTTTGCCTTATCACTGTACGCGAGATGCGGGAAGCAGGGAGGATTTTGGATGGTCTTAACAGGTACACTGAACTCCTCCAGGGCATCCATTGTGACAATCCATGGCGATATAGTTGTCGCAGATCCCTTACCATGGAACGGTCCTAATGGTTTCATCTCGAACATTTGTAGGTCACGCGAGCTCCAGTCATTCAGGAGCACGAATCCAAATATGTGTTGTTTGGCCTCATTAACATTCATGGTTTCTCCATGGGGGACAGACTTGGAAACAAAGTATCCCATCTCGAGTTCAAAATCCATCATTTGGCTGGGGCCATAGACAGCCTCTTCGGTTCCTGTCTTGTAATAGACACCCGATGGCCGCTTGAAAGTACTAGGCGAGGGAAGTATACTTGAGACACGCGAATTGTATACGGATGGAGCATAGAACCAATTTTTAGGAATTTGGGGCATTGAAAGGTGTGCCGAACACTTTCTCGCATGTTAGGGATCTGACGATAGATAACGGGCAGGAGCTGCAAACATTTTGGCAATGCTCTAATGAGCAGTAAAAGTCGGAATAGTCCCCAATATGCATTGGAAGATGCATTTTTGCCCTGGAAGCTTCGACGAAGTAGGAATCCTTCACGTGATTGCCTTTGACATCTTCTCTGATGCGTTGCCTTACAGCGCTCCTAGTTGCAGCGGGTAATTGTGCGAATGCATTGAGGGATGGCTGGTGATTGTGAGTGGTTAGCTGATACTTTCAATTAACTTACTGGATAATGGACTGACCTGAGCGAAGGTTTCTGGAATAAATCCCTCGATATCTTTGGCTCCTCCGCCCGCAGCGTATTTCTTCAAATCGAGCACTTTCTCGCCGATCCGTGTAGCACAGCGAGGGTGAGGCTCTTCCTCCGTAGAGAAAACTCCAAAGGGAATGTTGAATTGTGTGAAGGGAGTTTGCGCCATGTTTTCAGAATTGTTGATAAAAGTGGAATTGGGGAAAGATCCGGTAGTGACAGGAGATGGGGGAGCAATAAGAAGAAGGTTCGGTGATCCGGCTGATCCGGCGACTGATGGATTAACTGGCGCGGATCCATGCCATGGTTCTGGGACGGACCGGGGTACTGAATATCTTTATTCAGAAGTAGACAGCTTGTACTACCGAGGTTGTTCGGTTGGTTAGTTACCGGGATATAGTGCAAGGCCATGAGAAACCATCTGGTAGGCGGAACCCGGGTAATGCGCTTATAATATTATCATAAGAAGTCGATCACAACCTCGAAGAAACCACCCACTCCCCCGCCACTAACAAACCATCAGGAAATAATCAACCTTCTCGAAGCCTAATTCTTTCTAGAATAAATCAAACCATCCTTAAGGTAGGGCAAATCCACAAATTTCTCCACCAGACTAGCCAGCTAACAAAAAAGGAACTACACAGAGAAATAAAAAGTATGTCTGTACCAACCTCCACCCCAATTGAAGGCCAGCTCTCCACCGGCCTCCCAGAAACCTTTTCCCACATTACCACTCACGACCCGGTCACCAAACAAGCCGTCTTCCACTCCTCCCGCCCAGCGTCCTGGAAAGTTTACGATGGCAACCAAATGGCCTTTAACGTAGTCTACACGACTTCGACATTCCCTGTAGACTTAAGCAATGACGCCGACATCAAGACGCATGACAAACTGATAGAGGAGTACAAACTCGGGCTGGTAAACCATGGCGGTACAGTCCTGCGCATGGTGGATTTTGCCCCTGGATACGAGTGCATCATGCACAGGACTGAATCTCTAGATTATGGGATTGTGCTAGAGGGGAAGTTGGAGGCGCTGCTGGATTCTGGCGAGAAGCGGGTTATTAGTAGGGGCGATGTGGTGGTGCAGAGAGGCACGCTACACGCTTGGAAGAACACTAGCGAAACTGAGTGGGCGCGGATGATTTATGTTCTTCAGGGGTCTAAGGAAGTGGTTGTTGGTGGGGAGGTGCTTGGGGAGAATTTGGGGAAGGGGGTGGAGGGACTGCCGAGCAGCCGCTAGGCTAGGACGCTTAGTGATTCGCGGAAAAGTCACCCAGATGTATTTATTAGCCGATTTTATTTTTCCTAACCCACACACTGCTGTGAATGTCCCATCTAGGAACTGAAAATTTTTTTTTTTTGTTAGGTCTAATGAGTTGATTTAGGTACAAGGGTAGGAACCTATTAACCGGAACAGACAGGGTATATTTGGCTGATTAACCTTGGATAACTGTTCCATAACTTCTTACCGGACCCTGTACAAGACTAGGGCCCAACGGTTGTACAGAACCGCTAGGTTATGACATGAAAGCCTAAAGTAAAGTCGTCCTAACCTTGTCCAATACCTTCCAACCTTCCAACCCTACAGTCCCTCTGATCTGGAACTAACCCCACAATCCTCCTCCAGAAATAGGATAGGCAGGCTGGAAAGAAAAACACTGCCAGTAGACACTAAATCATGGATGCGATCTCTACCGAAGGAGCTTGAAGGGCCGGAGAGGCCCAAAGGACCGATTGAGCCTGAAGGGTCGAAGGTGCCCTTTCTACGTGGGGAGGGTCGTGAGAGTTGGTCTGGTGTTTTACTCCGCAATCGTTCCTATTTAGGAAGGTGAAAACCGAGGTGGGAGAGTCAAGGAGACAGACCTTGCATTCGGAGATTGGAACAAATCCCAATAATTAAAATATAGTAATGGATGCCATAAAAAGGCTATTTTACCTCTGAGCGTCCCGTCATCCACCAACCAAAAAGAGCGGAACAAGGTCCAGACTAAAACTAGCCGAGTGACAATCTATGACTATGGCCTATCTCCCGAAAAAACCTTCTTAACTAGCTCCTTCTTATTAACCTTCCCCATCTGGTTTCTCGGGATAGCTTCCAAAATCTTGATTTCCCTTGGGACTTTATACTCCGCAACCTGCTTCTTCATCTCACTCCTCATCTTTACCAAGTCAAACTCTTCGCTTTTACCCTGTGGCGTGAGCACGAGTACTGCCGCGACTCTCTGTCCCCAATTTCTATCTTCGAGACCTACTACTGCTGCCTCAGCTACTTGTGGCAGCTCGAGTAATTCTCGTTCGACTTCTAGGGCGGATATTTTCTCGCCGCCGGATTTAATTACTGTTTCCCAATATCAGTTTGTGACCCCGTATGGGGGTTGGTATGATTGGGGGAGCTTACTATCAACGCTTGCCCTCCCTTTAATATAGTACGCTCCCCTTTCATCGCGCACCGCCACATCTCCAGTTTTGAACCACCCGTCTTCTGTAAACTCCTTTTTTGTCGCCTCTTCCTTCTGCCAGTACTCGCGGAAGACGTTGTCACCGCGGATTTGTATCTCCCCTTCTTGCCTAACTTCCGTGATCTCTAGACCATCGCTCACAAGACGTGCTTCGACGCCTGGCAGCGGCCACCCAACGGAATTCGCCATTCGGTCGGTCAATGGCAAGCGTTGGGAGAGTGCCATGCCAATCTCAGTCATCCCATACCGCTCCAATAAATTCCCACCTAAAGACTCCCACTTCTGTTTCGTACTGGCTGGTAGCGCTGCAGAACCCGATATCGTTAATCGCAAATTCGATACATTCTTCTTGCCCGCGGAGCGCGTAGGTTCCGGTAACGTCTCGTATGAGTCTATGAGCCGGGAGTATATTGTTGGCACTGCCATGAACAGACTTATTGGTTTCCTCGAAGTATCGACAAAGCGGGACCAGACGTTTTGCGCGTTGAAGGGAAATAGGTATTCTACTGTTCCGCCGGCAAAGAGCGGGGCTAGGGTTGCATTTACAATTCCGTGAACATGGTGGAGGGGGAGGACGTGCAAGAGATGGTCATCTTTGCCCATTTCCCAAGCTGTGACTAGAGTTGTTGCTTGAGTTGTTAGATTCTTGTGGGTAGAGATTACGCCTTTGGGGGCGGCGGTTGTGCCGGAGGTGTAGATCATTAAGGCTCCTCGGAGCGGGTCTAGTGCTGGAGAGAAATCCACTTGTAGCGGAACATCATGCGGTTTGTTGGAGGGGTGCTCGGGGAAATTGAGGATCGGTGGCGAACTGGAGCTTGGAGGGAATACTTGGTGAGCTTTGGAATTGGGGGTTGTTAAGATGAATGTTGGGGCAGAGTTTTTAGCAACATAATAAAGTTCTTTGGGTGGGTGGCTGGGATGCAGAGGAACTGCTATTCCACCCGCTGCAAATATGCCCAATAATGAAACTATAGGGTACTCAGTTAGTACTTGGAGGTATCGTGTCTTTTTGGCGGTTTTTTTTTGTTTTAGCGCACCTACATAGTTGTACCCGTTCTCTACTAAAAACGCAATTCGCTGTTCCTGCAAATCGTCGACTTTAGCCTTCTCTAGTAGTTTTCTCCTAAGCTTTGCTGCATCTGATAATAGACTGCCATATGTAAATTTATCTCCCGACTCGGAGTGAACAATTGCGGTGCTCCTTGGATTGTGCGAGGAGAGGGCTTCAAAGATTGGTAGCCGAGGTAACGTCTCGGTGGTGATATTTCTTCTAGTCATTCTGCGAGATTGGCAGACCCTTGAGAAAAGAAAAGAGGTTGGGTATCGCAGAGCCAGCATCATGGTCTTATATCATTTTCTCTGAACCCTGAACAGAAATAAAGGAAGGTGAATAGGAGAATAGAGGTGACAATCACCGAAGGCGTTTAGAGTATTGCGAGCTGGAAGGGTTCACAGTAGATAACGCCGATCCCGCCAAGACCTGAGGCTCAAGTGGAGTCACTGGATTAAACATTTCTACGGGCGACTTTTTCTTCTACATTCAATTCTCTTTCCACACTCGCGCGGCCGCTGCAATAACAAATGATCAGGTTTGTTAGGGGTTTCGCAAAGATGGCTAGCTCTACTCCTATCGAGGACACAATACGCCAAAAGGTAGCATTTAACTTGGAATTTTTCTGGGAGTTTTCGGGAATGAATGAAGGGTGGGTACTGATTGTTCGGGAGCGCAGCTTACCGCCGCTCTCTCGCCGATAACTCTACAAATTTACAATGACTCCAATAAGCATGCTCACCATAAGGCTATGCAAGGTGTCACTTCTAAGGAGACCCACTTTCGGTAATCGTTCTCCTCTTTTATGGACTGTTACGCTTCTAACTCATTGGTAGCCTTGTCATCACCTCCGCCGAATTTATAGGAAAACATCAGCTCGCCCGTCACAGAATGGTTAATGCTTTGCTTAAGGAAGAGTTGGAACGTGAGGGTGGGATTCATGCGTTACAGTTGAGAACTTTGAACCCGGAGGAAGAAGAGAAGCTGGATAAGAAGGTGGAAGAGGGTGTGGTGGGGTGATTTGGGCGAGATGACGATTACCTAAGCCATAATATCATGTTGCTCACTTACTTGCAGTTAGTGTTGTGGCCCTGACAGAGTTCTTTGATGGCTTCTGGGAAGAATGGAGGGGCTCGATGATCTAGATTTGAGAGAATGCACGGTACTGTAAACTAGCAAGCATTATGGGTGGACACTACATTGTGTGTCTCAGAAATTGGCTCACTCAATGGCTCTAAGAGGCTAGGGGAATATGGAAACTGTGGCTCAAATGGACAAGTGCTGTTGTCTGTGGGGAGGCCTGTTTGGGAAGTTGTAGGTAAAGAGGATAGGCTAACATAATCGGTTTAGTGATTCGGTACGAGTGCCCTGGGAATGATGAGTTCGAGGTCGTTATTGGTTATTTCCACTTAGGGGCCTAAAGGTTTGTTTAGTGTGAAGACAGGGTTTAAAGTAGCTGGTACAGTAGACAGCACTGGATCTCTCATGTTGTACAGTACTAGGGCAAAAAGATTCGTCCGATGCCCTTTTTACACCAAAAAAGCCCATCTTCACTACCTTCTCTCATTGCATAATGTCGATGAGAATCAGCGAAAATTTATCCTTGAATTAGCAAACCCATAGATAACATGGAGGAGGTTATTAGAATCCTTAAATATTACCAAGTGATCGAGAAAAGGTCGTTTAAGTCTCCTGCAGCGGTTGCCATGTACTTTTTTGTATGGAGCCCCATATAAAAATTTAAGTCACTTTCACACTAGTTGACGCAATCATGAACACTGAAGATAGTTTTTATTCCTTACACTTCTACTTGTAGAGGTTTAAATATATAGTCATTCCCTAGCTGATGGAAAGATTTCAAGTGTTTTTATACAAGCAGTGATGAGAATTGTTTGTTTAAAAGTGTCCGTTTTGGTGTAAAAAGGGCATCGGACGAATCTTTTTGTGCCCGTGCTTTAGATGGTGGAGAAATATAGGAAGCTGGGTGCTCGGGGGCCTTGATCTTGAAAAATCGTCGAGGTGTTCCCAGAGCTTTGGCAGCTTGATCTTGGGGCTTTAAGATACTTCTATTATCACTTCTTCCATTTTCCATTTTTTTGTTTCTGTAGGCCTACGGTACCGCTCTGGAAACAAACCAGACAGACATCCCAGATCTACTCCTTTGTAATTTTTGTTTTCTAGAAATTTCTTAATGTCCGAGGGTTATAGCATATGCATTGGGAGCCTAGCTTGGTACCTACTGCTCATTTTATCGAATTTCGGTATCTCACATTTTCTAGCGTGAAACAAACTATATATACAAGTATCGGTCAATGATGGCCAGTGCGGCTAACGCTAGTCGCCGAGTGAGACGTTGTGACCGAACCTTGTTTCAACCTTGTTTCAAACGCCGCGTACAATGTGGCATATGAACAACTTGGAAACTTCATTCTCAAACCCTTGCGAAGGCTCACGAGCAATGACGGTTTCGATTCACTTGCTGCCAGGTAATGTCTTTCAAGATCGTTCTTGCACGTCAGGCCATCTGAGACACAATGAGGGCTCCCTCCCCCCAAATATTGAATAAATGGGCTGCGGGAATCCCTTCCATTCCAGTCCTCGCCTGCTACCTCCTCAGTATCTGGAGAAGGAAGTCACGAAATTATCAACCCCCTTAGAGGCAAAGTATTTATTCTTCTGCCGCAGTGACACCCCAGACCTACGAACAGATTCCGCCTCCGAAGATAACTTCCTTGCAAAACCAATCGGAAATCAAAAAATCAAAATCGCAGAAATAGAGATGTGCAGGTTGACACTCAAGAACTTCCTCGTCTGCGATCACAGGATCTGGGTCAGGAAGGAAGCCTGCCCCAGTGCATTTGAAGACATAACATACAAGTACCCACCGTGCGATAGCTTTCCGACCACGTCCAGATCATTCATCGAACCACCGACAGAGGCGGTTGCGGAGACGGTGCTCCTTGCGAGGGAGACATGTAGGCAAGAGGGTTGTAGGTATACCCTTAGGCCGCCGAGGATTGGGGGAAGGGTGTAATGGTGTGGAGTTTTGAGAGAGGGTGGAATCTAGGATGGTTTGTTTTTATTGGCTTGCTCGTATTCGTTCTGAGAGTTTTCTAGATTGTGTTATTAGTAGCTATTTTTGCTATTACTAGTGTTTGATTTTTTTGTTTGGGGAGTGATTGAGCAAATTAGAGTGGTTTTTCGAATCAATAGAAATCTTCCTTTATTATGATACTATAATATTTGGCATGCAATTTTTGCACAAGGGGTTTCTTAAGAAGGCTATGGAGGGCTATAACGGCTGAATTGCTACTAAACCAACAAAGCAGAAAAACATTGTAACAAAAATACAAAAGCTGTTTTGTTTAGCAGAACACCAGTAAGTTACTTTGAACTAAAAAACAAAAGGTCTAAAAAACTAAACCAAATGTGAGGACAAACGAAAAAAACAGACTTTCAAAAAAAAAACTACAATCAGATGGAATGTGCCAGTGAAAATGGAGGAATAGCGAATCCTAAAGTTTGAGGTTCACAGCAAGTAGAATTTCTCTTGACATCTGGACAACCTAGACATACTTTAGAGGCTGCAAACTATAGTATACAGTGTCCTGATTTCTTTCGACTTAAATCAACATTTTAGTTTTTTCTCAAGGTTTTCGGCTAAAGATTTCCTGTCGCTATAGCAAATCCAAGGCTAGTTCAAAATCATATCTTTATAGCTGTTCTAGATTCTCTACTAGCAACACCTCAGGGGAGTCCTCCACCATCTGCTCTAGTGTTCCCAACTGTCCGAGGCAGGACGGCTGTCTTTGGGTCGGAGGGTGGGCCCTGTGGAGTGAGACGGTGACGCTTGGACGGACAGTGGAGGACCATTGGGGACAGCGAGGGACTGTGGAGGGCGGTGACAGACGTCGAGGGATGGCGGCAGTCATGTCTCATGATGCGGTATTCCCCTGTTCGATAGTGTAATATTAGAACTTGTTGAAGCGCAGCAATGAAATATCTGGTCTACCAGCACTGTGTGGATCAGAGGACAAAGATATTGTAATGAGGCGGGTTCAGGAAAATTGAGCCCCTGAAAACATCTGATTCATTAAGCTGTGTGCTCTGTTTCCCTGGTTTTCTTGATTCTTCTTTCTTTCTTGTACTCTTAAACAATCTGGAGATAACGGTGGAATCACTGTCAAACAAATGAGATGGAATTTGCTATTTTTTATCATTAAATTTTGTCTCCCTTCTTCAAGGGCTCAGGGGTGAAGTCTTGTATTATCCTAATCAAATAGTCCTAACCAAATATCGAGTAGTTTGCATCAACTATCATACAGCCTCCATTCCACTACGATAAGTTATGACTCAATCCAGCCCTATTCTCTTTGAACAGTTCGATTAACGCACAGGCTCTAGTTTATAAGGGGATAAACAAAACAAAAAAACTGGTGAGAGAGTCAAGGCAATCTCGAAAACACTCCAGTAGTGGTTGAAAACACATAGTTTAACCAAGTCCTTGTAGTTCATAGAACCTCATGCTGTGAGAAGGCAGTCTCCCAATTGTCCGTCCGATCGTACCATTTCCCCAACATAGTCCATCCTAGTACCTCTGAAAAGACAGACTACACGCTGTAGCCCCCTCTACACCAAAGACGGATGGACTGGAGGGTTGAGAACACTGATCTGCTCCACTCCCCTATGTAGGCAAACATTATGTATCCAAAAGCTCTCAATTTCAGCTTGCATCTTTACCCTCTCAAACAAGAGCTCTGCATTCTAGAGTATAATTTAGTTACTGGTTGATGTAGAAGCCCAATTCAAAATTTCCACTAGGCACTAACTTTAAGACTGTAGTTTTTTTTACATATTTTTCATTTTTTTCCTCATAATTGGTTTACTTTGTGTCACATTACTATTATGGACTTCCTTTCCATTTTATCACCTCATTTTCTAGTTTTTCAGCTTGTGTTGTTAATCCAAATTGGTTTCCGTGTTTTCACTAATGTTTTTTGTGTTTTTAGTTTGGTGGCGATTTGATCGTTATAGGCTTCCGCAGCGTTTCCCAAGAAGGGAAATTAGAAATATATGATAGTAAGCCGGCCCTGTTGCTTGTCGAAACTACTGGCGGCTACTCAGCGCACTCCTCAGACTAGCGGGTACCAAGAGAGACATATTGGTGTGCCTGTGCGAGTGTCCCCTTATGAGTAAAGCTACTATCAGTGTTTCCTCTACTTAACACAATCATTTACTTAAACCAACCTGCGGATTCCCTCTTCTCCGATAAGCTTCTTGGCGAGCCCGATGATCCGTGGCGTTTTTAGTCCTGAATATTATTTCGCTCTCCAGTATCAGTCTTCCTGCGATGCGCGTGGAGAGGCTGGAGAAGTTTGTCCGCAGATTTAGGAACTGGCCTACTCCGTAGTCTTAGGATTTCTGCCTTCTCAATGGGTTTGCGAGATTCCTGTGTTAGTTACCGGACCCACCCTAGAGGTAGCGGAGAGCTGTCATAGCTCTGCTAGAAGGGTAACCTGTTTACCTCTCAACTAGATGGACAGGAGGAGTCTGTAAAGAGTTAACTTATACATTTCCTTCGTCTATTTGATTAACTAATAACGTACTTGCAGAGTCAGTTTAGTTGCGCAAGTCACAGAGCCTGACACCTGACGGTGGCGGCATATGGGGATCTGCTATGATGCAATCATTCTACGTTTCATGAAGCTAATGTGAGGTCGCGCATCTGAATTGGGAACGAGAAGCTCTCCAATCCCTAATCTTATGCATATATATTTTCGGACTGGTTTTGCTGTGCAACGCTCAGGCGTCACGGTAGCAGAGGTTTCCCAAGAGGTGAAACTAGAAACTACTTGAAACCTTTATTCGAACTACTCTTTAATCTATAGACACTCTGTGTGGGAAGGCAACAGTCACTTGGTATGATACACACTCCCTCTGGTTCCGCTTTTTCGAAATTAAAAGTATAAGTTAGACACTACAGACTCGTCATAGTTCAGATCCAACCACTACGGATCCATAAACTAAATGTGCTTTCTCACTCCCCATAGATTCCCTACTTGCATCTACAGACTCTGGGTTATAGAAGGAGCTTGCGTGTTTGTAACAATGAACGCAACTGCCTAGTCTGTCCGGCTTTGGGTTGGCCGGGCTGACCTGGGATTTTTCCTGGGGCGGCCGGGATGGACCAGCAGGAAAGCGGCTTTTCAAAACTCAGCTAGGGCTCCGCCCAGGTGGCCCGCAGGCATAAGAGTTCGAGCAATAAACTCTCTCCCGTTATATGTTTAATTCAAACAAAGTCGCTGCTGGCGATGGCTGGTTGTTGTCAAAAATGTTACCTCAATATGATGTGATGCGCGGGACAGATATGGTCGGCTAGTGGCCGGGCTACTTGGGACATGAGGAAATAGGAAGTGACTAGAGTCATATTGATGTATGTTTATACTACGGATTGCTATAAGTACGGCAGTCTCGGGCGCGCCTATAAGCGAACAAGCAAGATAGAATCTGTCTCTCTTTTCTCTCACTGTTCAGTCCCATTACTTTACGCTTCGACTCCGGCCTCTTCCGTGTGACCTCCGACAGCTGTTTTATCTTCACTACGAGTGATATCATGTGAAACCCTTGCGCCAGGTGGGCCAATGTCTTCAGATTGCGTGGATATCTGGGGGCTTTTTCTTGGGCCTGGCTCGGTTGTCGCCGGGGTACCGCTGGGGTTTGGCTGAAGGAAGTATTTATGGAGGCCAATTTGCCACCTGACCATGGGTCGGACTGACAACTTGCGATCATAGTTTGTCATAGAAGACGCAACATTCCCATCCTTGCGTGCAAGATCTTCACTATCGAGGTCACCTCTTTTGTATTTGGTGAGCCTTCTGCAGAGATGGTTGTCAAGGTTATAGTTCATGGGGAGGGGAAGGAGAGGAGGAGGGGAGAGAAGTGGGAAAAGGGCAAAGAGGACTAGGAGCGGGAGAAAGGTGTGAGAGCTATAGAGCAGTGGCTGGTGGCGGGGGAGGAACTAGATACATCTCGAGATTGGAGTTTTAATTGTGATTTGTTACTGTATAGTTCATGGGAATAACTTATCGCTGTTCGATCTTTGTGCTATGTAGTTGCGGTTGCAGTAAGGCTAAGAGTTAGAAGAGAAAAGGTAGCACTAATATTGCAACGGAATTTTTGTGCTTTCTAGGTCAGCCCTCTGGTTTATACATTACCATAAGTACGTCTCCAGGTAGCCGGGAACCTAAGTGTTTAAAATACATTCTGCCTTTTTACCAATTAAGTTGAAATTACTGGTTTCTGATATTCACGTACGACCTAAATCTGCAGGAGATCACGTGGGATTTTGGTCTTGCCCTCAACGAGAGTGTGCATGGAGATTTCTCGTCTTACTGTTTCTACGCTCATTCAAAAATTTCCTTTCTTTTGTTGTTTTTCATTTGAGGGGAGGAGTTCTGTTTGGTGACGGAATTAATGGGGCGGAGGATGATGGGTTGATTACTAAATCGAAATTTGGTTTTCTTTTGTCTGTACAAATCAGATCGTAATGTTACACACGGAGAGGGAATTACAACAAGAGCATCCCGATCAGGAGGTGGGGGGGACGGGGGGGGTTTTTTTTGGCCACTCATCCCACAGCTTGTTGCATTCCATGCAAAGTTCGGACTCAAATGTTCGGGTTCTAAATGCCTGTAACTTGTATGTACAAACATAAAGGGTTGTGTGACAATTGAATAGCAGATTGTGTTCCTCGGTGATTAGTACTGCCTGGTGCTTAAACCACTCGGCATGGATCGACTTTCTAACCCATTATTTCAATCCCTCTCTTTTCAATTTTGCTATTAGTCTTTCCATTTTTGTCTACGTTTTTTCATGGATCAGGGGGAAGTGTTGTGCTGTCAAGTCCGCAGTTGAAAGTATGGGTGGCATTTTCATCTTCCCTTTTAAGGCTTGGATAGGAAGAGAGAGGAGGTGCTGTGGTTATCGGAATCGCTCCATCCTACAGCCTTCTACGCAGCTCTCTGGCCCAAAAATACCATAGTATTAACTATATAAGGGCTGGGAAAGTTCGAAAGGTTCCCTCCTTTCTACCGTTGGATCTAACCGCAAAAACCTCGAAAACACATCAAAAAAAGCATAACACAAGCTGCCACTACCGCTATTGCTACTGTTGGCACTACTACTACAGCTGCCACCACCCTCATTACCACCGCTGCTAGTACTATCACGGCTGCTGCCGCTCCTGCCACCACCACCACCACCACCGCCACTGCTGCCGCCAAAAGTCTGATTCTTTCTGAAGAATGTGCAAACTCACCGCCCATAACTACACTCTCTGCAACCACAAAATCTGGAGCACAAGACAAGGCTGCTCTCAAGCCATCGAAGACCCAACACTGCCATATCCTGGTTGCCGGAGCTTCCCAATTACTGCTCGCACGTTCAGTGAGCCACCAGCAGAAGCCGTTGTCGATACTCGATACTATCATAGGGAAACGTGTCAGCTGTTGGACTGCAAGTATACTGTTAAGGCTGAGATGGTGATCAGTGAATGGTGATTGTGAGCCTTTAGTCGTATTTGGCAATGGGAAGGAGAGATTGATGGTTGTTGGACAGTTTCTGAGATTAGAGATGGTGGGAGGGCCTGGAAAGTTGGAGGGCTGGGAGAGGGAGGGTTTCGCTCCAAATGGTAGTTTTCTCTGTTGCTTAGCTCTGGTTTCTGCTTTTCAAATCTATCGGGAGGGTTTGTTTTTTTTCGTAGGGCCTGTTCGGCATGCTACAAATATGATACCATGGTATTTCCATTTATGGCACTTTTTCATAGTGTTTTTACAATCAATCGGGGGTATGTTTGGCAGCCACAAATAATAATAATATTATTATGGTATTTTTTTGAACCGGTATTTCCTGATAACAGGATGGTTTAGCGATGGAGAAAAGTAGGGAAAATTCTACCCTTATAGGCGGAAGGGGATTCCTACACGAGTGATTATTCCACCAACAAATGATTAACCCTAACCCTTAGGAGGTTTCCCGTTAGCGTTCTCCGCTTTCGCTATTAGATACCCTATCGAAGTTCGTGTCTAGCTGCTGGTCGTCCCTATTTCCGGGAAGATTCCTCTTCTGATATAGAGAGGGTAACACCACTATTGAATGGTTTTGTTCGTGGCCGGGGGCCCTGCTTTTCCGCCTGATGGGTATGATACCAGTATTTGAACTTCTGGTGGCGGTCGAAAATTCTGGTCCGCCTGAGGATAGTGACACAGATGCGGCCCATCTCGTTCTTCATTTTTCGGTCCCAGCGCAGTGTGCCTTTGCCAAGAGACTGCACATGCCGGAGAACATTTTTGAGCCTTTGGCTAACGGAGGGCATAGTGCAGTGCCGCGCTCCGGAGTGGTCTGGTGCGTTGGTGGTTGTCGGTGCTTGTGCAATCTATTCGTTGGGAAGCAGTGTGAGAGGGAGAAAAAGAATTGCCCTGAATACACAAGTATTTATGTGGCTTCGGCACTTGAGAGCTTCCTCATTGTGAGGGAGAGGGACAAAAAAGAAAGAGGTTTCTTCACACTAGAATACTGCCCGTGGCGTGGAGTCGATCTGCACACTAGCGATCGCGGTAATAAACTCCCTTGTCTAGGAGGAAGGAAATTTAATAGAGACTTTGCGAAAAGACTCTGGATGTGAGGCAAATGCGGTTACGGGCTAGCTAGGTTGCTAGGATTTGACTCTGGATGCGAAATCGCAAAGTCCCTCTTAAAATGTTCCATTAAATTTTGTAGTAAAACGACGTAAAAGTTGGGAAAACATCATTTTTGTGGGCGCTAGACAAGGCCTTGGTGCTTTTTTTCCCCTTTTTTTTCTTTTGTAACCTCTGGTATCATACATGAATTCACAACACGCTGTGGAGAAAGATTATTAGAAGGCGAAAATGGGTAGGGAGAGCTGGTGAGGGGTCACAGTGCTTGTGATCTCCCGGTATTATATCATGTGATCTACCGGTATTAAATCATGTGATCTACTGGTATTATATCATGTGGTTACCTAGCCAGCTCCTAGAGTTGAAGCTACAGTACTAGGGTAAAAAGATTCGTCCGATGCCCTTTTTACACCAAAAGTGCCCATCTTCACCACCCTCTCTCATTGCGCAATGTCTATGAGAATCAGCGAAAATTTATCCTTGCATTAGCAAACCCGTAGACAACATGAAGAAAGTTACTAAATCCTTAAATATTACCAAGTAGTGGAGAAAAGGTTGGTTTAAGTATCTGGTAGTGGTTGCCATGTACTTTTTTGTATGGAGCCCCATACAAAAACTTAAGTCACTTTTACACTAGCTGACACAATCATGAACACTGAAGACATCATTGATTCTTTACACTTCTACTTGCAGAGGTTTGAACAGATAGTGATTCCCTACCTGATGGAAATATTTCAAGTGTTTTTATATAAGCAGTGTTGAGAATTGTTTGTTTAAAGATGTCCGTTTTTGGTGTAAAACGGGTATCGGACGAGTATTTTTGCACCCGTACTTTAGTCCATTATCCCGGGTCACGAGTGGGACGGAGTTGGAGCGTTATCCTCAAATGCCGGTCAGGATGAGACGAAGGAGACGACTCTTCACCTCGCTAGCTTCTTAATGACTAAAATTACTAGTTCCTTTTTTCCTCTTATCTCTTTGAGTTGCCCACACCGCCTCCATACACTATTTTCCACTCTTCCTGTCTTTTTTCCTTTTCCTTTCTCTTCCCGGATGATGTCTTCACTGTTACGTTTTTCTGTGTTTTTCTAATGATTTCAAGTGTTGGGAGAGTAAATTTACCAGGAGCAAAGCACCTCGGTTCAGTCGAAACTGCTGTGCCTCCCAACTCTGTGGTTCGCGCACAGCGACTGCTCAAGCGCACATGCTATTGATTTTGAGAGGCAGTGGGGCTGCTTGTTGGGTGGTTTTGCTGCTATGGGTTGGTGGAGAAATAGGGCCATAGTCAACGATTGACCAATGGACCACAAAGTTGGGTGCCTACTGCCTCAAGGTCACCATTCCGCAACATTCACACAACCGCTGCAGTCACCCCTACCTACTATCGCTCAAACTCACGCAATGAACGACCAGCAATCTAGTGTCCTCTCCGATAGGAAAGGCAATCCTTCTAATTCCACCAACTCCACCGAGCCAGCTGCTCGCACCGAGGAAGTCGGGAGGGTGGTCTCCCCAGGTTTCATCGCTCCGAATTACCTATCATCAAGAAGACTGTCGAGGATGTCCTATGTTGGTTCAAGAGCCTTGTGGTCCTCAAGCATGTCAAACACGAACTATACTTCGCGGTGAAGACAGTCAACCACCTCAATTCGCTACTCCGACTCGATAAGAAATACGGAGTAGATCTCCATGCTTTGAAGTACACCATCGGCAGGCTTAGCTGGAGTCTCGTTATGGTTATCCAAGACTGTAGAAAATGTAAAGGTTGCAATAGAAAAGAGGAAGGATATCCAGAGGCTAGCGCGGAGGAGAAAAGAAAGGATGGCTGCAGTGAGGGAGAAGATGGAGAGGACCGCTCGATGGGTGGCAGAAGCAGCTGCGAGTAGGTCTTGAGGAGGAAGAGGCGGAATAGCTGCAAGCGGTTTGACGGTATTCGATTTACAACGGTTGATTACTCTCTTTAGTGACATAGTGGATTGAGCTTTTTTAAGTTGTAAATTCGGAGGTGCGAAAGTGTTGAATTTCCGTGCTGGCTGGTTCTCTGCTGTGGAAGGGAAGGGGGATCCTGACTGAATACCTTCTGGGTAGACTATCTGTATGATTTCTTTGATAGCAATAACCTTCTCCAGCATATTTCACGTGACTCATATGGATAATGGACGGAGATTATGATAGTATTATGTAACAGCTCTGGGTGGAATGTTTGTTCTGATACCGCAACAGCCACGAAATATTTGATAGGTGCTTCATACGAGCGCAGTTCGGTGCTCCCGCCGAGGCTCTCAACCGAGCTTACCATAATTAGACAGATCAGTCAGGGGGGTTGAATTAACCCAGTCACTTGGGTCTACTTGCGCTAAGATATATACGAATGATCTCAACTCTTCTTGTAGAATTTTAACACTTGGTTATAGGGTATCAAGTAGTTCTGGGGAAACCCTAAGTCTGGATTCGCTATATATCTTTCCACCAACGGAAAACGACACAGGCCTTACAGGGAGGATTGTTTGTGTCACTTCTGTCAACATCATCTCAACACCAACCAACCAACCTCGCTCACGACTGTCCTCATATACTTTGTCTGTAGGTGCTCTTGGCCTAATATTCGCAAGTGGCTTGTCTTTAGTCAGATTCTACTGTCAGCAGCTCAGCCACTCATAGGTTCTCACTCGCACCGGGCTATCTGCTAGTAGCTAGGGCTAGAAGGTAAGTGTTAAATTTATCGGCTAGTTCTCGGGCTGGATATATCAAAAACGTGGACGATGGGAGGGAGAGCTGGGCAAGGGGAAATTGGTGAATTGGCCCTAGGGTAACACTCATTGTGTATTGGGGAAATGAGAAGTATTCGGGTCGAAGCCGGTCTGATAGGCTATAGAACCCAACTTCTAGATTGACGGTGAAGGGCCTGTTACTGCTTGACAAAGCAGCGACATGGAAATAGGTTGTAGGGGTTGGGGGTCTCGGCTACAGGTAATATTAATTAGGGGGCCTTGTCCGGTTAGCTTGTTTGCTCCTGATGTAGTTGTCCCTCTAGGGTAGGGTGTGTAATAGGGGAGCTCTGCCCTGTATTTTTTTTGCTCAATTTCCACTTGTCGTTACAGGACAAGCTAGGGAGACCGATGTTTTGTGGGTGAATTTTTCTTGCGTTCGTTTCTACGCTTAAATATACCGCTTTGATTGCTTTACATTTTTTGTTTTTATAGTGAGGTTTAGCAGGTACCAATAGGAAAGAAAGTTCCGGGATAAAGGCTGGAGTTGTTGTGTTCTGGTAAAAATATAAAAAAAATATTTGCTAAGTAAACTTTGAAACGCCGGAAGGATGAAGGAGAATATAGGATAGATCGTTAGTTCTTGTGGGAGTGACGAGAATCTGGTTTGTGAGCTGTAGGCTGCATTTTATGATTATTATTATGACGGCTGGCAATGACCAAAGGTAAGGTGTCGGGGAGTAAAGAGTGGTACGCGGGAATTTAATAGGCGTCGACCTGCTCTAGAGAAGTGTTTATCTGCACATCTCCAGACTAGAAAGCCTATTCATGAAAGGCAGCAAGGCCCAGGCATCGACGATAGCATCAAAACAGTCTAGCATGTTGCTAGAACCGTATCACGATAGAACTTGAATAGCCTCCCGCACTACCAACCGAGGGCCATTCGCGACAAACTTTAACTATAGTAGCTCTCACCTTCCGCCCTCACCTATGTTGAATCGAACTTGGCGCACCCAGAGCCTTTTTCTGCTATCATAGTTGACGTTCTGGTATATTATACCATTGTCTCCGTTCGGGCGTTGACCTGCTAAGGCGTGTATAATTCTTTGTTGAATCTCATCTGCTCGGCCGCACTACATGTGAATGAGTGAGCCAGATAATTGGATCTCGGCTAACTTAACCGCCAACCCCAGAATAAGATCGATTTCGCATAGGATTAGCTCATCATGTTGGTCTGCCTGACTGACGATGGTACAGGCACTGAGTGCCAAGGGAACCCGGAGAGGGCAACACCGAGCCAAAGAGCTGCAGCTAGCCCGCTGCTTCTCTTGCTTTTTTCTTCTTAAGGCGCACGACTACAGCCTTGCTTCAGCCGGAAGGGGTAACTATAATTGAGAAATAACTTAGCATGATGTAAGTTATTGTATCCTAAACTCTGAGTGTACGATACATGAAGCACATGCCCACACTAGCTCAGCTCAAGAAATCATAAAAGGCGACATTCCGCGAGAGTCAAAGGAGAGACCACCAGAGCAACCGCAGATTCTCTCCATACAAAGCAGCATCCCTCTTTCAGTGTTAGATCAGGTGTATCTCTCCCCTCAAACATCGCCAATTTCCTCTTCTCTTCTCCAAAGCCCAAACCCCTGATTGAGGTTTCAAGTCATACTGTAAACTACTTCAAGTAGGCAATGGAAAGGTAACCCGAAAAGAAGACTAGAAATCTTGGTCTAGGGGATAGTCTGGGGTTGAATGTATCTGTGCACATGGTTATCAGATATAATTTGAGTGAGTGAAAGGGCGTCACTAGTGTATATATCTCAGGCTTTCCAACACCAGTCAATGGTGTCCGTGGGTTTTATTACAATAGAATTTGGGGAAACGCAACTTTTCCGGATGCTTTGCACCTCCTTGAGCTTGCCAACCTTTGTGTTTTCTAAGAACGCTTTGGAAGGGTTTCAATACTAGCCTTACTCACTTGCTCAGGGGCCCTTGGCCCAGATACTAAGGTATGATAAGACAGTGGCCTTTTTTCCCCTCCTGTCCCGTAATTAATGACCCTCAAAACTTAAACCCAATAATCACAAGAGGTATACTTATATGTTTCTAGCGATGGAAGGAAACCTGTTAGGTTGTAATGTCTTTTTTCCAATTGCTTGGTCCTCCCTTGTTACCACGGAAGGAGAATTTTTGTCTTTCTCTCGTCATCAGGAAACATTTTTCACCTAGTCAGCCATTACGCCGTGTCAGCGATCACTAGCACCAGCTGACTTCAAAAGGCCGTAAGACGAGAGCCACAATATTTGAACGACACAATACTTTACCAGCATAATATTATAGTAGGGCCTGTTTAAGATAATTTTTTACTTGTTTCCAACCTGTTCCCCCCTTATTAATTAAAGTATAAACTGCAGGAGATAGTTATAGTCATGAGCAGTTTTTTGTTCAAGAAAACTATAATTTGGGGTACTTGAACCAAGATATTATTGGCGCATCATTGCTCTAATATGGGGGCAATTTTTTTTTACAGTTCTGAAGGCTTTGGAATTGTGGAGCGGGATTGTAGGTTGCAACATTGGGACTATTGGTGCGCTCGAGCCAACTGTTTTTGATGAGGCTGATCGTTTACTGGGCGGAACACATTATACTTGATTTAGTTTTCTGCGTTATCGATCCTTCCCTCATGATACCGCCAATGATAAAAGTTTTACCAGTATAATAATACATATTCAATTCGGACTGCTGAAGGAGATATAAGGGGTTTTGTTTTTTAAGTTTTGGTGCCATTCTATTCTAGAAGTACCCTGACGACTCCCTCGTGCCCATTATATGTAGCCTGCTAGAGCGGTGCTAGGCCATATCTACCAGCAGTGTTGGGGTTGACGTCGCTCCGTTCCAGTAGCACCCTCACGACTCCCTCATGCCCGTCCTGCAGAGCAAACGAAAGTGACATTCGGTCATCTTTGTCAGGTGTGTTGGGGTTGATGCTGTTCCGTTCCAGCAGTATCTTCACTACTCCCTCGTGCCCGTTCTGCGCAGCCGGCGAGAGCCGTGTTTGACTATATTCGCCAACTGTGCTGGGATTGACGTCGTTCCTTCCTAGCAGTATCCTTACGACTCCCTCATGCCCGTTTTGCGCAGCCCCCGAGAGAGGTTTCTGGTGGTATTTGTCAGCTGTGTTGGGATTGACGCTGTTCCGTTCCAGCTGCTGCCCACGACTCCCTCATGCCCATCCTGCGCAGCCCGCAAGAGCGATGCCAAGCCCAATACGGTATTAGCTGTTTTGGGATTGACGTCGTATTTTAATACACCACGAGGCATACAAATATCAAACCCTCATTCCCCTCATTTACCGTAGCATTCCATCACAGACCATCACTCGACCCCAACAGGCAGCAGGGTTCGAACGGTAAGGTACGGTGAGGTGCCATACGATACGATACGGTAACGTACGGTCAAGTACGGTAAACTTACCAGGTCTCGTTTACCGACCGTCATAAAGCTTTAGACAATTATCTTGGATCCTAGCGGGATGCTCATACCATTGCCAAGAATGCCCAGCCTGGTCGATATTTTGCGGGTTAGGATACTTCAACTTGACGTAAACATATACGATGGAAGATAGGACTGCCTGGCATCAGAATTTCAAGGGGGAGATGGCGGTTTCCGGTATCTTACCTTCCTAGTGTAATTTACGGTAATTTACTGTATGGTCTCATACTGTACCAACAACCATTCCTGCAATACTGGTCATTTCACAATCTACTCGAGTAAACAACACGTGAACCACATTCCCTGCAACAGTTATGCGAAGACTCAAGGGCCCCCACTCACTTTCTAGCCTGGTAACAGGGCTATCCACTAAGAAACTATGACGTAACTTCCTACATACCACTGATAAAGGCTAGACTACTCTATAGATATGATAATTAGAGCAACCTCACAATATCAGCCAAAATTCTAGTCAGCGCTTCTTAAACCTATGAAAGTGATTTTGCCACAATATCACACTCGGATATCATGATCCAATTCTCCAACTTCAGACGGGCAACGGTAATGGTGATTGTGGAGGGAGTGGAGGTGGATGAGGCGGAGGAGGAATCCCTAGTGTGCCGTCCTGATCTGCAAGAGACATCACAAACTAAGTTGGTATTGACACGAAAAAAATGAGATAAGAGGCTGACAGGCAGTGGGGAAGGCGACCGGCGTGATGCTATTAGGGGAACCCCCAGATTGTTATAGGATTCCTTAGGATTAATGCCGTTGAAGCAGCGGGTGGCCAAGGCGCCTAGATTCAAGGCGTGCTCTGTCAATGTTTCTTATTGCTTAAGGTTCCGCAGGAGAGTTTGCGGGTATCAATTAGAATTTTACCTTTCAAACCAGGTGATTGAGCTTTCTACAGGAGCTTCTACAGCTGCTGCCCCTACCGATTAAATGCTTGTGGCATGCTTGAGCAGGTTTCGAACAAGAAATCTGACAGTTACCCAGCAACCTGAATTCATCTCATATTACTCCTCTGCGTATAGTGCAGAACTGAAGCAGCAGTTCTCATATTCACTCGCAAACGACCCTTTACTCCTGCTAGACCACCCTGAGGAAATTTACACTGTTCTATCACTCCCACAGGATCAGAAAGCTGAACCACGGGCTGGAATGTGGCTACTGAGATGGACTCTTGGCAAATATGTCAAGCGCCGGCATTTTAAATCGCGATGTGCGGGCCTCCTGGGACATGCAAACGAGAGGGAGCAAGAAAATAGTCTTGAGGGGTGGTTCCATGGTGTAGTCGGTCAATGTAGTGCTCACGCTGCCGGTGTTCGCATGCTCAAATCCTGTCGCCTTCCGCCCCCGGCCGCATGCCGGATAAACGGCACCTTTGCTCTAGTGGTTATGTAGTCGCTGGGCGGGAACGGTATTGGTGATAATACCGCAGGATAGGCCCTCCTTCATGTGGAGGCGATGTCGAACATATAGTACCGGTATTGTAACTGAAGAATGCAAACCTGCCTCTAAGAGAGGGAAAAAAAACAGCTCCTTCACCAAGAGATAGAATCGGGGAGAGCATGCCCCAGAGTATTGCACTGGGTATCTTGTTTGCGGTTTGCTGTATAAGACGATATCAGTCACATGTTCATTGAGCACCTAATTCCGCTCCAAAGGCTGTAAATAACACCTATTCTACATTCCATCCCGTTTAAACGAGACAAAATCCGCGATCTGTTTCAATTACTGGTGCGACTTGACATAAAACCTCAGCGCGCGCCCGATTTCTAAGAGAATTTAGGAATGAATCTCAGTGCTGGGCCCCGCCGCGGCACAAAATATTGCAGCCCCCTAGGTACACATCACCCGCCCGCCTACTCTGGCCTCAGGAGTGAACCCCCATTGCATTGAAACGGGTAAATAGCTCAAACTCCATTCTCTCGCCAGCTTTTGGACCTCTCATAATTTCACCCATCACGTCGGAGCCATGCGGGAAATCAGTATCAAAACACGGCTCTCCAGCGCCCTTCAAATTAACGAGGACTGCCTGGCGAAAGTGCCAGCGTAGGAGGTCATCGACGGGCCGAAGTGGATCATCGATGAACGTCTGGTCAAGATGGCGACCGGCGATGTGATACTCGGTGAGATCAGGTGTGAAGCACACGATCTTGTAGTTATCCTACACAATTATTATCCACAAAACCTTAGATATCTAGCCATTCATACATCAGGGTTAATTGCCAAATCATAGGAATCAAAGAAATCGTGTATCTCCCTCTTGAGCAAAATCCCATTCTGGACCGAGTTGATGGATCCGTGGGATTCAATGGCGGGGGGAACGGTGATCCAACTGCCATAGTTATGATCATTCCAGTGCTTCTCGTATGCCAAAGGAAATATATGAGTGGCTTCGAAACCCCTCCACCTGCCAACGTGAGCTAGCACTGCCCGCCTGCCGGTTATAATGCATCGCCGATCTCGCTCGCGTACAGCATCACGGAACGATTCAACACGAGTCCCGGACGGCAACGCAGCGGCGCGAGTTAGCGGGGCTTCATCGCTGACACTGATAGAACCTATTCGTAGTGAGTAGCGGCCAGTGGTGGAAGCACAGAAGAAACCTACCATTAGTGATAACATAGTAATTGCCTGGTTGAAGCTGCTGCCCATCCCTCCCAACCAACCGTCCTCGGTTGTCATGTAGATCGAACGTATCAGTAAAGAAACAGAAAATCTCCAACATGGAATAGAGATTGGCGTTGGTAATACCTACAGAGGCCCAGAGGCCCCCAAGTATAGTAGCATGATTGTCGGAAGTGTAGATGTAAGTATCACGCCATGCAGAGCGATCGGCGGGCGGCGTGTTTGATTGACTCTCTTCGTCTGTCACAGACATGGTTTGATGAAAAAGGGAGGAATGCTTGCGCTAAGGTAGAAGAGAAGGAAGGAATGTTTGCTATGACTCTGGGTTATCGATGTGGTGGATAGGATACAAGGTGAACAAAGAAAGCCATAACCAACATTAGGTGGCGACCGGGTAACCAGTGATTATAGAAGCGCGAAAACCGTGACCTGGCTTAGAATATCCCTGGTGAGCGAAACGTTTAAAATACCATCCCTTAACCTGTACTGTACGGAGGTACAGCGTGTAAGTTTTGTAGGTTCCACAAACCAGGACTGCCATCCTCACCCCTTGTGTAACCTACAAAACTTACAGGCTGTATTGTACCTCCGTACTTTCGTTCACGCACTTTTAGTGTCACGCTAAAGTAGAGATCATCGATCCCATGGATGAAAGAAGTAGCAACTAGAGTTAAGATTCAACACAAAAAGAGTAACAACCAATTCGGTTTATCTCCTAGCCAACCCTGTTAGATTGTTGAACATTAGCCTATTTTAGTACCCGGGAGCAAATCTACGCGGCCACTCTAGCTTCCATCATGGCATGCTAAACATTACTAATTCCGTGGTATTCTGAGCACTACACCACTTCTGAAGCACAACGTTTTTCCTATCACGATTACCCAAATAGACTACTGTTAGTTTCTAGCACTGCCATGATTACTAGTACAAGGTAACAGATTCTGATCGCCTACCACTTTGCCTAGTCCAGTTACGCTCATGACCCGCACTATGAACTTAGCCTTTAGCCACAGTGCTTGAATACAGGTTAAGGGATGAAAAACAGGGGGGGTACGTTTAAAATACCATGATATCATACCATGACAGGAGTGAAGTTTCAAGCCACAATTACAAGGGTAGAAAACTACCCAAACTACGGTACTAACTGGGACAGATATATTTGGCTGGTTAACCTTGTACCTTCGTAGGCTTCGTTCGGTTAACTATGGACCGTTCAACTGCCGTTCCAGACATGACCGTTCACAGCCGTGAACGGTTGCTTGAGATTTGGCCCATCCCCAGGAAAGCTGCTCGGTTAAGCAGACCGTTCAACCGACTATTCATTAGTCAGCTGATTTCGTGGGTACCGGAGAGGGGCCATCGTGGTTGTCAACATCGACGAACGGCCGATGAAAAGGACCTCCAGAGGTCCTTTTCATTTTCGACCGTTCGCACCCATTTTCACCAAACGGCAGGATGGTAACCGAACACCAAATCTTCTTCCTGAACGGCCCCATTCGATGCAGCGGTTCAACCCTCTAAATTCCCTTAAATAACTGTTCCATAACTTCTTGCCAAACCATGGTACTAGAAATCTTGGCGGAAAGTTAAACTATTTCTAAGCAGCATAACTATGCCAAGACCCATTTTACAATTGAAAAAAATATTAAAAATTTGGCATCACTTGGTTCTATTTTTGGGAATTTTTCTGTGATTTTTATGATTTTTTTGATGTGGTGTGAAGGAATTCAGAGTGCTGAATAATGATTATTTCTGTGCATTGCGGTGTGGAGGAGGTCATAGTTTAGAAACTTCACCCATGTCATGGTATATCATGGTATTTTAAACGTAGACCCCTGTTCTTCATGGTATTTTAAACGATCGCTCCCAATTTTCTAATAATTTTTGCTAGTCAGCCACTTTAGTGTGTGCCAAAACTTTATGCCTACCGTAGTACTTGGCGATTCATAAAGTATTCGGAAGAACGACCGTCCCTCTTACACCCACAGTGAAAGAAATAACAACAACAGTGACACGTCACTTTTCGAGTTTCGACCAATAAGTTCCTTGGGATTTATCACACGATAGCCTCAAGTCTTTATTTATCTTTGTCTTGTACCAAGATATTTCCA
>Ga0307507_10001486_pt1 | contig 52303 bp, 24 predicted proteins | sample 7_EM_MG_FD_207223 | JGI IMG/M metagenome (GOLD analysis project Ga0307507, IMG submission 207223) | Populus trichocarpa ectomycorrhiza microbial communities from riparian zone in the Pacific Northwest, United States - 7_EM | ecosystem: Host-associated > Plants > Roots > Unclassified | place... | reverse complement strand
TTCATAAGCCAATCAAAATATCGCGATATGAATGAATAATTGCGATATCTTAGATATAGGTAATATCACCAGTCTTGGCATGGTGTAGTACTAAATCTATGTAGCCGACGTCTCCTTAGAGGCCTCTTCCCCCCCCCTAACGTTCACCAGTAGCTCTCTCCTCCAGCCCTGCATAAGTCCTCCTCTTACCCACGACTTTAAGCACTCCAATCGCTCAATATTCACTGGCCTAAGCTTCATCCGTTGCCAGGTGATTGTCCTTTGGGCTCCTAAAAATATTCGCTCTGGTTCAGTTAACATAGGTAGTATAGATAGGATATCTATCGCCATACGGTAGAGCGCTAGGTAGTTGATTTGATTACTTAAATTGAGCCACTAATTAGGGCAGTAGTACCAGCAGGAAGATTAGTAGGGGAGGCGTTAATAAAGTATTCAAATTCATCCTTAATTGTATTAAGGATTGACTGCTTCTTATTCCAAAGATTATACTCGTTGGGCTCCTAATCGCGAGTAACAGCTTCCTCCTCTTCTACCCTACTTATATACTTATCCTTATACTCCTTCACCTAAAGCTTTCGGGCTGCATTAACTACTGGCTTCCTCTAGGTGGCTTTCCAGTTGCGATTAATATAGGCTTTCCTCCAGTAAGGAGCTAATAGTAGGGCTGCGCCATACGCAGTAACCTCGTCGGTCTTAAGGTAGTATTTATTAAAGGCGTGCCAGCTAGTTTAAATGCAGTTATAGAGCTTCGGGTTAGTCGCGTACTTATATAGAGCTAATTTAAAGTGCTCTACCATAAAATCCATTATATAAAGCACCTTGTCAAGAGTAGCCTTATCACCTTCCGTCTCCTTTGTAACTCTTTAGAAGGGCTGTAGGAAGTCTCTAATATTTTTAAGAGCTCTCTAATTGGTGGCGTTAAGGATGTCTTCCTTATCAAACTCCTCAATATACTGCTCTTAATATTTTGCAATTACGTCTTTTAATTTAAGAGCCACTAAGATTATACTATACCACAAGTTCCACCGCGTGTCATTATCCATAGGAATAGCTTAAAGAGCAGTCGCGACGAAGTGGTTATAGTGGGCGTTAGAGCTTTAAATGTGTATAATAACGTTATATACCTTTCCTAGAGGACCAATCTTATAATAAGTAAACTTGCTGGCCTTCCCTTTTTTAAACCTTTTGGCAAGGAGCTCCTTAATCTGATTGTTATTAAGATCTAACTCTACCTTAAGCTTCTCGCGAGCCTCCTTAAAGGCAGCGTTAACGGCTTCCTTATCCTCCAAGAAGAAGAAAGCTTATGCGGCTATATTAAGTACATGCCCGTGGCAGCAAATACGGTGTTGCTGTAGATCGTATTAAGCTTTAATTTCTGCCTCCCGAAGCCTCTTAGATAGCCCTTAAAGAAGTCTATTATTACTGCTGTAATTGTCGCCCATACAGTATCCAACTTTATTAAGTATTTGGTAGTCTTTAAGGACTTACCAGAGGACTTCTACCTGCTTATCACCACCGTGTTTACTAGGGAGGAAAGGTAGAGCAAGTAGAGCCTTTTAAAGTACGCTAGTATCGTCAATAAAGTAACTGCAGATTATAATAAAAGACTTTTAATTAGGCGAAGACCAGGCGTTAAGTAAGAGGTGTATTAGAGTAAGAGAGCGACAAAGCTTCTGCTTAAGAACTTCCTTATTAAGGATATAGGATTCCTTAATTATTATAGGCACCATAGTATAGGAGTCTATCAGAGCTTCCTCGTAGGTGTAATTTACTGTAAGAAGTAGCGCTTAAAGCTCCGGCCAAGTTACTGCGTTATATGGTAGATTTTAAACCACAATTAGCTGTACAAAAGCGTCGCGTATAAGAGCTGAATTAACGCTCTCTCTTAGTATAGTTTCCTTCTTCCTTTCAAGGTTCTGCGTATGAAGCTCTCCCTGCTTATGGAATAGGCCCTAAAGACTCTGCTTTGTAGCCCACTTAATAACTGAGTCCTCCTCCTTAACGACTACGCCGTGGGCGTTAAATAGATGAGAGTGTATATTTATGGTAACCACATCGCGCTAAAATACACATTGCCCATAGTACTAATATCGTCTTCCTTTACTATTTATAAGCAGCTTACTACCAATAGGCTTACGCGCGAGAGCCTATGTATTCACAGCCCTAACTCTTCATTTTTTGTGGGCCTGTTTAAAGGATTGGGGGGAGGATTTGGTAGGTATATTGGTAGAGGATAACGCGTTAGATTCTTCATTAGTATTCTTATCTTCAAAAAGCTCGCTTTTAAGCTCAGATAATTCTAACTAGGCGTTAGAATTACTGTTGGAGTCAATAACAATAGATTGCAAGAGAGAGGGAGGCATGGTACTAGATTATAGGTGGTATTTAGGGGGGGGTGGTTAAATATATTACAGAAAGGAAGCATCTGTAGGCGAGTTTAAAAAATTTAACTCTTGCGTATATATCAGAACATACAGTGTAAAATTGGTCCTATATTTACACCTTAGTATCCTTCTATATACTATAAAAGCTTTCTACTACACCATGAGAGCTTCAAGTCTCTATATATATTCATAATTTTATAAATATTCATTTATAAGGGCTGTTAAAATATTCAATTATTATCACTCCTTATGAATGAATATATTGTTATAAGGCAATGAATAAAAATATCATCGACAACACTGTATATGGGGTTAACTCTACTAGCTACGCTTAGTTTAAAACAACAAAATAAATAAATTAGACGCGGGAAAACACTAACCTATAAGCCTTAGGCAAGGAACTTATTATCTTTAACAGTAAGCTTAATTAGGAAGTCTTTACTGCACTAGTAGTACAATTAAACAATAGAGGGCCTATAAAGAGAAAAATAGCGCCAGTTGGGATATGCAAATACCCTAACTGTATAAGATATAACAGAACTACGCACTATAAAGAAGACTGCTAGGAGAGGAAGCCAGATAACGCTCTAAAAGAAATTAGTAATAGGATCCGCTTAAGGAAGAAGTAAAGGACTTAAGCGCCTATCTAGCTTAACAAACACTCTAGTTAAGCTGAGCTTGACGCAAATCTATAATAAGAGCTTGCAGCAGCGGTTATATAAGCTTAACTAAGTAGGCACGACTTTATCTACAATACTGCCGCTACCGTCCACTGCTGTAATAACCGTAAACTTCTTTTTAACTATGTTAATAATAACACCTCATTAGGTACAGTTGGTCCCTATAGAGCTTAATTAGAAGGCAAAGGATCCATCTCTATACAAACCGCACTACCTAATAGAAGCCACAGAAGCACGCTTACTCTACACAATATTCTTTATATACTATATTTACTAGTAAACCTACTATCTGGAAGCCGGCTTAAGGAAATAGTGTTACGAAATTTATGTAGAGGGGTTTATTAATAAAATGGGTTGATAGATTGATGATCTTGTATCGTGTCTTTTTAACCTTGATCTGACGTGTCTTCAGTAACGTGTCTTCGTGCACGTGACTCGTGCACGTGACCCACGCCTTTAGAGAATATAGATTATCTAATATACCCCCTTAGCTTTAAGCTCTTTAAGGTTAAAGCTAGCCACCTTCTTGTGTCCGTTAATGAGTCAATTAAACCGTAATCTTATTTAAATCCTTCCGTCTTGCTCTAATAGTGTCCCTTAGGTCCTCTAGTTGCTTCTCCTTATCTAGCTGCTCCTTGATATCCACCATCCCGATTATATTAATAAAGCTTTAAAACCTCTGCTTGGGCAGGGCCTTTGTAAGTCTATTAGCGATTATCTCCTTTATTGCTGTTTATTGAAATCGTACTCGTCTCATTATGTATTCCTGACGTAGCCAGTATTAATAGATATCAACGTGTCGGAGCTTCGTGATTAGCTTTGCCGTGTCTTCTATAATTAGTTAGAGTGTCTGCGTATTGTTGCATTTGATAATTAAGGGCTCGTTTAGGCGTAACGTTATTGCTTTGAACAGCCTGTTAATAAAGATAGCTTTCTTTGCTATCTGTAATAGGGCTAATAACTTGGCTTCTGTGCTTAACGTTGTTACCGTACCCTGCTTATTTGCTCTCTAGGCGATTAGCCCCCTAGATAGCTTTATAATATATCCTTGTAAGCTCTTTCTGTCGACGGAGTTGTCCGCGAATAATGCATCGCTGGCACAGATAAATAATTGCGCTTTACCTCTACCGTCTCTTCCGTTGTCTTGTCCTTTGTCGCGTATTCCTTTATCTCTCCCTCTACCGTTCGTTCCTTCCTTATCTTCTCTATAGCAGATTGCTCTGCTTCTTATGCCATATAGGTATTAGATGACTCTGTCTGCCGCTTAATAATACTCTTGGCTTAGGTCCTAATTAAACCTTGCCAGCCTTAATACTGCAAAAGCAATATCTAGACGCGTTATAGTGGCTATATAGAGTACTAAACCTAATTTTCTCTGATATAGTATCGTAGAGGCTGGTAGGGACATAGGACGGACTAATAGGTCTATATTGGGGGATGGACGCGTCAGACGGATTATACGGTAATTAGTAGGGAGGAGTTCCGATTCTGCTATAGGAGTGTCTAGAAGACGCCCTCTAAGATCTATCTTATACTGGTTAGCTATCTTCTTAATATAGGCTTCCTGGGATAGCTATAGGAGCCTCTGGCTATAATTATATAGTACGTGGATTCCTAGGAACTATTTTAGCTCGCTAAGGGTACTTATCTGGTATTCCTTGCTTAGCTCCTTGATTGCTTCTTAAGCTTTCTTTTTGTCTATCTTTTAGTAGTAGAAGATAATATTGTTAACATAGAAGAAGACGACTATTTTACCTTTTAGTATAATATACGGCTCCTGAGGTACCTCTTTGAAACCCAATTCGTTTAACAAGCTTGTGAGATTCTTCTGCTATAATAGTAGTGATTGTTGTAGTCCGTATAGGGCTTTTCTTAAGCGTAGTACTTTGTCTGTCTTTCCTTTATTGAACCCTGGTGGTAGCTTTATATAGACGACCTTGTTGAGATTGTAATAGACAAATGCATTAACTGTATCTATCTATGTCGTCTCTAGGTTGAATTTTGCGGTGATCGCTATAAGGGTTTGGAAGGTTGTACTAGCTAATGTAGTAGCTCTTATAGGTAGGTCTCCTAGGGCCTGTTGATTTCCGTATACTACTAAGCGTGCCTTACATTTCTGGAGAAATCCGTGCTTGTCCATCTTATAGACGAATACCTATATTGAGCTAAGGACCTGCTGTCCCTTTGCGTGCTTCTTATCTGTTTCTTGAAACGACCTTATTTGATGATGAGATTGGAGGTGGGCTTATTAAGCCTCTTAGAACTGATCTTAAAGAGGATGTATATTAAGGTCGCGGATCAACTAAGGTGGCGGAGGTAAGTTCTTCCTATATAGTTTGATATTACGTATTCTGCCTAATTTCAGCTTACTGTTATTAAGTTAACTGTTAAGGTTAAACTTCCTTCCTGCTAAGAAGGCGCCGTGATAGGCTGAGGTGATCCTTTTAGTAATAAAGTCTTTAAACCTACTATCGCCGGCTTCCTTAAATGAGTCTTTGACTAAGTTGTTGAACACCCCCTGAGTGTTAAACGTATCTCCTGCTTGATGAGCGACGTCTTAATCTTGCTCCATAGGATACTCGACGTAAAAGGTATATGGGGATTCTTCGTCTTCTTCTATTAGAGGTGGCGTATAGTACGCATTTTTGAGAGCTCTTGTAAGTTTATAATCTGCTGACTTATTAAAGCTTTGAACTGGCTTATTAACGTCATTGTCTTTCTTTTAAATTGACGGTTTAAATACTTTTTTATCGTCTTCCAGAAGTACCTTATTCTTGGTTAGGGTATTAGGGAGTTAAATCTTCTCAATCAGCGTGTCTAACTTAGCGTGTAGGTCCTTTAAGATGTCTATTCGCTTGCTATCAAAAAACGTCTTCTTATTAAAGATGACGTCCCTAGTAGAGATAATGATACCTTTATATAGGATCCAGATCCTGTAGATATTGGTAGAGTTATAGCTAACGAGGTAGCCGATATGGGCTCGTGGATCTAGCTTGCTTAGCCTTTTTTTTTTTAGCTGGGCGTCTGACGTCATCGCGTACGCCCTACAGCCATAGGCTTTTAGGTGCGCTAGTTACGGCTTTCTTAACCTATTGCCTAGGAAGGTATAGAACCTCTTATATAGTGATTTCCAACCGTTGCTTTCCCGTGGCGTTTGATCTCGAAGGTAGACTGTATAGTCGACTATCTCGTTCTATAGGTCGTGTGGTAGATTGGTAGTAATTCTTATTACTTGTGCTCTCTTAATAATTACACCCCCTGAGTATTTGGCGGTACTGTTCTAAGCTTGGGTATATGGCGCCAAAGGCTTGAATATAATCCCTTAAGTTTATAGCTATCTGAGGGTTCTTCTTCTCCCTAGCTTATTATCTGACCTAATGGTGTTAACCTTAAGGTTATACCTTAGACAAATCTATTGGATAAAATCTTTAAGTACTTATAGTGTCTTCTTCTCCTTACCATGCGTTGTTATAAAATATGGGAAGGTTCTTCCTAAGAAGGTATTGTAGATAAGTATAACTCGTACGAATCCCGTATACGCTTCCTTAAGGTCAGTCCAGTCAATATAGAGGTTAAGATAAGGTTTATTAATGTTCTATTTTGAGAACCTTCTTAAGACCTAACGCTTGATTTTGGCGAGACTATAATATTAATATTCCGTTATCTTTGGGCCTTAAAGCTTAACTCTTAAGGCATTAAAACCTAGATGATAAAGGCTTATAGGTCCTGGATGACCTAGACGCAGATGCTATAGATACGCATTACCTTTTGAATCTAGACGAGCGTCTCTTAACGATGCTCTGCGCTTCTATTAGTGGTGTAGTAGTTGGCTTGTATTAAACGCTAATAGACTTCCTGGTTGGACGTATTTAATAGTCTATTGTCCATAATGTTCTTCCATTTAATATAGGATTGTATCGTCCTTCCAAACTAGAAGATTGTTGTTTTCTTTATTATCCTAGAAGTACCCTCGCTTTTAAAGTAGACGGAACGACACTAGATTTATATTAAAGTCCGTATAGAAGGTAACGTCCTTAAGATATAGGATTCCCTTGCTCTTGTCTAGTTTTATGACTTGGATGGTGACATCGCCGTAGCCTAGTATAGGCACTTCTAAGCTGCCGGCGATAATATATTTATGTCTTAGAGCTTTCCTAAAGTTATAAAAACGAGAGAGGTTATTAAAGATATAGAGAGTAGTTCCTAAGTCTAGAATAGTTAATAGCTTTAGTGGATGGAGTTAACCAGTGTAATACGATTCTAGGAATATTGTATTAGCTTCTCCCTTAATCTTAACTATCTTATAACTCTTCTCATCCTATTATTGTCAAGCCTCGTCTTCTTGTTTTTCAAGTCTAATCTTCGCAACTTAGTCAGTAAGATTCTTATTCTTTTCTACCTTTTTTAGCACTCTTTTAATGCGAGCATCTCCAATTGTGACTCCTTCAGGTCTTTTATCTTTAAATAAATACCAATAGTCTTAAAGGGAATGTCCTTGTTTCTCGCACACTAAGTATACGGGTAGTAGCTTCTTATAGGACGTCTCCTTATCTACCAGTGACCTAGCTCTCTTTGAGCGTCTAGTGCATGCTAAGGTTACTTTCCCTGGACCTTTAGTAGTATTAGAGTAATCTATTGTGGCTTGCTCTACGAAGTCTACATTAAAGGTACTCCCTCTCGTAGTAGTATTGGCTTTCTTTAAGGGTATTCTAAGTCCTTCTTATAGCTCCTTTGCTACTCTACGGTATTTGGAAGATCTTGACTTCTAAGGGTTATTTAACTTAGTAGTGTACTTTACATAGTAGGTGTCGCTAAACGGTTAAATAACTTCTGCCAAATCTTGAAGCCAGATTTTATTGGACATTTAAGGGATCTTATACTTCTCTCCTAGTACTATTATATGTTCCTATTAATCTAACCACTGATTTAATTTTGATAAGTATTTAAACCCCTTAAGGGCTTCTGTATACTGGTGTTATACCTTCTTCCTAATAAATGATAAGGTAGGTTCTGTGTTCTCCTTTAATTGGGATAGCCATTCTTTGACTATTAAGGAAGGGTTAAGTAATAGCTTCTTCTGGATTGATACTGTAGACGTGATTTGGGTGCGTATCTGTTGCAGATGCTTTTTTTATTTTAGGAAGTATCTTATGTCCTAGTCATAGTATCGTCTGCTGTTCTCGTACGCTTTCTGTTGATTCGTTGAGAGCTGTATATATATGGTTGCATTCTCATTGAAGTCTGTGACCTTTGGAAGAGGTGGTTTTTCAAGTAGACCTTCTTGAGGTGCTTTAGATCCATTGCTCCCAGTCTTCTGGTTTATTGAGGATGATCGTGGTCGACGAACTCAACGTCGGTGGAGTCATTTTGACTGATAGGTAGAGGGGAATTGAGATGGAATTCGTCGTCAGGATTGTCCTTATCATCAGGATCATCCTTTAACGATTAAGGTAGGATTTCTCGTGGAATCTCGTGGAATCTCATGGAATCTTATAGAAGAATCGTCCTGTGACGATTAAGGTAGGATTTCTGTCAGAGTCTGCGTCTTAACGATAAGGTGTCAGAGTCTAACAATAAGGTAGAATTTCTTTAAATGATTAAGAAATAGCTAAATAGCTTCTTAAGTTGGCGGACCGGGCTTATAACTGTCACAAAATTCATGTAGAGGGGTTCATTAATAAAATGGGTTGATAGATTAATGATCTTGTATCGTGTCTTTTTGACCTTGATCTGACGTGTCTTTAGTAACGTGTCTTCGTGCACGTGACTCGTGCACGTGACCCACGCCTTTAGAGAATACAGATTATCTGACAAATAGGCGTCTTTTTTGATAATAAGACTTACGAACTTAAATATAACAATAAGGTAATAGGATATGCGCCTAAAATTTAATAACTTTACCTAATTTGGTAGTACAACCACCAGTCAGAATCGGTCCTCTATACTATTAAAAACAACAAAAGTCTACCTATTTGGCATTACTGATTTGGCCACCTTAACTATAGCAACCTTAGACGCTACCTAAATAAACTTGGCATTAAGTTTAATAACGTTAGCAATAAATACTATAAGCCTTGTGCTTAATCTAAAGCCTAAAAGAGGTATAATAGAACACCCTAAGAACAAGCTATATAGCTATTTTAATTCATCCATATGGATCTAGTGGGGCCTATTACCCCCATTAGCTTTAAAGGCGAAAGATACTATATATCTTTTACCGACGACTATATAAGGTTCACTATAATCTATACCGTCCGTACGAAGGATAAGTGGCTTAATACTCTACAGAGGTACTACAACTGGATCCACACCAAATTCGACCTTAAAATCGCCAGAATTTGTACTAACTACGGAGCGGAGCTTCATAGCAAGAAAGCAACTACTTAGATGGACGATCTAGGTATAGAATTTAAACCTGCCGCCTTATACGCTTAAGAATAGAACGGAGTAGCAGAGCGCTCGCAGCGAACCTCTACTAAGATTACCCGCTTAATGATCCTTATAGGTAATATACTAGACTTCCTATAGCCTAATGTACTTCTTGCAGCCATATATATTAAAAACAGACGCCCTATAAGAGCTCTTAATGGCATATCACCTTATAAAAAGCTTAAGGGTAAACCTCCCTTAGTATACCACCTAAAGGCTCTAGGATCTACTGTCTATTCCCTTATAGCTAAAGAAGATTGTGTAAAATCAGCTAGGTTCGCTCTATAAGCAAAGAAGGGTGTTCTAATTGGCTATAACGGCAAAATAATCTATCACGTTTAGCTACCAGATAAACAGAAGATTAAGTGGCTTAAAGACATCAAAATCTATAAAGGTGATATTAGTTTAAAGACTGCCACTATATTTATAGAAGAATCTATAGACTCATCTAATAAGCAAGGGAAGGAAGACACTACTACTCCTTAGCTAAAGCCTCTATCAAGAAAAAGACAACAAAGAATTAATTAGAAGGAAGGTCGCAATAGTTTACCCCGCGGGCTTAAGTCTCTGCCTAAAAACCTTACTACAACCACTACTCAATTAGGCCGCCAGACGTCAAGAATTAACCTACTAAGCAACCCTACTGCCTTCCTTATAAGCCTCATAGGTACAGACCAAAGCCTTAACCAATAGGCTAATAATATTAATAAGCTACTAAGCAACTAGGATAATAAAATAGGCAACAAACTAATAGCCCTTCTATCCACCTTTCCTCCACAATCTACACCTTAAAACCCTCACTTAAACAATCACAATGCGGTTAATTCTATGGCTCTACTAGCCAGCTATATTTAATATACTGGCTCACCCAATCTTAAAACGTACACATCTACTACCTCAATTAACAAAGATGAGCCTTATATATATAACCGAGCAATTAACAGCCTAAATAGCAAAGAATGGATAAAAGCAATAATAGAGGAGGTAAGGTCTCTAATTAAGAACTAGACGTAGGAGCTTGTCAACCTTGCCTCCCTTAAGCCTCCTTATAAGCCTCTCACTAATAAATAGGTATTCAAAGTTAAAAAGGGAAAGGATGGCGAGGTCCTCCGCTATAAGGCTAAATGGGTCGTCAAGGGATATCTACAGTAGTATGGTGTCAACTACAACCAGACCTTTACTGCGGTAGTAAAACCTATAGCTTTTAGGGCTCTATTTACGATTGCTACCTACCACAACCTTAAAATTAAATAGATGGATGTTAAAACCGCCTTTCTCTATAGACTAATTAATTAAGAACTCTACGTTATTATACTAAAAGGCTACAAAGAAGCTGGCAAAGTCTGCCGCCTTAAGAAGGCCCTCTATAGACTAAAACAGTTACCTTAAATCTGGTATAAGACGCTCTTAAAGTTTCTACTAGAAAAACTTGGACTTCACTATCTACACGCGGATTATAGTATATTTGCCACCAGTAAAGAATGGAAAGGTTTAATTATTTCTGCCTATGTTAATAACACTAAAATTATCTACAAAGATATAGCAGTAGTTAATTAGGCGAAAGCAGAGCTTAAGGCAGCCTTTTAAATAATAGATCTTAGGCTAATAAGCTTTTACTTAGGTATAATAGTTACAAGAGATTAAACAAAGAAGAAGATTATACTCTTATAGCGAGCCTACCTTATTAAAGCTCTTAAACGTTTTAGATTGTAAAAGGCTAACACCTTACTAGTACCCATAAAGCACTTAATTAAGCTTATAGCCAATCAAGAAACTACCAGTAAGGACGACATTAGAAGATACTAGAGCATGGTTAGTTTAGTTATATTTCCTATAATAGAAACAAGGCTAAATATCGCCTTTACAGTATTAACGGTAAGCCGTTTCGCCTATAATCCTACCTCTACCCATATAACAGCTATAAGACTTATCCTTTAATACCTGGCCGGCTTACTTAATAGAGGAATTACCTATAAAGGTGATGAGAACCTAGACCTTATACTAATTAGCTTTAGTAACACCGACTAGGAATGAGATAAAACTATAAGACGCTCTGTATTAGGCTTTGTATTTATATTAAACGGAGGACCAATTTTATGGAAATTAAAGCTACAAGCTACCGTTTCACTATTAATATATTAATTAGAGTATACAGCTCTAACGGCTGCAGTAAAAGAGGCTATATAGCTTTAACTTTTACTTACTGAACTAGGTGTACTAGACTAGAGCAAACAGTTTACTAGAATCTTAATTAAAACCAACAACTAAGCTGCAAAAGCGTTGGCCAAAAATCTAGTTTAGCACGATTAAACGAAGCACATTAATATCCAGTTTTACTATGTAAGAGATAAGATAAACAGTAACAGAATCGACCTTGTACACGTTGCTTTAATTAACATAGCGGCCGACGGCCTTACTAAGCCTCTTGCAGGTCCTCAGTTCTACGCCTTCCTTAAACACCTTCGGATAGTGTAGAAACTCAATTAACTACACTAGGCCTTAATAGGAAATCAGTACACGATCGGTAGATCCTCAGAAAGTACGCTAAACGACGCCTTAAGGCCTTAAAACGAGCAACAGAACTCAACCTTAATCTACCAACCTACCACTTAAACCTACCACTCGAACCTGCCACCCGAACCTACCACCCGAATCTAACGGCCGCGACATCAGGGAGGGCTCATACCGGTAGGAAGGATGGATATACTTCAGGAGAGACACAGGGCAAGGCTACAGGGCCTCTAGAGCTCTATGGGCAATATAGAACACCTATAGGGAGGTGCTGCTAAAATTTTGAGAGACGTTTCACGAAAGGAACTCCAGCAACCCTTATTAGGCAACCCTACACCCTTATATACAGTGTATATAGCGGTATCGTTGACTGAGCTTGAGGGAGGGTGTTGGAAAACAAGCCCGCAATGATATCACGTGATGAGACTTGTGGGAGACATCTCTTGGCAGGAATTTGACCAATTAGACAACTTCGACCGTCGGTCGAAGTTCCTTGAAATCTCTTCAACCACCTATATAGAAAATAAGCAATACACAGAGTTTTTAGCTCCATAGCCTCAATTCAACATATGTGTCTCCCTAACTATTGCGAGGATATATATGTGGAAGCTATCTAGGTAATGCTAGAGTTTAACCAAGGAGAATAGGAAGGACTAGTAAACCGCCTTAGAGCTAAGTACTGAGCAGATGACTTTTACCAACGTATAGAGACAAGAGACTTTGTAGAAGCTTTTATTTAAAAATCTGTGGAATAACTAGGCGAATTACGTTACTATATATAGGACTTTACTACCATCTTAGATAAAGTGGTAGCAGTAGGAAACCTTACTAAGTAAGATAAGGGGTGGTTGTTTATGTAAGGACTTCCTATTAAATACCGCAGGCATATAATGGAGCAGATAGGAGCCGTAGTAGACAAGTCCAACACCCTTAGGTTTAAAAGACTAAAGGAGGCCGTAGAGTTAAGGATAGTGGCTATAGAGGGCGCTAAGCAAATGGATATCCTTCTAGAAGAAGACGCCCTAAATATCCAGCTTATACAGGAGCTATGGCAGCAAAGGGATAAGCTTAACCGCAGGAGAGAAAGAAGGCCTCTGGACTTAGGTATATACAAAGGAGCCCTAACACAGCAGCAGTTACCCTCTACTATAGACCAGGAAATGGATAAAATGCTAAGCTAGCTAAGGAGTCTAAAACTGACCAAAACGGAGCTTGCGGCAGCTGTATGGTTAATACCGTTCCTTAACTAAATCTAGGTAAATCTAAGGAAGTTTATAATACTACTAGATTAGGCCGCAGTTTAAGGCTTAGTATAAGGATACGGCTTGGCACTAGGATACAAAGACTGGCAGAATAGCAGCTAAGCTTCCTTTGTCCCATAAGGCTGTTAATCTCCGCAAGACTATTAACCTCCGCAAGACTTTTAATATCTGTACGATTTTCAATATCCGTAAGATTCCACCGCCTTTGGACGGCCGTAGCAGAACGTATAAGGTCAGCAAGGTACGCGAGGACAAGGCCTGTAGACCTGTTTTGGATGCGGAGAAGGTCACCGTTTTACCTAGTATGAATATTAAGGGCTTAAGGATCTTATTTAGTAAGGATTTATGCATCTGTCTAATTAAGGAAGACTAGTAGCTAGGATACGCAAACGACCTAGACCTGAACTGCCGTGGCTTAGCAATAAAGAACAACTAAAGGGTATTAAGGACTGGCTCTATATGTACTAGGGAACAGACCTAGATAGGCCAAAGGAAGAACAGACGCGGTAACAGGCCTCTATAGGATGAACAGATTTTACTACTTTCTATAATAGAGTAGTACTTAAGAACAGTAACAAAATACGTATGAACTAGGAGGACTACTATTAAGTACGGCCCACGGACTCAGCAGTAACGCCTAGCCAGCAACATCCGCAGACTCGCTCGACCCCTAGAGATATCCGTATAACTAAAATAACCATCTAGTAGTAGGCACTGCCGCAGGAGAATATATAACCAGGAGATTACTTCTAGGTTATGTTACGGCCTATAGAGAAGACAGCTAAAACTAGGAAAAAGAATGAGTTATCTAATCCTTAGAGACGGTTATAGAGATAGACGCTTAAGGCCAGCTATTAACCCATAGGCTCTGTAGCAGGCTTTATAGCAGGCTCCGCAGTAGGCTCCGCTATAGGTATAGAATATTTAACTAGGGGATAGTCAAGTTCTAAGGTAGGGGAGGGGACACAGGTAACGGTATAAAAGATTTCTATTTTTTCTACTTAATTACAGTATTTCCTAAAGCTCCTTTTCTTATTTACTTTCTTAATCGCGGCGCGTTAAGACGCGTTAATCTACTGCAAAGATATTAGTTTAGCTTACCGCCTATTAACAAGCTAATAGCGATTTTCTATAACGTAGTCTGCGGGCAAGTGGGCCGTCTGGGCATGTGGGCCACTCTAAAACCCCATTAAAAAACCAAAAAGTGCTCTTTAATATCTTAACAACAGCTTAATAATAAATTATAAAAATTCATAATTAGACTTTTATACTTACTTTAAGACCTTTATTAAAGTTTTATACTAATTAGTTTGTCTATTATTAATATATTAAAATTTATTAAAATTTAGCTCTTAAATTTAAGCTTAATTATTATATCTTAAAAACTACTTATTAAATTACTTTAAAACTTTAATAGAGGTCTTAAAGTAAGTATAAAAGTCTAATTATAAATTTTTTTTATTTATTATTAAGCTATTGTTAAGATATTAAAGAGCACTTTTTGGGTTTTTTGGTGGGGTTTTAGAGTGGCCCACATGCCCAGACGGCCCACTTGCCCGCAGACTGCGTTACCTGGTATAGAAAATCCTAATTAGTCTATTTAGCAGTAGAGCTAGCAGAACTCTATACCGCCCCTGGAATTCAATAATGCACTAGCTATACAATAAGAATAGCATTAGGAGCCTTAATTGATTACACGGATATAGAGCCAATTATATAATGCAGAGCCAGATGCAGAGCTAGATATAGAGCCTTGATTAAATAAGTGTATAGAAGCCGCAGTTAGTCAAAGGGTTGAATTAAGCCAGAGCCTTAATACCAGTACGTCACCGTCACTAAAGCAAATTAATTAAATGTTGTTAGATTAAAGCCTTCGACCAGGCCAACCTTGTTCCTTATTTAAACGACGAATAATTACAGCACAACTGCCACTGCTATTCGAATTTAGTACTGCGCCAGCTGTATAATAAGAACAGACACTGCGGCAAGGAAGGGACCTATTAAGTGTAGTAGCATAATATTAGAAAATAAGCACTGTGGAACGGTAAAGTAATATATAAAGAGGTTTTAATAAAAGATATTCTGCAAGAGATTATATACAGGGCACAGCTAACTATATTAAGCCTAAGCTATTCTTATATAACTAAAGACAGGGCTAAGCCATATTTAGCTAAGCTAGTAAAGGACCTTATTAAGGATTACAAGGGGAACAGAAATTGGATGTATAGAAACCAGCGCTTTTCCTTAGAGGTTATCTTAATAAAGGACTATGTTATAGATATAAGGGCAAGGGATATACAACAGAGGTAGTTATAGTAACCAAAAAGCTGCCACTAAATGGTTCTAAAGAACACTTAGACAAAGCGCGGAGTTAGCAGGAGAATAACAAAGAGATTAGAAGTAGAAGATAATTCTAAAAAGGCTCTTAAACCAAAAGAAGATTAAGGATATGTAAGTATACTACCAGTAGTAAGGGCAAAGAAGCAACTATAAAAGCCTAAGGGTATGCCAAAAGAGTCAAAAGCAAAGACGGCCTGGAAAGGGAAGAAAGTAGCTATTAAGGACGTCTTAGAAAAGCACCTAGCCCGCGGAAATGGTCTACTAGAAGCTGCCGTTTATACTTATAAGGAAGAAAGTCTTAAGACGGGTCTCTAGTTTGGACGTCTAGTGGACACTAAGGGCCTTAATTAACTGTATGGCTATAAAGCTTTAACTAAATAACTACACAGCCAGAGTTCTAATTAACTGCCTATAGGTGCAGAGCCTACGGATACAGAGCCTTAATTAAGCGTCAATGGGTTTAAAGCCTTAATTAAGTATGCAATAATACAGTCTCAATTATACGTATAGCGGAAGACGCCTTAAGTTAAGCTAGAGCCTTAATTAAATCTTAATTAATTAGACGCCGTCTCTGTAGTTAAGTTAGATTAACTATAGCTCCTAACCGGGCCGACCTAATACCCTATTTAAACGTTAGTCAATTATACATTGTCACAGTTAAATTAAATCAGTCACCGTCGCCGTTAGACATCTTTAATTAGCAGTTAAAGATCCTACAATGGCAGACAGACAGGCACTAGGCCTAATTAGGAAACTAGTACACGGTTAGAGGATTATTAAAAGCACCACTAGTTAATGTTTTAGAGCCTTTACAAGAGCCTCTTCCCTTAACTACCCCGCCCCCTTTATTAATTAACTGCCGCCTGTTTTAACGCCCACAGATTAGTTAACTAAAACGGTCTTTCCTACAGATATAAATGCGGAGCTTTATACAGAGTCTTGTATGGAGTCTACGGATATTAAGCATATAGGTATAGAGCCTTAATTAGACAACAGTACGGCAGCTTAACTAGACGCCTAGATATACAAAACCTTAATTAAACGGTAGATGTAGAGCCTTAACCAATCACACGTCTATACGGAAGTATTAATTAGTTGTCTATAGATGTAAAGCCTTAGTTATATATGTAATAGAAGGCGCCTTAAGTTAAGCCAAGGCCTTAGCAAATTTTAATTAGTTAAACGCTATCTCTAAATCAGGACAGTCAGAGCCTTTAACCGGCCCGACTTTCTACCTTAATTAAATAACTGAACGATTAGTTACAGCATATTATCGCCGACCAGTTAGATAGTCTTCAGCCAGCAGTTATAGCACGCACACAGACACGCATGCAGAGCTACTAATGCACAGCTAGATGCATAGCCAGACGCACAGCCTGATGCACAGTTTTGATATCAAACAACTAACTAAACGATCAAATCAAGTCAGAGCCTCTGCTACCTTAGTCGACTGCCCTACCGCCGCCACCACCACCGCCATTCCATCCGACTGCTTTATCCCTACTATCTTGACCAACTGCTCTATCTCTACCATTCTAGATCTATACCGTTACTAGATCTATTTACTGCCAGATCTACTAGATCTATTATGCTGTTCCGCCTAACTATTCTAACTAACCTGTTCCGTTCTACTGTTTCTACTAACTGCTACTCCGACTAACCGCTACCAACCGATTGTTCTACTGCTACTGCTACTACTACTGCTACTATTCAGCCGTTCTGTTCCGTTATTCCGATTATTTTACCGCTACTACCTCAACTAACTACTACTAACCGTTCCGCTTCTACTAAGTATTCTGCTATTAAAAGTTCTGCTGTTAGATATCCTACTGCTTACTAACTATTACCAAGTTCTTCTACCAAGTATTCTACCGCTAACTATTCTGTTTTATTTTACTGCGCTAAATATATGCTTTTATTACTATTTCTATCACCGTTACTATTACTACTATTACTGCTGTTACTGCTGCCGTTATTATTTCTGGTTTACTACTGTCCTAGTTGCTGCTAGTAAAAAGATCGGACCTTAGCTATGGGTAACGGAAGGACACTATAGAACAGTTCTGTAGGAGGGCTGAGGATAAGGTTACCTACGTTCTTTTAGGGATGTGCTCTCCTTTTTCTATTCTACTTTTACTATACTTTTATTTAGCTATTCTTCTATAGTATAAAATATTAGGGGACAACGTTCTTAGTAGGGGAGGTATATAGTGGGGTAAAATGTCCCATACTTAGCGTCTTGGCATTTTCCTATATTTATAGAGCCTTCGGCTTCTCTCCTCCTTAGATAGGACAAGCTACCAGAATACATTCTTTCTTTCTCTTCTTACTAACTGCTTTACTAATTACTTCTAACTAATTACAACTAACTAACCGACTGACTAACCGACCGACCAACAGACTAACAGCACAGTGGCTTTCCTATCTAAGAGTGGTCGTACCCTCCCATAATAGTACATCGCCGAGTACAAGGAAATAGATTATAATAATAATAAACTTGACTTAAAATCTATTAACAAGGCAATGGAAGCCCTTATAATTAATATTAAGTTACCGCTAGTATCTCCAGCCTAAGAATAGACTAAACTATTCCTTACCTCCTTTGGAACAATACAGCATAAAGGAGCTATTAATACTATAACTAACTTAGCGGACCGATCCTTTACTTACGTAATTACTAGCACCAACTTAACTACTTACCACAACGATTTAGACCCATTTACCTACGTTGCTACTAGCTAATATACTTCTAATAAGTTCTATAGAGTAATAATTAACATAGGAGCCTTAAAGAGATTAATAGTAGGTTATAGACAATACCTCGCATATAGGAAGACCTATAATACTGTTATTAATACCTTAAAGGCCAGCACTATTAACGTCTAGTTTAATATTGGCTCTACCCCTTCTATTAGCTCTATTATAGTTAATATACTAGCTGGCAACATTGAGTTTCACATTATAAAGGCTAATACACCCTTCCTACTATGTCTCGCAGATATAGATATACTAAAGGTCTATTATAATAACCTTAAGAACGTCCTAGTTACCCCAACAAAATTAATACCAGTAGTTTGCTAATTTGGCCACCCCTTCTTGCTATGGAAAGAGTCACTATAGTTATTTATAACCTATTTATTTAACTAAAACCCTTGCTACCTAACTACTACTAAACTCCGTTAACTCTACCGCCGCTTCGGATATCTATCAATAGATAAGCTATATAAGGTATTAGAACGCTCTAGCCACCACAATATTAATAAGTAGGTTATTAACTATTTTACTAAGTACTGCTCCCACTGCTAGAAATACGGTAAATCCCCTAGATAGTTTAAGTTCACATTATAAGAAGACTAAGATTCCAATTTTAACTATTCTATTTTCGTTAATATTATATATATTAATGGAAGCCCTATCCTCTATGTAATTGATAAAGTTACTAGATTTTAAGCCATGAGATGGCTATATAATATCTCTATAAAATATACCTAAGATACCCTATAACTCTGCTGGATTAATACCTATATTAAACTACCCAACTATATTACCTATAATGCCGGGAAGAACTTTATAAGTAAGGAGTTTTAACAGCACGCTATGGCAATGGCTATATTAACCAAGAGTGTCCTAGTAGAAGCTTATTAGTCTATTAGAATAGTAGAAAGAGCTTACCTAACTATATGCTGAGCATACTAAATAATTATAGAGGAACTATAGGACTTAGGAATAGCTAAGGAATTAGCTCTACAAATAGCGGTAAAGGCCATTAATAACACAGCTGGCCCAAATGGCTTAGTCCCAACACTTCTCGTCTTTAGTGCCTATTCTTAAATAAGCGAACTCGACCTACTAGCACTCTCTATTACACAGCGAGCGGCAGCTATAAAGAAGGCAATAGAGGAGATTATAAGAATCAGGGCAAAGAAGCAAGTTGATAATACACTAAACCAACGAAACGGTCCATCTGTTACCACAATCCACAACCTCCCCCTTAACTCAGAAGTACTTATATAGCGCGAAGGCAATACTAGACAGAGCGGTAAATGGACTAGCCCATCCAAGTTTCTTGGAATTAACGGAGAGACATACAAGGTATAGCTCCCTAGTGGACCTACCAACTTTAGGACCACAGCAGTAAAACTATACCTATAACCCGAACCAGAAGAACCAACTAAGGAACTGACTAAGGAACTGACCAAGAAACCAACTAAGGAACCGACTAAGGAACCAACTAAGGAACCAGCAGCTACTATACCCCCTCAAAGATTAAAACAGATACGATAACCGCCAACAAAGTCCTAGCAAAACATTGCAGACGCATTAATATTTATCAACGACAGCCTGATAAAACCTAATACTATAACCCTTAAGTGTACCTTACCATTATTTACAGAGTCTTAACGTAAGGAGACAAACGGTTTACTTAAGAAAGGCGTCTTTAAGTTTATTAATACAGCAGACGTCCCAAAAGGAGTTAGAATCTTTAACTCCCGGTTTATTAATAAGATTAAGAATGCTGGAATAGACAAGGCCTTTAAGAAGTCTAGACTAGTTGTATAAGCCTATAATAACTATGGCAAAGATCTGGTCTTAACATAATTACTAACCATTTAACGTATTAGCTAAAGAATTATTCTAGCACTTATGGTAACCCTATAAGGAAACAAAAGAAGACTAGCCTCTTTATACCTGCGCGATATCTTATAAGCTTATATATAGTCTAGTACCCACCTAAATAGAGACTTCTTTATACGCCTATTACTAGAACTTAAACTAAAGAATGGATTAATTCTAAGAGTTATTAAACTACTCTATAGTGTCCCGGAAGCTGGCAACCATTAGTTTAATATATACTACCGTTACCACCTTAATAAGCTATGGATAAACCAGTCAATATACAACCCCTGCTTGTTATACACAAATAGTAACGGCTTTAGAATTATAGGACTGTAGACCAATAACATACTATTTCTTGCTAATAAAACCTTCGCAGAGGCTAAAGAAGCCAGGCTTTAGAAAGCAAAGTTTCTAGCAAAGGAGAGAGAGAAGCTTACGCTAAATACCCCAATTAAGTTTAACGGAGGCTACATTAGGCAAGAAAAGGACTTAATAGCCCTTACCTAGGAACGTCAATACTAGAACCTAAAGTTGGTTATTATAAAGGCTACAGACTTAACTAGCTCTAGAGGGAAAGTCTGTAAGGTAGTTATACTAAAGGACTAGTACGTTGCCTAGAGAGCAAGAGGAGTCTATATCGCCATAGTCTGTTAACTAGAAGCTACCTTTAACCTCTTATTTATAGCATAAGTTGTTAATCTAAAGGAGGAACACGCGAAGTAGCTTAATAAGCGGCTGCAATAGCAAATTAAAAATCCCTTTTAAGGATTTTGCTTTGTACGACTTAATACAAGCACTCTTAAACTAATAATATTTACAGACTCGTCCTTTACTAATAACTATGACCTCTTATCCTAGATTGGCTTTGTTATTATACTCACGGATAAGGACAATAGGGCTAATATCCTCTACTGGTTATCTATTAAATGCAAGCGAGTTACACAAAGTGTCTTGGCATCTAAATTATATAAAATGGCCCACGGATTTAACACCGGAGCTGCAATTAAAGCAACTATTAAGAAAATCCTATAACTTAAATAACTACTGGTTATCCTTTATACCAATTTAAAATCTCTATATAATTTCTTAGTTAAACTTAGAATAATATAAGAGAAACGACTTATAGTTAACCTAATGTGTTTACAATAATTGTATAAAAGAAGAGAAATAGCAGAGATTAAATAGGTTAACAGAGGCAGTAACCCTGCAGACGCTATAACAAAATTAAAGCCTTGCCAGGCGTTAAAGGACCTAATTAATATAAATACAATTAAGCTATAGGTTACTAAGTGGGTAGAGAGAGAAGAAGACGGAAAGGTAGAAATAGAGAGTGTAAAGATATCGAGCCAGTAACTAAGGCGCTAGTGGTAAGCGAGCTAATGGCGATTTTCTATGCCGGGCATAGAAAATCGTAATTGGTTACTTTAACTACCTAGTAGAATTCGGCAGAATCTAAGCGGAATATGGCAGAATTTGGCAGAACTTAATGGAATTTGGTGGAATATGGCGGAATTTAGTAGAACTTAATGGAATTTGGTGGAATATGGCAGAATTCGGCAGAACTTAATGGGACCTGGCAGAACTTAGTAGGATTTAGTAGGAGGCGTGCTTAAGCACTATTAAAAACTAAATACTCCTAGTATCTAAACGAGGTTGTCTATAACTAATTAGGTTAGTTACATAAGCTAAGCAAGCTTAGGAATTCCACCAAATTCCACCTATAGAATAGGGGAATCAATTAAGCATTAATCAAAAATTAGTTACCACCTATACTATTGCAATAGCATTACGTATTACCGGAAGTGATACCGACAATAACCTTTAGAAGGTGCAACAAGAGCTAAAAGGAGTAAAGACTACGCTAATAAGCTAAAGGCCCCCTAGGCTATAGACACCCCTACTATTATATAACCCCCCTATAGTAGATATTAGGGCAATTAGCGCTATAGGTTTCCACTTTAATATATATTAGAAGGATAATAAGGTCTTTATAACTAGCTTATATAAAATTAACTAGATTATTAATAAGAAGGAAGAAGGGCTAATAGAGGAAACTAATAAGGAGCTAGTTAAACGCCTCCTCCTTATATACCTCTTAGACTATAGAGACACGTTCTTAAAAGCAGCCTTAGATATACTACCCCCTACTAAACTTATAACTATAAAATTTAACTAGAGGCTGATAACTCTCTAGGCTATAGCCTCCTTTACTAGCAAACTATAGAGGAACTAAAAGTAACTAAGTAGTGCTTAATTAGTAACCTCTATAAAGGGTTTATTAAACTAAGTTTGGCCCCTTTTACTTCCCCTATTTTGTTTATAAAGAAACCTAATAAGGGCCTTTATTTCTATATTAACTATCAGAAACTAAACGCTATTACTTAAAAAGACTACTACTCCCTCCCCCTAATTAATAAGACCCTTATATATCTAAGCCAAGCTAAAATCTTTACTAAGCTTAATGTTAACTAAGCTTTTTACTAAATTAAGATGGATCCTATATTAGAGGATCTAATAACATTCTATACCCGCTATAGTTCTTATAAGTATAAAGTTCTTCCTTTTAGACTAATAAATGGGCTAGCTATGTACTAATAGTATATAAATAATATTCTTTTTGACTACCTTAATAAATTCTATATAGTATACCTAGATAATATTCTTATATACTTAGACAACGAACTTAAGTACTAAGTTTATATTAAGAAGGTCCTAGAGAGACTGCAAAATATAGGCCTATAAGTTAATATTAAAAAATATATATTTAGAGTAAAATGTATAAAGTACCTTAGGTTTATTATTAGTATAAAAGGAATTAAAGTTAACCTAGAGAAGGTTGAGGTGATTTATAACTAGAAACCCCTTATACTATAAAAGGTATCTAGTCTTTCCTTAACTTTTATAATTTCTACTATTAGTTTATCCGTAACTATGGAATTATAGCTAAGCCTCTTATATAATTAACTAAGAACGATATATCTTTTATCTTTAATAGTAACTATATAAAAGCCTTTAAGGAGTTAAAGGACTAACTAATCTCCTTCCTAATCCTTTGTTACTATAACCTAAACCTTAAATTAATGCTAGAAATGGATGCCTCTAATAGGGTAGTAGTGGGAATTCTTTTATAGCTATACCTAGACAGCAAATAATACCCTATTATATTCTTCTTAAAAATAATGGCCCTAGCTAAGTATAACTACAAGGTGCATAATAAGAAAATGTTGGCTATTATATAATTATTAGCCTAGTGGCGCGCAGAGCTTAGAAGCATAGACTCTTAGATTAAAGTCTATACTGATTATAAAGCCCTTAAGTATTTTATAATAACAAAGCAGCTTACCAGTTAATAGGCTAGGTGGGCTAAAATACTCTTCTAATTCTTCTTTATAATTATATACTACCCTAGTAGGCAAAATTCTAAAGTTAATGCCCTTACCTAAAGAGAATAGGATGTAGGACTATAGAATAAGCTAAAGGCTTAGTACTAGATATGTGCCCTCCTCCACCCTAAACAGCTTAACCTATATATCCTTAAGGAACTAAGCCCTAAATAGAATAAGCTAGCGCCTATAGAAGGAGATATCCTAGATAAACTAATAGGACTAATTAATCGCATCCTAACCGCAAACCGCATAGCTAAGTCCCTAAAAGCCCTCCGCGATTAAGCTATAAAAGGTAACCCTAATTTAGAAATAGAAGACGGACTACTTCTATACTAAGAACGGCTTATAGTTTTAGATATTAATAACCTATAAATAGAGCTAATCTGTAAAGCCTAATATTAAGTCTCTATGGCGTACCCTAGTTAAGACAAGACCTACTAACTACTATTACCTTATTATTATTAGCAAGAACTCCTATCTAATATAGAATAATTTATTAAAAATTGTTATGCTTATAAATATATAAATACCCCTAGAGACTAAACTTCTGGATAGCTGTAATTACTGCCAGTCCCTAAACGCCCTTAGCAATATATTATAATGGACTTTAAATTATTCCTAAAGGACAAATACGGCTATAATATAGCCTTTATAGTAGTTGACCGACTTAGTAAATAAGCTATTTCCCTCCCTTGCTTTAAGACTATGACCGTAAAGGATATAGCCTATATATATATTAACAACATCTACTAAATCTATGGCGCTTCTAAGTTAATTATCTCTAACCATAAACCCTAGTTTATATTAGACTTCTAGGATAAATTCTACTATATCCTTAGAATCTAAATTAAGCTCTCTACTATATTCTACCCTTAGACTAATAGCTAAACTAAGATTATAAACTAGTACCTTAACTAGCGACTCTGCTCCTTTATTAGCTACTACTAGGACAACTGGTTAGAACTGCTGCCTATAATAGACTATATATAGCTTACGCTCCCTTATAATAGTATAGGAATATTACTATTTAAGTTACTCTATGGATATAAACTACGAATATCCTTTAATTAGGATAGACCTATAAGACCTATAATAGCCTGCGAACGCCTTAGCTATAAAGAGGCCTAGGTATTTATTAAGAGAATACACAGAGCCTAGAAGACCGCTTAAGTAATTATAAAAAAGGTATAAGAAAAGAAAAAGGCTAATATAAACTAATATTGTTATAAGGTAGACTTCTATATAGGAGATAAGGTATAGGTATTAATAAAGAACTGAAAGACCTAGAGGCTAAGTTATAAGCTAGACCACTAAATAGCTGGCCCCTATAAGATCCCTAAGAAGGTAGGGCACTCTTTTAAGGTTAAGCTACTAGAGTTAATAAAAATCCACCCTGTTTTCTCTTTAGACTAACTATAGAAGGCCGCGGACAACCTATTACTTAGATAGTATAACGACCCCCTACCACTAATTTAGATTATAGAGGATAAAGAATAGGAAGTTAAAGAGATCTTAGTAGTTAAAAAGGACCATAGTACCTTAAAATATTGTATAAGCTAGGTAGATCATAATAAAGATCTAGAATAGTACCCTATATCCAATTTTAAGTACTCTCCTTATAAGCTATAAGATTTCTACCTAGCCTACTTAGACCTCTCTAAACTACTACGTAAGTTAGACAGCTAGATTAAATGCTGGGAAAGAGGGGTTAGATAACTATAATAATTTAAATAATAATAAAGAACTTAGATAAAGCCTAAGGGCAGGCTTTTTTGGGAGGGGGGGGTGATATAATAGTGCTAGGGCGTGTTACCTGCTAAATTCTGCCAAGTTCTGCCATGTTCTGCCACCTGTTATGTTGTTACATACTATCTGGTACTGTTTTTTACTATTTCTTACTATTAGCTCGCCTACTATTGGCTCGTCTACTACTAGCGCCTTGGCGACCCCTTGTATCTCATTAGCCTCTGACAGTCTTCTTCTCCTTCTTCTCCTTAGCTTAGTATTCTTGTATGGTAGCAATCTACAAGCTTCGGTTCAGAGGCATTTGTACGAGCCCGTCACAATTAGGTGAATTAGGACAGAATTTTAATCGGGCAATGTTAATATTTATACATAGAGAGGTGCTGCCAAAAATCTGAAATGAAACACCATAAAGTCTATACAAATTTCCTAATTGGGACAGCTAGCTGACAGCTTGACAGTCAGCGTACGTCACCCAACAGTCAGCGGGCAGCGAGCGATCCAATTGACGCAGTCAGTCAGCTATTTTGCTCAAGCTCGCAGCTAGGCTGACTGTTGGACACACTGGTGCTTTCTGCAATGTGACATGACAACTTCCTTTGAAAGAGCTGTAACGGCGTAATAGCGGCCGTTTTCGTCATGGTTGTGCACTGGCACTCTTCCCAGCCTGGGAGATTCAAGTATTGAGGCTGCCTGTCAGGCCTCTGCTGGTTAGCACCCGTCAGTGATCTTTTTGGACTGGAGTGGAGTGGATCTGAGCTCAAATCCACTCCATCCAGCTAGTAAATTATTTGACTCCAGGAGCTCCATGGAGCTCTAGTGCATTTATATACTAAATATAGAAAGGCTTAGCGTCAGCGTGGTGTTATAAAAGGAAGGGTAGATATAGAATAACTTACCAAAAGCTACCTATATTATACCTCACTAATAACCTTATTCTCGTAGTCAATCTTAATAGCCGCATATTACTTATCTAGCTCCTCTTCCTCCTTATTAGTCACGTCATCCTCTACCTAAGCAGCTGCCTCTGCGGCAACAGCAGCAGTAAGTCGGGCCTTTGCTACTTCCTTAAGTGGCACCCTTTTATAAGGCTCTCCTACTAACTTATCTACTTCCTTATTATTAAATGTACCTTTTAGTAGTGGCCTATATAAATGCCAAAGAACCTTATTTGCCTTAATTATACTTATTTATAATTGGGAATGCCAGTTACTAAGAAGGATCTTATAGCTGCTGAAGAGTTGCTTATATTTATTGCTTATAGGAGGTATGGCTAATATATTAAGTGTAAATTAAGCAAGATCTAGCTGGCTCTTATAGCGATCCTGCTAGTATTATAAGATATTAAAGTGTTAATTCTTGGCAAGAAGTACGCGGTTGGTAGTAAGATATTCCTTAAAGCAATTAATTGGTAATAGGTCGTTGCATTCTTAATAAGTCGTCTTAAGGCGTTTATAAGCTTAGGCGGAGGTATATATCTTCTCTCTTATAGCTAGCGGCTGTGGAGCTGCTAGTATAGATAAGGGTAATACTGGGTAAAAGCTTTTACCTTTATATTTAAGCCAGAGCTCTCTTACTACCTCCTCTACTTTTAAGATCTAAGCTACCTTCTCTTTATACTGCCCCTATTAGTTATAAACCCACTATATCTTAAGAGTTAGGTTAAGAATAATTACTACATAGTAAGCTGCTGTATTATTAGCCTTAATATAATACTTCTTATATTTCTGCTAGGTAGCCTCTACGTAGGTAGCTAAGTAGTAATAACTTTATACTTTAGCCTTCTTCTTTAGTTACTTTAAAAGCTTAATAAACTTATACTTTATACTTTTAAGCTTAAGCAAAAGCCAATCTAGGGGTTGGAAATGGTTAGTAAGGTTAGTATACTTACCTTCTACTATAATAGTAGCCTTATAGAACGTTTCTAGGTAATTATATAGGTATTTAAGTTGTTTCCAATAGTGCTTTTATAGTAGATCTTCCTTAGAAAGCTGCTTTGCACTTACTGCTAGGTAGTAGTTACTATAAAACTTTATAATATATTCCTTATAGTTTAGAAAGTGTAATATAGCTAAAAATAATAAGTTTTAATGCATCTGGTTATTTTAAATAAGCTAGTAGGTGGTTAGTATAGGTATATAAAAGTTTAAAATTTAGTTAATTTTCCTTTAGAAGAAATAAAATCCAGTACTAAATACTGCAAAAATCGCCAAAACTTAACACTAAAGCTCTATATAAGATCTTATTACTTACCTCTAAGCCATTAAATTCTGCTAATAGGCCTCCCATTTTTATCCTCTAAAAAAATTATAACACTAAGGAGTTATATAAATATATTATATAAGGTTGTAAAGCAATTTAATAGCTCCACGCTTTCTTTATAAGTGTAATGGAATCCCCCAGGAGGTACATATCAGATAAGACGGTAGGAGGTTTCATCAATGTCCTGCCTACGTCCCATGTATGTTCTAGAAGAGACATAGTCAGACAGATAGGGGCGAAAGGTTTTACTAGTGTCTTAGAAGGTTTATATAGGAAGCTAGTTCTCCTCTAGAGAAGAACCAGCGATTAGTCTCTGAATGGAAGTGGTTAGAAGCATTTGTCCTTTAATACGTAAAACTTATTCTACCTTTAATTTACCTTTAACTCACCTTCTACTTACCTGTAACACTATTGATTAGATAATTATACGTTCTGGTTAGGCTGGCCTCTTACAATTCTAATTGCTTACAATCCGTTAGGAACGTACGGCTATTAATTAATGATAATGGGCCATACTCCTTTACCCCACGAAGCAACGCCCTTACCTTAAGAGGCTCAGAGAGTCTCTCCAGAGGAGCGCATTCCCTCTACTTATGAAGGAGTAGACTAGGAAGCCACGGCTGGTCTGTCTAACCTTCTAAGACCCTTAGGAACGATTACCACTGGGGAGTTATTAAAGCGGTCGCTACGCGAGACCCTACAAAAGACAAAGGAGTTAGAGATACAATTAAGATAAGTATATCAAGACTACCAAGGACAATTGCAAGAATAATTAGGAGAAGTACAGACACCCTAGACACAAAGCGGACTTAAAGGGGTAACGCTATACTACGCTATGACGTTAGATAAACCTAAATTCTATATAAAGGAACCTGATAAGTATAATGGTAATAGTCTTAGGAACTGCAATCGTTTTATCTATTAATGCGAAACCAAGTTTCGGCTGGATCCGAAACGTTACTCTAACGAGTATAATTAGACACTGATTACTTCTACCTTCCTGCGTAGCACTGTTGAGAGTTTATGGACACGCTACAAGAAGAAACTTACTATACCCCTTAAATTCAGCGAACTTAAGTCTTAGTTGGTCGATTAGGTCTAAGACCCTACTAATTAAGGGATGGATTACAACCAGCAATACCATAATGCAAAACAGCGAGAAGGCCAAAGTGTAGTCTAGTTTATAAACTACTTAGAAGAGCTAGAAGACAATATACCCTACTCAGACTTGTGGGACAACGCTATACGACTCTATTAGCTACTTGCCAAGTTATGACCTAAGATTTAACAGGCCATATAGGAGAAGGGGGAAATTCCTATCTCTTAAGAAAAGCTTATCTCTAAAGCTACTCAGATTGAGAACGCTAAAAGAGACCATCTAGGGAAGTGAAAGGAATAAGACGCCAATGATAAAGAGCGTAGAACTAGACCTAGCTTTAATAAAAGGGGCAGATCCCGACCTAACTACTCTGCAGAAGGATAACGTGAGCAAGCTTCGCAACCTTAGAGCAACGCTAGTTAACCCCAGAATAATAATGGGCAGAAACTATAGAACCAAGAGTTACGCAGCTGTTATAACTGCGGTAAGAAAGGCCATATACAGCGCTTCTGCCAATAGAAGAAGCAAGAGGATGCTTAATTGGGAAAAGAGAGAGCCTAGTAGATCTTTACTCCCTTATACTAGGCTAGTAAGAGAAGGAGGGAGTAAGCTGCTATATAGTTGTTCCCGTCTCTATTTAAGTTAATAATAAATGGGTAACATGAGACTGCCTTATAGACAGCGGCGCGACTATAGGGTTCATTTCTCAATTACTGGTAAAGGAATTGGATTTGGACCTTAGTGGCTCATAGGTGCGCACCATTTAAAGCATTAAAGGCCACTGGATTCCGTGCTATAGGAAACAAACTTTTTCCATGGCCAGCCAGGACCGCGATGGTCTATGGGACACGCAGGAGATGCGCTTCTACGCCGCAGAAATTAAGGGGTATAACCTTATTTTGGGATACCTATGGCTTTAACAGGTCAATCCAGACATTAATTGGCCTTTAGCCTCGTATTAACACCGGAAGTCTTAACCGCGCATTATAGTTAAAGATTAAAAGACTTTCTTAAACTATATGCAAGAGGAAGGGTAGGCGTATACCATATATGCCACTCTTAACACCAAGAATGGGGACGCGGAGTATTTATTTTTAGATATCCGGCTATGCACAGTTAAGGAACTAGAGATTCCACAGGAATATGCGGACCTAAAGGATGTTGCCAATAAGGAAGCTGCGCACACCTTACCTAACCCTATGTTAGTAGAGTATAAGATAGACATAGGAGATAAGGAACCTCCTTTTAGACCACTATACAACCTATTAGAAAACGAGCTGGCAGTATTGCGTTAGTATATAGTGGACAATCTTTAGAGAGGATGGATTTAGCCTTCTACGAGCCAGGTAGGGGCACCGATTATATTTATACCCAAGAAGGACAAGACCCTTTGCCTCTATGTCAACTATTAGGCGCTAAATAAGATTACTGTAAAGAATTGCTACCTGCTACCCTTAATAGGGGAGCTTATTAATAGGCTATTAGGCGTAAAGATATTCACAAAATTAGATCTAAAAGATATATACCATTGAATCCGGATTAAAGCCGGCGATAAATGGAAAACGGCGTTCTGAACATAGTACGGCCACTTTAAGTACCTAGTGATGCCATTTGGGCTCACCAACGCACCGGCGACATTTTAGGCCTATATTAATAAGGCATTATCGGGCCTATTGGATATGATATATGTGGTCTACCTTAATAACATTGTAGTCTACTCTAATGACTACAAAGCACATACGCACTATATGCGAATGGTACTAGAAAGACTGCGGGAATACAAGCTCTATATAAACCTAAAAAAATGCTTATTCTATATCACTAGCATTAATTTTCTGGGCTTTATTATTAGCGTCAACAGAGTATCAATAGAGAAAAGCTGGGTAGACGCTATTAGGGAATAGCTATACCCCATGATGTTTAGGGAAGTATAGGTTTTTATAGGCACGGCGAACTTCTACTGAAGGTTTATTGTTTATTACTTGCAAGTAATGCTCCTAATTACTAATCTACTAAAGGGATTTAAGAATGGCAAGAAGTTAGGACCCTTTGTATTTAGGGAAGCTGCTAAGCAGGCTATAGACTGGTTAAAGGATTTGTTTATATTAGCGCCTATTCTAATACACTTCTGCTAGGAGCTATATATACACCTTAAAACGGATATATCCGGCTTTGCCCTAGGGGCAATTATATCTTAATTAAAAGACGGAGAATGGCATCCTGTGGTGTTTTGGTTAAGGAAAATGACCCCTATAGAGCAGTGTTATATAACGCACGACCAGGAGCTGCTTGCGATAGTCACAGCAATAAAGCACTGGTGATATTATTGTATGGGAAGCAATTATCCCATTAAAGTCCTTACAGACTACAACAACCTAGAATACTTTATAACTATAAAGGTGTTAAGTGGTCAACAAGCCAGATAGGCGGAGGCACTATTACAGTACAACTTTAAAATTACGTACTGCCCAGGAAAGACAAATCCTGCTAATAGGTTGTTAAGACGTTTAGATTATAAGACTGGGAGAATCCAGGACAGCATAGGGGAAATGATTCCTATATTATAAAATTTGCTTAGGAAGAAAGAAGAGTCTTTCCCTAGAACTATAGAATTCCATAGTAGGGCAGAGGTCCTGGCAATACAGCTGCGAAGCACTATAATAATAGAGCCGTAGGATATAGTTACGGACCAGGTTATAGACCAAGCAGATATTACAAAGTTGGCGTACCTTAGAATTAGCGAGAATTCTATAGGATATGCTAGGGGTGTCGCGGCACCTTTGACTTAACAGCGTACTAGCTGCAAGTTTCCGGATCTAGAGGGGATAGGCGAGATGCCTATCCGCAGTATAGTATACTACATAACAGCAGGAGAATCTGCTGGCACTAATAGTTTAAAACGTCTTGTGCCACGCCTAGAGTCCGTAATAGCGGCGGGCAAAACGGAAATAAGTGATCTATATAAAACCTTTCCGGATCTTCTTCTTTAAGCATAATAAAGGGACGCCTTTATTTCTGGGGAGAGGTGGAAAGACGTAGTAGAGACTAACTTGGCTAGAGTTACTAAGAAGCTGTGGTAATAAGACCAAAAGGGTCTGTTGCGCTTTAAGGGTGCTGTATATATCCCAAAGGACCAAACGGTTTAAGATGAAATTCTAAAGGTCTTCTATAATGACCCTCTTAGGGGTTACTACGGTGCCAATAGGACCCTTAAGGCTATTTAAAGGAAATACTTTTAGAATGGAATGTCTGAAGAAGTTAAGGACTATATATTAAGATATAATACGTGCTAAAGGGTATAGATACCTAGGCATCGCCTATATAGCGAGTTATTAGTGCTTCCTATTCCGTAGGGACCTATATCAGAATTAACAATGGATTTTATAATAGGCTTACCCCCTACTAAAATAAGAACTGGAGAGGTTGCTAACGCTATCCTAGTAATTGTTAATAGATATACAAAGTTTTTAGGGTACTTTGCTGTTTTAATAACGATTATAGTAGCAGAACTAGCAGACCTGTTTTTAGAGCGGTAGCTCCTATTTGGCACGCTAAGGGGAATTGTGTCTAATAGAGGTACCGTATTTAACAGCGCATTTTGGTCTTCATTCTGTCTCTTATTAAAGATATGGTAAAGGATAAGCACTACCTTCTACCTATAAATAGACGGGCAAACAGAGTGTCTAAATGCGTTGTTAAAACACTACCTCCGCTGCTATATTAATTATTAACAGGATAATTGGCTATTGTAGTTGGCTCTAGTATAATATGTGTATAACACAAGCATTTACAGCAGCATAAAAATGACCCCTTATGAAGCACTATTTGGGGTAAAAGTAAATAACCCCTAGAACGTTGAGGATATTATTCCCAAAAAAGAGGCACTAGTGGCGTCCAAGAGAATTAAGCAAATGAGAATTCGCAGAGAAGAACTTAAAAAGCACTTGCTAGACGCCCAGGCTATATAAAAAAGGTACTATAACAAGGGATATATACCTAAAGAATTTGAAATAGGAGACGAAGTCTTACTATCTATAAAAAATATCTGGATAAAATGTATTAAGAAGAAGCTGGACCATAGGTGGCTCGGACCCTTTAAGGTAGTTAGGAAAACTAAAGGAAATTAAGCCTATAAATTAGAATTGCTGAAATTATATCTAATACATCCTATATTTCATGTTTCCTTATTGGAGTTATACTAGAGAAGAGACGGTATAGAACCACCCCTACCTAGCGAAATTAATAGGGAACTAGAATGGAATGTAGAAGATATTTTTAATTAAAGATGGCGTTAGAAGAAACGCGAATTTTTGGTTTATTAGGAAGGATACTCCTAGGTGTATAATAGTTAGAAACCTAAGGAGCACCTTCAGCTAGGATACAATATAGTAATTAAAACTTTCCTAAAGACTATAAATTAGGATTTAGCAATAGGTCCAGATATGCCACAGGCGAGATAATGGGGAAGACCCCATAAATTAAAACCATAAGGTTAAGCACAGGCATTAGAAATGGGAATGTTTCGCTATTATAATAGGGATCCTAGAATCCTGTAAGAGAAAGCTATAGGGATCCACATAAGAACCACTAGGGATGCTATCTAAAGAAGACGCTGTTTAAGAATAAGTAGTAGTACCAGAAAAAGGGGCCCTGGGGACTTAGAAAGATTCCCTAGGGATAAAAGGAGAGTATCCAGTCTAACACTAGAGATACGCAGTAGAGTTAATAATATGAAGAGGACCAAAAAGACACAGAGTGAAGATTCAGAAATTTTAAGAAATTGTGAAGTACCTATAAGAACACCACCCATTCATCACATACGGAAATTATGGCGGTATACTACTTTCACACAGACTGTTACCAAAAATAAGAATAGAGGCATCCCTAAAGTATAAAGTTAATTCCCAGTACTAGGGCATCCTAGAGGTACTAGAGAGGCACCCTACAAAGCTATCCTATAAGAAGAAAGAAAGAATAAGATAACAACTTAAATACTAGAAGTAGCAACGGGAGCCTCCTCCTCCATCTTAACATTATTGTTAGCAGTATTATTAACACTCCTATCCCTAGAAGCATTAGTATTCTTACTAACATTCTTCTTAGAGCAGCAAGAACTAGACGGACCACCACAACTAGGGGACTGGCGGGGAGAACGTTTATCTTTATTACTATCCTTAGTGTCATCCCTAGACTCCAAATTAGCATCTAGGCTAGGATTAGAAAGTTAATAACTAAAGAGTTAGCACAGTTCCTAAACGTGTCACTAAAGAGACTTACCTAGCCAGAAAGGCCCGCGTAAGAGTGCAAATATTATTATTTATAAAAACGAGCTGCTTATATATATACTCCTGGACACTATATATCCGAGATTACTGTATCTCTATAGCAGTAGAAACCCTTATTAAATTAAAAAGGCTGCAAGCAATGGAAGACACCTTCTGTCCCCGTCTATTACTGTTCTAATACAGACGGAAATCCCTAATGGCGCGTTAAAGCTGGTAAGCCTTATGTATATAAACAGCGGGGATCTAATATAGTTAGTAAAGTCCAGAATAGGATGGAATGGGAAATACCAGAACACAGGTCTTTTTCTAGCTGTAATAGTGGGAACACTTAGATCTGTTCTCGCTAGAGCGCGGTATCTTATAGGCGTAGGACGGGTCTAATGTAAGCGCATAAACACAACAACGGCAGCACTTTAGAGAAACCACTGTAGGAGTAATAGAAGTGGTCTATAATACTAATGGAGCAGGGACAACACCGCCGCTAGTCTGGGGACGCGCAGTACGATTATAAGCCATTGCAAGAGAATACTATGGGAAGTTAGTATTATTAAGGAGATAAAATAGGGATCCTGTTACCTATAGATGCGTTATAAAAAGAGAACAGAGCAGTGGAAGAAAGAATAGCTGGAGATGCGAAAGCTAAAAGCTAAGATATAATAAAAAATAGTCTACTAAAAGGCGAGACAAATGGTGTTGTTAATAGAAAGACGCGTAAGAGACAACAGCTTATAAACTGAAAGAAATCAACATTAAGACGTCATTATTAAGACCTATTTTAGGTGAATAGGGATAGTGGCTAGTTAACGCGTTGTATAGGACAACCCCTAGATCAGCTTATAACAAATTCTTATAATAAGGAAGGTAAATCCCATCCAATTTTTATTATTATCATTAAAGTTCCATTATAAAGGCACTATAAGAGCTATGGTGGAAGAAGAGCGGAGGAACAGAAAGACAAAGTAAGGTTCTATGCTAGTGAAGAACCAGTAATAAGCCGTATTATAGAGTACCTTTCCACTAAAGAATTTCCCTAGTGGTTTTAGCCGGAACTCCATAAGAGATTATTAAGAGGCGAAGTCTTGGAGGACCAAGACCCTTAAAGGGGAGGCAATTATAACGGAATCCCCTAGGAGGTATATATTAGATAAGACGGTAGGAGGTTTTATTAATGTCCTGCCTACGTCCCATATATGTTCTAGAAGAGACATAGTTAGATAGATAGGGGCGAAAGGTTTTACTAGTGTCTTAGAAGGTTTATATAGGAAGCTGGTTCTCCTCTAGAGAAGAACCAGCAATTAGTCTCTAAATGGAAGTGGTTAGAAGCATTTGTCCTTTAATACGTGAAACTTATTCTACCTTTAATTTACCTTTAACTTACCTTCTACTTACCTGTGACACTGTTGATTAGATAATTATACGTTCCGGTTAGGCTGGCCTCTTACAATAAGTCCTTAACCTTTTTAAAGTCCATTTATAATAAGCAGTTACTAATTCCTTATAAACTCCCTCTATATTGCTTCTAATAATAAAGGCCTAGATATAAAGGTTTATAATATAACCAAAGTAATATAGTTAGCGTCCTTTGTAAAGCTTTACTAATATATTTAGATATAGTGCATAAAGAACTATATTAATACACGTATTATTTAACTCTGTATTAGCTATAAAATACCTAATATTACCTATAATCCTATAGTTATAAAATAGATTAATAAGGACGCCTGCTATATTCTTACCAGTATATTTACTAACAATTTTATAAAGCCTAAGAATAACTTATTAATGCCTACCGTCTTTATTAATAAAATAGCCTATAACTCTAATAATTGCATGCCTGTTTAGTAACGTCTATAAGTTAAAGGAAATGAATATTATACTATAGGCGCTCTTAAGCTCTTTCCTTAATACCTCCTTCCGCTGTTTAAACGCTTATATAACCTATCTACAAATTATATTCCCTACCTATAGTAGGAACTTATAGAGCCTAGGGTAGAAAAAAAATAAAAGCTATTAAAAGTAGGCGTTCTTAAATTAGAAGAAGGCAATATAGTAGTAAATAATCTATTAAATTAGGAGAGCTTTAAAGCCTTTAAAGTTGTAATTTAGATTAAGTAATTTAGCCTCTGGATACTGCTTAATTGTCATCTAATTTAGCTCAGCTTTCTTCTTAGAAAGAATCTCGCCTATTACCTTATCTAATTAGTAATCTTTTATAAGGTAATCCATGGCCATTAATCTTCCTAATAATACCACGCAGAGCTCTTACTTATACTTTAATCGCTTATAAATATAGCAGTAGAAGAACATTCAACAATCTGTGGAGAACTTTAATTGGATATCCTCCCCCCACTTCTAAATATATAAGGATTATTGCTTAGTATTCTTTAGGGTTTTAGTAAGAGCTTTATACCAGATATATTGCCTTCTAAGAAGCTTAAACTTATTAATTATTTTTAACTCATCTACTTTTAGGTTAAAGCTCTTAGGTATAAGGATTACATTATTGGATATAGAAGGTAATTAGGTTAACAAATATTAATTTATAGTAGCAGTGGGAAAAAGGATAAGGATAAATTAATTAAAGCAACAATAATAATAATAACAATAACGGAGGCAAGAGGAACAATACTTATATACACTAAAGTTTTTAGATTATATAGTTCGTACACCTAATTATAAAATTAAAGCTTATTCTTAGTCGCTAATTGGCTTACCCTTATATTATACCTGCCTAAATTGGGTTAGAGAATTGGAGCTCCAAGAGCTCCATGGCTTTAAATCCACTCCATCCAACTAATCAAATTGACAGGATCCAGTCCAATTAAACTACGGCTCCACCATGGAGATCCAAGATTAACCCAGTCCAAAAAGATCACTGGCACCTGTAAATCCTAGTTATACGTCCTCTGCACTTTCATACGAATTTAGTTGCTGCACGAGAATTACTCCCTAGTTCATTGTTTCCCTTTGGTCGAACAAGATGACTTTCGAGAAAAGAGATAAAGCTCTTAGTGTCAATCCTAAGTTTCCGCTCACCCATTCGAACTTTAGGAACTCGAAACTTACGCTTGGAAGGCAACATTGTAAACGGCCGAAGAACGGCCGAAGAGTGGACGTCCATATCACCACTCATGGATCCGACTTCTACTGGGCAATCTGCGCTGCTATGGGTTTCGCAACCCTTAGCTTCCTCGCGCTCTCTTTGAGAGTGCCGCGCCCGAATCATATCTTTTATTATATCGCCGCTGGTATCATTATGGAGGCCATCATCACATATTTTAGCATGGGATCCAGCTTAAGCTGGGCGCCCATTGCTGTGGAGTGGCACCGCAGTAACCCCCGTGTTCGCGGAAATTACCGAGAGATCTTCTACGTACGATATATCGATTAGTTCATTAAGACACCATTGTTATTGCTAGACTTGCTTCTGACGGCTGACATGCCATGGCCCACGATTCTCTGGGTCATCCTTGTCGATTGGCTTATGATTGTCTGTGGTCTTGTTGGTCTATGAAGTTACCATATCAGAAGTCTCGTTGATCGACCCGATACAGGAATTTTGCTGCTTTGGGGGCACCGTAATATTGACCCTGGCCGCCTTGGTTTGCAAATTCGCGATTTCGATGAGGAACCCGCAGTTCATGGAGGATTTCAGGGAGAAAAGAAGGGGGGACCAAATCATCCTCATCCAACGGCACCAACGGTGCGGCCAGTGCTGCCACCGAGGGGGGAAGTCATGGGCAAACCCATGCTTCGCACACAGTTTAGAAGATAGGGCGATAGGGCACTTCCCTGTGGCTGCACGGGCACTTAAAGCTTCGTATGACGGGAGTTTTTTTTGGAAACCGGCCCTGATCCGTGAATGGAGTTGAAGTACTCTCTTTGACGATAACAGATATAATGGCACCATTTGGATTTTAAGCAATTTGTAATAACGAGTTGCTGGCCTTTCGCTGATTTTCTTCCCATTCGGTTAGCTTACTTAGGACTATGCCTCAAAGGCTGGGGAACTTAATGACACTGTAAAATAGATTGAAGATATGAATGTACTGATTCAAGACAGTCAAAACTTCCCCCCTTAGCAGCCTTGAAGCCCTACCTAAATAGAATTCTTTTCGTCCTCTTAGAGTCGACCGCGAAATCGAAAGTTTAATCCAGGTTCCACCATAAGGGATTAGGCGTATAACGCAAGGGAACCTATTAGGTACGAAGCAACGATTAATCTCTAGCTAGTCGAAAAATCTATGAGGTCTCTCCCAGAGGTCCATATGCAGAGGACGCTCGTCCGCCTGAGAGATGGAACGGGCAGTTTTTTGATCAAACCCTAGAGGAAGCGTGAGATAAGTGTAATGTGGGAATTGATAGCTGATTAATAGCTTTTAACGAAGAGGAAAAGGAAAAGTACTTCCAGAGAGCACCCTGACCAAAAGTTTTTTTGGGAGTTGTTAATCGGATTGGTCTAGATTTAATTGCGGAGAAAGTCCGTGCATTCTGCCAGTTTGACGTCCGCCTTCGAGGCCGAACACAAGCTGCCTCACTCCCCCAATGCCTCCCGCCTCATCGACCCTCACAGTATCGCAGAAGACTTCGTCGCGCCAACTCCTTCAACATCGACCTACAACGTCGGACCCGTCCCGGCTAGCTCCAGAAGATGCCTTCTACGCTCATTCTCCCCCTCGGAGGGCCAGGCAACATAGTCCCCTTGGACTTGGAGCTTCAGATGGCTCTTCTGCGAGAGCGTTGACTGATCCGCGTAGGAAGAGGGATAAAGAGAGAGGGCGTAGCGGAAGCAAGAGGAAAAAGAGCCAATGGAAAAAGCTGCTATGGTTTAAGCAACCTTGTACGTTGTACGTTTCGCACTATTACCAAGTTCCTGGCTGACAACTATGATAGATCCAGATAATTACACAGATGAAGAGACATTTCTCGACCATCTTCAGCGCAATCCTCGGCTTCAGCCATATGAGTTCTGGCCCCTTATGGCCGATTCGACTGTCATCGTCCAACACATTTGCTCAGTAATCATCTTCATCTGCTGCTTCGCGGGCATCATTCAGAAGGAGAGAGTCTCACCTATTGCTGTTGTCAGCTGGGGAAGCTTAAGTACGGTGTTAGGTTGGGCGCTGTGGGATTTCTGGGTTGGCCAGGAAGAGGCCGAGGCGGCGAGGGCGCAAGCTCTCGCTGAATCTAACGAGGTTGGAGAAGACGGATCAAGCGCCAGCTCTACCAGTTCTTTGAAGGAGACTCAAGGGCTAGGACTGCTTCTGCCAAATGTTAGCACAACGCCTCGACTGGGACATTCTCACAGTGCCAGCGCAACATCGATGAATTCAAATGCATCTACCAGCTCAATGACAGGCAATCCCTCTGGAGCGCCTACTTTCGCGACTTACACTTACCATCCCCCGTATGGCGACCCAACTTCTTCGCTATCCCCACGGAATCAACAACGCCTGGCTACCGCCAAGTCTGCCATTCTTATCTACTGCGCTCTGCTCGGACTAAGCCCCATCTTAAAATCCCTTACCAAGTCTACTACAAGCGACTCGATTTGGGCAATGAGCTGCTGGCTGATGGGGATCAACGTATTCTTCTTCGACTATGGCGGAGGAACCGGAGCACAGTATGATCGCTGCATGCAAATAATCTGGTTATATTCTAAATTTACTAATATGTCAAGTAGATTCCCAGCCTCTCTATCAACAAACGCCGCGCTAATGGCCTCCACTGTGCTTGCTTCTCGACTGCCTTCCACAACTCATGTCTTCTCTCTGACGCTCTTCTCCATAGAAGTCTTCGGTCTCTTTCCCGTATTCCGCCGTCATCTCCGAAACATTTCCTGGCGCGGCCATCTCACGCTCACGATCTTCCTCATCATGGGCGCTGCAGGTGGAGTGGGTGTGACAGTATCCGGGGGAGGCTGGAGAGCCTGGGTTGGCGGGATTATTCTTGGTGGAATCCTGACCTTCCTGGCAATGGGGATCTGCAGCTGGTGGTTGATCGGGCTGCAGAAGTACAAGAATGAGATTCATGGGCCTTGGGATCCTGCAAGGCCGATCATACGAAGACGGTGGGATTGATGTTCCTGGGTTCTGGAAGAGCCAAATGCTCATGGCGTTGCTGGTACTCCTGCCAGCTACAATGTCCGTCCTTTGGCCAAGGATCAGATGCCTTTTTCTTGGTTGACGTTTCGGCCCAAAGCCGGTTCGCTTTTTGGGTGTGCGTCTCCAGAACCACTTCGAGGCTGATTTTTCCATTGTGCCGCGCCCAGCGAATGAGTTTATCTTCATTCTCGGGAGATCCCACTGTTGGACACATAATCTCGACCAAATCGTCGGATCCAACGTCGTCAGATCCAACGAAGTGTACTGGCGACCAAGGGTCTCTCCTGGCCATCGTATCACCTTTGCTGGAACCGTTAATGACAACCCTCTCCAATGCATCCACGTTGATCAGCAACCGCCGCAAGATGTCCCAGAGGTGCCTCCTGGACACTCCAATCCGGGGCCAGGCTTCGAAATTCAGCCTCAGCGTTCTCAAGCCCGGCGCATCCACCTTCAAGGATCCTAGCTTCTTCGCCCATATGCCTTCGCTCCACGACAGATATTGAGCCCATTCGCGACTCACGCCTGGGTGGCGGGCGTCCACGTCCCGTACGTCGACCTCGAGGTCTCGAATGATGCGGCTGTGTTCTGGGGATAGCAGGACCAGGAATCGATGCATGTGGGTTACACTAGTGAAACGGAAAGTGTTACGGGTGTACAATGGGCGGATATCCGTTTCGCGGAAGACGAGACGGCATGCCTGGAGGAGGGCGGTACCGAGCGGTGGGATACTGTGGTGCGGTGACTTGATTGTCGTATAAGCAGGACCGCCAGTCGCAGGATCAGTAATTGGGAGGTCGGTAGTCAGGCTGTACAGGTAGATGATGTTGCGGATCTCGCCGGGGAGTCGCAACAGAGGCGACTGGAGCTGAGGGTTTATCGGTTGGGGAGCTGCAGCACGAGACATTGTGGGTGGGCAGTTGTAGAAGGTACCGAAGGGAGACTAGGCGGGTGTATAGAGTGAAGCGCCAGAAGAATCAAATGGCGGGCAGTGAAGATTTAATTCTAAGGGGCTTCCTTAATTTTTTCTCCGGCTGTCAACCCTCACCGCCCTCGCTGTCGTGGCTCCGGTCCCAGCGGGTCTAGAGCTTACGTGAGTGTCCCAATCACTGCTGATATACGCTTTTCAACACCGCCAAAGTCCCTGGTTGGTGGATGAGCCTCTCTTAGCCCTGCTTGGCCTTGATAGCGAGGGACAAGATGGAGGGGTGCTGAACTAGCGAGCTCCTTACCATCCAGTGCTGCACTCTGCAGACACAGCAAGACACAGCGGATACCAGCACATAAGTGCTTTTCGAGCACGTCGCGTGCTTTTGGCCCCCAACTGTTTTGGCGCTCGGACGGCGGGCTTCATACTGCGGCTGAACGGCGCGCGCCTTTCGTTGCTTTCTTTACGCCCCGTTCTTTTGCTTTCAGCGCGCGTTTTCTGTGCCTCAACCGCAGGTAGTTTTGGGAAAGATCAATCTACTGTATCCCGTCTTTCAGCCTTGCCGTTACCGTTGCATTGCCATTGCCATTGCCTGTTGCTCAACTGCCTCACTATGTCTTTGAGAGTTGATGATAGAAGTGGACGCGCGCGTTCTAAATCGCCTGCTGGCAAGAGGGACAGGTCGCGCAGCAATGTGCGCGCTCCCTCTCCTGGCCCAGCGTATACTACCCATGAACATGCCATTGGTGGTGGTTATGGAGGTGCCCAAGCTGGGGCTACCCCGCAATACGATGTTAGGCAGCCTTCGCAGCCAGCTTATGCGCCTCATGGGAATTCGCAGTATGCTTCTTCAGCTTCACCCCTTCCAACAACACCGCACGATATGGCTAACGTGCGCTCATCAAGCTATGACCCATCAAGCGAGTTCACCATGGGTGACTACTCCGATTTGCCACCCCATGAAAGACCTGGCTATGTGCAACAAGCCCCGGGCCAGTATCAATACGTCCAGTCGCAAGCTCGTGGACCAGCTTCACCTACTTCCCCCGGTGTACAGTATGCGCAACCACTACAGTATGCCCAAAATCAGTATGGCTACACTCAGACTCCTACGAACCAACCTGCGCCTATTAGAACGGTGTCTGGAGCCGGAGCCGGTGGAGGTTTTCAATATGCACAACCTCCTGACAAGATTACTTTCACCGCGAAGCCGGTAGTTCAGTCCTCACAGCCTCCTCCTGTCCGTCATAGTACACAGCCCAAGCAACCGCAAAGTCCCCAGGGGCAGTATCAACAACAACAACAGCAGCAGCAGCAGCAGCAGCAACAATACTCCAACTATACTGTGGCACCGCAAAACGTTCCCCCTCCCCCTCCACAACCTCCGGCGCAGTATCACCAGCCTCAACAGCTCCAGCCCCAGCCCCAGCCCCAACAACAGCAACAGCAACCCCAACAGCGGGAGCCACAGCAGCGGGAGCCACAGCAGCGGGAGCCATTGCAGCGGGAGCCACTGCAACCTCAGCACTCTCGGCAACCCTCCGGCTACAGTACATATGATAACCACAAAGTGGTTGAAATCGTGCCTGGTGGCGGGAGGATAAACGCCCCTCCTTCCCCTGGTCTCCATCCACACCGCATATCAACTGGCGGACCGCGTCCTGATCTTCGCGCTCCTTCTCCTGGCCTCATGCCTCGAATGGACCGCCTCTCTGTTAGCGGCAATCGACCGGACATTCAGACCATCGTTCCCGGACAAGCTCCTCCCGCAAGCCCCCTCCTCGAAGCTTATCACGGCGTCTACCAGTCAATTTCTCCCATGCCATCTCCTCTTATGCTCCCCGACGACGACATTGACGACCTATCCCTACTGTCACCCGGCGCTTCGTCCTCCTCCATCCACGGCCGCCACCGCAGCGCCTCATCCTCTTCCCGCCGGAACCCTTCCCCGCCATCAAAACCACGGCGCCACGACAAACTCGCGCTCGAGAAGGAGAAGCGCGTAAAGATCTACGACGCAACCGACGACGCGCTGGCCCTCGTCGAGGCGCTCGCCCCGCGCACGCCCGACGTGGACGCCCTGATCGACATCCTGCCGGCCCTCTCGCACGACCAGATGCTGGACCTGCGCGCCGAGTACAAGCGGCACTGCAAGGTGCAAGGGCGCGGGATCAACATCGCGAAGCACATCAAGCTCAAGACCTCGGGCAACTTCGGCAAGATCTGCTACGTGACGGCGCTCGGCAAGTACGAGTCGGAGGGCTACTGGGCGAACTTCTGGTACCAGTCGTCGTCGGCGCGGCGCGAGCTGCTGATCGAGGCGCTGATGGGGCGGCCCAACCACGAGATGCGCGAGATCAAGGACGCGTTCAAGGATAAGCGCTACGGCGACTCGCTGACGCGCTGCATGGATAAGGAGCTCAAGGCCGACAAGTTCCGCAAGGCGGTGCTGATGGCGCTCGAGGCGGAGCGCCAGGAGGAGAGCGATGCCTGGCCGACCGAGTACCGCAACAAGGACGTCGATACGCTGTATCGCGCGCTGAAGGCGCGGGAGGGGGGTGAGAGCGCCATTCTGGGCGTTGTGGTCATGCGGAGCGATGCGCATCTAAGGGAGGTGCTGCGGACGTATGAGCGGAAGTATCAGGGGAATTTCGCGAGGGATGCGCTGAGGAAGAGTAATAATCTTGTGGTATGTGGACATTTTCCCCAACACCCAGCTAACCCCGCAGGTCCTTTTTGCTAGATGTAAGGAGTGTGCTAATTGTGAATAGGGAGAGGTTATAGCGCACATCCTGAACGGCGTCATAAACCGCCCCGCGCGAGACTGCATGCTTCTGCACCACGCGCTCATCGACCTCATAGAGCCTCCTGAAGTTAGCTCGGGCGGCCCCAGATCCTCGTCCTCGAAACTCGCGAAGGATACGTCATCTAAGCACGAGCGCCAGCAACGCTATGAGCTGCTTATTAGCAGGTTGGTCAGGCTGCATTGGGACAGGATGCATCTGATGCGCGTAAAATCGGAGTATGAGGAGAAGTACGGACGAGTTGTTGAGGAGGATGTAGAGGAGGCGACGAAGGGGGATTTCAGAGAGTTTTGTTTGGCGTTGTGCCAGACTGGGCGGTAGACGGGTGGATTGATGTGCTAATGTAATTGTGATCTTTAATTCTGCAGGTGGGCTGGACGGAGAAAGACAAAATTTTGGACCCAATATTTCGGGAGTGGGCCTTCTTGGGGAGCTGGGAGAAACGGTCCACGGCTGGTTCACACTGGATACATAAGAGCTGAGATGTTTTGTTGTAAGCTGGATGTGATGCGTGAAAAGCGTCAGGAGATTTCTTCAACATCTTGAATTAATAACATATCATTTCTTGAACTCCAATCCTTATGGGTATCCTAACATCCTCGAAATCGCCTCCCCCTTCTACTGAATTATCTACTCTAACTCTGTATATCAATCACCTCAGCTCTCGCCTCGCCTCCCCTCCTGCCCTAACCTCCCAAACAAACCCCCCAAATGCCCCCTCCCCTTCTTTTCAACCTCCCAATCCCTCCCCCCTTCCGCTGTCCGCGCAACAACCTTCTCAACCACCCCATCCTTCAAGACCTTCATCCTAGCCGTCAACCCACTCGACCACTCACACCTAACCTCCCTAACCGCCGCATCAGCCACCACAGCCACCACTCTCCCCCTCCCCTGCCCCCTCCTTCTCCTCCCTCCCCTTCCCATCTCCATCCCCATCTCCATCTCCGCATTCAACACATCCCCCAGCTCCCCCCCCTTCTCCGCAGCCGGGCCAGACACCCCCACCTCCACCCGCAATTTCTCAACCGCCGCAAGCCGCAAATGGTACGCGACGAGCTCCCTCCGCAGCGCGCGCACCAGCCGCGGCAAATTCTGCGCCGGGCGCGCGGGGTCCCCGGCGGCGGCGGCGGCGGAGGGCTGCGGGAGATAGGCCGCTGCGAGCGGGGCGAGCGGGATGCAGGGCAGGATTGTGTGGTGGTGGATTTTCAGCGCGGGCGAGGCGGGGGAGGGGCGGTGCAGGAGGAGGTGGTACGGGGGGATGAAGGCGCGGTCCACGAAGACCTCGATTTGGATTCCTAGGACGCGTCCCTCGTCGACGGCGTGCGGGTTGGGGTCGCGCACGCGGTAGGCGGTTGCGCCGGCGCAGATGCGGTGGAGGGCGGTTTGGTTGTGGCGGGCTTGTTTGGAGAGGACGGTCAGGGCGCGGGCGAGCGAGGGGGGTGGGGGCTTGGTGCTGTGGGAGGCGCGGTGGAGGCGCGTGGTGATTGAGGGAGAGGAGAGCAGGACGGATGAGAGGTTTGTGCAGCGCTGGCGGAGGAGGGAGATTTGGGCGCGGATGGCGGCGATGTCGGTGTCGAGTTGGGAGGGGGGATCCATGGTGGGAGGGTTTATTTAAGGTTTGGATGGGTTTGAGGTGGGAAATGATGCCAATAGTCGTGGATATAGAGTTATAGTGTGGCTGTAAATGTCTATACAGGCGTTGATGTTAGTGTCCAAAGGCTTGGTGTTTTCGGATTCGTCGGCGACCAGACCTGCGGAGGATAGGCCGGATAGGCCTCTCGGATAATAGACCTATCAGCTGATAGTATCCGGATAGTCTTGGCAAAACCCCCTAATATACTTACACTTGTAATGCACCCCCTAATATTAAATAAATAAATTTTCTATTAGTATAGATTTATAGAGCTTATAAAGCGCTTTAAAATGGTATCACTTTTATCTAAATATCCTAAGGATAAGTAATATTATATAGATATAAAGCTTATAAGAGCTCTGCGGAATAAGGAGCTCTACCAAAGCTGTGCAAAAGCTCTGTAAAAGCTCTGCACGAAGCTCTACACAAAGCTCTACACAAAGCTCTGCACTAAGCGCTGCACTAAGCTCTACATACAGAGGCTCTGCGTGAAGCTCTACGGAGGCTCCGCATAAAGCTCTATATAAAGTTTTAGTAAATACCTTTAGCTTTCCTACTAATTAGATATCTCCTTTTTGCCTTTTTATTTATACTTCTCTTTATATAAAATACTATTCTAGCATCTGGGCCATTGGAGAAACTGAGAAAGGCCCCCCTAAATCACTCCTTAAACCACTCCAAAAGGTCCAAACAGCCTGTCTCTGGAGTATAACAGGCGGGTATAAGCGAACGGCTACAGCACTACTTAAGAAGGAAGCTGGCATTCCTCCCCTACATCTATATATTAAAGCCGCTGCAATGCAAAGGGTGCAAAAGAAATGCAACTCTACCGTAAAATATCGCTTAACGCACGGTCTCACCTAACGCACGATTTTCCCAACCCCACTAAATCTATTTAGTAGGCTAAACATTAATAAAAACTAATAAAATTTATAGAGCACATAGATATTCTATAGGTAGTTTAGAATATTAACTTTTTTTTAAAAAATATCTGGTACTTTTTTAAAATTTTAACTTTAAAAATTTTAGTAGTTTTTGTGACGGTGCTGGGGCACCATCCCCTATAGCTGTCTTGGCGCAATATCTGGAGTCCGCCTGTACCATATATATTACCCCCTAGAGCCTCCTTTCCTCTTCTTCTTCTCCTCAGCTTAGTATTCTTATATGGTAGCAATCTACAAGCTTCGGTTTAGAAGCATTTGTACAAGCCTGTTACATTATACTAAGCTCACCCAACCCCGTCTGGGGGAGACTTCGTCTGCAATAACGCTTTAACGCGTTATACTTAGGCACTAAAGCTCCCTCTTTACCTTGCCTGGGAAGGCCTAGATAATATCCCACCCCCGTTCCATAGGTCCTTGAGGACTTGCGTTAAACACCCCTAGCTTGACGCGTCGACAACGCGCAGCTAGAAGGTCTCCTGCGGTTACGATTAAATGCCAACTTCAATAGCCAAGGACATGTGCCTAGGAAGGCTTTAGAATATCTTACCCCTCTGACCTTTTTAACTAATATAGAGTTATACAAGCTGCAGAGACGACCCCAGTTAAAACTTACCCTAGTGCTATGGAGAACAAAGTTAATTAAGACTCAGCTGTAACACTGCAATAAACAACATTAATGGATACCTAGACTACGCTGTGATAACCACCCCAATTAATACTAAGCTATATAAGGAGAGACGAAATTGATTAGGAAGGACTTGCTGGTGTTGGCCGCGGAGGTAGCTTTACAGCTAGGGTAATATCGACCTGTGACGACGGCTGTCAGACATCAGTATCAGCCTAATTTTGGTCTGTTACACCACCCTCCAGGGACCCCTGTAAGGGGTCAATTCTCTTATGTATATTAGGGCTCTTAGAGCCACCTTGAATAAAACAGATCACTCGTACAATTCTGTGTCTCTACCTACCAGCCAGCTTAAGTCATTTGTCGTGATACCTGCCTGGCTGAAAGCTGGCACCATACTGCCACCCTAAACCCCTAAACCCAATTACCAACTGTGCCAATATACCTACAGTCTAATTAACTGAACAATTGCGCTAATACGCCTGTGATCCAAATGCGATTTAAATACAGCCCAAACATAATTTAAAAGCAAACCCAATAACCTGTCGCGCCAATATACCTACAACACAACTCTCCAACTTATCTATAAACGCCCTTATAGACACCCATTAAGTTCTTATTAACAACTGCCGTATCTAAGCGACCTGAGCATCACTATTAACCTAGATAGTCCCTTAATCTTATAGCCAAATACATCTATAAGCATCACAATCCTATATACAGGGGTACTAGGAATCTGGGGAGAATTTGAGAGATTTATAGCACTCTTAATTAGGAGAACAGATTAGGAGAATCATTCCGATTTATGGCACTCTCCAATAGCTCTACAGATGAGCCTATTTATCTCTACAACCTCTTACAAACTATTAACACATTTCTCTTAATAGCTATTTATACAACCTTCTATAAATAAGACAGCCTACTATTATAAAAGCATGTCTTGCCAGTTGTAACAAGAATCGAAATATTAATACGTACCTCTTAATACCATTTATTAACTACCCTTAAACTACCTACCACTTAACGGCAGTCCTCCTTAAATAATAATATGCGAATCTGCTCTCTAATAGCACCTTATTAAATCAAACGCTACATAATAGCTTACCCTTATACAACTATGCTCGAATATTAAAGCGTACTCTTTCTTTAATACCTCTAACTCTAATAAGAATTAAAATATCAACAAGCACCTTCTTAATACCTCTTTCAATACCTCTCTGATAACAATTTAATATGCTAAATCACAACAGCATTCCTATAAGTCTTTAATTAATACCCTTAATTAAATATAAGTATTTAAATACAGCTGCTAACCCTACAGCATACCTTCAAATCTCCTAACAATACTTAAACATGTTTACTATTTTACAACCTGTTCTAAGAATCACGAAAATATTAATAGACTACATACTGATACCCTAATTAATTCCTATTAAATTATTAAATATACTACAATTAACAGTATACTTTAACTAATTAATACCTTAACAAGAATCAACCTATCGGCGTGTCTCCCTTAATACCTTACTTGTACAACAACTGGTTAAATGTGCTACAATTAACAGCATACCTTAAACCAATTAATTAACTATAGCTAGTAATATAATAGCACCTCTACTAGTCAACAGCATATTAATTAATTAAATAATTGACAATGTTTTAAACTACCTACCAATTAACAGTAGACCTTGAGAAACTAACAGACAGATTATACCGTTACGCCTATAATCTAAATGCGATTCAAACGTAACCTAAATGTAATTTAAACGCGAACCCAACCGACCATTATGCCAATATGCCTGCGACACAAACTATAACTTTAATAATAACCATATAAGTTCATTAACAATCAACTGCCTCCCTTATTAATTTAATTGTCTTCTTCTCCACCTATAGTGATCCTTTTTAAGTAACACTAAGCTACACATACTAAGGAATGACTACGGTTAATACTAAGTTATATAAGCTTTACCTTAGGCATTTATACACTTTGACAATAAGGTTAATACTAAGCTGTATAAGCTTTGATAACAAAATCAATTTAGGTAAACTGGATACTAATTATACCATTACGCCTATAATCTAAATGCAATTTAAACGCAATTTAAATGCAAACCAATTAACCAATCGTGCTGTTATGCCTATAATTAATTAACTAATAATAGCGCCGATATGCCTGCTATCTACCATTAGATACTAGCACTATACTGCTACCAAACAGATAAGAGCTCGTGCTAATACGCATGCAAGCTATATTTCTTTTTTTTATGGCTTAGGGCGCGCTATATTAAAGGAGGGGGTAAAGATCTAGGAGGTACTAAGTTCTAAGAGGAAGAACAACGGCCATAAAGGACTCCTAGTGATATACACCTCTCGCAGCAGCAGAACGGCTGCATGCCCTACGCCAACCTAACAACGACTGTGCTGCTACGCCTATAGTCTAACCAATAGACTAATTGTACCAATACGCCTATAATCTACCAACTAACTAATAGACTAAGCTCTATGTTTAACCACTATTACTACTAGTCACTTACATTATACTGCTGCCTAAATAGATAAGTACTTACGTTAATACGCCTATAAGCCAAACCACAAACCAGACAATGATAGCGCTAATATGCCTGCTATTACAATAGACCTCTACTGCCCTGCCGCAGCTAATTAACTTACTGCTCTGCCTGCAGCCAACCAACTTCTACTGCCCCATTTATAGTAATAACTATATACAAGGTGGAGCTTTGCCCCTTATATAACCCTACTGCTTACACCATACTGCTACCCTAAATAGACAACGGCTATGCCAATACGCCTACAGCCTAATTAACTAAATAATCGCGCCAATACGCCTACAATTAATTAACCAACAATAGCGCTGATACGCCTGCTATCTACTATCTAACGCTAGTACCGTACTGCTACCTAACCTCTGTAATGTACCTCTCGCATTTAAACCAGTACCTACTACAGTACCATAATTGACTTCTACTGCTCTGCCTGCAGTACCACACTCAACCTCTACTACTTCGCCTATAGCTAAACCAACACCTACTGCTCCGCCTGCAGCTAAACAAACAGACCCTTACTACTCTGCCTGCAGCTAATCCCAATTCAACCATTACTGCTCTGCCTATAACACTACAACAGACTTTTACTGCCCTGTTTATAGTAACAACTATATATAAGGAGAGCTTTACTCCTTAGAATATGACCCCGCCACTAGCACTGTACTGCTGCCTAAATTAATAAGCTCCGCGCCAATATGCCTATGGAACTACAACCTATTGATAAGATTTTATGCCAATTTGCCTACGGAATACAACCCTGTTACTAGCATTATACTGCCGCCTGAACGACCCTATTGCTAGTACTATACTACTACTAGACCTCTGCTGCTCTGCCTGCAGCTAATTAATTACTTACTGCTCTGCCTATAGTTAACCAACTTCCACTGCTTCGCCTATAGTATTAACTGTATATAAGGTAGAGCTTTGCTCCCTAAAATACAACCTCGCCACTAGCACCGTACTACTATAATCCTGACAAGTTACCGCGCCAATATGCCTGCGGAACCATACCTTAACAACCCATTGTGCTAATACGCCTACGGCTAGAACACAACTAGGTAGAGCTTTGCTCCCTAGAATACAACCCTATTACTGGCATTATACCGCCACCTAAACAACCTATCGCTGGCACTGTACTGCTACTAAATGGATAAGAGCTTATGCCAATATGCATATAAGCTACAACTCCCTAACCTTCCTACCCTTATTAAAACTTTTTTACCTACCTTTTTATAAGAGGGGGAGTAGGGGGGCTCTTTTTTTTATGGCTTAGGGCACGCTATAACAAAAGGGGGGATAGAGAGCTAGGAGGTACTAAAGTTCTAGAGGAAGGACAACGGCCAATAGAGGGCTCCTAGCAATATACCTCTTATAGCAGCAGGAGCTACAGGACGGCAGCCTGCCCTATATTAACTGGTATAGTAATATACCTCTTACAGCTGTAGGAGCTGCAGGGACTATTGCAAGTCCTATGTCAACTAGCATCGCAATTAAGCGCCAGATGCTAGATTTTTTTCTTCTTTTCTTTCTCTTCTTTCTCTTCTTTCTCTTCTATAAGGGGATAAAGCCTAAAGGCAGGCTTTTTTAAAAGGGGGGGGTGATGTAACGGTGCTGGGGCACCGTCCCCTATAGCTGTCTTGGCGCAATATCTAGAGTCCACCTATACCATATATATTACCTCCTAGAGCCTCCTTTCCTCTTCTTCTTCTCCTTAGCTTAGTATTCTTATATGGTAGCAATCTACAAGCTTTGGTTTAGAAGCATTTATACGAGCCCGTTACAGTTTTTGAAACTTTTAAGTATAACTAAAGTACTACTATATATAGTTTTATAATATTAATATATAAAGGCTTACAAAAGCTTACAAAATACAATTAGAAGTTTTTATTTATTAAAAAATACTATAATAATAAAGTAATTGGCTTAGAAAAATCACTTACTTATAAAATTTTTAATTTTATTAAATTTTAATATATGTTACGGCACCCGTAACGGATCTGGTCAGGGGCTCGCTTAAGACTTGGCGCACACATATAGACGTCCTTTCCTCCACCTTCTGCTCCTCAGCTTAATATCCTCGTCGATAGACAATCCAATTGTACAGGCTTGCATACGTTCTTTACGGCGCTCGTGCCTCGATTGACTGAGTCCCGTGACATTATATTAAGCTCCCCAGTCAGACGCAGGCTGTGGTATCCAAGGTCTCAGGTTCCGCATAGGCTGATCGTGCATGCGTGCGAGCGACACCTATAGCTTCTCCCAGGTTTACCCCAGGCGTGCGATTCTTTCTTCTTTTATCTTTCTTCTTCTTCTTCTTCTTTTACGATGGATCCGATGCAGGCTTTCCAAGACTTACAGGCCCAGGTCGCACAGCTGCAGGCGGAAGTCCAGTTTTTACGTTCTATAACGACCACCCCCTCCCGACCGAAGCCCTCCCTTCCAGACCCCGAAAAGTTTAACGGACATTCTCATAAATTCGATACTTGGTTGCCGTCGATTAAGGCAAAGCTACGGGTTGATAATGCGGCTATTGGCGATACAGTTGCGCAGTTCTACTACGTATACTTAAATCTCGATAGTAGCGTACAGGCAATGGTTCTCCCCCAGCTTGGACAGGCAGAAAAGTCGAACACGTGGGATTACAATACAATTCTTGATCAGTTGGAGCGCGTCTACGATAACCCGAACAAGGTGCAACAG